>JYMV01051066.1_pt1 | contig 17464 bp, 13 predicted proteins | sample 338911 | NCBI WGS metagenome assembly JYMV01 (sample SAMN03354496, study PRJNA234377) | hydrothermal vent metagenome | biome: Deep sea; feature: Hydrothermal plumes at the Eastern Lau Spreading Center, Western Pacific Ocean; material: Seawater | place: Tonga | collected 2009 | depth 2000 m m
TTGCACTCTCAAAATGCATTATTCCTGCATCGTAGGTGCTGTAGCCTCCGCTCGGCATGGTTGTTAGCGCATGGTTCACTGAATCGAACAATCGTTCGCCGTCAGCCGGCGCAGAGTCGCCATCAACAGCATCCTCCGTAGAGTTCACAGCCGAGTCGAAGGCAACTACCACCTTCTCTCTAGCGTCCCTGATCTTGTCGGCATGTCAGCAACCATCGGCCCGGGACACAAGATGTTGGACAAGGAGGTGTCAGTTCTTGAGAAGGGGGGTGCACTGTGTCGAGTCGCATTCATCCTGCGTCCGGTCAGGGGTGGGAAGGAAAGTATGCTGCGCGCCTCTGCAGACCAGGTCTTCAAGGAGGGTGACCGGCTGATGCTGTTTGCCCGGGTTGAGGATATCGGAAAGGTGGAGGAACGGCTCCTCTCGGGAAGTTGACCGAATGCGCACGGACATTCTCGCTCTCGTTGTGGGATGGACTCTCATCCTGCTGTGCGCTCCACTGGCGGTGGTTGGACTTACGACCCCCTTTCTTGGTGACGGACAGGAATTCGCCGTTCGCGCATTCCTGCCCCCGGTTCTCGTTTCTGGAGTTCTGGGTTTCCTGCTAAAACGCTGGGGGACGCGCGACGATTCCAACGAGCGATTACGCGACCGTGAAGCATTCGCCGCTGTCGCATTGGGTTGGCCAGTTGTTGTCGCAATTGGCGCCCTTCCTTTCTGGCTAGGTGGGATGTTCAACGGGCCAAATGAGTTTCTTGCTGGCAATGTTGACCTAAGCACCGCGGCTGTCGGCTACATTCATTCCTGGTTCGAATCGATGTCAGGATTCACAACAACCGGAGCGACTGTAATCGACCCTAGTACAAGTCCGATATGCACTGCAGCAGTTACAGACTGCATTGCTGCCCAGCCGCGCAGCCTGTTGCTATGGCGCAGCCTGACGCAATGGCTTGGGGGCATGGGCATTATCATGCTCGGGATACTGATAATATCCCGGTTTCTTGGTGGAGGGATGAGCGTGGCAAGAGCGGAACTAACTGGGCCATCACTTTCTCGTCTCCGTCCCCGACTGGCGCAGACAGCTAAGGTGCTCTGGACGATTTACATCGCTCTGACATTTGCTGAGATGGCGTTGCTGAGGTATGTGGGTAAACTCAGTTTGTTCGATTCAGTGAACCATGCGCTAACAACCATGCCGAGCGGAGGCTACAGCACCTACGATGCAGGAATAATGCATTTTGAGAGTGCAAATCAACTTCACCCTCTACCACTTCCTCTGGTTGAAAGAGTGGTTCAATGTGGTCACTAACAACGAACTCCAGGTCTATCTGGCGGTGTTGCTTGGGTCGTGGACAATCATGACGGTCAATCTGGTCATGGCTGCAGATGTCAGCTCGACGGACTCATTCCGGCTCGCTGCCTTTCAGGCAGCATCGATTGGCACCTCGACAGGATATGCAACAGCAGACTTCGCCGCTTGGCCAATTCTGTCCAAGGTGATACTATTGTTGCTCATGATAGTGGGCGCATGTGCAGGTTCTACCAGTGGTGGGTTGAAGATTCTGAGGTTACGGATAGCATTCCTACTCGCTAGGCGTGAAATTTCCAGAATATCTTCGCCACGCAAGGTACATGTGGTCAGAATGGACGGGGAAGTGGTCGATGACGACAAGTTGTGGATTATCGTAGGGATGCTCTCGTGGTGGGCCGTCATCGCAATGATGGGGCTACTGATGCTCTCGCTCATAGAGGTCGACCTAGATCTAGAATCGATTATTGGGCTCGTAGTCTCATCACTCGGCAACACTGGCCCAACGCTCGGCTCCTTCGGACCGACCCAGACTTGGGCAGGGCTGCACTGGGGCTCACTCATCTTGACCTCGGGACTGATGTGGCTTGGAAGGTTGGAGTTGCTGACAGTGCTGGTGCTGATTTCTCCACGGGTTTGGAAGAAGTGAACTTCCCTCAAAAGAAGTCCAGACGCTTCTGTCCGGGATGCTGCTCTTCGACCCCTTTCTCCTCGACTTCAAGTTCCGTTTCCTCCTCCTCAGCCACTTCTGTTCGGCGCTCGTTGTAGCGCTCAACCAGTTTCTTCGAGGAGACACGGTTGCTCGGCAGTTTGTGGAGTAGCAGGTGCTCCTCCGCTTCCAAACCTAGTTCAAGACTGATGCTGAAATCCTCGGGGTCGATTGACTCCGCCTCTTGGTGGATGGCAGCGAGGGCAGGCCACAATTCTTCTCTCGCTGCTTGTTTGCTTGAGCCTGAAAGTGCGGCCATCTTCTCAATCAACGTCACTCGGCGCCATGGTTCGTTCCCCCTTCTCATGAAGTCTGGATAGGAGAGTGAGAACCGTCCTTGTGGGATTTCGTCAGCAGTTACACTGGCAGAGAGGGCTGAGAGTTGACCCGCCCAGTACCAACTTCGGTAGGCGAGGTTCGTGTAGGTGACATGCAGCGCTTGGTCGGCCCTGCTAGAGGTCTCAGCCGCCCGGCGTAGTTCATCACGCCCTCGAAGGACTGATCCATTGTTCCAGGAAATCCAACCTACCAATTCCTTCGGGGTCTTCTCCATCTCCCTACTCAACCGACTCGCTTCCTTTGCGCTGCCGCACCGATAGAGTTCCTCAAGGCCTGGAAACAGGTCCACCTGCTGGTCTCTCAGACCTCGGCTTAGTTGCGCTTCAACCGCAGCGATGTCGATGTGTGATGTGTTACCCTCGACAATCATCTGTAAATCCCTGACAAGGGCCCTGATGTCTCCCGGGTTTGCTGAGATCAGGAGTTCAATCGCCCCGGGGTCTGCGGTTATCTTCTCCCCTTCGATGACCCGTCTCGCAATTCGTTTGAGTGCTGCGTCTGTGACTCTACGGAATTGGATCAACTCCGCCTCCTTTAGGAATCGGTCTCGTGCTGTTCGCCAATTGGTGTTGCGCCGTCCCCACAGTCCCATAGGGTCATTGCAGGTCATGATTATGGGTTGTTTACTGACTTTCAGCAATTTGAGCAGTTCAGCCTTGCCACCGGAATCTCCCTTCAGCCCCTCTCGTGAGATTTCCTCCCCTTGGCGGGCGGAGATGGAGTCGGAAATCCTCGTTTCAGAAACACCACGCAATCCACCGTGGAGGTGGTCCACTTCGTCTAGAAGAATGAGGCTCCGGACACTTGCATCCGGGTTGTAGCTGCCATCCATTCCGAAGGTGAAGTTGGTGGCTCCGCCAAGTGCGGCCCGGCGAATTGAGGCTGCGTTGCGCGCATCGGAGGCGTTCAATTCGATTACATTCCAGCCGTTGTCATTAGCGATGGCCCGCACGATGCTCGTCTTTCCTATGCCGGGTGGCCCAGTGAGGAGAATCCCCCGCCGATCTGGAATTCCGTTGCTCCAGGAGTTGAGCCAGTTCTTGATCCGCTTGCGAACAGCATCATTGCCCTCCAATTCCTTCTCCGACATAGGCCGATACCGTTCGGTCCAGTCCGAGAGAACAGGCTCGTCACCGCTCATCACGCCTCAGCGAGCGTCGACGCCCTTTGAAGGTTCACATTTGTGAGTAAGCAGCGACCATGTAAAGCTCTCAAAAGAGGCCTGAGAGAGTTCCTGCATTCAGGTGTCCAAGGAGTTCATCGACCGAAGTGCGAACCTGCTTCTGGTCATCCCGCCGGCGAATGGTAACGGTTCCATCCTCTACGCTTTGATGGTCAACCGTCACCGCCCACGGTACACCTATCTCGTCAGCCCTAGCATATCGCCTGCCGATGCTTCGTGAGCCGTCGTAATATGCACTGATGCCGCGCAAACCCAGGATTCGCTTCTGGACCAGACCAGCCAACTCCCCCATTCCATCCTTCTCGAACAGTGGAAGGACGACAGCCTCGTATGGCGCCACATTCTCTGAAAGATGCAGAATGACATATTCTTCACCCTCTTTCTCAGTCTTCTCGAATGAGTGGTCTAAAAGATGCCAGATGATGCGGTCCAAGCCAAATGCTGGCTCAATCACATGCGGCAGATACCATTCCCCACGAATCGTCTCTTGTACCCGCTTCCGCTCTACCATCCCCTCCTCGATGGTGACGACATCCTCGTTGGAAAGAGTCAGTTCGAACGGCACGGATTCTGGCAACTGCTGCAACGCAGCGAGCGCCTCATTGACGAGCGCCGCCTGCGCTCTGAAGGCTGGGCCGATCACCGCTCCAATAGGAGCGAGAACCTCCATGTCAATCTCCTTCGGCTCACCAAACTCTCGCCACGCACGCAGTTCGCCACTCGAGGTAGCGGTTTCGTGGGCGGCCAAGTCGTAGCAACCCCGGTGGGCGATTCCTACGCATTCAATCCAGCCGTAGCCGCCGTGCATCTCCAAGTCCCAGCAGTCTGAGGCGTAGTGTGCCATCTCATCTGCCTCGTGTTGGCGAAAGCGAATCTTGGCGGGGTCGGCCCCTATCGAGGTGAGGAAGTCGTGTGTGAGGGCCATGAAGAGGCCAACGGTCTGGTCACGGACGAGCTGTTTTGTTACCGCGTCCCCAATCGTCATCGAGGTTGGCTCTGGGTGTGGCCCAGCGGGGTCCGGCACGAGGTTGAACGGTTGGCTATCCCAAGGAGAGAGGTCGTGAACGGTTGGCGATTCGGGGTCGACGAAGTACTCCAACTCAGCCATGTTGAACTCTCGCTGGCGAATCACTCCCTGTCGGGGACTAATCTCGTTACGGTATCCCTTGCCGACCTGGATGACGCCGAACGGCAGTCGCTCTCTGAAGTGCCGCTTGACATTCGGGAAGGTCAGGAACATCCCCTGCGCGGTTTCGGGTCGCATGTAGGCCAGTCTCCCACCACCAACCGCACCTATTCGAGTAGCGAACATCAGATTCATCGGACGGGGGGCCAGCCATTCGGCCTTGGCACAAGAGGGGCACGCGACACCGTGCGATGCAATCAGAGAATCCAATTGCTCTGTTGCTAGTGAATCGGGGTTGGGATGGTGCGCCTCTAGAAGGTGGTCGCTTCGGAACACAGCACCACAGGCTGCGCACTCTGATGCGTGGTCGTTGAAGGCCCCGACATGACCACTAGCCTCTAGCACGGAATGAGGTGTCAGAGTCGGACTGTCAATTTCCACTACGTTGCCAAGGGAGAGCCAGTGCTCACGCCATGCCTGCTGTACTTTTCGCAACAGACGGCCTCCGACAGGGCCGTAGTCGAAGAGACCAGCGACCCCGCCATGAATCTCGAAGGCAGGAAAGATGACGCCACGTCGCTTGAGTAGCGACATCAGCGTGTTGACTCTCTCTTCGTTGCCGCTCACAGCACTCCCTTCGGCTCCGTCGAACGCCGTAGGGTTCTCAAGCCTTCGGCGGGAAAGGGGTCAAGAGAGCCAACTGTCTACGATTAGTCATGGGACAGGCGATGGTTGCCATAGATGAGCCGAAGTGCACCGGTTGCGACCTCTGCATCCATCATTGTCCGTTTGAGGCGTTGTTGCCGCTCTCAGAATGTCCTCCTGATCGAAAAAAGCGCCCAGTTGTCGTGTTGAACGAGAATTGTGTCGGTTGCCTATCCTGTATCGGTTCTTGTCCCACGGACGCGCTGTACGAGATTGTGGTGCCCCCCAATGCCGAAATCACGCCTCTCGTCATCTCACGCTCGACAGACCCGGCGGTGACCTCAATCCTCCGGTGGGGGAAGGGCGGAAAGGGTTGGGCCTGAAATTGAAGGCGATCTCTGAATTTGCTGGCGCGGCCTGTTTTTAAAAATGTAAAATCGACTATTCTCGACATTTTACGAAACCGTCCATTTTCCCTGCCAAGCTCCCATGTCCGCGCTTGCGAAGTATTGAGGATTGTCGGGATTCCGATACTTTGGAAAGTTTTCACTTTTTGTTCAAGACAATGTGTAAAGCGAATTGTTGATATAGCGTATCTTCGCGCTGACCACTGTTAAGACAGGTCGACGAGAAAATGCCTGAGATAGTATACCTTGATTCCCTCGAGGATTCGGAAGTCATTTTGGAATCCCTTAGTGAGCCGGTTCGGAACTGGTTCAAGGACAAATTCCCCGATTTCACAGACCCCCAGAAAATGGCGATTCCATCAATCATCAATCGGGAGCATATGTTGCTCTGTAGCCCGACGGGTAGCGGTAAAACTCTGACGGCATTCTTGTCAATCATCGATGAACTAGTGGTGAAGTCCCTCAATGGAGAGTTGGAGAAGCAGGTTTACTGCGTCTACATTTCACCAATCAAAGCGCTGGCCAACGATATTCAGAAGAATCTGATTGGACCTCTGAACGAAATAAAGGAACGCTTCCTCCCCGGCAGGGCTCAGGAAATTCGTGTGGGGCTGAGGACTGGCGACACCAGTCAGTCTGACAGGCAGAAGATGCTGAGGAAACCACCTCACATCCTCATCACCACTCCTGAGAGCATGTCATTGGCTCTCGGGGCCAAGCGATTTCGCCCGTTGATGACCAAACTGAGGTGGCTCGTGCTTGACGAGTTGCACAGCATCGTCCCCACCAAACGGGGCACACTTCTCTCACTTGCACTCGCACTCTTGGATTCCATAATTGAGACGCCTGTCCAGAGAATCGGCATATCAGCCACTATGGAGCCACTCGATGAGGTCGGGCGCTTCCTGGTTCCTGCCGGTTCGGATTCGACCGTCTACATTGCAAAGGTGAGTGGGGACAGAGAACTCGACTTGGACATCATCCTACCGCATCCAAGGTTCAGTGACCCCACCTTCGACTACAAGCAGATCCTCGCTGCAAACATCGAGCGCATTCTCGACCTCGTCGAAGCGCATACGACGACCATAGTATTCGTCAATACAAGAAGGATGACTGAGGAGGTCGTCAAGGAGTTGCGCCGTGCCATAGCGTGGGATGGTGATGCAATCCAAGCGCACCACGGTTCGATGAACAAGCAGATTCGTCAGGAGGTCGAACAGCGGCTGAAAAACGGTGAGTTGAGGTGCGTCATATCCTCCTCCTCTTTGGAATTGGGAATAGACATCGGGGCAGTCGACCTCGTCATCCAACTCGGCTCTCCTGGTAGTATCACAACCGGCTTGCAGCGAATTGGCCGTGCTGGCCACCATGTCGGCGGAATTCCTCGTGCGAGGTTCCTCCCCACCAGTCCTCACGACCTTGTCGAATTGGTAGCCCTGCAAGGTGCCATCATGTCGGGGCACATGGATCTCCTAAAGTTCCCTGAGAATTGTCTCGATGTCCTCGCACAGTTCTTGATTGGATTATGCATCATCGAAGAGCAAGATATCGATGAAGCGTATGAGTTAGTGACTCAAGCGTGGCCCTATCGACATTTCCCCTTCGACGACTTCATCGAAGTTCTCGACATGCTTGAGGATGAAAGACGACTGTGGATAGACTGGGAGGAGAATACCTTTGCAAAGCGCGGCTACTCCCAGATGATTTACTACACAAACGTCGGAACGATTGCGCCCGACAATAACTACCTGGTTCTCAACACAGATGGCTCGATGATTGGCCAACTATCCTCCTCCTTCGTCTCAAGTGTCCGACCTGGCGACGTCATCATGTTGGGTGGTACCACTTATCGCATTCAGTCAATCCAGGGCTCAAGGGTGAATGTCACTCCGGTGACAGGCTTCCGACCCACCGTGCCATCATGGTCAGGCGAAGCGCTCAGCCGCAGCCATGAATTGTCTGTTGCAGTGCTAGACCTGTTAGGCGCAACCATGCTCTCCCTCCGTCGCCAACGTGACCCGAGGGTACTCCTCAAGGAGGGCTATGGTATGTCTTCCCCAATTGCGGAGGGTGTTGCCCGGTTCATGGAGCAACATGTCGCGGAGTCGTTCGAAGTCCCTGCACAGAATCGAATCATGATGGAGGAGATAGCGGGCGGAGTCCCCACCTACATGGTGACGACATGCCGCGGCAGGGCGTTCAACCTCACACTCGGATATTTCTTCGCTGGCTTGGCGCAGATGAATGAAATCCAAGTTCACGAGATGTCCTTCGATGAGAATGGTTTTCTCATCAAACTGTCAGGTCATGTTAATCCAGCTTCTTTTCCAGCGATTTTTGAGGCGAATGACCAACGAAATGTGATTGAGCGATATCTGATGGACACTCAACTGTTCGCCAAGAGGTTCAGGGAGATAGCAGGGCGTAGCCTAATTATTCCGAGGCGAATTGGGGCTGAGGAAGTATCACCGCAGCAGTTCCAACAGAAGGCCGAAGCGTTGTTTAAGGCGCACAGGACGACCTCTGACTCTCTCCTCATCAGAGAGACATGCAACGAAATCTTCCACTCTGATCTCGATTTGAAAGGGCTTGAGCAATTCGTGAACGATGTGATTTCTGGTGATTCTCGTATTCTCCACAGCAAGGTGAAACTCCCATCTCCTCTGGGAATGAACCTCTACATGTCCGCCTTTGAGGACCTGCTATCGATGCGCACCCGAGCTTATCTCATCAAGGACATCGACCCCGAGATTCTCCGCCGGCTCCTCGGCCAACGGGCTCTCGCCACAGATCTCGACGAGTCGCAGGTGAACGATTACTACGCTGACAAGGTTGCGAAACCAAAGGATGCCGAATCACTTCTTCAATTGATGGAGATGGGTGGAGGATTGGACAAGCATCACAAGAATCCACTTTACGAAGACAAGTTGGAGGGAATCGATCAGGAGGAGATTCGAGAATGGATTCTCGAACTAATCGACCAAAATGCGATTATCAGAGTCAGCGAGACAGGAAATGAACAGGTCGACCACAAATGGTTTTCTGAGCGGATGGCTGACATCCATGGTACTCTCGGAGTGTTGGCCACCCACGACGTCGAGGAGATGGAGGATCTCAGAGAGCTATATACCGGCGGTTTGACCTACAAGATGAGCATAAAATATTCCGGAACTGATGCTATTGATTGGAAGGAAGTACCACTCTCAGACCCACACGAGTGTTTGCGGGTGAAATTGGTCGATATGCTCGGGAGCGAAGGTCCGATGACCATGGCGCAGCTAATTGATAGGTTGCCATTTCCAGAGAGGATGATTGAGAACCTTCTTCACGAATTGGAAGTGCGAAACGTTGTCACGATTGGCTTCTACCGACAAACCAATGATGGCGAATTCATTCTCCGCGTCGATGAACACTACATCACCGGTGGAGTGGAAAAGGTCATCGAATACCGTAATCTCCAGAACTTACTCCTACGAAAGTCATTCAAGTTGTACGAAAACCCTCTCGAGGCTCTAGAGGCACATGTCCTGTTTCAGAAGATGCACGAGTTGTTGGATCGAGTCGAATCCTATCGCTTCGCTGACTGGAAGGACTTGAAACACGACCCAGATGTCGTGATGGGACGATTGCTGCATAATCGCGTCGGGTACACCACCAAGGAACAACTTCCTCTGCTGCTTGGCCTGAGACCTGAGCCTTGGATGGGTGAGATGGAACGCAAATTGGTAGGGAAATTACGGGCCAATGACAACATCACTCGGCAACAACTGCTTGAGGACATCCCGCGCGATGAAGATTCGAAGCACATCATGAATCGAGCAAAGTATGCGATTAGCAACATGGAGCGGCAGATGTTGTTCGTCAAACAGTATGAGGAACTGCCGGAACGAAAACGCAGCCTCTCACTTTTCCACAAGGTCATTGACATCTACACTCCGCTGCCCTTCGAAAAGGCACTTCTTGAGTTGATTCGACGAATCGGCCCAGTCAAACGCTACACGTTGGGTAATTATGTCAGCCGAGCTGCGGAGGACCTCGATTTCGCACTGCGCTCTCTGCTCGACGATGGAACCATCACGAAAGTGTCCGCGTTGCAACCCAATCTCACTGATTTCTATTGCATCGCAGAAGATTCAATCGATGTTCGAAAGAGAATAAGAGAAGACCGCAAGATGCGGATCCTCACACAGTCCGACCCATTCTGTTCCCGCTTCATCCAGGAGGTCAGATATGTTCTGAAACAGGGCTGGTACTATCCCGTATTCAAAGGGGTGGACCCGGTTGGCCGAATTCTGATGTACAAGGTCAACGACTATCTCGAAGTGAAGGACATTCACATTCCACACGCCTACCTGGACGAGTTCGTAATCCAATTCGACCGATTCCTCGAGAATTACCGCGACACGCTGGTCGAGATTTCTGTACTGACCAATTTCAACGGAGAGAGCATCTCCGAGGCGTCTGTAAACACAAAGGAGGCATTTGAGCGAATTGGATTCAAGGCTATTGGCGACGGACTGCGTATGATCCGTGGCGGGGTTATGGACCCGAAGCCGTACAAGGAATCCATTCGAAGTCTGTTTTGGAACCACAAGTTGCATCAGAATACCCGCTCTGTCCATGAAACCGCCGCCGTCTCTCACATTGATGAGGTGAGGGACGACTTCGCCTTGCGCGGCAGATGTGAGATGTATCGCGTCAATCTGAAATCGATGGCAACCGCCAATCAACTCCATCAGGGGACAAATCTCAGAGGGCGCAAGGTGTACGCAACATACCCGCACTTCCAACGGCTCTTGGCGATTCGAAACATTTCTCCCGATGAGGAACTGCTCGATGTATTGGAATTCTTCTCTGAGAACTCCGACCCACAACTGTTCATGGACAGACACGCGATGCGCCGAGCCGAATTCAGGAAGTTGGCTCAACCACTCATCAAGTCCGGCCACCTTGTACAGGATTACCGTGGAGGGTTTAGGACAGTTGACCCTCTGCCAGTTGACGACCTGTGGCAGATGAGGGTGAAATATCTGAAGGAGATAGTAAAGGACATTCCCCTGATAACCCTGAAACAGTTTGAGAAGTTGGCCGGCAAGCCATTCAAGCCGGAAGATGTGATGGCCGTTCTGCAGATTTTAGAGGAGGAGAAGGAATTCATCAAGGGATTCCTTCTTGAAGATATGAACGAAGTTTGCTGGGGCCGAAAAGAAGAACTTGAGAATGCGTCAGAATTACCTCCAATGAGGGATTTCGTCCTGCCTCCGTCAGACCCACTCTCACCTTATTTTGCATCGCTGCTGAGAGAGCGATTCGGTTACGGCTCAGCCTATCTTGTATTTCATGAGGAGGAGCCGATTGCCGCTTTCAAAGCTAACACAAGAGAAGGCGTCATCCATATCACCGATCTTGTTACCGACCCCAAATTGGAGAAACAATCACTCAGGGTGATGAAAGAGTTTGCTTGGGAACACAACATGCCTCTTCGAGGTAAAATCCTAGACAAAATCCGAGGCCGTTAGCGGTTTCAATGTTCATTCGCCGGCGTTCTGGTCAAGGGCTTCAATATCGGCTCCATCAGTCTCAAAACATGGGAATGCAGAGTTGGTAGAAGTTCGAAGAGGACAATAGCCATTGCAAACATCGCGACTAGACTACCGAATTTTGCGGCGTATGAGTGGGCAAAATCAAACATCCCTATGTCAAACCAGTTCCATTCTCTATAGGTCATGTCAAGATAGATGATTCCAGCATTTCGAAAGATGTTGAGAAGGTGAATAACGGGCAGGGTGATGATGAAGGCGCGCGCCCTCAACTTCCACGACACACCGCGTAATGCAACCAGCGCTCCGACGAAGACGATCATCGACTGGAGGGCGCTGCATGCCAAAATGATCGAGATTCCTGCAGAACCACCACTCTCAGTGAGAATAGGGATGTAGAACCCACCCTCGCCAAGCGGTTCTAGATAGAGCCACGGATTTCCTTGAAACTCTGAAAACAATCCACTCGAGCCATCGGCGTAATTGACCCTAGCCTCCCCAAGAGAGAGGTCCGCAACCCCTGATATCCTTAGGAAGAAGATACCCTGCCAAGCGGTTATCCAGACCACTGCCATTGCGATGTTAGGCACCCAGGAGACGAGAAGATAGGGTGTGGCTGCCCAAAAGGTGCATCCACGGAACCAGACCAATGCTGGCTCGTCCGTTCCTTTCCGTTCTGTACGGACTTCCCACACTGCAATAGCGATGGAGAGTGGAAGCGCTGCCGCCGACATCAAGATTAGAACCGGGTCCTCTATTTCCACATAGTGTGGAGTGTCCAGAAAAAAGTAGAATCCTAGCATGATCCAGCCCGGAGCGGCGATACTCCCTCGACGGTCTCCCTTGGAGTGAAAACCGATGCCGAGAAGCACCAAACCGATGATTGCGCAGTACAACCGTAGCATCTCGTCAGAGGTTCCGAGAGCCTCGGCGAGTGGATGTAGGATGTTGTTAGACGCCATTCTGTGACAGTTGTGTATCAACAACTCGTAAATAGGCTGCCTCGCAGCGGGCCGTTGAGGAATGCAGGTGGGATTCGACTTCGACTCTTTCGTAGACGGCTATGTCGCAGACTTGAGCCGTGCGCTCGCTAGTCTTTCAAAGCAGGACTTGAAGGCACTTTACGAACAAGTTCTCTCCGTTATTGATGGTGGGGGGACAGTTCACTTCATCGGAAACGGCGGCTCCGCCGCCACACCGTCACACTCCGCCGGTGACTGGAGCAAGGAACTCGGACTTCCAACGCTCTCTCATGTGGATAACATCTCAAGTCTGACAGCCTGGGCGAATGATACCTCCTACGACAATGTGTTCGCCGGAGCGCTCTCCACCTGGGCGAAGGCGGGTGACCTGGTCGTCGGCTATTCCGGTTCTGGAAATTCACCGAATGTGCTGAACGGGATTTCAAAGGCGAAGGAACTTGGCTGCCTAACTGCCGCTATCACTGGGGACTACAAGAGTGGCGGTGGCGGCAAACTAGCCGGCATGGTCGATGTCGCAGTCGTCTGTGACACGACTTCGATGGAGCGAATCGAAGACCTTCAACTCATCATCAACCACATCGTGAAGGAGGCGGTCAAAGCTGACCGCGGACTCCCGAGTCACTCATGAGGCGGTTCTGTGCTGTTACCACATCGTCACTTATCCGAGTTGGGTGAGCCGGTCGTTCTTCCCCCGATGCCAAGCGGGGTGGAATGGGGAGGGGAGATTGCATTCCTAGATCGGGACGGTGTCCTCAACATTGGCAGCGAGGATTACATCAACGGAGTCTCGGAGTTACACATCTACCCTGAATCAGGCCAGAGTGTTGCAAAAATCCGAAGAGCCGGGTTCCGTGTCTGCATCGTCACCAACCAGTCGCCAGTAGGCCGTGGATTGTGGGGGCATCAGGTACTTGCCTCAGTCAATTCGGCCCTTCAAAAGGGCCTTCTAATGCAAGATTCAGATGCTCACTTAGACCTAATTCTGTACAGTCCATACGCCCCCTGGGAGGGGGCGTGGTCTCGAAAAGGCCGTCCTGGGATGCTCCAAGCAGGTAGACAACTATTCGATGCGGCGAAGGAGGGGGGCGGTGTGGAACATTTCGATTACGGACCCGATTACACAGCCCGAGATGAGGGCCGCTCCTTCATGGTGGGGGACCGACGGGCAGATGACGAAGCTGGTGTCGCTCACGGAGTCAGAACCTTCCGTTGCGATGGGAGAATCGGTCTAGTTGATGTGCTCTCACGAGTGCTTGATGATTCTGATACGGGTGACTACTAACTGTCGCTTAGCATCAGGAGAGTCCTCAAGAGCCAGTAAGGATTGGGATTTGCATGGGTTGGCTGGGGTTGGATGATACCGACTCACCGGAAGGTGGCTGCACAACTTGGGAAATGCACCTGCTAATTTCACATCTTGAAAGTAAAGGATTCTCCATCGTCGGAGCTCCTCGTCTAGTGAGGTTGTGGCCCCATGCCCCCCGGCGCACACGAGGCAACGCGGCGCTCTCAGCAGAAATCGAGGAAGATGACCGGGAGGCAGAGTTACACCTCATTTTGGGTGAGTGGTTTTCTGAACGGTTCAGACATCTCAATCAACTGACTCATCCCGATGACGGTTCTACGCCCTCTCCCACACTGATTTGGAGTAAGAGACAATTCCCCGGAGAGTGGTATTGGGCAGCTGTCCGCAATTGGGTCGAACCACAGGCAAGGCTCGACGCTCTGCGTGATCAATCTGAGGTCCAAGTCTGGTCAATCGGTAGAATCGATGGAGTGGTCGGAGCAAGTTCGGCAATCGCCTGGCCGGCCGACCAAGATTGGACTTGGGAGGCTACCGCTTGGCGAGCGGCACAGAATATCGGGACAGATAGGAGAGTACCAGTTGATTCAGTTTATGCTATGTCAGACAAGTTTCCTCAAACAATGTTGAATCGGGACCCGAATGCATTTCGAAGTTTCATCGCCCCTCGTACCCCGTGTCCCGTTCTATATGGGATTAGGGCTGAAGATGAAGAGTCGGCTGGCACTGCTCACGAGTGGTTACAGAGACAGGATGGCGTTGAGAGTTGCACCGCCATGCGAGTGCACAGGAGTAACCAAGCTACCGGCGACCACCTCCTATCCGACGACTCTGGGGTGACTATCACCTCAGTGATGGACCGAAAAGGTGGACATGCTAGTGTCGAAGTATTCAACGGCATCTCACATTGCACTTTGGTCGCCTTTTCGGAAGGGGGTCAAGTGAATCGCCTACTGCGGGCTTCCCAACTAGGTGACCGGTTGAGTTGGAGGGGGACCGTTTCACCTGATGGTTCCATCCACCTTGAGAACCTGCGCGTCGACGACGCTGTACCTAGGATTGAAAACCGCCCCATCTGTGATTGCGGCAGTCGATTCAGGCGAAAGGGACGAGGACAACCACTGACCTGTCCATCCTGTTCCAACCAATCTCATTCTCATTGGCTTTCTACATCTATTGCTGATGAAGGTGCATGGGTTGAGCCGCCGATCTCACAGCGTCGCCATCTCGCAAGACCACTGAACCGCGAGCCGAAGGTGTAATCTCCTTTCGGTTGTCCAAGAGACTTCATGGCAGAAGCGTTGACCTTGAGTTACATCGGATTGGGACTACTCACTATCGGTCTCTTCTATGTGATTTGGCAGATTGTGAAAAGGAACCAAGCGATTTCCGCGGTAGATAACGCCCCTGCGATCGCCGGCTCTGATGAGTTGTCTGGGGGCGCGAAAAACCCGTCCCAGTTTGACGAACCCGACGACGATGCGCTGGAGCAGATGGCTGATGTACTGGCCTCCTCAGCTGAGGCTCAAGGCTTGGTACTCGAAGAAGAGTGAGAACGGGCTTTGAATCCACCGTCACCTAAAATCAATGAGAGTTTTTCTTGGCCGGTGTCCAACTGTCGCCGTTGATGACCCCCTTCCTCGACCGTCAACAACCAAGTCCGACATCCGCATTCCTCTAACTTTCCACGGCCTCGTACCTTCCAAGTCTCCTCCCCTGATGCATCCTCGTAGAGTGCCGATATGACGAGGAGGTTTGGAGGATTCTCAGGCATAGACTTCACAAGTTCAGAGATTGCCGAAGCAGCCATTGGATCGACATGGCCGCTTCGAGAGGTCCAATCATCGATTACGATGAGTGATGTATCAAGAGTATTCGAGAGTCTACCAGCCGCGTCAACTCCTGTTGAGATGGCATCCCCACAAGGGAAGAGATGTAGTTTAGAGAGTGTGCTCAACGGAATCGAATTGAGCAATTGGCGAAACCGCTCTGGATTGGGGGATTCTGGTGAGACCCAGATTGCCCGTCCGCCAGTCTCCAATTCACGCCGTACACACTGCAAACCAAGGGTGGTCCCGCCGCAACCGCTGGCGACTGCGAGATGGACAAGACCATCGAGGGGTGGTAGGGACACAGTAGCGGCTCACCCCGGTGGTTCTTGAACTCTGAGTTGATTGAGGAAGATGTTCGGCAACCGCTATCATGGGGCGGCTGTTGGGGTGATTCATGGCCGGGCAACGCGAAGGTGAGAGGATTTCGCGTAGAGACCCCCCTCCCTACGAAGAAATCGAAGGGGGCGGCTTGAGTGCCGCTATCTCCAAACACGGTTTGATTGGAACCGCTTTGTTGGACAAGAATCAGTATGGTCCACAGGCGATGATTCTTCTTCTGGTAATTACTGCCACCGTGACAGGTGCCTTTCTCGGCTTGGCGATGATTCTCTTCTGACTTCAATCGCCAATCCCAAGGTGCTACGATAGAGCAACCTCGTTCTCAGCGTGAAGATTTTCTATTCGCCTATGGCCTGTCGAGCAAGTGCAACGGTTTCGTCAACCAATTCTCCTGAGACTCCCAAGTGGCTGGCAGGGTCAAACAGGCCATGCAGTTCGTTACCATGGAACAGCCCCGCGATTGCAGGCGTCCGAGCGCAGATGTCCTCCAGATGTGTACCGGAGGAGAGCGCCTCCATCGAGGCTGAACGCAGCACTTCGTGCGCCTCATCCCTAGGCATCTCCTTTTCAACTAGGGCAATCATGACCTTCTCTGCCATCACGAGTCCATTTTGTGACTCGATGTTAGCGAGCATTCTAGGAGCGTCGACGACCAACTTTCCGAGGACTTGGTCAGTTTTTACGAGCACGTCATCGAGAAGCACGACAGAGTGGGAGAGCGTGAACCGCTCAGCACTGGAGTTAGCGAGGTCCCTCTCATGCCATAGGAGGGCGTTTTCCCATGTGGGCATGACCATCGAGCGGACAATCCTTGCGAGCCCGCAGGCGTTTTCAGCGGTGATCGGGTTTCTCTTGTGAGCCATGGTCGAGGAGCCGACCTGCTTCTCGACATCAAACGCCTCTGCAACTTCTGCAATCTCGGTTCGTTGTAGGTTTCTGACTTCTGTGAGTACCTTCTCGACGCTGGTGGCAACATTCGCCATCCACGAAACCCATTCGATGTAGCGGTCCCTACCGACCACTTGGGTGGTGACCAGCGGGACCCCGAGTCCGAGGTGGGTGAGAATCAGTGCTTGCAACTCACGGGCATTTTCTCCTTGGGCCGCCCCTGTCCCCACTGCTCCGAGGAACTTGCCAACGCAAACGCGCGGTGACATCTGAGCAAGTCGGAGGAGATGGCGACGAAATTCGTCCACCCAAACTGCGACTTTCAGTCCGAAGGTGATGGGGACTGCAGCCTGACCATGAGTTCGCCCAAGCATCACGGTATCCCGCTCCCGTTCCGCAAGATTAGCCATCGTAGTCATCAATTGACAGAGCACCTCGTGCTGTATGGTGATTGAATCTCGAATCTGTATGGCGACCGCGGAGTCGACGATGTCGTTGCTGGTCGCGCCGAGGTGGATGCACCAACCAGCGTCGCCCGCCTGCTCGGCCATCGCCTTTGTGAGGGCCATGATGTCGTGTTTCGTTTCTGCCTCTATTTCCAAAACCCTCTCTATCGTGACAGCAGTCGGATTGGAGATGGCAGCGACTGCGTCGTAGTCAGCTTCAGTGACGCGACCCAATTCCTTGTGGGCCCAGATTAGAGCGCGCTCAACCTCGATTTGGCGAGCGTGACGACCCTCATCAGACCAGATATCTTTCACAGATTCGCGGCCATAGCGGTAATCGAGTGGACAGAGTGGGATACCGTGATGCTTGGGCGAACTCATGGTCAGGCTGCAGTCCCCATCACCTTCGGACTG
>JYMV01053849.1_pt1 | contig 17462 bp, 17 predicted proteins | sample 338911 | NCBI WGS metagenome assembly JYMV01 (sample SAMN03354496, study PRJNA234377) | hydrothermal vent metagenome | biome: Deep sea; feature: Hydrothermal plumes at the Eastern Lau Spreading Center, Western Pacific Ocean; material: Seawater | place: Tonga | collected 2009 | depth 2000 m m
TTTTTTTAATGAATTTAAACTTACACATCTTTCGATGATTTACCAAATTTCTCTGAGAATTATGCACTTAGTTATTAATTTTCGAACCCTTTATTACTTTAGAATTATTATTTTATGATCAATACTATTTTTTTTGATATTGGGGGTGTATTAATAAATATTCACCCAGAAAAGTGCCTCGAATATTGGGCTAACTGCACGGATATACCATTGCAAGTTATCAAAAAAGTATTCCCAGAAAAGGCCCATACTTTATATGAAACAGGAGAATTGTCAGAGCATGCATTTTTTCTAGCTTTTCAAAATGCACTCCCCCAACCTTATTATCTAACGGAATCAGATTTTTGGTATGGGTGGCAGCAGCTATTAGGGAAAGAAACACCTGTTGTGCAGGTACTTAAACATCTTTCAGGCCAATATAATATTTGGCTATTATCTAATACGAATCCGCAGCACATCAGAACTGAGCGAAAACGCCAGGTTTCGTTTTTAGATTTTGTTGATGGAAAGATTTATTCTTTTGATGCTGGTGCTAGAAAACCGAATTTTAGTATTTTTGAATTTGCTTTAGAATACTCGGGCGCTAGGGCCTCTGAATCTGTATTTATTGATGATTTGATCGAAAATGTTAAAGCAGCCAGAATATTAGGATTTAATGCTATCCATTATGAAAATGTGAACCAATTAATAAAGGAATTAAATAAAAAAAGCATTGCGGTTAGTGAAATGGAAGTATCCGTATGAAAAAGAAAATGTATTTGACTATTGGCCTTTTGATCATTGTGTTAGTTGGAGCAAGCAATTTATATACTCCCAAGTTCAATCTGCCTATCAAAGTTGATTCATATAATGATTATGATGTAAACATTTACAGAGATACATGGGGTGTTCCTCATATTTTTGGTGAGAAAGACAGGGATACGGCTTACGGTTTAGCATATGCCCATGCAGAAGATGATTTTAAGACAATACAAGATATACTCTTGAGTCTAAGAGGGAAACTTGCTACGGTATATGGTAAAGATGGTGCTCCTAATGATTATATAGTTCAACTGCTTCGGATCTGGGAAGTAGTAGAAAGTCACTATGAATATGATTTAGCAAAAAATGTCCGCAGTATTTGCGAGAGTTATGCAGATGGATTAAATCATTATGCTGTTCTGCATCCGAATGAAGTGGTGAGAGGTTTATTCCCAGTCTCAGGAAAAGATATCGTCGCCGGCTTTGTACATCGTACGCCCCTTATGTTTGGTTTAGATCGCGTACTTGAGAAACTGACATCCAGTGAAAAACCAGATTTTGCTTTCGATTATAAAACAATAAAATCGGGTCCCTTTGACCAAGCTTTGTTAGGGTCCAATGTGGTTGCTGTTGCTCCTAGCCGTTCTGCGGATGGATATACCCGGATCGCAATCAATTCCCACCAACCATGGACTGGTCCTGTAGCTTGGTACGAAGCACACCTCCACAGTGAAGAGGGATGGAATATGAATGGCGGATTATTTCCAGGTTCACCAGTTATTTTTGTTGGTCATAATGAAAATATTGGCTGGAGTCATACAGTAAATTCGCCTGATTTAATAGATGTATATGAACTAGAAATACATCCTGAGGATAAAAATCGTTATTATATTCATGGTAGCTGGGAAGAATTGGAAGTCCGGGAAGCACGGATAACCGTCAAACTTTGGGGTCCTTTTAAATGGACCATTAAACGGGAGACGCTTTGGTCGGTACAAGGACCAGTAATTCGTAATCCTCATGGCACATATGCTGTTCGATTTTCCGGGTATGGTGAAATTCGCCAAGTAGAACAGTGGTTTCGGATGAACAAATCACGCAACCTAGAAGATTTTGGGGAAGCCATGAGTATGCTAGCATTGCCCATGTTCAATACCATTTATGCGGATAAAAATGGGAACCTGTATTACGTATACAATGCCCTGTTACCGATTCGGGGTAGTGGTAATTATGATTGGAAAGGTATTGTCCCTGGGAATACAGCCTATACAATGTGGCGAGAATATTTCCCTTTTGATGAATTACCTCAGGTGGTCAATCCTGAATCCGGTTTTCTGCAAAATTGTAACAGTACCCCTTTCTTAGCGACAAATGGCAATGATAATCCGGATAAGTCATTTTATCCTCAAAATCTTGGGATCGAGTTGTTTCAGACAAACCGAGCACTTCGAGTCCATGAAACATTCGGATCCGATAAATCTATTACTCGGGAAGAATTTTATCAGTACAAATTTGATACAAAATATTCTAGACAGTCGGTAATGGCAGTAAATCTGAAAAAATTTCTAACTGAGGCATCCAGTAAAGATCCGGATATTAATAAAGCATTGGAGCTACTTCGGAACTGGGACTTGGATACAGATAGTTCAAGTACAGCGACCCATTTAGCGATTCGCGCCATTCGCCCTCAATTTAATCCAGCGAAATATGAGTATGACGCCGAAAAAATTATGGATCGATTAAAAAAAGCAGTATCATGGTTAAATGAAAATTTTGGCAGATTGGATGTGAAATGGGGAGATATACAACGTTTGCAAAGGGGAAAAACAGATTTATCATTGAGTGGAGGTCCTGATATTTTACGTGCCGTTTATTCGAAAGAAAAAGATGATAAATATGTTGGTATTGCCGGTGACTGCTTTTATGAAATAGTAGAATGGGATTCAGACGGTAATGTTTCAGCTAAAAGTATTCACCAATTTGGGACCGCAACACAGGACACCAGTTCAATTCATTATGATGATCAGGCACAACTATTTGCACGGCATCAAATGAAACCGGTGTGGATGAAACTAGAAGATATTAAATTAAATCTAGAAAGATCATACCGCCCCGGTGAAGAATAACCCTTAAAAGGAAAAGATCATGGAATGGTTTTTTGTCTGTTATAACAAATATATGAAATAACATTTTGATGAATATGAGATTATTACTGACTATACTATTATTAATTCGACTGGCATCATCGGGCGAAGTAATGCCGATTGAAATTCCATTGCAGGGAGAGGCAGCTGATCGAAGCCTGGAAATGTCCGGGCTTGCATGGTATGGTGGTTACCTGATATTAATGCCCCAATATGTGAATAAAAAAGCACCGGGTTTTTATTTTATCAGTAAGAAAAAAATTAATGAATGGTTAGATGGGGATAGATCCAAGGCTCTGAAACCAGGGAAAATAGATTTGATTGTCCCGGATTATGATAATTTAATTGGTGGATACCAAGGATTTGAAGGCCTGTGTTTCAGCGGCAATAAAGTATATCTTTTGATGGAATCCAAAAATGATGGAGTCATGTCCAGCTATATTGTAACTGGGACAATGGATTTTAAAAAGAAAAGACTGGAGATTGAACAAGGAAAGATTGAAGAGATCAGACCTCCAATGAATATTAAGAACATGGGTTATGAGAGTATCCTTAAACATAAATATCGATTATTAGTTCTTTTTGAAGCAAACGGAATCAATATTAACCCCAATGCTAATGCAGAATATTATACAACATCATTAAAACATAAAGAATCTGTATCATTCCCTAATATTGAATACCGCATCACAGATGTGACTGATATTGATGGAAAGGGTAGGTTTTGGGCCTTGAATTATTTTTGGCCAGGGGAAAAAGAAAGGTTGAATCCCGGTAAAGATCTCATTTTTAAAAATTATGAAGCAGGGAAAACCCATCAACAATATGCACATGTAGAACGATTGGTGGAATATAAGATTCGCTCAAATCAAATCAGCCAAACCGACACACCACCAATTCAATTAGTGCTTGATGAAGCATCTCGAAATTGGGAAGGTCTTGTCCGCTTGGATAAAAAAGGATTTCTGATGATTGTGGATGAACATCCACGGACGATTTTTTCTTTTGTTCCAAAACCATAGGCCATACTGTTTACAAACAGCAGATTTATTTTACCATTCTTTCCAATCTTACCATTCTATAAAGTCCATTTCAGTTTTCCCTGCCAACCGATTGCAAAAGTAATGGATGATGCATCATTTTGATCTTTGTCCAAGTAGTCTTCCATTTCAAAATTAAGATTTAATGAAATCCCATTTTTCACAGGAACAATTAATTCAAACATATATTGATTACGTGTAAGATTATTCTCAATTATTTCGCTGATTTGTTGAAAATGTTCCGCTTCTAATTTAGTTGAAAACCGGGCTGCATCATGGTCCCAGTAAATACCAGATTTTAAATAGGATGTTTTTCGTTCTTCATTAAGATAGTCAGACAAATCAAAAGCGTGACCAATTTCCATGTTCACCAGTCCTTGTTGATATTCCTTAACAAAAATACCTAATCCTTGATTGAAGTGATATTGGAGTTGTACGCCAGCACGAGTATTTTTTCGGTATGACGTTGTGGTATAGCGGTAGAACTGGTTCAGAGTCCGATATCTGTCGCTGGATTTATAACGAACATAAATGAAAGATTCTTTTTGTAGTCCATAGGTAAACAATCTTAAATCTCGAAAAGTAAAAGGTGTTTGGCGGTTTAAGCGGTAATACCCGAAAACGCCCTTAACTTTTTCAGCTTGGGCACCACCGCCACGGATATATCGTTGCCATGAAAGAGAATCTGTTTGAGCAAGGCAGGAAACGGCACTTATGATAAAAAAGATACAAATTCGGGTCATTGCTTTATATTTTTACCATTTTCCATAAGCAAAACAGCCCCAACAAAAAACCCAATGGTCATGATTATGACAACAATTAAACTAGTTACAGGCGGCGAGTCGGACACACCCAGAATAGTATATCGAAGACCATTGATCATATAATAAATGGGATTATAAAAACTCGCAGACTGTGCCCAATCAGGAAGCATTTTGATTGAATAGAAAATGCCCCCAAGAAAACTAAGTGGAGTCAGAAAAAAATTTTGGAGCGTTGCCAATTGGTCCCATGTATCTGCCGTCTGGCCGAGTATTAATCCAATACTTGAAAAAGCCCAAGAAACAAGTATAATAAATCCAATTGTTGCCAAGGGTTGATTTACTGGCATGTCGCCGAGCATTATTCCAACCAATAAAATTAATAGGCCGTTTACTGTTCCGCGGACCGTACCACCAATAATGTATGCAATGGAAATTTCAAAACTGGATAACGGTGCCTGAAGTAGATCTGGCAATTGGCCTAAAAGTTTCATTTGGAGCATGGAGGAGGATGAATTAGAAGAAGCATTGGTGAGTGTATTCATCATGATTAAACCGGGGATTATAAAAAGGGTGTAAGGAACACCATCAATTTCAGCTATACGACGTTCCAAAGTGAAACCGAATATAAGGATATAGAGGATTGAAGATGTTAATCCCGGGATGATCGTCTGACGATAAACGGAGAAAAAACGGCCCACTTCCCTTGATGTTAGGGTCCACAGTCCTACCCAATTCATAATAAATTACATTTAATTATCATTGAAAATCAGAATATATTGGTATTTGGTAATTTTTAATTGGGAATTTGATTGACTGCATGCCCATCAAGCAGGTTTCGTTACTTTATTCATCACAATGAAAAAAGATATCATTCGTTGATACCTTTTCCTGTGAGACTTAGAAATACATCCTCCAAAGATGATTTTGTTGTTTCTACGCGCTGGATATGGCATCCTTGGCGTGTTAGTGCATTAATAATATCAGGCAAGGCTTCTTCAGGGTCTTGAGTAGTAAAATGGAGCCGGCCATCCTCTCGTGTATAAGTAAAATTATTAAGGCAGGCATCTAACGCTGTATCCGCCCCAGTCACATTGATTGTGATACCAGCCTTTCCAAGTTGGCGAGTGAGCTCTTTTGGCGTACCAACTTTAATAACGGATCCCTTATCAATAATCGCCACTTTGTCACACAACATTTCAGCTTCTTCGATATAATGTGTTGTGAGTAAAATGGTTTTACCCGCTTTATGGAGTTCACGAAAATATTGCCAGAGTTCATGTCGTAGTTCAACATCCACACCAGCGGTAGGTTCATCCAATATAAGGATTTTGGGATCATGAATCAGAGCCTTTGCGATTTGAAACCGTCGCTTCATTCCCCCTGAAAGCTGTCTTAAGCGTGCTTGTCGCTTTTCTTCTAATCCTAATCTCGTGAACAGTTCATCAACACGCTCTTTTGCTTTTGGTCTGGGGATACCATAATATCCGGCTTGGAAATAAAGAAGACGTTCTAAAGGGAAAAACCAATCCTGGGTAAGTTCCTGGGCTGAAATACCAACTTGTGAACGGGTAAATCGATAATCTTTTACCGTATCTTTGCCAAAGATTTCAGCATCTCCTTCATTTTTTTTAACTAGTCCAGTAAGAATATTAATAGTTGTTGTTTTTCCAGCACCGTTGGGGCCTAGCAGTCCAAAAAATTCACCATCATCAATTGTAATATCAACACCTTTTAGAGCAACAGTGTCATCATAAGACTTTTTAAGGTTTCGGATGGAGATAGCAGTTGTCATTTATTTTTAATATCAAATCCAATATGAGCTTCAAATGGGTTGGGAAAATCAAATTCCTCTACGCCAGGGAAATGCACAACAGAAGCGATAAATCCCCATGGGATCAACATGGATGCTGATACTTCTTTTTCACCTACTGGTTGACCGTCTTTAATTATTGGTACTTGGAATGAAGGATGATCTACCCACATTCCATATTCATCATAACCAACGACTTTAACATAAATTTTATTTTTTTCGATTCCAAGTTCTTTGAGAGGATCATGTCCATCCAAAACAAGTAATACCACATCATTCAGAACTTCATCGATTTTCATGGGTGGGTTATCCATATATGTTTCCTTTAGTTTTTGTTAATGAGTTTGTAAATACCGCCATTAAAATCGATGATATACAGATCACCGTCAGCGCCTTCACCAAAAGATGAAATATAATTGGTGAATTCTCCATCTGCAATATTGATTTCTTCTGTCCGGTTTTGGAATTCTATGGCTTTTCCGTCCTTTACTTTAAATGACCAGATGTTTCCAGAGCAGTAATCACCAAAAAAATAGGTTCCCTGCAATTCTTTTATTTTTTCACCGCGATATACATAGCCACCAGTTACAGAACATCCCTCTACATTAATTTGATCCATACCCATAAGTGTGCGACTATAATTAGCATCATTTGGATATTCCAGAATCGGTAATGTGAGGCCTAACTGCGAACAATTTTCTTCCGGATCATAACAATGATTGGCTTCCATAATGCGCCAACCAAAGTTTACTCCACCTTTGCTTGTTCCTGGTTCATAATTTATTTCTTCCCATTTATTTTGGCCTACATCCCCATAATATATATCACCGTTTTCACGATCAAATGAAAAACGCCATGGGTTGCGCAATCCCCAGGCCCAAATTTCACCGCGTTTATTTTCTTGTCCATAAAATGGGTTCGTTTTTGGGATTCCATAGGGAGTTTGGTTCACATCAATGCGGATCACTTTACCAAAAATACTATTTAAATTTTGACCAGCATTGAGTGGATCACCGGCTTTACCTCCGTCACCGATTGCAATGTATAAATAACCATCAGGCCCAAAGGCAATATGTCCGCCATTATGGTTGCCGAAGGGTTGTTTAAGTTCAAATAGAATTCGTTCAGATGAAACATCTGCTTCCAATCGAGTTTTCGTCTGAAATTCTGCAACCACTGTATAACCATCATTGTTCATATAATTAATATAGAATTTTCCGTTTTTACTATGGTTTGGATGAAAAGCAAATCCCAGTAAACCGCGTTCATCACCTGGGCGATTTGGGGTTACCACCTCAGCACGAATATCAAGGAAAGCTGTTTTCAGGCGTTTCCCTTTTTCTATCAACATGATCCGTCCGGCCTGTTCCAATACATACAGAAGCTTAGAATCTCTAGGGTGTGAAGTAACATAAATAGGTTTTTTAAACCCGTCGGCAACTAATACAGAAGAAAGCTTTACTTGTCCTGCGACTAAGGCAAATGTAATGATAAAACAAATTAATTTTTTCATCAGTATCCTTATATCCTTTATTGAATCATAACTAAAAATTCTTCTTCTGTTAAAACTTGTATATCCAGCTCTTTTGCTTTTTTCAGTTTGGTGCCGGCTCCGGTACCAGCAACAATATAATCGGTTTTTTTACTTACCGAACCACTGGCACTGGCACCATGTGCTTCTGCTAATGTTTTGGCTTCATTGCGGCTGAATTTGGTGAGGGTGCCTGTAAAGACAAATGTTTTCCCCTTCAATGCGTGACTTTTTGGTTCTTGAACCATTTCTAGTTCAACGCCTAAAGACAAACATGATTTAACAATTTCAACATTGCTGGGATCTGACCAGAATTTTGTAATGGTTTTAGCTCCGATTGCTCCCACTTCATCAATGGTTTCTAATTCTTCCAATGAAGCGGACATAAATTTTTCAATGTCACTGGAAAATTCTTGTTGCAAAACCTTGGAGAGATGGGCTCCAACATTACGAATTCCCAATGCATAAATAAAGCGGGCAAAAGTTGTTTGTTTTGCATCTTGGATTGCTGCAAGTATATTTTGAGCTGATTTTTCCGCTATCCGATCTAACTTTATTAAATCATTAAAGGTAAGTCTAAATAAATCATCGACCGTTCGAATCAGATTTTTCTCGACGAGTTGATCCACTAATTGCCCCCCAAATCCATCCATGTCCATTGCCACCTTGGATGCGAAATGTTCAATTCGCCCTTTCATTTGTGCCGGGCAGGAAAGATTTTGGCAGCGAGCCACCGCTTCACCTTCTGGTCGAAAAACTTCGTGCCCACAAGACGGGCATTCTTTTGGGAGTAAGTATCTGGATGTGCCCTTGGGTCGTTTGTTTACAATTACTTTTACAATTTCCGGGATGACATCACCTGCGCGCTGTATTAAGACATTATCTCCAATGCGGATATCCTTTCGGTTAATTTCGTCTTGATTATGCAGTGTTGCATTAGTGACAACAACACCACCTACATGAACCGAGTCCAGTTTAGCTACCGGCGTAATGGCACCTGTTCGACCAACAGATGGAATAATATCAACCACAACTGAGGTTACTTGCTGCGCTTTGAATTTGCCCGCGATGGCCCAGCGTGGAGAACGACTTCGAATCCCCAGTACATTGCGCTGAGCAACGGCATTAATTTTAAAAACTGTCCCATCAATCCCGTATGGAAGCAAATCGCGCTGTTTTTCCATGTTATGGTGAAAATCAATAACTTCGTCAATATTTTTTACTTTTTTGATTTGAGGATTAACAGGTAATCCCCAGTCTTTTAAAGCGGATAGAAATTTTTGATGTTTATCGAATGTAATCCCTTCGATAGTCCCCGCTTCGTAACAATAAATAGATAAGGGACGTTGGGCGGTTATGCTGGAATCTAGCTGGCGAAGGCTGCCCGCTGCGGCATTCCTTGGATTAGCAAAAAGTGGCAGGTCCTCTCTTTCCCTCATTTTATTTAATTTTTTGAAACCAGTTTTAGACATAAATACCTCTCCTCGAACTTCTAATAATGGTGGGGTATCATGTACATCAGTTCGTAAGAAAAGCGGGATGGCAGAAATTGTTTTTAAATTTTGAGTAATATTTTCACCAGTATTGCCATCGCCACGGGTTGAACCATTTATAAATAATCCGTTTTCATAGACTAACTCGACTGCAAGACCATCCAATTTTGGTTCTGCCATATATACAATATCATCATTTGTATTGAGGCCTTTTTTAATCCTGGCATCAAAAGCGCGCAGTTCTGTTTCATCCATTGCGTTGGCAAGTGAGAGCATGGGAATGCGGTGCGTGATTGTATCAAATGATGATAGAGGTTTATTCCCGACACGTTGCGTGGGTGAATCTTTTGTAACTAATCTAGGATTTTCAGATTCGAGCTTTTGTAATTCGCGGAAAAGCCCATCATATTCACTATCGGAAATATGCGGATCATCCAATACATAATAGCGATAATTATGATCATTGATCTGATCTCTCAAAGCCTGAGTTTTTTTTTGGATATCCACCAAATCTAATTTCTCAAAGATGCTCGCTTCTTAAAATATTCTCTGGGATCTAGCAGGTATTTTGTAATGGGTGACAGGTTACCTGTAGTATCAACAGGCGTTGCGTAAAGAGACCCATTTTTTAAACCAACAGAAAAGAAATATGTGATTTTTTTTGCTGGTTTTTCTCGTGGATCGTAGCGAAATACAAATCGTTTTTCCTCTGGATCAAATGGGAACTCAATATATCTTGGCATTGTATCTGTTTTATAAAAAAGGCTCACCGACCGAATACTTTCTTCTGGAAATTCTGCAAATACTTCTAATTCAAATGCCCTTGTATTGAAAAAGACCCGGTCAGGATGATGAAATACTTTTGGTGTAAAAGAAAATACCGGCATTTCAAAATCTAAACTATCGGCTGCTTGGGGCGAAAGGGTGCCCACCATGAGCAAAATAGAGAGTACTGGTTTAATTGTTAGTCTCTCAAGTTGATGTAAATGAGATACATTTGTTATACCAATGATCATAGGTGACCTGTTTGCGGATCATATAATCGGCGGTGCAGCGTGCATTTGCTTCACAAATATCTGTCCCTTTTCCTCGTACATCATAATGCATTACAACCACATACTTTTTAAAAGGTTTCTTTGCGTATTGACCCATATTAGCTAGGGCAGAAACAGCGAAACTTAAATCTTCGCTGGAACGATTTCGATCAACTTTGATTTCTACATGGTAAATCCGTTCGCCCCCATCAGTGTATATTTTAAGGCCTGTAAGTTTGGGGGCCGTATGATTTCTTGAAAAATATTGTGGCGTCATAGCAGCGATTTGCTTATCCGTGAACTTAGGTTTAGCCATCAAAATTGATGAAAGTAAAATAAGAACTGTCAAGATATGTTTCATGATATTCTCCTTCTTCTAGATATTGAAATTAAGCCAACCAGTGCTGCCAAAGCACCGATCACAATTGCGATTTGAATTCTTTTTGGATGATAGATGATTGATGCTGCTTCTATGATATAATCATCATTGAGAAAATCTTCGTAATTGAAAATCCACAATAATGTATCATTAAATATTGAATCAGCGTTGGTACGGGTAATGACGCCTGGGAGGATTCCAACAAATTTAAATGTATCATCATTGAGATTCACGGTTACATTTGCTTCATCGATGTAAGGAGCCATGGCGTCCATACATTCCTGGGTAAAATTTTTGGGAAGATCCGCCAAAAAGGGTCTGAAATTGGTTTCGATCAATTCCATGGGAAGCGCAAATAAATCTTGTTTATTCTCCTTATCCATAATTCCAAATAAGTCTCCCTCTTCTTCTGCTTTGTGAAATACGCCGCGAAAATGATTAAGAATGCGCTCCTTCAATAGATCCTTAATTGGCAAACGATCTTGCAAGTCACTGATCCCTGCTTGAAGGCAATACATGATGATTTCAGTCTCAACGATTTTATCGCTTGAATCCTCAACCGCATCCTGCATGGCTTTTGCTAAAAGAGGATATTTTTGATGGACGCGCCTTCCTTGAAATAATTGACGAACAGTGTATCTAGTAGAAAATAACTGATCGTTTTTTTGAACAGTTATCGGATGTCGCGGTGGCGCCGGCCCATCTGTTTCAGAAAAGAATGTTGTTGTGCCACTTAATAATGCTTCCGAATTAATAATATGAACAGGTTCATCATCGCCTTCCTTGCGCTTTTCAATAATTTCAGCAGCCCAGGGACTTTGCATAGGAATGGGGAAGTCCTGGTTGAAAACATCTTTTCTATCACCTTGTGTATGATATTTCATATGGTATTTGCCATCAGGGAAAACGCGTACAGTTATTAACGTTTCAACGCATCTCAATGAAAAGAAAACGATGAAAAATAAGAAAATAATTTTGGGCTTCCGCATAGGTCATAATTTACTGTAATCCGGAAGGGGGCGAAAACAAAAAGGGCCACCGAAGTGACCCTTTTTTTCTAGAAAATAAATTGACTTAAAATGTCATTCTTAGTGATGTCTGTAAAGTACGAATAATAAGTAAAGCATCGGCTCCTGCAACATTTCCAGCGGGGTCAAATCGGCCAGTAATAATATCAGACTGCATGATACCCCGCTCAGCGCAAAGCGCCATGGCATTGTAGGCGAAGTGACTGCTGGGCACATCACTGAAACGGCTCTGGGCTTCACCAAAATAGCGTGTTTCAAGGCTTTCATCCCTAGTCGCCACAACGAGTAATCTTTGTACTGCCATGGCATAGATTGCGCGATTGATGTTATCATCCGGATAAAAATTACCATCCGGCTCAACACCCATAATACCGTAGCGAATCATATCTTTAATCCATGTTTCAGCCCAGTGGCCTTTAGCATCATTCGGGATCGTTATTGTTGCTGTTTGAGCAGCCTGTCCCGGTGTCTGAAATCCACCAGCATTTTGTACTGGCATTCGGTCAAACAAAACACCAATTTTCAATTCTTCTGAAAATAATACGGCTAGATCAGCGCGATTGATTTTTTCTTTTAATGCCACCTTTTTACCAATGGGTGTACCAGGCATGGCACGAACAATTTTTTGCGCCAGTTTCCATTTTGCGTCTGCTTTACCAGCATAATCACCGCGTTTATCCACTACTTTGCGAAAATAATCTTCTGCTTCATCAAATTCGTAATTGTAGAGGTAAGCAACACCATACCAATACATGGCGCCTTCATGCTCCTTATCCCGTTTTAAAGCTTTTTTTAGGTAATCCTCTGCCCGTTTAAACCATCTTTTCTCCGAATCCCGCATGATAATCCATGCTTGGGCACTTAAAGAAAGTGCTTCTGGATCTTTGGATCCCCGGCTGGCACACTTGGAAGCATAATTTTTGGCCTCCTTATTTTGGCCAAGATGGGCATGGGCTAGACCAAGGCCACCATATCCCAGGGCAAATTTTTTATCTAGGTCAACCGATCGCTGGAATGATTTAATCGCCTGTTGATAATCACTGTTATCGATCGCACGCATACCAGCTTTAAAGTGATATTCGGGTGTATCTACATCACTTTCCGGTTTTGTGGCGCAGGCAACCAAAAGCAGTAGAACAAAAACTGAAATCAATGAACCATGTTTTTTAAGCATAATGAATTCCTCGGAAAGTTTATTCACTGTGAATATACCTTTATTCAACAATAAATGAAAATAAACTGAAACAATAGGTTTGATCCAGATCACATTATATATTGCTTAACGGCTTCGAATTGGATAATTTACCCTGCATTTGTACATAATCAATTGTGGATGGAAATGTTAAAAACCTTATATAAAACCGTTGGAGTCCTATCTCTATTAGTACTGACAGTGCTTCAAGGACAATCCCTCACGGCTTCTGGTACGGGTTATGGCCTTACCAAAGATGCAGCCACAGAACAGGCAAAACGGGATGCTGTAGAACAGGGGCTTGGTGCCTATATGACGTCTACTACAACTGTAACGGCCACCTCGATCGAAGATAATATTTATTCAAAAGCCCAGGGATTTGTGAAATCATTCAAAGTGACTAAAGAAAGTCAGGGTCCAGATGGGAACTGGGAAATAACGATTGAAGCGGAAGTTACAGATATGATCGATCAGGTCATGGCGGATGAAGCTGCCCTTCAGACGCTGCTCAATGCCATGAATCGTCCCCGTATTATCTTTATGGTGAGAGAAGAAAACTTAATTGATAACACACCAACAGATTTTGCCGAGACGAAACTGCTGGCCATGTTTTATGAAAAAGGTTTTGATGTGGTGGATCGTCAATTGGTTCAGGCATTGAAAGGTGATGCTGATTATACTCAGGCTCTGGCGGGGAATGTAGCCGCAGCTGCCAAGATTGCCAGTCAGCTTGGTGCTGAAGTAATTGTTATTGGTACAGCAAAAATTTCTTCCGGTGGAAAAATTTATAACATGACATCGGGCCAGGCAGATTTAAATGCGAAGATCATACGGACCGATACTGGTGAAATATTAGCTGTAGTACCACAGGCTAGAGGTAAAAAACCCCACATTTCACCTTCGACGGCTGGTGTGAATGCAGTCAACCAAGCAGCAGAAGTTTTAGGGAAACGTATCATCTCCCAGCTGGTTATCAAATGGAGCACGCAACAATCGAACTTTATTAAAGTTTTTATTGTACTCAAAGGCGCCGATTTTATGAGTTATATGACATTTGAATCTTTCTTAAAAGCACAAACTGTTTCGGGGATTCGGAATGCCTACGCCAAAAGCTTGAATGATGGTGTAGCAGAATACGAAGTGGAATTTGAAGGAAAATCTCAGGCTTTGGCTATGGGTTTAGCCCAAACAAGCCCTGATGGATTGAATTTTAGAGTAATCGGGTTAACCGGCAATCGAATCACTGCAGAAGTTGTACAATGAAGAGGTATCGCATGAAAAGATTAATTGGATTATCAGCAATATTATTGAGTATGGCTTTTTCTCAAGGTGTGGTGACGCAACTGGATAATGGCAGTATAAACTATTCGGATCAAACCATGGCTGCTGTTGGCATTGGATTTGTACCTCAGAACGTAATCAATGCGGGGCAGGCACGTCGAATGGCCTTGCGGATTGCAAAGCAGGATGCTCTTCGGCAACTTATCGAAATTGTAAATGGTGTAACCCTTACCAGTGAAACCACTATGAGTGGTGCTATGGTTGATGATGTCATCAATACCAAAGTGCGTGGATTTATACGTGGTGCCCGCCAGGTTGGCGATCCAAAATATTTGAGTGATACATCTGTTGAAGTGGAATATTCCGTGTCCATGAGCGGCATTTCTGATATTATACTTCCACCACTAACGGTGGCGGCCCCACCGCCTGGAGCGGCTCAACCGGGTACTGGCGCAGCAACACCAACAACAGGCGGCATTACAGGCGTTATTATTGATGCCCGTGGGCTTAAGACCCGACCGGCCATGGCACCCAGGATCCTAGACCAAAATGGGAATGCGGTCTATGGCCCTGGTACCTACGATCGCTCATATGCGGTGACCAATGGCGTAGCTGGATACTCAAAAACCTTAGAAGCTGCTCAGAAAGACCCGCGCGTTTTAGGGAATCCCTTGGTGGTAAAAGGCATTTCAACTTCCGGCACAAACAGAACTGATATTGTGATCAGTAATGCGGATGTTTCAAAAATTGATTTAGCAAACCGTTCTTATAACGTGTTAAAAGATTGCCGGGTATTAATCCTGCTGGATTAAACAGATTTTAAAGCAACCAATAATAATAAAAGATGCGGAATAACATGAAGTTCAAATTAATTCCACTCATATTGATCGGATTACTTCTGGGGTCAATAATGGCACAGGAAGAAGCTATTAACCCTGGCATGGAAAAGGATGACAGCAAAGATATAAAACCTGGAGATATTGCACCATCCTGGGCCCTGATGTTCGAACCCGGAAAGTTTGAATTTTTAAGAACCTGGTCTGAAGAAGAGGGAAAAGCGTTGCGTTTACGAGTATCTCAGCCTGACCGACATGTGGTCCTTATGAGTTTTTTTGCCACGTGGTGCCAGCCTTGTATGAAGGAATTACCCCTCCTTGAAGAAGTATACCAGAAATATTTGGATGAACGAATTAAATTTTTCTTAGTGGATATTACTGAAGCCACGCGTACCATTCCTGGTAATGAGAATTTGCCCAAAGCAGGCCCCTTCTTGAAAGAGAAAGGGGTCACGATGCAGATTTTATATGATACAAGAGGAACGGTTATGAAGCGCTATAATGCGCAAACATTGCCCCGATTATTCCTGATGGATGGCAACCGGAAAATCACCTTAACTCGGAGGGGTTTTCATGATGGAGAAGAGCAAAAATTTAAAAATGATTTATCTGTTGAAATTGAACGTCTAATGGCACAATTACCGCCGCCTAAAAGTGAAACCAAATAAATTGTGCGCCAGGCCACAGGGGAATACCTTGGGTTTAAGATAAACTACAGGATGAAAGTGAGTCAATTATGAGGGTATTATATCGGTTCATTCTTTGTCTTTCGGTGTTCAGTATAGTCTGGGGACAGACACCGGGGACCCAAACCACCTTAAATGCAGAAACAGCGGCCCAGTTGGCCGAAGGCAAACAGACTGTAGCGATATTGGACTTTGAAGGTCGCGGTATCAACCAGATGGAAGCAGCTACGCTCACCGACCGTTTGATGAGTGAAATGGTATCTACCAATGCAGTGATTATGGTGGAAAGAAACCAGATGAACGAGATTTTACAAGAGCAGGGCCTGCAGCAGGCGGGCTGTACTTCATCGGAGTGTGCCGCTGAGGTTGGTGCCTTATTGGGTGTGCAGAACATGGTATCCGGAGCATTTGGTAAACTGGGCAATACCTATACAGTGGATGCAAAGATGTTTTCAGTGGAGACAGGTGCAACGATCCGTTCATTGTAGATGGGCTGCTGGTTATTATTGAGGTTGTTGCCTGGGAACTGGTGGGCTTGCAGCCTCCAGCGGATCTATTGGCCCGTGTGGAGGGTGGAGACCAGGTAGTAGCAGCGCCTGCAGCACCGAAGAAGCCCATGAGCAAGGGTGCCAAGCGTCTGATGTGGACCGTACTGTTGCTTGGTGGTGGATTGGGCGGTGCTTATGCTGCTGGTGTATTTGATACGCCTCCTGTACCCCTTCCTGAACCACCGACACTACCGGGGGGTTAAACACCAATGAAAAAGTTTATTCTATTTCCTTTTATTCTTTCATCTTTGATTATAGGGCAATCCTATGTCATTAATTTTGATGGGAGTAATGATTACCTATCTGTTGCCGCTTCCGATAATGCCAGCACAAAACTGGACGGTCAGTTTACTATATCCGCTTGGGTTTTTATCGAAGGTGCAGACAGGCAACAGATATTTTACAATGATGGTGGGGAATTAGAGTGGCTGGGGACTGCCTATAACTATTTCAGATTACAGCCTGGCTCCGTGAATTCGGTTACCAATTTATATCGATACCAATGGCATCATGTTGTTATGACGCGGAATAGCTCTAACAGTATTCAAATATATGTAAACGGTGATTTGTCTCAATATTACGTATCCAATTCAGATACCATCGATGACATATTGTACATTGGTAGAGATCCAAATCAGGGTGAATACTTTGATGGAAGTATGGATGAAATAGCAATCTGGAGCACAGAACTAAGCGCGACCCAAATTAATACACTGTATAATAAAGGTGTCCCCGAATCAGCAACAAGCATTTCAGGGGCAGCATCCTCTTTACAATCCTACTGGAAACTTGAACAATCCACCGGCACTACAGCCGCAAACAGCGTCACCAATGGTGCTGCTTTAACGCTGAATAACGGCCCAACATGGGGGCAATTTAAACAGTCACCTATCCCGGAAATAATGTACAATATTCGTACCGGTTCCCAGAGTTCATACCCTGAAGAATTTATTGA
>JYMV01012583.1_pt1 | contig 17435 bp, 12 predicted proteins | sample 338911 | NCBI WGS metagenome assembly JYMV01 (sample SAMN03354496, study PRJNA234377) | hydrothermal vent metagenome | biome: Deep sea; feature: Hydrothermal plumes at the Eastern Lau Spreading Center, Western Pacific Ocean; material: Seawater | place: Tonga | collected 2009 | depth 2000 m m
ATCCTTGTGAAATAAAAAGCCAATCATCCTTTTGTTTTGTAATGAAAACCAATTCTATATCCCTTCTTTCCAGTGCCTTTCCTATTTTTGAGAGTGATTCTTCATAAGACAGCTTCCTTTCAATAATTGCATTATCAAGAGTAATGAACTGTTGTCTAAATGTTTTTTCTTTACCTGGGATTTTTGATTCAATTTCCAGTCGTCTACTTTTTTGCACGCGGATGATTAGTTTTTTTTCCGTCTTTGCGTTAGATAAAATATTCTTATGGGCAGCTGCCATGATATCCAGGTTGGCATCAACAAATTCATAAAACTTAAAATCATTCTGTAGTGACTTGTTTAGTAATGGCCTTAGTATCTTTTTAGTGGCCTTTAATTCTTTTGCTTTATCCTGCACCCATTCTCGATGATTGCGTACCTGTGACTCCATAGCATATATATCACCAAATTCTCTTGAACTCGTGGGTAAATATTTACCAACTTTTTGAGCTACTTTAGAAGATGCAACTTTGGAAGGGATACTGCCTAATAAATCGCTTAAAGGGTTCGAGCCTGAACAGCTTATGTGAAAAAACAAAAGTCCCAGCAAAAGGGACTTTTTAAAATGGAAATTCAATCTTTGGACCAGCAATTCAGTCAGAAACATCCAGTAAGCCATCCAGATCCCCTGATTGGTGTAAGGCAAATAAATCGTCAAATCCACCGATCGAATTTTCATTTATTAATATTTGCGGTACGGTGTGACCACCTGTGAGATCATATAAGTCATCCCTGGTCATTCCAAGTTCGTCAATATTTAACTCTTCATATGACACGCCCTTATTATTTAGCAATATTTTGGCATTGCGACAGTACGGACACCAATTGGTCATATATATTTTTACACTCATTTAATCAATAATACCTTTTGAATTTGGTTGAAATTTAATGCTTCCATGATCACAAAATATGTCCCGGAAGCGACAGGTTGTCCGAATCTGTTCGTGCCACTCCATTGGAGAACATAGGTTCCGGCATTCTTTTGTTCGTGGAGTAATACTTTCACTTCCCTCCCCAAAATATCATAAACGGTCATTCTTACATCTGAAGCCGTTGGCAATTGATAACGTATGGTTGTTACGGGGTTGAATGGGTTCGGATAGCCTGGCATTAATTGAAAACCTGTAGGCAGATGTTCATCTTCCGTTCCCAAAGGTGCCACGTAGTTAGCCGGTGCTTCTGTTGTGAAACGAATGGCTCGTTCATGGGCAAGTTCTGCTGCACCGGGAGCGTATTCATTGTTAAAAACATACTGAATACCTTCATTTTTGGTGTGGTCTTCTATGCCCGTTGTAGCATAATTCTTATCCGCGTCAATATCAGCGATCTCTAAATAGTGGAATTCGATCACACCATCCCCGGATTCTGTTGGCATGGCAGTTTGGTCGTATAAATGGATAGCGAATGTTTCTTCTGTTACTTCATCAAATCCATTTAAAGCTCGGGACCATTCAATGATAAAACGGCCATTTTCTTCATCATTTTTTGTATAAACACGAATAGAGTCTTCATTGATCACTTCCAAGTCATCCCAGAATGGTGCCAGGATTGCTTTGGGTCCCAATGCCATTGGAATAGTATAGTTATAGAAATAATCAATTTCGCATAATTCAAACGAAACCCAGCCGTTGGAGCTGATGGTCATTTCATCATAGGTTCTACCGAAATACTGGAATTCAAAAGGGAGCTCGACATTCACGTGATCATCATCATCGAGTTTGTATTCAGTGCCGCCGCTGCCGTTATAACCTGGATCCAACTCTACCCAGTCAAATAAAGGCATTTGAGTGTAATTAGCGTCAGTGTTATCATAGGCCCAATAGCCATACCATGTATTAGAGATTGGGTCTTCTGTCGTTTGCGAGGCAATATTTATCACATGGTCACCCTCATAAATTGTAACAGTATCTTGATAGATCAGGACGTTCAAAGTAAGATCACTTCCAATTGAGGCATCATCTATACTTCCAGTATGATCATCTAATTCAATTGCATTAGATGAAAATGATTCAATATCGAATATCGTAGAACTATCTATATATGAAAAACTTATAGAATCACTTATACCATCTATGACACAGTTTAGATGTTCGAAAAGTCCGGAAGAATAATTATGATATGTTAGTTCAGGAATAAAATTAGAATTCGGTTCTAGATCATCTGGACCAATATTTACTTCTATTTGAGGTTTTATGACAGGAATAAATAATGTATAATCAGCAAAATCAGTATTTATATTCAATGAAATATAATCGAAATCTTTGGATATTGATCTTATAGTAAATGGTGATGCAGGAATCACAACTTCATTATTATCAGATTCAGGAATGACTATATCAGCATTTATAACCTGACAATGACTATTCATATCATTACTTATATCAGCATTTGATGTATTCAAAGAAGTATGCCCTGAATTTTTGAAGATTGGATATACATCAACTGTTTCACCCGTTTCTAGCACACCATTTCCATTAACGTCATTTTGTAGTTCATACCCAATAAGCATCAATTCAATATCAAGTGATTCGGTTGCGATTTCTTCATGGTATTGTGTATAGCCATTTTTATTTATATAGATACCAACAGTAGAAATACCAAACAATGACACTTGTGTATGGAAGTAACCTAAATGATCAGATACACCTTTTGCTAATAAACTATCATCAGCCATGATCGAAACAACTGCGTTTACAATCGGTTCTTCATTCAGATCTTTTACACCAATTGTAATATCTCCATCATGTCTATAGAAGGTATTTGTTGACACTGAAAATTCATGAGGTTCATTCAGATAGATGGAAACGGAAGGATCCCCCAAAATGTTATATACGTGAAAATAGAATTCCTGTACTTCTTCCGGTCCGTCGAGGTTTGGAAATTCGCGAGTTAGACCTAATAATCCTGCATTGAGTGCTGGTCCTAATTCCACAATACCATCATCCAGCATGGCATCAAACATATAGGCGTTAATAACATTGTTATACTTTGTGCTGGTATGCAGATCAGATGGACCCACGATAGCTACTCCCCCTTTAGGATTTGAAGGTGTTCCGGCCCGGGTCAACGCTTCGCCTAAACACGGATCTACATTGTTGGCAAAATCGTTGGAGTTACACACAAAACTAGTGAAGACCGGCGTCATCCAACCATTGTTAAGCCCAGCCACATCACTGACATGAAATTCAGGATAATGCCAGCCGTTGGCGTCGCCCCAGCCGCGGTAATTCACGATGCCGACACCGCTGTTAATATAATTCTGGATCAGTGATGCACCTTGCTGTGTGGGTGGATAAAAAACGGTGTCCACGGATGTATAGCCTTCATCAAGCAACAGATCACGAACCCAATAGGATGTCCATTTCGGTGTAATGGGAATGGGAACAGTATTACTATAGTTTCCGGCTACTACAAGTGCCTTGCCCAACCAATCAGGATTTGTTGCTAAAGGCTGCCGGTGATAATTGATGGTCTTGCGGATCATAACCACCAATTCAGAAACTGAATCCACGGAAAAACGGCCGATAAACACGTCCGGGAAAAAATCATCGCCCAGCAAATGGGTGTACTTTTGATCGGTAACGTCATTCTCAGGGCCGTAATAAAAAGACGGCATTGCTGCTACACCATCCACATCACCAATTAACAGTACATATTCTAACATTGGGTCAGCCATTAATGTTGCTGCGATGGCGTCTTTAATCTCTGCTGCAGTGACCCCTATTTCACCGAGAGTTTTTACGAAAACGTCGAAACCCTGTGATTTTTTAAATGAAACAAGCTCATCCAGGTGGTTTACCATATTATCAGGTGTAATGATCAAGTAAGATCCGCGCTGGGGGTTTAGTTGGCTCAAGGGTATATTGTATGTTTCAGAAATAAGATGCCGATACGCCATGGGGATCGGTCCACTTAAGATATCCGCACGATCTTTACACCGAAATGAACCTTCGTTAGCAAATAGAAGGGGCATTGACAATAAAATTACAGTTTTAATAAAACGCATTTTCTTATGAATGTTCGTTGCTCTGATATAATCTTAACAAAATACACACCGGAACTGGTTGTGCCATCAATATTATCCAGCAAATTATATCGCCATGGTTGTCGCTGTCGATATTGCGGCTGAATTTTTTCAAAGTATACTTCCTGGCCGAGTAGATTGTATACCAGGATAGTTACTGGTTGACTGTTATTGATTAGATCTATGCTGATCATGCCCGTTGATGGATTTGGATAAATATTAGTTACTGAAACGCCTTCAGATTTTTGTCCTATGCCTGGCCCCTCTGTTACGGTACCTAATGTGAAATCATTTCCAGCATATAACTCCATAGAATTTATATTACATCCCCTATAATTAATGGTTTCATCTCTATTCACTTCGAGTTTTACTTTAATATTGTTAAATCCATTTGTATCCGCAATCATCAACCTATGCCGTATGGGTTCTGACCAATGGTGGCCTGACAACGACATTTCAGCGATGGTATTATCTGTAGAATCCATTAGGATAATGCTGAGCGAATCATGATCCCATTCAAATTCCCACTGATGATTGATCCGCAGTGCGACTACGTTCATTTCTTGAGGGAATACATATAGATCCGTTTCCAGGGTAAATATAGAATCCAGGGAGTCGGCATTTGCGTAAAATAATCCGTCCTGGGTGCGAATCGAGTTATCAAATACCCAAGGCCCTATAATTGTGCTAAATGAAGAACTATCAACAACGGTTGCACCATAGATATATTGTATCCATGATGGCTGGGGCATATTTACGTCCAGTTCCAGGTCTCCAGCAACGGTAATAGTACGCCGCCACGGAATGAGGTAATCCCAGTAAATCGTGAATTCCCACTCTCCCTCTGGAATTGTTAGACTGTGAATGTGGTTAAAATCCATTTCTATAGTGTCAGAAATGCCTTCATTAGCAATAACTAAAAATGGATTTTCATCCAAAACGACTGGAGACTGAAAGGAAGCAATGGTTATATCAACATTATGTAAGGGAAGCGGGACCAGCGTTACGTTTTGCGTCGAAGGTGAACTGGCGTTAGCAGTAACGAGGAAATTCAAGGGGTAATAACCAGATTTTTCGTACCTAACAGAATATGTGCCTGGTTCCACGATTCGGCGGTAACGGCCAAATTCATCGCTCTTGCGGGGTTTCTGAACACCACCATGTAGTTCATCGATTGTAATTATAGCATCTTTAAGGGGCATTCCAGTGCCACCATCAGTAACTATACCTGTGATCTGGGATGCATCTGTATTATATCCAATTGAACGGTCCATGAGGAAAAGCATCGCTGGCATCAAACGATCAATAGTATCCTCAATCAAAGCGCTGTCCGGCTGCAAATTCGATGTACCGCATTCAATTAGATACTGAAAACAACCAGTAGCGTGGTAAAACCAGTCATGTGCTTTTCCATTTCTACTTTGCCCATATAAAGATTGATAAGTATCCGAGCTATTTTCTTTGAGAATAAGTTCTGCAATTTGATCTCCGATGCCCTTAATAGTAGTATTGTCTGGCGTCTTTTTATCCCCATCCCAACGCCATGAATTATAAACTTTTTCTGATAAACTTCCTGATCGAGAACTATGCCAAGCAATCGAAAAAACATAATCATTTTCCAGGGCCAAGTCTCGCACAGCCCTTATTTCAGATTCAGACCAGGGTGTTGTCCCCCGATAATAATCATAATGCGCAGCATAATCACTGGGGTCAGGTTCCATGAACGTATCACCAAAAACCCAATTAAAATCAAAATTCCGGTTTAAATCAACGCCATCAATGTCCTCACCAATGGCTGGATTGTAATCAAAATAATTATTTGGCCATGGCCCTTCCGGCGAAAAATCATTTTTATTCTTCCTGAAGCTCACATCAAGTCCATCATGAACAACATCCAATCCCTCTGGATTAAGGGTCGGAATTATCCAGGTTTCAAGATTCTGTTTTATTATGGCCATATGCTGTACTTCTGCTGGGGGCGGATCAAGCATTTCAGTGATCAGTTTTAATACGGCCTCAACGCCCAGAATTTCCTCAGCATGTAATTGACCGATAAATAATACCCGTGGTTCATCTTCCTTAATTTCAGCATTATCTGATATCTTCACCGCAAAAATGGGTAACTGTTCTTGGCTACTATACCCTATAGTATCAACCCGGTATATTGAATTAAAATCAGATATCTGGTTGAGGGAATCAAGAAATTCCCGGATTTCGGGAAATGTATGATAGCGTGAATCCAATGCCTGCGCATCAAGTAAAACAATACAAGTGCACATGAATACTACTGTTTTACCTAGAGCTTTCATGATGAGCCAGCAGCAGTAAGATTACTTTATGTAGGTAATTTTTCTAATTGATTTGAATTCACCTGCAGTCACATTTATCAAATAAAGGCCACTTGATACATCCTGCTGCAACAGATCTTTTCCATTCCAAGTAAATGAATGGACGCCTTGACTAAGAGGCAAAAGTTTTTCTTGATAAACAATCTGTCCCAGCATATTGAAAATAGCAATATCTACTGGCTGCAATGATGGGATAGCAATATCTATCTTTACTGTTCCATTGAACGGATTTGGATAAGCATTCCCTATATAATATTGGTCGGGCATTAGGGATGATGGATCAGCAGTCATTGCATCAGCTACCTGAATCGCCTGACCATAGAGGTTAACCAGATCAGCCTTTCCCGAACTGCGCATATCCTCCCAGTGCACAAACCATTTATTATCTATTTCACTTCCATCGGTGTACAGAAGTGAAATCTGTGGTTTCTTTTGATCATGGTATTCTTGACATAGAATAACACCCGCTGTAGAATATTTTAGGCCATCTGCATAATGCACAACCTGCGCATAAATATCTAGGCCACCGGCCAATACTGGATCTTCATTCTCAAATCCTCTCTCATCTTCCCAAACAATAAGGTAATAGCCTTCATTTACCCGTCTGACTGCTGGTGACTGCTGGTATAGATCATTATCACAAATAAAAATATTATCACCATAAAGACTATTATTGGACAAGTCTAGAAACTGACCAACGATATCTAGATCGTTTCCATTTTGAAAATCCTCCCATACTACAAAGGCCGTCTGACTCAGTTCATCTACAGCAAGTTCTAAGTTGATTTGGTCATTCTCTGCAGTTGTCAAAAGTAATCCACCTGTCCACTGCAACGATCCATCCCAGTGAATTATATTCGCCTTTATATTTTTATTAAAATTATAAAATTCCTCCCAAGCTACAAGTATTCCATCAGCAGAGCCACTGATACTGCCACTGAGTTTTTCCGGGTCCCCTGTTGATGATAGCGTATAACCATCACTAGGCCAGCTATCTGCTATTTGACCGGCCAGGGTAAATTTCTGATATTTAAGAGAGCCAGCACCCCAAATATCGTCCACCCATACTATTATGAAATCCCCATCAGGTGTTGAATAAATGCCCTCAACATAATTATCCACCCAAAAACCATCTATTAAGGTCACACCAGCAGAATCAAATTGAGGTAGACCATCCAAATCGTAACGTTGATAGAACAGATCAAAATCTATTTCATCGCGGATCTCTGACCAAACAACACCGATTCCATCTGGCGTCTCAAATAAATGGACCTTTCGCTGGTCAGCAGGACCTTGATAAACTATCTGACCACCACTGGGCCATTGCATCTGATATTCAAGATCAAACTTGTTAATACGAACTAACTTTGCTCCACTTGAGGCATCAAAAGCAGCTGTAAAAAGAAAATCATGTGCTAATAATGTTACCGGTTCATTTTCCAACTGAAATGTATAACTGTCAAATTCAGTTAACATTAAGCCATTTTGTAATCCCGGGTCTGGGCCGCTACCATCAAGAGTTCTGCCAAAAACTTTTTTTCCATCCCGAGCATCAATCCAAGTTAGGATAACATCATCACCTGAATACATGGGTTTAGTGTATTCTATATCACCATCCAGTCCGGGCATAGCTATTAGACCATTTGTATCAAAATTCGCTGTTGAGCCATCAGTTTTCTGTACTTTCAGATCAATACTGCCATTTCCCTGATCCGAGAATACCACGAACGCACCATTACCATCATCAACTAACACATTAGGCATAGATTGATAACCGGTCGCATCAGAAATGAATAACGCGTCATCCAAAAGTAACGTGCCATCCGACTCTATCTTCTGATACATGATATCCACATTAGGGAATGTACCACGCTCCCAATAGACGAAAACTTCTCCTGAGGATCCTGCTGAAAACCGGGCATGGTGGTCATCACCACTTGGGTCTAACTGTACACCATTGTCATCCCAAACTATGCCACCGCTATCTGTAATTCGCTGAAAGAAATGATTGCCTTCCGTGGGATCTGATCTATAATCGATCCACTGGATGAAAATATCCCCTAAACTATTCCGCTTAACCCTGGGGCTTACTTTCGGAGAATCATAATTACACAGTTGAACTGCGTCAGTAAATAATAACCCGTTACTAGTCAAAATATTGTAGAAAATATCGGTGTTTTCTGTGCCGGATTGCCAAATAATAAATGAAGTGTCGTTCGTCATATATGTTGTTCTAGGTGCAGTCTCGAGATCAGCAGTGGCGGCGACCGCTAAACCATCATCAGCAAAGATTTTATCCATATCCATGTTCAGTTTTTGGCAGTAAATATCATTTCCAGATCCACTGCGTGTATCAGACCAGATAATCGTGGCTTCGTTATTACCAGCATATTCTTCATTTCAATAATGGCTATCCCACTGGCCGGAGCAATAACCTGGTGATCCGAAGAAACATGGGTTCCATAAATATCATCATCGAGGAAATTTCGTTTATCCTGCCAGGCCACATAGACTCCACCCAAGCTGTCCGTACACATGTTAATACTTAAATGCCTACCATCTATCCGTGCCAGTGCCACTCCATCATTATCCATAAGTCGATTTCCTTCATTATCAACATGCTGAATGAAAATGTCACCTTCTTCATCAAACCGATAGTCTACCCAGGCAATGAATGCACCACCATTACCATCGGTAATTGCAACAGGATCCTCTTGCCGGCCGGGCAAATTAGTAACGTCGCTACCCCCCGTGCCCCACAATAAGGACCCAGAGGAATCTACTTTTTGAGCAAATACATTTCGGCTGCCGTAGCGTGTATCTGACCAAACGAAAATTATACTTCCGGGCTCACCAGGACACACCGTCCGCTGCCATTCAATGTGGACCCCTTGTCGAATTGGAAGGCCATTGGAATCCCAAGACATATCTTGCGCTTTTAAAATAGTAATAATCATAAGGGCTAGATAAATTTTTCTCATCTTCATTCCTTATTCATCAATTTCAAAAATTTGTAATCCTTCGCGCGTGGCAGCAAAAAGATAACCACCTGAAAATTCTGCATGGTAGACATAACCAATATCATGAATTCCCCTGGCACTGATGGTTGTATTACCATCAGGTTCATAGAGGGCAAGTCCATTACTGGCACATGACAATGCCAATTGATTGTTATTCACAGCTATGTGTGTAACAAATAGATCGTTTGCAAACTGAATTTTCCCTTCTGATTGAGCAGAAAAACCAGTCGCCATTCTAAAGGCACCGGCATCTTCACAAGCTACATAAAATTCACCACCATTAAGCATTGTGATCGCCCTTGCATTTCCTTCTAGATCAATGTGGTAACTACTGGTAATGATCCCGTTTTCAAGATGAAATGCTTCAATGCCAAGCTGATCTAGCGTTAACACGATCTCATTTTCATACATATCAATCCCATTGGGGTTGCCGACACTGGCTATTTCATCTCCAGCTGTATTGAACCAGAGCCCAAAACTAGAGTCATATTCAAAGGTACTGATTTTCAAACCATCGTCATTATCAGCTGCATACATTGTGAACGAATTAATGCTATTTGTAACCACCCGGAATTCCTTGGTCTGTTCGCTGGAGAACTGCCCTTGCACAGACGCTGTGTTACCACTGGATAAATCGATATGTAAGGGACGCTCGTTACTCTCTAAAGCAAACAATTGTTTAATAGAGGATACATATGAGACCTGTGTGATCTCCTTGTTTACACCTAATTCTGCAAGTGATTTTTTCCACACCAAGTTTGGTGCTGTTATAGTACCTATATCCCATAACTGTACACCTCCCTGCCCAGCAGCAACAAAAACAGAATCGCCAGATATGTATACATCGCGACAATAACCTTCGGTTTCAATATGTACGACCTCATTTAGCTTCCACAAATTCTCTGAATTGGGTTCAATACAGCTGAAAATTGTAGAAACGATTAATAGATTTAAGTAGTGTTTCATTCTAATATTAATAACGGTCATAGAGCATCTTCCACTCAATAGAAATCCAGGCATGTATCTGGTCAAATGATTTTAATTCAGAGACCCAGTCATAATTAGAATCAGTAAATCTATTTCGAAATCGGATCGTGCAACTTATCATCAGATTTTCTTTCACATTCTTTTGGCCCCAAATGTCAAATTTAGTTTCCCTGTGGCTGCGACCACTATGAAGGGGATCACCAATATCCTCTACTTCATATTGGCGAAAATCAGTCCTAAGTGAAAAGCCCACTACTTCAAAACCAAGCATCCCCTGATCATAACTCAACGGAAGATATAATTCCGTATGCCTATAGGACCGGTCCAGATCACTTGATTTGGCACCCTTACCAAAAGTAATATTATCAGCAATTCCATATACTCCTTCCAGCGAAATCGTACCAAAGTCACGAAATTTTTTGCTTACCTTTAAAGTTGTCGTGACAATATCAGAATCAAACTCTGTAAAGGACCGATCGTAATATCGCTGTGTATAGCTAACGGATCCAGTAACCCATAGTCGCAATTTTATCGGATGAGATAATAATAGACGTTGCTCACGGTCCGTAAAACTACAGGCAAATAATTGATTAACAGTAATATCTAAATCTTTGTAGTGGCGCATGTAATAGTTATCCAAATGTCTGAGCATATATTCTAATCGCCGGTATGCACCCCAATGGTAGGACACCTTTACATATCCGCTCCAATACTGGCGATGTTTATATTGGATATAGTTGGAAAGATTGCTTTTAGAAAAAAATTGAATTTGCTTTTCCCTATCACCTAGTTGAATCTTCTTAAGACCGCTCAAGGAAAAACGAACATAATGGGAATCAAATGTCTTAGTACCGCCCAAAATAGTTTGATTCAACGCAGCATCATCCTTCTCAATAGGAGATAATCGCAGTACATTATTGTCATAGCCGTTTGTAAAACCTAGTGTCCATTTCACTGGTGATCTTAAATAGTCGGACCAACTCTGGCCCCAGAGGATGGATAACAAAATGATGATTATGAATCTCATTTGTATTCTTGGAAGCGGGTTAAAACACTTCTTTCCTTTTCGACAAGCTCAACTGAAACAACTTGTTCCCCGGCAGATATTATTACCTCACATGTTCGCCATTTACCTGGTACTTTATCGGGCTGGTCTTTAACCGTTGAATCTGAGGACCTTTCTGTGGACATGTGATACGTTCCCAAAACCTTCCTTCCACTTTTTACGCGGATACGAAAACTTTCTTCCGCACCCATTTCTGAATCAAACAATAGACGGGATAAAATGCGCAGGGTTTTGGGTCCATCTATATTCAATTGCAATGGTCGGCCATGGATTAATTCATAATAGGATATATTCTTCCCTGATACTACAACTGTCCGGTTAGCTTGAAAAACCATGGGCTGAAGTTCATGCATATTGTTGGGTGATGTTTTAAATCCTTTTTTAATAACGCGTAATAATACAGGGTATTTCTGGTCTGCATTAGCAGACATGGTAAGAGTATGATCTCCATCCTTGATATTAATGAAATAATTTCCAGAATAGGTGTAATAATGGCTGGGGTGCTGTACCGACCGGATGCTTTTCTGTAATTTATAGCGATGATTGATTTTTATAGGTTCTTCGCCATCGACCACCAATTGATATGAAAATGGCTGACTTTTTTTAGACTTTTCGGGGGATGGATAGCGGGTGATTAGTTCGATTCGAGCAGGTCCATTTACTTGATATATGAGAGGATCCTCTCGCATGATAGTATACATTCTACGCTTGTCGGCAATTTTCAATATTTCTTTTTCTTCACCACCGATGGTTGGTTTGAGGAGTTCAGCAGAAAGGGCCGAATATCCTGTAAATAATAAAAATAGGATTCTAGATAACACTGTCTGGTTCATGATCCATCATTCGTTGTTTAATTTGCTGATGGCTCCTCCAGCCTACCCCAAAGACCATTCCTGAGACCAATAAAAAGCTCAACATGGTTACTGTAAGGCTATATTTTTCTACGGCATAAAGGGATCCTTTACCAATCTCCGGTAATGGAATTGGTGCGAAGGCCATTCCTAATTCTTCCGTTAAATTTTGGATATTCAATACATGGATAAGTGGAATATTCCGTTTGATGAACTTGACCACTGCCCCATCGATTCCACCACTACGAGAAATTGCTTCAATATCCTTTCTATAGACAATACCTGGCGGCAATAATCGTAAATTAAAACTAGTACCTAAACTGGCCACACCACCACCTACATTCACAACTGATTTATAATTTCGATAACCAAAATGATCCATTCGTTTTTGGATATTATCTTTAAGTCCATCACCTGTGATTAAAGGTAAACCATGTTCTGAAATGTTGTTTCTTATCAACTCTCGACCTTTGGGACTCAATAAACGACCTTGGTCATTACGGCCACCAATTGAAGCAGCAATGGATCGGATTGAAATAAGACCTTCATCGAACAATAGCTTCTCCATGTCCAACCAGGTCATGTCCGGATCATTGGCTCCCCATTGCGAAGCACCAATGGAGGTAATCACAATTGGATGAATGTCCAGGGCATCACAAGCAATGAGCATGGCCATATTGGCACCTGGCATGGAACCTGTCAACATGACCGCAATAGTATCACCGCTAGTCAATCCAGCTTTGGTTAATAGTTCAACCATAGCAGCTGAAAAATTTGGATCTAAGGTGGTGAGTTTTGCGTCCAGGTCGCCTTCGTCCGTAGTTATCAAGCTGAATTGGGTTCCTACCAAGGCTGTTTCATTGGGATCATTTTCAATATCCACAAACACACCTTTCTCCATACGAATGTCTTTTAGCATAGCCATGGCTTGTTTCATTTGTATTGCTGCTTTAACCTTCATGTCATAAGTACTGGAAATGATCACTTCCCTGGAGAAAAATGCTACGGCAAACGCAACAATCGAAACAAGTGCCATGATAATGAGAATCGAAGTTTTTTGTATGACCGGAATGAAAGGCTTATCATACATCTAACTGTCCTCCTGATAAAAGCATGACCAACAGCTTAACTAAAACTGCTGTAATGATCACAACTGAAATAGTTCTCGTCACTCCCTGACGATCCATCCAACTGGCAATAAGTCCGGGAATAATATTACCAATCACCGCATAGGAAAATGTGTCCACAGGCGAAAAGAATAGATTGCGGGAAATAAACCCCACCATAAATCCCAGCAATAGTGTCAGAACTAAACGGCGTTTACCATAAATAAACATGAAATTGCTTAAGAGTTTGACAATTCCAATAACAATGATCGCTGCAATAAACGTCATTAAGATCTGGTCTGGCTGATGTAAATGCAGTGCGATGTAGCCAGGCACAATGACACCCCCGGCTGTTACACCTAGTGCCTCAGAAAGAATAAGACTAAATGCAATTCCAAGTCCTAGAGTGATCTCAACCATCCGCCTTGAACTCCATAAGTTTTTCGATCAAATCTTGACCAAATCCAACCTGGTTCCCGATGGCGAACAGAAGTGAATCCGCTGGCAGTTTTTTAAACAAATCTATAGAAGATCCCATTGGTTTGGTGTCTTGTAAAATATCCGTATGTGTTTGGGGTGAATGATATTTAATGTGTTTCACCATAGCATCCACTTTCTGCCCCCGTATGATGCTCCGATCTGGTTTGATATCTTCATAGATTAATTGCAGCAATTGCCGTGTTCGGCTACGCCGATCCTCACGACAATTAAGATAAATGCAGGTATATCCTTCCAAAGGATAGCGGCGCTCCACTAGAGACTGGATCATTGGCTGCCATGGAATTGACAAACAAAATCGGACCATTACCAAAATCGAGTTTATTCACTACCAGAGCACCAAGATCCGGCTTAACCTTTTTCATGCCGGCAAGTGCAATTTCTGTCTTTACGCCTACTGCATTGCAAACGTCTAGAGCCACGGCCACATTTTGGGGATGTTCCAGATAGAAAAAATCAGCCAAATCTTCTTCACTAATTCTCTGTTCATCAGCAATACGTAACTCGGATTTGCGGTATTCAGCAACAGGCGCAATAGTATTTACCATGGCATTTTCTCCCAAAACCACTTTTCCATTATAGGGTACAGAATTGCCCAATGATTTTCTTACATCATCAAGTGTTGGCCCCATTTCTTCCAAATGATCAGGTCGAGCGTTTGTAATAACGCCAATGTGGGATTTTATCATTTGCTGTTCTGAAATCCATTGATATTCAGGCTGTACCGCCATGCATTCCATCACGACAGCATCCGGTTTTTCCTTGGCAAAAAAACGCATCAACCTGATCTGTTCTCCTATTGAAGCTGAACGCAGTCTATGGATGATCCTGTCTTTACCTTCCGCATCTATAATCCGCGGTGCTGTACCCGTCGTTTTGGCAAAGGTCCGTAAGCCACCAGCCCTCAAACCAGCAGCAATGAGCCGCGTAACACTGGATTTTCCACGCGTACCATTCACATGGATCCGCAATGGAATTGCACCAATTATACGTCTATGGTTAGATGCCTCAACATAGCCAACAATCAGTAGGATCAGAACTACCGTTCCAAGTAGGACAAGGGGCGATATGATCATGGGAAGTTAAAATCCCATTATTTCCCGGACAATACTGATCATGTCCAGAAAATTGATGATTTCATCCGCATTCACGTCAGCAAGGTACGGGTTTAAACTTCCCGTATTACCCGCCTGAACGAAATCAACAAGGGTCAGTACATCAATGATATTTAAAAATCCATCCTGATTTATATCACCACGTTGGAGAATATTGGAACCACGCGTTGTAAAGAGTATAGCGGTTGAATCTTGAAGTGGCATAGCAGCCACGGGATAATCATTATTGAAAGTATATTCAAGACCTACAGTTTCCGTATGGTCTTCCAATCCTACAGAACAATAATTCCCATGGACCTGTCCCCAGCCAAAATTACCAGTTGATGTATTATTGAAATCCGCAAATTGGATTAAGATTTCACCATCGCCTGTAGGCGTAAAATAATGCTGTGCATCGTACAGAATTACCTGAAAAGTTTCTAGGCTATTATTATCAAACGTTCTTAAACGAGACCATTCAATTATGAATTGATTGTTTTCTTCATCATACCATTTATAAACGCGCCCTCCACTAGAAGTAGTCATAAGGTCATCCCAAAATACAGCTATCATTGGTGAAGGACCACCTGGTCCTGGTAAGTGATAATTTCTGAACGACTGCATAGATGTACTGCCCATTGAAACCCAACCGTTACTGGATACGCTAATTTGATCATAATCAATTCCATAAAACTTGAATGTGAAGGGCAGGCTGACCGTGGTAACATCATCCTGATTATCTCCATAATCGCTTAGTGGAAGTTGTGTACCTGGACCGTTATAAAGAGGATCAATCTCAATCCAATTAAAATATGGTGCATTTGAGTACAGGATATCGCCGCTATCATAAGCGTAGTACCCATACGCGTCGGGTCCCAGGGGATCATTCACATCCTTAATACCGATTTGAAAAGGAATACTTAAACTGGTTGACAATCCAGTGGTTGATTCCAGATCAATTAATAGATCCACCCTTGTCCCGGGAATGACATCTTCAGCTGCTGAAACTTCAAAACGATCCGTATTATTGGTAGACATACCATCCGCTAATATCACTGGCCAATAACCTTGCTCATCTAACATTTCTATCCCAGAAAAATTTGAATACAGCCTTCCGACCACACTAGTAGCTATTACAGACCCATTATTAAGCAATTCAATTTCTAATTCAGCCGTTTCACCGGGGTCAAGAATATCATCACCATAAACCGGGTCATCCCTAACAATAACTGCAATGGCTTCCAAGAGAATACCCGCGCTGAACACTTCGATTTCGCTCCACCAGGAAGTTCCATTTATATCTTCAACAAATAAGCGCAGATCCAAGTTATAATTTTCCATAGCACTAGCTTGTACTTCAAATACAAATGGCTGATCGACATTTGCTGTCATTCCGCTCGTTAATGATCCAATGTATAAGCTGTCTATAATAAAGGTCACCAAATCACCATCGCTTGTTAATTTACAGTATACTCCCTGCGCATCATCTGTCCCATAATTATACACCGGTATAGTCAATTCAATAGTTTCACCACCATTTACTATTCCATTCGCATTACCAATTGAACTTCCTTCACTATCATCATCAATCGTATATCCGCCCTCTATAGCATTAACATTTACGGGGATATAATTTCTTTTGACGACTGTGATATCCACATCACCAGTTGAAGTCGTGCTAATGGGCAATGAGACATGGCCATTCGCATCTGTGAACGCAGATTCAAAAATTACATCATCACCTTTTAGAATGGTGACATATGCTTCTTTTACCGGCATACTGAAATAGTCCATTACCGTCACATCAATAAAATTTGTACCAGCAGCTACTCCATTTTCGTGGCTTACAGTAAAAGTTTTCGGTATATCGGTCCACATTCTTAATGCGGGATCACCCATCAAATTATTCCAGTGAGTGAAAATATTTACATAATTGTTAGGATTGTCCGGGTAGCTAAGATATAGGTTAAGCTTGCCGCGGACCAATGCAGCTCCTGCAGTTTCCAATCCATCTGAAAATATGCCATAATAAAACCCCATATCTACAACATTATTAAACATAGTATGCGTACCAAGAGTGGCTGTACCTACAGAAGCAACCGCACCTTTAGGCTGGGTTGGCGTACCTGCTCTTAGGAATGCTTCGGATAAACAGGTACCTGAAGCAAAAGAACCTGTTCCACAGGTAATGACAGTTGCGACTGTTAACTTGAAGCCATTGGAGAGGCTATTTATATTACCATTTCCAAAACCACTTACCCCCCAGTAGCCACGATAATTAAAGAAAGTTAAGCCAGCGTTCAAATCAGAAACCATCTGGGAGGGAAATGGCGAGTTGTAAATCGTACGAACATCATCATAGCCATGAAATTCCATCATCTCTTTAATATTCTCGCAGGTAA
>JYMV01030438.1_pt1 | contig 17433 bp, 14 predicted proteins | sample 338911 | NCBI WGS metagenome assembly JYMV01 (sample SAMN03354496, study PRJNA234377) | hydrothermal vent metagenome | biome: Deep sea; feature: Hydrothermal plumes at the Eastern Lau Spreading Center, Western Pacific Ocean; material: Seawater | place: Tonga | collected 2009 | depth 2000 m m
GCAACAGCGCTGGGAATAAGCGAGTGTTTCGTTGTAAGCAGTTTGTGGTGCGGCAGGAGCTGTGCGCTATGAAAGTGGGTACAGATAGTCTGTTATTGGGCAGTTGGTGTGACCCGCAAAGTGCAGAGAGCATCTTAGATATTGGTACTGGCAGTGGCTTACTAAGTCTGATGATGGCGCAAAAAAGTGACATTAGTTGCCGCATAACTGCCTTAGAACTGGATGAGTTAGCCGCACAACAGGCTCAGGAGAATGTCGCTGCGTCGCCCTGGCCTGACAAAATTACAGTGATCAATGAGGATTTTTTGTCCTGGCAGGAGAAAACCGCTCAGCAATTTTCATTGATTATCAGTAATCCCCCCTGGTTTGAGTTCGCGCCATCCGCCGCTCATAACGCCAAAAATCAGCAACGCGATGTTGCCCGAACTAAAGCTCGACAACAACACAGCCTGACTTTATCTGCATTATTTAATGGTGTGAGCCGATTATTGTCGGATTCGGGACGTTTTTATTTTGTGTTGCCTAAAAATGCGGAAAATGAGGTGATGAGTTTAATTACACAATTGCCTTTTGTGGTGGTGGCTAAAATAGAGGTTAAAGCCACACTCAAAAAAGCACCATATTGTCAGTTGTGGTTTTTAAAAAAACAATCTGGACAATGTCTTACGCCAGAAAATAGTACAGAAGAGTGTGTTTCAGAATTGATTGTTAGGGATGAAAATGGCAACTATAGCGAGGCTTATAAAACCTTGTGCAAACCATTTTATTTGAACTTTTAATTCTAAAAGCGTGGTTTTTAATACTCTAATGCATTTAATGAATTCCCCGAAATGGCAGATAAACTAGATAGAGCCGATTGATCGCTTTGTGTTATTTTTCGGTATATCTCAATCAGTTACAAATTTTGGATTTCCTTTTTTTAAGGTGTTGCTATATTTAAAGTGTGCCTTGCAGAAATAAGCGGTGCGCACACAACATCAAAAACAAATCAGGACTTTTTCCACGGAGCGGAGAACCTTTGTAGGGGAGCTGTTATGAGTGAAAGTCAATTACCCTCTAGTATCAGCCAGCTGACCGATTCGCTGCAGGTGGTACAGTTTTACTGTCGAAATATTCCTATTCAAATACCCAAGTTTGCGGTGTATGCCATTTTGGATAATCCGGTTTTCGATAAAATAGTTTACCGGGATAATCGCAAGGTAGGATTAATTAAATTAGGTCGTTATCTGGTTCCGGTTATCGATCCGCTACACGGTAAATTAGACGAGCAACCCAAACACATAGTGGTGATTAGTCAAAGCAAAGGTAATAAATTCGGATTATTCGGTTATCCGGCGGACGAAGTCAAAGACAACTTGCAGTTGCCTTTTTATCATCGTTCTGTGCGCAAAATAGTGAAAGACTTTGTCTGATCAGATTTTTAGCGTGTAATAATCAAAACTGTCGATCAGTTTATAATTTAACTGATCGTACAGCGCTTTTGCCTGATGATTATCTTTTGCAGTAGCCAGCTTAATGGCATGAGCCTGATTTTTTTCAGCAAACGCTTGCGCGGTTTTCATTAGCGCTTTAGCCACACCTTGCTTCCTCGCATTCGGAGCCACAAATAGATCGTTCAGAATATATACCTGTTTCATGGCGACGGAAGAAAACGACGGAAATAACTGGGTGAATCCCATCCCCCGATTTTGTTCGTCAATAGCCATGTAAATGATGGAGTCCTGATTGGTGAGTCGCTGGGCAATAAAGTTCGTGGCAGCGCTAATATCCGAAGGTTGTTGATAGAACTGACGATACTGGTCAAATAAATCTGCGCACTGTTCAAGGGTTGCCTGGGTTACCTGCACAATCTTCATTGGCTCATTTCTCTCTTTCTGTTTAGTTTATGGAACACTTTGTTGGTTATGGGGTTTGCTGATCAAGGGCTTTGCCCAAGGTAATAAAATACTGTTTAAAATAGCCTGCGATTTGCTGGCGTTGTTGCGGCTCAGGATAAATGCCCAGCTTTGCTTCTGCGGACTGCTTGGTGCCCTGCACCAGAAAAGCGTTCTTAAGGCTTTGATCCTGCACAAAGGCTTCAAACGCTCTGGCGCAAACTTCCTGCGGTTGTGCGTAATAGTAGGTGTTCAGCGACTTATCGGCAGCCACACTTTTAACAAACAGGTCGCTCAATTTATCACTGTTTGCGCGCAAAAATATGTGTTGATAACAACTCTCCAGCAGATTGTTTAACGGGTGCTCAATAACCTGCTGATGCTTAAGCCATAACACTGAAGCAAAATCGCTATGACTGGCCTGCTTGAACAGTTTCTGGCTGATGTAATGGTCAAAGGCGTGAAACCATTCATGGGCCAATGCGCCACCACCGGCATTTTTGGCCAGTGCCAGCGTACGGGTGCCAGAATTATAATGGGCGGAACTGTATTTTTGCCCCCCCTTTCCAAAGGCCAGAGACAGAGTGCCATTAAGGGAAATCACCTGCTCTGGCACATGCAATATTGTCATCAGATCGCAAAGCGCATCAAAAAACAAATTTGCAGCAATCTGTTGTTCCTGTTTTGTTACCCAGTTTCCCACTGTGGCGGTTTTAAAGCCGAATATCTTAATGATGTCGTTGAAAGACACATCGGCACCGTCCCGGTGGCTTGGGCCATTGCGGTAATAGGTTTGATGTAAGCGGGATGATTTCTGCTGTTGCGGCAAAGGTGTCAAAGCAATAATTAATATAGTCTGATGATATCAGGCCAGGGCTTACGGCTCAAAATTGATGGTATGGTGTTGGCACAAAATATACGTTAATAAATTGTTAATCTGGGGGTTTCCCCCCATAGAATCACTTGCCACATTCTTGAATACTTGCCGCGTCATTTTGATTGAGGAAGTATTCATGTCCGTCTTTAACCGTAAAAACCTAATTTCTTTGGCGGTAGCTTTTGCACTACCCGCAGCGGGACTTCAGGCCAAAACCTTTGATGCCGATTTGGCTGAAGTGTTCGCTGAGAATCCGTTAGATCTGCAACAGGTCATTGTCACTTTTGAAGGTAATTCTGCTCCCTCCAGTGAACAGCTGGAAGCACTTGAGATGCTGGGTATCAACGCCGGGATTAGCATGCAGCAATTGCCTATTGTTGGCGTACTGGCCACCAAAGAGCAGGTTGAGGCCTTGTACCAACGCGATGATGTGGTGTCTGTCTGGCACAATGATCCGCTGGTATTAGAGAATTACGATTCAACCCGTATCACTGGCGTACAAGCTATGCGCGCTGATCGCTCTTTGCGCAATAACGGTGTGCCTTTTTCCGGCCGTGGCATTGGTGTGGTGGTCAATGACTCAGGGGTGGATGGTAGCCATGGCGATCTGATGTTCCCCAACCATGTTGTGCAAAACGTATTGGCACAAACCAATCTGCACAGTTTCAGCAGCATTTTGCCAATCACCTATCAGGAAGATGTCACTAACACAGATATTGGTGGCGGCCACGGTACTCACGTTGCAGGCACCGTTGGCGGCAATGGTGCAAAAAGCTCGGGTTTACACGCGGGGGTTGCGCCAGGCGCTGACATTATCGGTTACGGCTCAGGTGCGGGGTTATTTATTTTAGATACCCTTGGCGGCTTTGATTATGCTTTGACCCATCAGTACGACTATAACATTCGGGTAATTTCCAATTCATTCGGTAATACCGGCGATGTGGGCACCGATTTTAACCCGGATGATCCTACCAATATTGCGACTAAAGCACTGGCCGACAACGGCATTATCACCGTTTTTTCAGCCGGTAATTCTGGCTCAGGTGAATCCACCATTACTGGTAACTTTAAAAAAGCGCCTTGGGTTATTACGGTTGCCGCCGGGGATAAACAAGGACAGTTGGCAGACTTCAGTTCTCGTGGTGTGTCCGGTAAAGGTGACACCGTGGTTGTTAATGGTGAGGTTTATCAGTGGGAAGATCGCCCAACGGTCACTGCACCAGGTGTTGATGTAATTTCTGCCAGAGCGTCAACTTCCAGTTTAGGAGGGCTAAGTGCTCAGGACGATGTGGATATGGTCGCGCCTGAACACTTGCCTTTCTACACTGTGTCCAGCGGTACTTCAATGGCTGCACCACATGTATCAGGGATTGTGGCACTGATGTTAGAAGCCAATCCCAACCTGCAATGGTCCGATGTAAAACGCATCTTGCAGGAAACAGCAACGCCAATGGCGGGCAGAGAATCCTGGGAGGTGGGTGCCGGTTATGTGAATGCCCATGCCGCGGTGAGAGCCGTAGTAGAAGGTGAAGCTGCCTGGGGTGATACCAGCAAGCTAAATCGAGAGTTTAATGCTCAGGCACTGGTAACTGAAGGGGATTCGTTTTCATTGTCCACTACCTATATTCCAGTGGGTGAGTCGCCAACAGAAACCTTTGATGTACCACCAGGTGTGTCGTTAGTTATCGCTAATGCCAGCATTGAAACTGCTACCGCCTTTGTATTGGAAGACCCTGAAGGTAATCGCTATGGCTCAGGTATAGGCTTGCCGGTACTCGGTTCTTCGGTCGGTGTTTCTGCACCAGGCATGGCAGGGGAGTGGAAACTGTATTCTCGTGGTATTGGTAGTATTAGCGGTGTGTCAGTAGATCCATTAGGTGTGACCAATGGCGTCGGTGTCCCTGGTACTAATACCGTCAATATTCGACTGCTGGAAACCGCTGGATTTGCCGGTATTGATGACACACAGAATCATCCAGCCAGACCGTTCGTAGAGTATGTGGTTGCTGAGCAACTGATGGATGCTAAAAAGCAAGGCTTTAAACCCGATGCGCCGCTTAAGCGCATAGAACTGGCCGATATCATGACGCTGTCAGGCGACCTCAGACAGTCAATAAATGGCAATCAGGCGGTATTTGCGGACGTTAATGCCGATGCCCATGGTATTGCTAACAGCGCTGCGCAAACCGGTGGCGTATTGTCTGACCTTGAGTTCGCGGATGCACCCACCGTCGCATCAGAAAGCCCGGAACACTTCGGCGCAAATATGACTGTCACCAAAGAGCAAATGGCTTATACATTGGTACAGGCGCTGGGTTTGGAAGACAGTGCTAATGCGTTTGACAGCAACAGCCCGTTAATTGCTATCGTCTTTGACCAGGCGGTGGAAGTTGCGGATTCCGCTGATATTGCTCCTCAATTGCGCGGTCATGTGCAACAGGCACTGGCACTGGGATTGCTTTCGGTACAGGTGGATATAGAGCAAGGACCTTATGACCTGGAGCCTACTCTGGTGGCCAGATTTGAACCATCTAACAGCGTCAGTCGTGGCGAAGCCGCTATGACAATCACCAGATTCAGACAGCTGGCCGACTAGGTTAGAGGGTTTTTATTCCAGGAGGCCGGCTTTGCCGGCCAACCTGATTAGCTCTGCGGAGCTGCTCACTTCCAATTTCTTATAAATGTTACTGCGGTGATTCTCGGCTGTCTTGAGGCTCATGTTTAGTAACTCTGCAATTTTCCTGCTGGTGTTGCCAGCTGCCACTAAAAAGAATACCTCTCTTTCTCTGCGGGTCAGTGCTGTTAGCGGGTTAATTCGAGACTTGTTGCCTGATTGAGCATCTGTGGTGGTTTGATTGGGAAAAACCTGTTTACCGGCTGCCACCAGTTTAATGGCATTGATCAGTTCATCCGCCGAGGATTCCTTTAACATATAGCCGCGGGCGCCCGCCTGCTGCATGGTTTCTATGTATTCCAACTCGTTGTGCATTGACAGGATCAGAATACGAGCATCAGGGCGTTGTGCCAGCAGTTTATCTATGGCCACCAAACCACTCATTTTTGGCATGGAAATGTCCATGACTATAACGTCCGGTGAGAGTTTCAGTGCCTGATTGATTAACTCCTGACCGTCACCACATTCTCCAATCACTGCCAGTTCCGGATCGGCATTGAGTACCTGGATCAGGCCCTGACGCATAAGCTGATGGTCGTCGGCGAGGATCAGTGAAATCATAAAGCTACCGTCATAGTGATGTGGGTTCCTTGTGCGGGTCGGGATCGAATGTTTAAGGTTGCGCCAAAGGCTGTGGCTCTGTCTTGCATACTCACCAGGCCAATGCCGGGTTCAACGGATAGCTTATCATAACCCTGACCATTGTCTGCTACATCCAGGCGCAAGGTTCTGTGATGTTGTTGCAATGACAGGGATACCTGAGTGGCGTCGCTGTGCTTAATGGCGTTTACCAGTGCTTCCTGAGTAATGCGAAACAGCAAAATAGCGACGTCGTCCGGTACTTCACCTTCGATATTGATATCACATTGGCAGTCCATGGCTTCCTGCTCAAACAGGCTGCGACACAGCCATTTCAGCGCAGGTTGTAGCCCCAGATCTTCGAGGATTGTCGGACTCATCAGACGGGATAGTTGACGGACATCGGCCAATGCCATTTCCGCCAGGTCTGCCAACTCGCGCAATTCCGGGTAGTCACCAGAAACGCCATGCAGACGACGAGTGAGTCCGGTTAACAGTTGTCCCACACCATCGTGCAATTCTCTGGATAATTTGGCTTTTTCCGACTCCTGCTGCGCCCACAGTCGCTTGGCCAGATGAGTTAAAGTTTCCTGCTCGGCATCTAACCGCGCTCGCAGCTCGGCTTGTTGCTGTTGAATTTCAGCCAATAGTTGCTGTTGGGATTTAGTCAAAATACCACCTCTGATATAGATGGGATTGGGTTTCGTTTAACTGTGCGAGCCAGGCTTGTTGTAATTCGTTTTGTCTTTGTAGTGCTTCTTCGCCATTTAACGCTGAGTAGTAAAGGTGACTGCGCCAATAGGGTGAAGATAACAATAACTGTTGCGCTAGTTCTTTTTGCTGTTCGCCATTGCGGGCGTTTAAGTACAACCAATGCAACCAGGCAGAATGGTACACAGGTTTTACCTTGTCCGTCACTTTTTGCATCTGTTCGCTGTTTGGCGGCAGGGCAAATCGCTCCTGAACATCCAGTAGGATCTTAAGCTCTGTCAGCAAAGGTACTGGCCCATATTGCAAGGCTGATTCCAGTAATTTTTGCTCGTCTATTGCCAGAGCGGGCTCATGCTTGCGACGGGCAGAGGACAACCATCGGTACACAGCCTGTTGCTCCAGGCTGTCATTGAGCAGATCTGTATTGATATCATCAAGTTGTTTGATCAGGCAGGGCAGGTCAGCGATATACAAACAAACTTCGGCATGCCACAACTGAATTTCGGTCAGTGCCCGACTGTCGCCGATGTCACTGGCCATGGCTTTGGCGCTGTTGATATTTTCCATTGCCGGAGCCAGTTTACCCTGCCGAAAATGCAGGTAACTGAACAACAGCTTGTTAATCATATCGGCTTCGCTGTGTTGCGCGTCCAGCTTTTCTGTGGCCTGGTGCAGATACTCACCGGCTTTGCGCATATCCCCTTTGGCCAGACTGAGCTGCGCCAGGTTCTGCCAGGTACGCAACAAGAAGGCTTCATCCTTGGCACGGGCGAACAGGGTTTCTGCCTGTTGCCAGAATATTTGTGCCAGCGAAAAATTACCGGTTAAAAAGTGGATATAAGCAACGTTGCTCATGCTTTCCGCTTTTTTGCTGTCGTTGCCTGCCTGTACTCTGATGTCCAGGCCATCCTTGTAGTATTGCAACGCTTCTTCATAGCGGCCCTGTTCTTCCAGCATAAACCCCAGGGTATCCAGAACATGGGCTTGTTGCTCCAGGTCCCCCTGGTCTCTGAGTAAGTTTGAAGCCTCTGCCAATGCTTGCTCTGCGATATCAAAATGACGATTGATAGCCGCGACATTGGCCAGGTTTGCCAGTGTCGTAGCGCGTTCGGTTGGTTGAGTTTGCGCATCACGTAATTTCAGAGCGTCCTGAAAATAACGTTCTGCGACTTCGTATTCCGCCAGGCGTAAATGCGCGACACCAAAGGCATTTAACACCAGCCCTTCGCCCACTTTGTCGCCTAAAGAGCGAAATGCCGATAACGCCTGAGTTAATTCCTGTGCGATGGCTTGTTTTATTTCACCTTGCATGATCCTGAGTTTACCCACTTCAAACCAGATTTGACCATCGTAAGGAGTATGAGTCAGTGCGGTACGATAATCGGCGATAGCTGCGGGCATGTCGCTAAGCCACAGGTGCACATCGGCGCGTTTCATTAACAGATCTGCGCGTTCTGGATGCAGTGCAACCAGACGATCCGCAGCTTGCATGGCCAGGGTAGGATTATCATCTATCTGGGCCTGATAATATTGCCCCAGTAATAACCAGTACTCTTCCTGAGTCTGAGTATTGGCCAGTTGATTCAGTTGTTCCTGCAAAGCTGCCACATCACCCTGATGCCAGGCCTGTTCCGCTCCGGCTATCCAGACTCCGGGAAACTGCGGCGCTTGTTGCTGCAACAGGCTTAGCTTTTCTGACTCGCTAAGGTCCTCATCCTGCCACTGAACAAAGGGCAGTTTTTGTAAAAAGTCACTGCTACTGTCTGGTACTGGCTGGTTTCGGGTTTGATTCAGTTTGTGATGGATGTCCCGGGTAAATTCACTAAGTTGTTGGCCCAATTGAGCAATATCAATACTTTCTGTGAGGGAAAATAAACGAGTATTGGCGGGCATGATCATGGCATCTGCCTGTAAGAGCACAGCCTGGGAGTTCACTTCATTAGCCTGTAATAACAATACAATATCGGCTTCCAGGGTACTGGCAATGGCTATGCTGTCCTGGGGATTAGCGAATGGATCCAGTGCCAGATTTGTTCGTAGCTTACGCACGTGCTCCTGTCCTATCAGGGCAATGCCATTGTTGCTTTGCAGTGGATAATTCAACAATTCAGCCAGACTTTTAAGGATTGGCACTCTATCGTCTTCCACTACTGCCAGTTGCCAAACCGAGTCATCAGAAGCTGTTATTGCTATTGGCTCCTGCTGGCGATTTACCAGAAAAACCATTAAAAGCGCGATGAGCAAGCCGCTTGCGATTAAGGGAAGTGGTTTGGTGAATTTGTTGCTATTGCCTTTGCTAAAGCGTAAGTGTTGCATCGAGGGACGCTGTTCGGCCACTGGATGACAAAGCTGTTGAATAAATACTTGCTGCCGTTGGCACCAGATCCTGTCACTAATCGAAAAGGAGGATAACTGGACATTTTGCAGTAACTGTTGCAGTACTTTTCCGGCGCTGTAAGTGTCTGATTGCGGGCTTATTGTTCCGGATTGCAGTACTTCTGGTGCGGCGTAATCTGGATGCCCGCTGATTTGTTCCTGCTGTGATGCTGAGCTGCCAATGCCGAAGTCGATGAGCAACAGATTTTGCTCTGGTGTGATAATGATATTGTCGGGTTTGATATCACCGTGCACTAATTGCTGTTGCTGACAGGCTGAAATAGCACCTGTTAGCTGGTCACGCCATTGCTCGTAGCGGTCTCTGGACAGGGATTCATGCAGATATTCCTGTAATGGGCGGCCATTGATCAGGGCCATGGTGAAGAACACGCGCTCTTCGTCACAGAAGACATCATGCACCTGAATAACGTTGGGGTGCTGAATTTTTCTGGCCACCATGACTTCGTTGCGCAGTTGCTGGATCTTGGTGGGGAGGGCGCTGTCGCCTTGCACCAATTTGATTGCGATATCGGTTTCCAGCAGCTGATCATAGGCCTGATATACACTCGCCTGAGCACCTTCACCCAGTTTGGCCGTGATGCGAAACCGCTGCATCAATACATCGCCCGCCTGCAGAACGGGGGTAGCATGCAACACCTGAGTTGCCAGATCAGGGCTGGAGTCGGATGCGTCGTACAAGTCGTTGCTCCATTAAATCAAAAAAACTAAAGCGACTGAATTAACTCAAGTTTATGTTCGATAGAATGGAATAACAAACGGGAAGTGATTTGATTGGCTAATGCGTTGGTCAGTGCCAGCTCACTTTCTGTAAAGTATTGACGACTGGAAGCGTTATCACCGTAGAGGACGCCGATGGCATTGTCATCCAGCAAAATGGGCACACATATGGCCGCGCGTAAGCCAAAGCGAATGATACTTTCGCGACCTGAATAGTCGTCATCATTGCGCAGATCACCAATGGCTATTGGGGCTTTCTGCTCCATAGCCTGGCGAATAATACTGCGACTGCCACTGAATTGTGGGGTCTGCATCCAGGGTTCATCACCTAAAGCGCTCTCCAGGTGGCTATCCTGATTGTATAACAGCAAGCTGGCACGTTCGCAGCCCAGCCCCTGAATAAGTGATTCTCGGGCGGTTTCAATCAGAGCAGTACTGCTTTGACAACGGCTCAATTGTTGCTGGTAGCGGCGAAGCTGTTGCTTACGCCACATCAATTGGCTGTCTTTGATAGTGATTTGTCGGGTATCGCAGGTTTTTGCCAGACAGGGCACCGGTCCGAAATGCAGTACCTGGGAATCCCCCAAAACGGAGCGGCTGACAGCCTGACCATTGTGCAGGCTGCCGGTACTGCTAGCGTCTTCAAAATACCATTGGTTACTGGCATCCGTACCGATCAGCGCATGGCGTCTGGAAACCTGCGGATGCTGAATAACAATATCTGACTGTACCGCACGGCCAATCTGGTACTGATAGCCTTCGAACAACACGTGCTCGGCGATCACCCCGTCATGGCGTGCGACAGATAATTGTAGAGGCATGCTAAACTCAGTAGATACGCAAGCTGTAACGCAGCGTATTCAGCCAGGTAAGCATTTCACCTTTGACATTTACCAGATCGTTGGAAGAACGCCAAACATCTGGAATATCGTTGCCGCTGGCATTATCAATCAGCGATATCAAGGCATCAGTGGCGGTCAGTGCCGCGCTGTAATCCAATCCGCTCAGAGCGCTATCCAGGGTTGTCATCTGAGTGTCGATCTGGCCTAACAAGGTGGCTTCAATATCGCTTCGATTATCGCTTAACAGTTGCTCAACTAATTGAAACTTATGGGCAATAACGGTGTCTGGCAGACGGGTATCCAGCAAGATCATAAAATCTGAAAAGCCACCCAGATTACCTCTGGCGCGGATACTGCCAGCAGAAGTCAGCATAGTGATGTCTTCGAAGGTGCCGTTGTCATGGGAGCGGAAAATACGCAGCGGTATGTTGCTGTTGTAATGCATGGCTTTAGTGTACAACTCCACCGCGGCCATACCTTCAAAACCAAACCCGGCATCGGCTTTGGGTTTTACCGATACCACAACCGGAAAAGCGGCTTGCATCTGTACCAGAGATGAAGGCAAGCGATTCAGTATGTCCAGATCAGTTAAAGACACCAGCTCTGCGGTGATGTCAAAATTACTGGGATGCAGTCCGATACTGTTGTCAAAGGCCAGGCTTAAATCCACTTCAATGGCACTGGTCAGAGTAAACTCAGCTTCAACACTGTTGTTGTTAAATTCCAGCTTCACCGGCGCAACAGGTGTGGCAAATGAGATCTGGGCAGAAAGAAGAAAAACGGCTAGTGCCGCTACAGTTCTTGTTATTGTTTTTTTGATCGTTAGGTGCAGCAAAACGACTTACTCCTGTTAAAATTTTGTAAAATCTACAGCATGACTACACTGGCATCAAGTGATGCCAGTGTGAACCAGTACTCAATTAAAAGTAGTTGTTCATAAACCTTGACGTTAGCAAGGCGTAATGAGCACGTGTTACTTTCTGAGCAGGATTAAATTCAGCCGTCATAACAGGGGTTAAGCTGAACGGGTCTTGCTCTACACCGAACTGCACGTTGAGCAATGACAGGTTGATAGCCAATTGCACATAGCCCTTCATTTCAGCAGGGATGCTGTCTTGGTCGGCTAATACTATTTGCTCTCCGCGATAATCCACAATGATGTCATCGCTGCTGTTAAATGCGGTGGCCACATGCTCCAGTCCCAGCATTTGCACCATGGCATAGGCCATATCAAGCTTGTTAACTGCGGCATTGGCGTTAACGCTGCCATTGTCAGTCGGCAGAATTGCAGACTGGGTACGCAGGTTATCTTTTAATGCACCGCCAGCAACACTGACCGATTCAAAATAGGGCTTAAATGAAGCTGGAACGTCGCTCAGAGCTGGCGTTGGCTCGTTTAACAGATCGCGATACTGACGCACTGCACCACCCATCATGGCGTACTGAGCAAAGTGTTTGCGCTTCAGGTTGGCATCAGGTTTAAAGCGGTTGTTGCCCAGCGCATCCATCAGGCGCTCACTGACCGCGTACTCAATGGCATTTTGTAGTGGATGGCCCTGGATATCGTCCATGCCTTCAAAACCACCTCCGGTTTCAAAAGCGACTGAAACATCAAAAAACTCGGGAACACCGGGACCATTGGTGACACCCAGGGGATCCGCCTGAACACCGGACAATGAGGTTAAACCATAAACATAGATACCCCATTCACCTTCCATTCCTGGCGCTGAAACTCGCATACCTTCTTCCAGTACCGGCGTGGACAGATTACCAAAATACTCGGTACCATCAGGAGCCACCAGAACCAGTTTGGTGAGATTGGTTGAGGTGGATGCTGATGCCTTAACCATCACGGTATCAGCATCAACGTAAAAGGTTTTAACTTCTGGCTCGCCCACAGGCGCGTAGAATACTTCGAATTCTTCCGTGCGATCACTGGTGCTAACCAGCGAGTTGGCGTTGAATTGTTTGTCTGCCAGGTTGTTGACTGTAACACTGTGATCCATGTCGTAGTTTAAGGCTGCAGCTACCGCAGAGCGGGCGTTCACATAGCCTGCACCCACTTCCCAACGCTCATAACCAGGCATGTTGGTGGCGGTTTCCTGAAGCAGTTTTTTGATGGTCAGGTTGTCCAGATCCGGGTTGGCTTCCAGCATCAGTGCGATGATGCCTGAAACATGAGGCGTCGCCATAGAAGTACCAGAAATCATGGTATAAAACGGAAGATACTGAGTTTCAATGGCATCGATATCAGCATCGCCGCCATTGGCTGCCAGATTGGTGGCTGCACGGGTAGAGATAATGTTTACACCTGGTGCAACGATAGAGACATCATTGTTGTATTCCCAGGAAGAACCATCAGGCATAGTGAAAGTGCCCGATTCGCTTTTCAGGCCTCTGGAAGAAAAATCAGCCAGCTTACCGAATTTGTCACCGGCACCCACTGACATACCCCAAGGGATTTGTGCATAAGGGTTGTGAGAATCTTCACCTGGACCGCTGTTACCGGCGGCAAATACCGACATAATGCCTAACTTATGGGCTTTGTATGAGGCCATTGAAACCGGACCCATAGGTTCGTACTTACCACTGGAACCCCAGGAGTTACTGATCACTTTAATGGGGGAGTTGTAGCTATACATATTGCTGATGGCAAAATCAAAACCGCCAATAGTATCCAACAGGAACAGACCACCGCCAGAACCGTAACCAATGATATCTGCATCCGGAGCTGCACCAACATATTTGCCGTCTGACATGGCACCACTGCCTGCAATAGTACCTGCACAGTGGGTACCGTGGCCGGAATTGGTATCGGTGTTAACCTGACCTTTGAGGGTGAAACCATCCGTCATGCCGGTTAGGCTGATGGCAGAAGCGTGAGTCAGGGCTTGGACGTTCTCGACAACGGTATCGCCGAAGAATAAATCCTGGTGGGATGCATCTACACCGGAGTCATTAACCATAATGGTAACGCCTTTACCGGTAAACTGTACGCCATTGCGCTGTTCAAAATCGGTAGTTTGCAAATCGGCGACGCCAGTGATTTCTCTGGCATCGGCATTGAAGTATTCCATTTTGCGGTTGGCGAAAATAGAGCGGACATTATCAAATCCAGCGATTTGCTGAATTTGCGCCTTTGTGGCTAACACACCAATGATAGGCACACTCTGAAATTGTACCCCCTGGCTGATGCCAAGGTTTAACAGCTGTTGGATTTGCGATTCTGACAGCGGATCCATTTGGTCATAGGTCACTACGGCCATCACAGACTCAGCTTCAGCCAATACATTTAACTTTTCTGAAAGCTGCTCTCCGATTAGCGCATCTGCTAGTGCGGCAGGGGCGTTAAGGGCAAACATCGCCGTCGATACGGCGGATAACATAAATTTTTTCATGACGGTACTCCGGTAAAAATGCGGTGTCATGTCATTCCCATGAATGACGATGGCGCAATATTGACCGTTTACTTTTTCATCCGCTATAGGGGGATCTACCTATATTTTATTGCGATTCTGGTAGTTAAATTTACCTGTTCGACGAGGGTTGTAGGTCTGGACTTTAATCTCACAAATGAAAGCATGTAGGTCTGGACTTCAGTCCGACAAATGAAAACATGCAGGTCTGGACTTTAGTCCGACAAATGAAAACATGTAGGTGGACTTCAGTCCGACAAATAAATAATGGGTAACAGGCGATGCTGTCTGACCGGTCGATTTTTACACCTGAATAATCGGAATCTCAAGTCAGTCCTTCTGCGAATAGACCAACAAAAATGCCAGTCAGTTAAACTGACTGGCATTGGTTTAAGTTCACCCGAACAGGGCAGATAACTTAGTTTAGCGATTAATCACCAAACTCGCGGATAACGGTATTCAGGGTATCTTTGGCATCACCAAATACCATTCGGGTGTTATCCTTGAAGAACAGCGGGTTATCCACACCTGCAAACCCGGCTGCGGCAGAGCGCTTCAGTACAAACACATTGCGGGCTCTGTGGGCTTCAATGATGGGCATGCCATAGATTGGACTGCCTTTCATTTCTTTGGCTGCTGGATTAACCACGTCGTTGGCACCGATGATGATAGCCACATCAAAGCTGTCCATACGGGGATTAATGGCATCCATTTCGTATAGCTGTTCATAAGGCACATCCGCTTCCGCCAACAGTACGTTCATGTGACCTGGCATACGGCCGGCTACCGGGTGAATGGCGTAGGCCACTTCTGCCCCGTTTTTCTCCAGCAACTCCTGCAATTCTTTGACAGCGTGTTGTGCCTGCGCCACCGCCATACCATAGCCTGGAATCACTACCACGCTTTGCGCGGCTTCCAGCACGTAGAATGCATCTTCGGCGGACAGTGCTTTGATTTCACCTTCAATCTTTTCACCTGGCTCAATGGGCTTGGCAAAACCGGATAGCAGGATATTCATCAGTGAGCGGTTCATGGCTTTACACATGATCTGGGTCAGGATAATACCACTGGCACCTACCAACAGACCGGCCACAATCAGGATGTTATTTTGAATCGCCAGACCGGCTGCCGTAGCGGCTAATCCGGAATAACTGTTCAGCAGCGAGATCACCACTGGCATATCCGCTCCCCCGATGGGGATAGTAGCCAAAATACCAAATACCAGCGCCAGACCTATCGCGATGTAGAACCAGTTCAGGGTAAAGGGTTGCGTGGCAATCACAAAAGGCAGAGCCACAGCGGTGATTATGATCAGTGCATTTAACCAGCGCTGACCGGGAAAGATGATGGCTTTGCTGGCCATTCTGCCGCCCAGTTTTGCCCAGGCAATCAGACTTCCACTGAAAGTCACACCACCGATTAAAATTGAGATGTAGGCAATCACCATAGTAGTAATGGTCAGGGTGTCAGTTTGTTTAATGGTGAGTGTTGATAAACCCAGCAACAAACTCGCCAGACCACCAAAACCGTTAAACAGAGATACCAGTTCCGGCATCGCGGTCATTTCTACCCGCTTTGCCATCCAGGCACCTAACACACCACCAATCAGAATACCGGCGAAGATAAGTTCATAGCTGATGATGTCACGGTGCAACAAAGTCATTACTATGGCGATGAACATCCCCAGCGCAGAGGTTAAGTTGCCTTTCTTCGCTGTTGCCGGGTGGCTGAGCAGTTTCAGACCCACAATAAACAGGATGGCGGCAATGACATAACTTACATTGACTAACAGTGTCATACTCATTGTTGAGCCTCCTTATTCTTTTGCTTCGACTTAAACATGGATAACATGCGATTAGTTACCATGTAGCCTCCCACGACGTTCACGGAAGCGAATATCACAGCGGCCACACCTAATATAGTGGTAAGTTGATTGTTGTCTGAACCCGCCGATACCATGGCACCGATCAGGGTGACACCAGAAATGGCGTTGGCACCTGACATCAGTGGCGTGTGTAAGGTGGCGGGGACCTTGTGGATCAGTTCAAATCCCAGGAATCCTGCCAGTACTAAAATGAATAATAGGTAGATTAATTCCATCAGGCTTCTCCTGCGATTGATTCAAAGTGTTTACTGAGCATGGCATTGCGCAAAGTTTGCTGATGCACAATAACGCAGCCGTCCAGAATGTCGTCTTCCAGATCCAGCACAAAGCGTTTCGCGTCTCTGTCCCAATATTCATCTAATAAATTAAAAAGGTTATTGGCATAAAGGTCGCTGGCGTCTTTGGGCACTTGATTTGGCCAGTTGCCTGTACCTACGATTTTGACGCCATTTTTCACTACCGTTTTACCTTTCTCGGAACCGGCCACGTTGCCGCCATTTTCGGCTGCCATATCGACAATAACGCTACCGGGCTTCATGCCTGTAATATCTTCTTCACTGATAATCAAAGGCGGCTTACGGCCAAATAGCTGTGCCGTGGTGATCACCAGGTCGGAATCGGCGATGGCCTGGCGTTGTCCTTCTTTTTGCTTTTGCATCTGTTCTTCGCTGAGAGCATTGGCATAGCCCTGACTGGTTTGACCGGTCTCCCCCAAATCGATTTCCAGAAATTTAGCACCCAGAGACTGAACCTGTTCGGCCACGACCGGGCGAGTATCAAAGGCAGTTACGCTGGCACCCAAACGCTTGGCGGTGGCGATGGCCTGTAAACCAGCCACACCCGCTCCGATAATGAATACCTTGGCAGGCTTCACTGTACCTGCCGGGGTCATCATCATTGGCAGTATGGTATCCAGTTGAGTGGCTCCCTTGAGTACCATGACATAACCTGCCAGATTGGTTTGGGAGCTGAGGGCATCCATTTTTTGTGAGCGGGTGGTGCGCGGGATCATTTCCACACTGATGGCGGTTACCTGTTTGGCCTGCAGTTTTTCAATCAGAGGCTTCTGGAAAAACGGATCCAGGTGACCAATCACCAGGGTTTCAGCTTTCAGGTGCTCAATGTCTGCTTCAGTAGGTCGACTTACATACAACACAATTTCCGCCTCTGCCAGACTGGCATTGCGGTCCTGGCTGATAGTTGCTCCCGCTTCGACGTAATCTTCATCGCTGTAACCGGCCAGAAAACCTGCGCCAGTTTCAATCGTAATCGAAGCCCCGGCCAAAGCCAGTTTCTTTACAGTGGCGGGTGTAGCACTACACCTGCGCTCTAATGAAACATCTTCCGAGTGTTCGTTGACTCCCGGTGTTTCATTCACAACAAATATTTTCATGGTGACTCCAATAACAAATGCTTATGTAACAGAGTATGAAAATTCGTCCGAAAAGCTAAATTACTTAT
>JYMV01004162.1_pt1 | contig 17431 bp, 16 predicted proteins | sample 338911 | NCBI WGS metagenome assembly JYMV01 (sample SAMN03354496, study PRJNA234377) | hydrothermal vent metagenome | biome: Deep sea; feature: Hydrothermal plumes at the Eastern Lau Spreading Center, Western Pacific Ocean; material: Seawater | place: Tonga | collected 2009 | depth 2000 m m
AATAACAGCGTTCTTCAAACTTCGATCAAGCGTAAAGTTAAGTAATTATAGCATTCCAATAGAACCATCAATTTGATTATTTCTGATTTTTTCCAAAACAAATCTTTTAAAAGATATCACGTTCTAAAATATATACTATGATCGGAAGGGCTCGCTTAACCAAGGGTTCAAATCCATCAGCTTTCCCTTCATAATCAGGCTGCAATCCTATGTTTGATAGTCATGACTGTGATATTTGGGTTGGTACTGGTTTTTGGTTGTGTTCTGGGTTCTGTATTGACAAGATGGATGAGTATTGCCACGATTTCGGATTGACCCACAAACTATTCTTGAACTACCGGAATGTGGTGACTTACAGGGCTTTTGTTTTAAATAATCAGTTGTGTTATGGTCTCAACCGATAAAAGGGGATTGTCTATGAAGCCCCTAATCGACATCAGAGTCTGGTACAAAACATATGGGAGGAAATATTAAAATGGGAAAACTTTTTAAGTACTCAGCAATCTCATTTCTGAGTTTGTTGTTGGCCGGGATAATGGTGATTGCCCCTGCCTCTACAGCAAGTGCTGCTCCAAAGGGCGCACCGAAACAGCTCAAAGTCGCGTTCGTAGATTTTTTCTCAGGTGGCGCAGCCGTTTTCGGCATTTCCGGGAAAGGTACCAGCGAATGGCTGGTGGCCAAATGGAATAAGGAAGGCGGCATTGGAGGTGTTCCGATAAAATTGATCCTCGTAGACGAAGGTGGCGGACCAAAGAAACAAGTTTCCGAATTAAGGCGTCTGGTACAGGATGAAAAAGTCGACGCCATCGTGGGCTATACCTCCAGCGGTAACTGCATGGCCATTAAACCCGTTGCTGAAAAGCTCAAGATTCTTACGGTGGTTCACATCTGCGGAACGCATCAACTGACTGAAAACTCTCCATCGAAGTACGTATTCCGTACGTCGGCCAACCAGGCAGCCGATAGTGTTAGCCTCGCCCGTTATGCATTGGCCCTCAAACCCGATCTAAAGACCATTGCCGGCGCTAATGAAGATTACGCCTGGGGCCGAGATTCATGGGGAGCGTTTAAACTCGCGATGCAAACGTTGAAGCCCGATGTCAAAGTAGTCGGCGAGCTTTGGACTAAATTCCAAGCCGGTGAATATTCTGCTGAAATCTCAAAACTTTTAAGGTTAAAGCCAGACGTTATTCACTCAAGCTTCTGGGGTGGAGGACTTATTACTTTTGTTAAACAGGCAGCTCCACGTGGTCTATTCAAACAGAGCTTAGTAGCTTTGGCCACTGGAGAGCAGGTCCTTCAAAACGTCGGCAAATCTCTTCCAGACGGCGTCATTGCAGCGCCTCGTGCGACCGGTGGATACTGGGCTACAGCGAGCTCACCAATGGAAAAAGAGTTTGTCGCGGGTGTTTACAAGCATAATAAACGCTACCCTGACTATCCCGCATATCGTACCCATCAAGCTTGGGGTGGTTTAAAGGGTGCCTATGAAAAAGCCATCGCTCAAAATACAAACTTTGGGAACCCCAAAGGGGTATGGCCGACTACGGAAGAGGTCATTGCAGCCTTTGAAGGACTAATTTGGGATTCGCCTGGTGGCAAAATCGAAATGCGTTCTGATCACCAAGCAATTCATGCTGGAAAGATTGGGGTAACCAAATACTCGGAAAAATACGGGTTTTCACTTCTTGACCAAATTAAGGAACTTGAAGTTTTCGACATCAACCCACCACTTGGCATGAAGACCATGGATTGGGTGGCTGGTATAACTAAGTAAAGTTAATTTCTGTTATCGGAATTATTGTACGAGGGGGAAATTTCCCCCTCGTACCCTTTACTTAGTTCCTCTTTTACTAAATTAAAAAAGCGAAGATAGCGGTATAATGGCCCTATTAACCACAATTGTCTTTGATGCCCTTAGCTACGGCGCCACTCTCTTCTTACTTTCTATTGGGTTGACCGTTGTCTTTGGGGTGTTGCGTATCCTCAATATTTCACATGGCGGTATTTACGCCCTGGGCGCTTATATGGGGACCTGGCTTGCGGGTTGGGTCCTGGAAGAGAAGTTTTCCCCGTGGATGACTTATCCCGCACTGCTCCTAAAGGGTCTTCCTTAGGCGTATTTATAACGCCGACATGCATATTCAGCTATTGCTCACATTCTCTATACTCCTAATCCTGGATGATGCCATGAAGCTGATCTGGGGGATGGAGCCATTAGCAATGTTTGAACCCTACGAACTTCTTGGAAGTTTTTCTGTCGTTGGCATTCCATACATGTGGTATGACTTTGCGCTTGTTGGAGTGGCGGTCATCTTCGGGAGCCTATTAATCTGGGTTGTACGTGGCACCAGCTATGGCAAGCTCGTAGTCTCGGTCATAAATGACCGCGAAGTCAGTACAGCTATCGGAATTAACGTCAATGTTATCTACACAGTCGCGTTTACAGTGGGAGCCCTAGCCGCCGCTCTAGGCGGGGCACTAATCGCGCCTAGGATTTCGGTTGTCCCGGGATTCGCTCTTGAAGTAGTAGTTCTCGCCTTTGCAGTTATTGCCATAGGCGGAATGGGAAGCTTAGAGGGTGCAGCATTAGGAGCCATGATCGTAAGTTTTGCCCGTGCCATAGCCGTCCATCTGGCCCCTGAAGTTGAACTCGTAGCAATATACCTGATCATGATCCTCGTGTTGGCTTTCCGGCCTCAAGGGCTCTTCGGCGAGATTGAGTTCAGGAAAATTTGAGATGAACCTTCCAGCAGTCCCGCGCGACCTTTTGGTTGTATCCGCCTTACTAATCCTGGTTCCGTTGATTGTGCCGGAATGGGTGTTGTTCATCATGACGAAGTCACTGTTTATGTTCATCTGTGTCTCGGGCGTCGCTTTTATGCTTCGAGGCGGGTTACTTACCTTCGGTCACGCCCTTTTTTACGCGACTGGCGCCTATACCGTGGGGTTTATGGTCAAGTGGTTTGGTGTTCAAGAATTGTTAATAGTGCTGCCGTTGGGTGCTTTAATGGGTTTCATCATGGCTGCGTTGGTTGGCCTAGTCATGGCGCGATACCGTGAAGTCTTTTTTGCCATGCTTAATTTAGCTTTCTCAATGATATTGTTTGGAGCCTTACTAAAGTTCTATCGGGTAACGAACGGAACCGATGGTCTCCCCATTGGAACGCCTACATTATTGGGCATCGAAATCGAAAGTGATGGTTTGAGCTTCTACTATTTCTCATTAGTCATTGTGGCTATTGTCGCCTACGTAATCCACCGTTTCATGGCTTCTCCGAACGGCTTTTATCTCAGAGCCTTACACGATAATGAAATTCGTATCGAGTACTCGGGTGTATCTGTGCGGCAAGTCATCTATCGGACATATATTTTAGCTGGAACGTTAGGCGGCGTATCGGGCGTCTTGGCAGCCTTCACCATCGGCCATATCGTACCGGAGGACGCCTTCTGGATCCAGTCAGGACAATTTGTCTTTGTCGCCTTGTTAGGCGGCTTTGGAGGATTAGCAGGGCCACTAATGGGTTCATTTGTATTTGAATTTATGGAAACCTATTCTTCAAAGTATTTTCCGATGGCCTGGCAGATGATGATGGGTATCGTCATGTTATTGATTATCCTATTTCAACCGGGCGGACTTTGGTCAATGTATCATCAGATACTAGATTACTTCAAAGGTGACAAAGGAGGTGCAGATGATGTCTGAAAACACCTCTATCCTACGAGCGGAAAACATTAACATGTCGTTTGGTATGGTTGTCGCCGCCGATGACGTCAACGTCGTCGTAGAACCCGGTGAATTCGTAGGCATTGTCGGCGCTAACGGATCCGGAAAAACGACCTTTTTAAACATTATTACCGGTTATCTCACACCCGATAGTGGGCGTATACTGGTCATGAACGAGGACGCAACTGGCTTAGCCTCACGACTGGTAACAAAGTTAGGCGTCGCCCGGTCATTTCAAGTCCCTCAACTTTATACAAGTATGACGGTGCTTGAAGGTATGTTACTTTCCCTATCCGCTGCTGCAAATCAATCAAGTAATTTTTGGAAACCCATGTATCGGGATACATGGAAGTCGGAAGCACTTGAGACTTTAGAACGGTTTGGTCTAGACGATTATGCAAATCGTGCTGTAAGTGAGTTGCCTCAAGGCGGACGCAAACTTTTGGACATAGCTTTATCATTCGCCTTAAATCCTAAACTCCTTTTGATGGATGAGCCAACAAGCGGTGTTAGCATTGAAGATAAGTTCCAGGTTATGGATACGTTGGTGAGGGTCTTAAAAGAAGGCGATATTACAACCATATTCGTTGAACATGACATGGAGGTTATTCAGCGCTATGGCGAGCGTGTATTGGTGTTTGACACCGGCCGGGTAATAGCCGACGGAGAGCCAGAGCAAGTGTTCTCGGATCCCGAAGTTAAGAAAACACTGTTAGGCCAAGGTTGATATGCTGTCCGTAAGTAACATCACGGTCGAAATTAAAAAGTTCACCATCTTGCGCGGGTTATCTATTGAAGTTGCGGACGGCGAAATTGTTGCTCTAGTTGGACGCAATGGGGCGGGTAAAACCACTACACTGAAAAGCATCATGGGACTCATCCCAGTTTCTGATGGAGAAATACGGTTACAGAGTGACGATCTTCTAGCCCTTGCCGGCCACCAAAGGGCCCCATTAGGCGTAGGATACATGCCCGAGGAACGTCGTCTAATTGGTTCTCTCTCAGCACAAGACAATATCATGATGCCGGCGTGGGCTTTCAAAATGGATGGAGCCGATAAGCGGCTAGAATACATTTACAATTTGATGCCAGAAATTTCACCCTTTATAAGCCGCCGTGCATCAATGCTGAGTGGTGGGCAACAGAAGATGGTTGCGCTAGCTCGAGCTCTAATGAGCGGAAACAAAATTTTGTTATTGGACGAACCTTTTGAAGGTCTCGCTCCAGCTTTACGTGAAAAGTTCGGAGAGACAATACAGCGTCTCAAAGGAGAAGGTGTGACGATATTATTGGCTGAATCCGATACAACGAGTATAGGTTTCGTCGAAAAAACCTATACGATAGAACGTGGTCAAAACGTCGATAATGTAGAGACCTGATATAGTTTACACCCTTGGGCAAAACTAGACCGTCGTAGTTATACCCAGCAGTGCAAATGACACGGCCGAAATTATCTGATATGATTGCGAGCGCAACCTAGGAGACACAGAGGATGCCGCGATTCAAAAACTTTGAACCTCGGGGTGTAATCCCGGCAACGCTTTTGGCGTTCAATGAGGATTTCTCGATCGATGAGAAATCTACGCGTAAACACCTTCGAGATGTAGCTAACGTGGATGGTATTGCAGCAATTGCTACCAATGCCCATGCTTCAGAGGTACATGCATGCTCGGTCGATGAGCAACGCCGCATATTGGACATTACATTGGAAGAAATTGGCAACGAATTACCCGTCGTCAACGGAATATATGCTGATGGAAGCCAACAAGCAGCTGAACTTGCCCGTATGGCGGAAGCAAGTCATGCCTCGTGTTTACTGGTATTGCCGCCACATTCTATCGGTATGTTCGGTGGGCAGTTGCGCCCGGAAATGGCTCTCACACATTTTCGGATGATCGCGGAGGCTACCGATTTACCAATTATAGTCTTTCAATATCCCGGGACCTACGCCTATCCTCTTCCAACTCTTTTGCGTATGGCAGATGAGATTCCCACAATTCGGGCCATAAAAGACTGGTCACCACCGACGCAACAGGAAGAACATATCCGCGCGCTACAGAGTTTGTCGCGCCCAGTACACGTACTTAGTACTAATTCGGCGTGGCTTATGGCTTCTTTAACAATGGGTTGTAACGGTATGTTATCTGGCTCCGGCAGCGTGATCGCAGATCTTCAAGTAGCGTTATTTCAAGCTGTTGAAAGAGGTGATCTAAATTCGGCCAAAGAAATCAACGATCGCATCTATCCTACTGCAAAATGCTTCTACACTGAGCCGTTTGGTGACATGCACAATCGTATGAAGGAGGCGCTCGTGTTGTTGGGCCGTCTTCCTCGCGCCGTCGTGCGGCCACCATTGATGAAGCTAAGCAAAAAAGAAATCAGTGATATCGAGATAGCATTAAATGAGGCTGGGATAGAACGGGATGGTGCCTTGCCGAAGGCAGCCTAAAAAAGTTTGAATTGATAATAACTAAGGCAGCCTCTACCAAGTCTTATACCAGACCCAAAATTGTAAAATTTAAATTTTTAACACACCTCTTATACACAATAAGAGGTAAATAATTGTCATGGTACCCTAACTAGATTTCAAATGATCGTCTCGACGTTCGTATAGGTCGTCATCTGCGTAACCCATAGTTTCTGGTTTTCCACGACCAAGCATTACCTGGAACCAAACTGGTTCAAGACTATTGTTATCGTAGCCGTGGATAACACCAGGCGGGCAAGTTATGCAATCCCATTTACCAAGATGCGTTGTCAGTCTATTACCTTCCTCGTCTTCAATAAATGCGTCGAGGTAGCCTTGTAAAACGAAAAACGTTTCTTCAACTTCGTGAGTATGGGGTGCGTTACCTTGACCTGGTTCCACATACATTACACTAAGTGTATGTGCACGCGGGGGGATTGCTTTGGGATCTGTATGTTTACCTGACCCACCACCTCCGATAAATCGGTGCTGCGCGCGCTTGTATCCTTCAATTTTGGCATCTTCGAAAGCCTCCCAGTCGGGGTCGCGTTCACTAAATCGCGCAACGTGTGTCTTCATAATTTTCTCAATAGAGATACCTTCTAATTCAGGGGGTCGGGGATGCCGCGCTATACTCATTTTTTTATTCCTTCTAAAATGGTATATGAAGATAACTTGCAATGGCATGTAACGCAGCAAAATTGTTTGGAAAATTGCCAAATTTAGGATGTTATATACTCAATAAACGTTAGGGTTATAGGAAAACAGAAGATACATTATGAAACCAGCTCCTTTTAATTATATTGTTCCAACAAGCATTGATGAAGCTCTGGCTTTGCTTGAAGAACATGCCCCCGACGCCCGCTTGCTTGCAGGTGGTCAAAGCCTTGTCCCGATGATGAATTTCCGACTAAGTCGGCCGTCTCATTTAATCGATCTAAATTGTATTCCTGACCTAGCCTTCATTCATGATAACAAAGACCATATCTCAATTGGCGCAATGACCCGTGAACGAACTATAGAGGAAAGTAGTTTGGTTCGGAGCACTATACCCTTGCTCTCTGAGGCAACCCAACATATTGCTCATTTACCCATACGAAGCCGCGGAACAATTGGAGGCAGCATCTCCAACGCCGACCCTGCCGCCGAATATCCAGCGGCATTATTGACATTAGATGGTGAAATGTTAGTGCGCAGCAAAAAGGGCAAACGACGGATTAAGGCTTCTGATTTCTTTAAAGGTATCATGGATACGGCTATAGAACCTAATGAATTACTTGTTGAAATTACCGTACCCAAGGTCCCACCGGGTACTGGTTTTGCGTTTGTAGAAATTTCCCGTCGACATGGGGATTACGCGCTTGCCGGTATTGCTGCACAGATGACTTTGTCCGGCAAAACGGTAACGAATTTGCGTCTCGCGGCGTGTGGGGTGGGTCCATGCCCAATTAGACTTAATGATGCCGAAAAACAAATTTTTGACGATGGCTTAACTGAAAAATCGGTACAGTTAGCAGCCAAAGCTGCAGCACTTGAAATCGATCCTGAAACCGATCTTCATGCTACGGCAGATTATAGAAGACGCTTGACCGCAGTCCTTACCCAACAAGCACTATTAAAAGCAAAAGAACGAGCACAGGACAATAGTTAATGAATGAACAAAGTATTTCGCTCACCGTCAATGGCACGGAACAAAACGCAAAAGCGGAACCCCGCATGTCACTCGCAGATTTTTTACGGGAACGCCTAGGGTTAACCGGAACCCATATAGGATGTGAACACGGAGTTTGTGGTGCATGTACCGTTATTTGTGATGGCATGGCAGTCCGTTCCTGCCTGATGTTTGCAGTACAAGCTGAAAAAAAAGAAATTAAAACAATTGAAGGTCTCGCGGATGGTGACACCATGCATCCGCTGCAAACACTCTTTTCAGAACACCGGGCGCTGCAGTGCGGATTTTGTACTCCAGGAATGTTGATGACGGCAGTCGATCTCGTGGATAACAATCCATCGATAACCCCTCCAGAAATTAAGACCGGCATGTCTGCGGTACTTTGCCGATGCACAGGATATGAAGGCATCCTCAAAGCCGTTGAAGCCTATGCAATGCAGATTAAAGGGGTATGAAACATGCCTGACTCTATCCCGGGTTACATTGGCCAATCAGTGCCTCGCCGCGAAGATAAACGGCTGTTGCGAGGCGAAGGATTGTTCGTTGCCGATATACAGCTCCCCAACATGCTTCACGTAGCCATAGCTCGAAGCCAATTTCCTCATGCGCGCATTAAAGAGATAGATTTAAGCGAGGCACTTAGTGCGGAAGGAGTTGAACTTGCAATTAGCGGTGAAGATATCCTTGAACACCTGCCACCTATAAGTGGAATGCAGTTAACGACACCACCAGGATATCAAGAACGCGTTGACACTGACATTCAAATACCCGATCAGCCGCTGATACCGCACGAAAAGGTCAGGTTCGTTGGTGAACCATATGCCTTGGTAGTGGCCAAGAACCGTTACCTGGCAGAGGATGCCATAGAATTTATTTCTACAAATTTTGATCCCTTGCCCCCGGTAGCAACGACGGATGACGCGTTAGACGGAAATGCTCCTCTTTTGCATGAAAATCTTGGCCGAAACATCGCAGCTATTCTTCATACGAAAAAGGGACAGGGTGCCCAAGCACTTAAGACAGCTCCACACCGGCTGAAACGTCGGTTTTATCATCACCGTTACGCTGCAATGCCCATGGAGTGTCGGGGTGTGGTTGCAGACTACGATGCCCGAACCGATACCCTTACCATTTGGTCTTCAACACAGGTAGTCCATTGGGTTAGTCGTGAGGTTGCAAACAGCCTTGGAATGCCGGAAGAAAATGTCAGATGTATTGCACCTGACGTCGGGGGAGGATTTGGAGGTAAAGGACACGTTTACCCAGAGGATATTTTAGTTGCTTATTTAGCCCGGCGTCTGCGACGACCAGTCAAATGGATTGAAGACCGTCATGAACACTTCCTAAATTCAACACATTCACGTGATAATATCTATGATGTTGAAATTGGATTTGACAATAATGGCCGCATCGAAACTGTAGTAAGCGATTTTGTAGTCGACTCTGGTGCATATTCACCCATAGGTGCTGGTATCGCAGGAAATTCAATCGCCCATATGCTGGGTCCCTATGATATCCCTAACTATGAAGCCAGCAGTAAGATTGTCCTTACCAATCGAACGCCAAATGCACCTTACCGAGGCGCAGGCCGACCTGAAGTAGGTTTCGCTATGGAAAGGGCAGTGGACCTCGTAGCGAATGAATTAGATCTTGATCCGGCAGAAGTCCGATTTCTGAATATGATCAAAGCGGATCAAATGCCATATTCTGTCGGCCTGACTTACCGTGATGGCGTTCCTATCGTTTACGATAGTGGGGATTATCCCAAAGCACTTGAGCGAGCGCTAGAGGAACTTGGTGGCTTGAAATCAATCCGTAAGCGTCAAAAAGATGCCCTAAGTCAGGGTCGTTACATCGGCCTCGGCCTCGGATGCTATGTGGAAGGTACCGGTGTGGGTCCATTCGAAGGTGCAAGGGTAAAAATAGATGCGACTGGTAAGATTGTTGTTGCGACCGGCGCGTGCCCTCAAGGGCAAGGTCATGAAACTGTATTTGCACAAGTAACCGCAGATTTATGGAAAGTACCAATCGAAGATGTTTACGTAACAGTCGCCGATACAGCCCATGTCACCATGGGGTACGGCACCCTCGCTAGTCGAAGCACTATTACCGCTTCAGGCGCAATACAGTTAGCTAGTGATGAAATTAAAGAAAAGGTATTTGCAATCGCGAGTGATATTTTAGAGACGGGGGAGCAAGACCTGGAATTAAGAGATAGTGGTGTCGGCGTTAAAGGCGTTCCAGGGATGCATATTTCCTTCCGCGACATCGCAACTGCAGCACGGCCAGGATGGGGTCACAAACGACCCGAAGGCATTGATGCTGGCCTCGAGGTAACTTCTTATTACGAACCACCAACTGTTACGTGGGCCTATGCTTCAAATGCCGCGATCGTTGAAGTAAACCCCGCTACCGGGCAAGTATTGATAGAAAATTATGTTGAAGTTCACGATGCTGGTGTTTTAGTTAACCCAGCAATTGCGGATGGACAAGTCAAGGGAGGTTTGGTCCAGGGACTAGGTGGAGGATTGCTGGAGGAAATTACCTACGATGAAAATGGTCAACTCCTAACCGGCAGTTTTATGGACTATCTTCTACCGTCAGCTTCGGATGTACCGCCGATTACTGTTATTCACCAAGAAACGCCCTCACCTCTAAATTCACTAGGTATCAAAGGTCTAGGTGAAGGTGGCGCCATTGCACCCCCCGTCGTAATTGCAAATGCCGTCTGTGATGCATTACGTCCGTTTAAAGCTGAAATAAATAGTACCCCCGTAAGGTGGGGGGATGTCGCCGCCATATTCGGCGATGATCCGTTTAAAGCGACCTCCACGACCACTACACCTGAAATGGACGAGTAAGTGGGTGAATTAAGGCGGATCGGCTTTATTGGGCTAGGCAATATGGGCGGCCCTCTCGCCAAACGGTTTGCGCAAACTACACCTTTGGTCGTATTTGATCTGGATCAAAGCCGAATAGATCCGATCGTTGCGTTAGGGGCAAAAGCTGCCGATAGCGTAGCGGACCTTGCCGAAAAAACGGATCTTGTATTCGTTTCTCTACCGAGCTCTGAAACTGTTAAAGAAGTTGTTCTCGGTGACGGGGGTTTATCGAGTAAACTCTCAAAGGGTAGCTTGATAGTCGATATGACGACGGGCGATCCAAATATGACCCGCGAAATTGCCAAAATTCTTTTACAAATGAAAATTGAGTTTATCGACGCACCAGTTAGTGGCGGTCCCCGCGGAGCTCAAGAGGGAAATATAGCCATAATGGTTGGTGGGTCGTTAGAGCAGTACAATAGAATTTCACCAATATTACGAAAAATTAGTACAAATGTAATTTATTCAGGTGAACTGGGCTCCGGTCACGCTATAAAAGCGGGGAATAATCTTCTCAATCTTATCTGTCGATTAGCAACTTTTGAAGTTGTTTCTCTTCTCGTGAAAGATGGTGTCGACCCGGAGACCGCGGTCAATACAATACAAAAAAGCTCAGGGCGAAACTACGCTACGGAAATTACCCTCCCCGATAACATACTATCAGGAAAAATGAATCAGGGTTTTACGACAAGCTTGATGTACAAGGACAGTAACGTCGCACTAAATCTCGCATCTTTGCATGATCTAGAAATGCCCCTTGGCACTTTAGCTAGCGCGCTGCTCTCGGAAATTGGAAATGACTTCGGATGGCAAGCTGATTTGAGTACGATTGCACTAAGTTACGAGGCTGGAACTGGCGCTCGGATTAGACCAAAAGATAGAAGTAAATAAAATGACGAGAACACGAATGTATTTGCATTCAACCAAAACAGAAATCGATCTAATCGCAGACGTACATGCATTATTCTTTCCTTATCCTTTCAATAAAATTTAATTCACTGGGTAAGAGGTATAAGACCTTCCTCACAAGCTTTAATTTGTAACCCCAGGAATTTCGAATATATTCGACACTGTGCGAAACTGCCTGCAATAAACCAGAGACCCGCCTGCCCTGTTCTTACCCACATATTGCGCAACTCCTGTTGTTGAGAATTAAATCCCCATATAGGACCAACACTATCTGCTATTTTAGCTCCAAACATTTCTTTAATGATAAATTCCTGTCCTTCAAATCCCGTTGCGAGTACGACCAAATCTAACTTCAGTCTATCGCCATTTTTTAATTCAACCCCATCGTTTATTAGGCCATCAATTTCAGAGAACTGGACTAACCTGACTTTACGTTCAACAATTAAATTGGAGCATCCAACGTTAAAATAGTAGCCACCACCACGTCGGAGGTATTTAAATTGCCAACCAGTATCATCCTCACCGAAATCCAATTCGAAACCGACGTTAGAGAGACCGTTCAGGAGTTCTTTATCAAAAATCTTGGTTTGTTCGGTTATTAGTTGATGTGATCTTTTCAGCAACTGGAATGGCGTAGAAGCTGATATAAGATCGCAATCTTCTATGGGTGGTCCTTCATCATATAGTGCATAAGGAAGCTGAGCGCTTGGCTCAATATCAACGATAGTGGTTGGGCTTCGCTGAACCAGTGTAACATCAGCATTATTCGAATACAGGTCTTGTGCAATATCATGGCCACTGGTTCCACTGCCAATTATCAATACTCTGCTCCCCTCCCATTCCCTACCATTTTTATATTCACTAGAATGAATGACTTGGCCTCTAAATTGGCGTAGACTGGGAATATCGGGGAATTTCGGAACTCCACTTACACCAGTTGCCATAACTATATGGCGGGGATGAATTTTTCGAGTTTCGCAACCATCTTTATGTAAAACGACAGACCATTTTTTTTTATTGTGATCGTAAGTACCCCCTCGAAACTCCGTTTCTGTCCAAAAATTAAGCTCCATGCTTTCAGCATAAGCCTCAAACCAATTTGCAAGCTTATCTTTGGGTATATAGGCTGGCCAACTTGGTGGAAATGGCATGTAAGGCAAGTGGTTGACGTGTAATTGATTATGCAAAGTCAACCGATGGTATCGACTTCGCCAGTTATCACCAATCCGTTTTTCAAGGTCAACGATGAGAGTGTCAACGTTTAATTGTCGAAGACGTGCTGCGATAGTCAACCCTGCCTGCCCTCCACCAACTACAAGAACCGCCGGGTCTCTATCCGCATAAGCGATAGCAGTATTTCTCTCATCAAGCCAATTTGGTCCTTGAAAATCCCTTGAATAGGCATCACCCTTTGGTCTTTTTCTTCCAAGCTGTTCCCCAAAGCCGGATAGTTGGTCGAGAACTGTCACAAAAGTCCATGCTTTTAGAGGATCATTATTCCTACTACTTGGAAGCAATCGCAGGACACCACTTCCCTGTCCAAATTTAGTTTCAAAACAAAATATCGCTTCGATTACCTCTTCCCCCGCTCGGGTCACTATACGAGGTGCAGTCCGGTGACTATCCACCTTGAATCCAGAAGGCTTCAGTTTTGGATTATGAAATTTTAGCGCGTTTTTAATTTTTTCTATGCCGCTTACGGTTTGTATGTGCCAGGTGAAGGCTAATAGATCACGCCAGTGACAATCATCATGAAACAACACCATTAAGCTTTCATAATCTGAATCCGTTATCGACTTCTCAAAATCCTGGAGCCATTGGTTCGAAACTGCGGACAAGCTTTCGTCTGTCTCGAGCAAACTGTTTTCCTCTCAATAAAGGTTTTTCAAGACTATCTTAAATATTACTCTTGGTACAAAGTCGTAGCGACATACAGGTATTTCGAAATGAGCAGGCGTCCTAGGGTCTTAGCCTTGCCTTTTAGGCAATGTGAGCCATTAGTACTAGACCAAAGATGCATGCCTAGGCTTTATTTTCCAAGCTACACCTATAGGATGGACGGATCCCTTAATCAAACGTAGCCACCTTTGATCCCCTACCCTCCAATAACGCCCGCGCAACCCAAGCGTGAAAAGCGTATGTCGTCTGTTCCATCACTGGTGAAAAGACACCACCCTTAAAACCTGGAGATTGACGACCGCGTTGCATGCTTTCCACGGCACTCCTGTCTTCTAGAAAAATGCTTTGCCATTGTTTGCGGTTGGCCTCCCTGGCGGCATCAAATGAGGATTTCCGAACCGCTTCGTCATAATAAAATATTTTAAGCCGCTCGTGGGTTCGTCTTGAGCCTTCAGGCGTAATCAGAACAGCATAAAAGTGGTCCCGATGAATACCTAAGAGAACATTCGGATAAAGGGCAATATACTCCGCTCGGGTCTCCCAAAATGAGGGCAAGCCTGGAGCAGTTGGAAATTCTTTGACCTCATGGGAGAAACTCGGCGAATAGCTATCACTCCCCTGACCCGAGAAATTCTCGCCTACAATTGAATAGTGACTTTCTAGTGGTGAATAGCTATTCAAGTTTGGGTGAACCCAAGGCAAATGATACGCCTCACAATAGTTTTCAATTGCGAGTTTCCAGTTACAGTCAATTTCGAGAGTGATGGTACTGTCAACACCGGTATGGACAAGCGGGATACCCTCAAATTCTTTCCACCGCTGCACAACGGGAGAAATATACTCACTGAATTCCGGTGCCAGGCCAGATAGGTCTATAAAGACAAGATTGAACCATTCGGCGCTTCGCACTTTACTGAGTGCAACGCTATGTTTGTCAAGGTATGGGCAAGAATGCTTCCCCGGTCCGCCTATATGGGGTGATGAAATAAGTTCTCCTTCCAAGGCGTATGACCAGCTGTGGTATGGGCAAACAACGGTTTTCTTGACTGTTTTTGGCTCCTCCACAAGGATACTTCCCCGGTGACTGCAGACGTTATGGAAAACCCGGATCACGTTATCCACGCCACGGACCATGAAAAGCGGCAAACCAGAAAATTCAAACGGGAAAAGATCACCAATAGATGGCACATCCGTAACAAACCCAGCGCAAACCCACCCGTCACCGAACAATCGGCGCTGTTCAGCTTCTATACTTGCTGGTTCGGTATAGCACGCATTGGGAAGGCCTCGCGCCGTCTCAATGGGTTCAAGAACCTGCTTCAAAGCATTAACAGATGCTTCGATCTGGTAGCCTAAAATATTTTCAATTCTCATGATTTTCCATCATCGAGCCCAAGGTTCAGACGCGCCAAAAACGGTACCAGCGGATGAACTCCCATTGCCAACATGGCTGATACATCCATCTTGATTAGTGAATTTCGCTGTTCCGGGATCAAGTTGAAACGGTCTGCATACGCTGTTGGACTCTCCAAATACTGGTCGCGTTCATGTGTATCATGTGCTAGCCCATGTAACGCAGAAGTAAGTGCCACTAACTCTGGCTTGATTGACGGATAGTGTGCCTGATAATCCACCGCTTGTGACTTGAACCAAGCGAGTGAAGCGTAGTTGTGATGCCAACTAGGTTCCATTGAAACCACATCTGGTTTGCGCTCGCCTAACATGCCGGCGGCACAGGCCCAACAACGCAATTCGACGTTACCGTTCTCGTCGAGCTCAGCTTCATCGTATCCAGCCAAAGATTTAAGGTTACCTTCTGCAATTCTTGCAAGCACCCTCTTATCCCAGGATAAAGCTGGGTTACTATAGCGGTCAGTGCCAGGAAAGTGTGACATTCCACCACTCGCAAGTACCACCGTGCGCAAACCCATCGCTGTGACACAAAGCTCCAGCGCCTGTCCAAAAGCGTAGCAACGTTCTGGGGTGGGCTGCGGCGGTAAATATGCGTTCACGTAGATTGGTAAAACTGGCGAAGTCACTCCGAGATGGGTGAGAGGAATGCCTGTTGCGTAGTCAATACGTGCCGTACTGGTGAAGGCGGGGTCAAAGCCTTGCTTATAGAGTTGGCGGACCAATTCTAACGCAATCTCTCCCTGGATCTTCCAGTGGAAACTATGCCCGGCAAACTTGCCCGACGCCTCGCCACCCACATGCAGGGTAAATGGTGGTGCAGTGTTGTGGAAAAATTGCTCTGCGTGATCATTGGAGAAGATTATCCAAAGATCGGGCTCTAGCGCCTTCAGCTTTTTCCCAATTTTCGCGGCCACCTTTTTAACACGGGCAACGGTTTTCTTGTCTTCTGTCTCCGGCATAGTGAAAAACTGTGGTGCATGAGGCAATATAGCCCCACCGACAATCGTGGTATGCATGGCCTAGGCCTCCCCCGACATCATGATATTGTTACATTACTTCAATGTTACCCACTGAGAAAAGCTCTTAAACATTTGTAGCCGTGGTTATATAAATGTTTGTCTCTCAACACCGTTGCTCTTTGATTTCTATACTTTTCTTAATTACAAACTTTTCCTGAATTTATGTTCTTTACCAGAAGCAAGCTCGACCAATTGAGAGACGGTTGTTAAGATTGCACTTACACCATTTAGAGACCGACGTTCTCAATATTGGCCAAGAGTTGGAGAGTCTATGACAAATGTTGGGGTACCTCTAATTAACCTATCCCCCTCTTATAATGGAACATTTGAGGGGAAAAAGATGGTGGCCGAGCAAATTAATTCTGCATGCATGGATCTAGGTTTTTTTGCCATTACCGGACACGGCGTCGAGAAGTCGCTTATCAATGGGTTTCGGAAAATTAGCCATGAGTTCTTTGAGCAAACTCTGGAAAATAAAATGAAATTCATTCATCCCGTAGACGGGACACCCCGCGGTTATCGCGTTTTTGCCGGAGAAGCACTTGGAAGGGCATCGATCGCTGGGGAACCCCCAGACTTGAAAGAATTTTACCATATTGGCCCCAACGAATGGCCCGATGACGAATACCACACGGGTAGAGAAGGCCAGAAATATTTCATACCAAATATCTGGCCTGATCGCCCAACAGGGTTTAAGAGCATTGCCCTTAATTATTACCGGGAAATGGAAATACTTGAGAAACATTTGATGCAGATATCGGCCATTGCACTAGGCATAAATCAAAATCACTTCGATGATAAGATGGATAAACATGTCAGCGCAATGCGGATTAATTACTACCCACCGCAACGACAATCCCCAATGGAGGGTCAACTCCGCGCCGGTCCCCATACAGATTACGGAGGGATGACAATCTTAATGGGTGAAGACGAAGTTGGAGGTTTACAGGTGCGTACTCGTCAAGGTAATTGGATTGAAGTTCAAACTCGGCCCGAAATTTTTGTCATAAATATTGGGGATCTGCTGATGCAATGGACCAACGACAAATGGATATCAAATCTCCATCGTGTCTCCAACCCTCCATCAGAGGTGGCCACATCTGCACGTAGACTCTCAATCGTATTTTTTCATCAACCAAATTATGATGCTCTTGTACAATGTATTCCAACATGTACTGACAGCAAAAATCCTCCACGTTATAAGCCCGTACTTTCGGGTAATTACCGTGACCAAAAATATACTGATACTTCCCTCTCTAATTCTGAAAAATAGTATCGGTGTGAGAATCCCTGATTTGGAGGATGGTATGGCTTGTAGGTTCAATATAATAACTTTTGATTAATCCGCCCCCTTCAAATACATATTTAGAAGTCGTTACCGCAGGCAAAGTACAAAATATCGTTATACTAGGTGTGATCTATAGATGCTATTTCTGGCACCTG
>JYMV01015984.1_pt1 | contig 17407 bp, 16 predicted proteins | sample 338911 | NCBI WGS metagenome assembly JYMV01 (sample SAMN03354496, study PRJNA234377) | hydrothermal vent metagenome | biome: Deep sea; feature: Hydrothermal plumes at the Eastern Lau Spreading Center, Western Pacific Ocean; material: Seawater | place: Tonga | collected 2009 | depth 2000 m m
CAACAAGATTGCAACCAATACAGCCACAACTAAAATTATTTTATTCATCATCTGATCTCCCTTGAGCGTAATACACTTCCATCATTGCTCATACTTGTCGGTGCATTTCAAAACTCTACTAGCCAAGGTCCACATTGGCACATTCCTTACCCGATTGAAACAGTATATAAGGTTAATGTGGAACGGATACGGGCGACAGAAATTGGTTTCAGAAATATCCAAAATTCATCTTATAGTGGTGCTGTAAGCTCTGAGTCATTAATGTTGACCAAAGATGAGAATATGGTTGATGTTAAGTTGGCTGTGCAATATAAGATTGCAGATGCTCAGGCTTATTTATTTAACGTCTTTAACCCAGAGATGACCTTGAGTCATGTTGTTCAAAGTGTTATTAGGCAAGTGGTAGGTGACAAAACCATGGATCATGTCTTAACGACAGGTCGCGAGCAGGTTGCGCAAGAAGTCAAAAGCGCCTCTCAAGCTTTACTTAATGATTACCAGACCGGTCTACTAATTACCGCAGTCACTATGCAAGACGCGCAACCGCCAATACAGGTTAAAGCCTCTTTTGATGATGTTGTCAAGGCTCGTGAAGATGAGCAAAGATACATTAACGAAGCGAAAGCTTATGCCAACGACATTGTCCCTAAGGCGCGTGGTGCGAGCCAAAGGCTTATTGCTGAAGCGGAAGCCTACAAATCTCAAGTTGTTTCTAAATCCGAAGGTGAAGCTTACCGATTTACTAAAATTCTAACGGAATACTTGAAGGCCCCTGTAGTCACCAAAGAGAGACTATATAGAGAGACCCTTGAGGAGGTTTTGGGTTCCACTAGTAAAGTTATTGTAGACTCTAATTCTAATTCTTTGATGTATTTACCGATAGACCAATTGATTAATTCTGCGAGGTCGTCACGTTCGTCGTCAGGCGTCACTACTTTTCAAGATTCCCCGACAAGTCTGAGCAATGATGGAAGTGTATTACGCTCAAGGGAGATCAGATGATGAATAAAATAATTTTAGTTGTGGCTGTATTGGTTGCAATCTTGTTGCACTTAAGTTGCGATTAGGTGAAATTGTATCCATCGAAAATGAACCTGGTCTGAAGTTTAAAACCCCTTTTGTGAACAACGTTGTCTGGTTTGATAAACGTATTCAAACTTTGGATTCAGCGGCAGAATCATTTTTGACCGTTGAAAAGAAGAATGTAGTAGTGGACTCCTTTGTTAAGTGGCGTATTGTTGACACTCAAAAGTTTTACATTTCTACTGGCGGTGTAATGGCGCAAGCTAACTTTATACTTGCACAAAATAATCAGGATGCACTAAGGAGTGAATTTTCAAAACGCACCATACTTGAAGTGATTTCAGATCAACGAGAAGCTATTATGGCTAGCGTTAAAGGTAAACTTAAGGCAATCGCAGAAGACAAGTATGGTATTGAAGTTGTAGATGTACGTATCAAACGTATTGAGCTATCTCAGGAAGTTAGAAATTCTGTGTATAGTCGTATGGAGACAGAAAGAAAGGGTCTTGCTAACAAGTATCGCTCTGAGGGTGCTGAGGAGGCCGAAAAGCTTCAAGCTTTTGCAGATAAGGAGCGCACAATTATCCTCGCCAATGCATACAGGGATGCTGAAATGATTCGAGGTGAAGGCGACGCTATTTCGGCAAGTAACTATGCTAGAGCCTATAGCCAAGATGCTGACTTTTATTCCTTCTATCGCTCACTTGAGTCATACAAAAAGGCGTTTAACGAGCAAGGTGATATTTTAATACTTAACCAAGATTCAGAATTCTTCCGACACTTTAATCCTACAGATTAATTATTTGTCATGAGTAATTGGCAATTACCTGAGGGCATAGATGAGCTCACTGGTGAACAAGCATTCACTTTTGAGTCCGTTAGACGCCGTCTTTTAGATTTGTATCAAAGTTGGGGGTATGAACTCGTTGTACCTCCAATGGTTGAGTATATTGAGTCATTGATTCTGACTTCAAACTCTGTAGACCAAAAAACCTTTAAATTCTTAGATTCTAACAGTGGACGTATGCTTGGCGTGCACTCCGACATTACTCCTCAGATTGCAAGAATTGATTCCAAAAGGTCAAAACCTAACAAAACAGACCGTTATTGTTACATTAATGCTATTCTGAAAACCCAGGCTGATGATTTTTACGCCACGCGATCGCCAATACAGGCTGGCGCTGAACTTTATGGATATAAAGGTATTGAGGCAGACATTGAAGTCATTGAGTTGATGGTTGCCTCATTATCAATACTTAATATCCAAGGTCTGACACTCAGTTTAGGTAATACTGCAATTTTTAATGCTCTTTGTGAAGCTACAGAGTTAGATAAACAAGATATAGCAACATTAAGAGATATTTTTAAGAGAAAGTCGATACCTGATTTAGATACTTTTCTTGCTGGTCATGCAATCAAGGAAGCTGACAAATTTAGTGCCTTAATTTCCCTTGACGGGGATGATCAGGTTCTTGATAGAGCACTCAAAGTGTTTGCAGGTTTTCCTAGTGTTGTTGAGGCAATTAATGACCTCATTAAGCTCAATAAAGTGTTCAACGGTAATGGAATAAAACTTATGTTTGATCTTGGCGAGGTGAAAGCTTATGAATATCACAATGGTATTGTGTTTGCTGCGTACCACCCAAACTATTCAAAAGCACTCGCACAAGGAGGAAGATACAATGGATTGAGTCAATCCTTTGGTGTTTTGAGAGACGCTACCGGCTTCTCATTTGATTTAAAGTTTTTGATACAACAGCAGATAAGCAATCCCATTAAATCCAAAATATTAAATGTACCTACTAGTGATGACCCAGAGTTAAAAGCTTTTATCAATGATTTGAGATTACAGGGTTTCATTGTAAGGCAAGATTTTACGAGTTCAAATAACCTTGACATTAAAAAAGTTGACGGTAAATGGGCATTAAAAGACTGATATGGCAAAAAATGTAGTCATCATTGGTACTCAATGGGGAGACGAAGGAAAAGGCAAGATAGTTGATCTAATTACTGATAAAGTTAGCTCTGTAGTTCGCTTCCAGGGAGGTCACAATGCTGGCCATACATTGGTCATTAATGGCAATAAAACAGTTCTGCATCTAATACCTTCAGGGATATTTAGAAATAATGTTCAGTGCCTTATTGGGCACGGTGTTGTCTTGTCTATGTCTGCATTACTAAAAGAGATAGAAGAGCTGGAGAAGTCTGGTGTTGAAGTCAAATCTCGATTAAAGATAAGTCCAGGCTGTCCATTAATACTGCCATACCATGTCGCGCTTGATAATGCTCGTGAGGCCCATAGAGGTGTGGCAGCAATTGGAACCACCGGCAACGGTATTGGGCCTGCCTATGAAGATAAGGTTGCTCGTCGTGGACTCCGAGTTGGTGATTTATTAGATGAAACGCTTTTTTCTGAAAAACTCAAACAAGTGATGGAATATCACAACTTTATGCTGAAAAATTACTACAACCAAGAAGTTGTTGATTATCAAAAAACCTTAGACGAAGCAATCAGCCAAGCAAGTATTATAAAACCGATGATTGTTGATATAGCAGAAGAAATCCATACACGAATGTCAAAAGACGAAAACATCTTATTTGAGGGCGCTCAGGGAGCCTTACTGGATATAGATCAAGGAACTTATCCCTATGTGACGTCTTCCAATACCACTTCGGGTGGTGCTGTCACCGGCTCTGGAATTGGTGTGCGTGACATTGATTACGTTTTAGGTATTGTCAAGGCCTATACTACAAGAGTTGGAGGTGGTCCATTCCCTACAGAACTTAATTACGATGTTTCTACTGATGAAGGTGACCCTGTTGGCAAGGAGCTTTGCTCTAGAGGTCAAGAATTTGGCGCTACCACTGGACGACAGAGAAGGTGTGGTTGGCTTGATTTGGTTATATTAAATCGTTCCTTTAAGCTTAATGCAGTGAGTGGTATCTGTTTAACCAAACTGGATGTTCTCGATGAGCTAGATTCAATTAAGATATGTGTGGCATATGAGATTAATGGAGAGAAAACTACAACTCCTCCATTCTCAGCTGAAGGTTATGACATTGCCAAACCAGTCTATATTGAAATGCCAGGATGGAATAGTTCTACAATCGGTACTCGCTCTTTTGGAGAATTACCAATCGAGGCACAAAACTATATAAGAAAGATCGAAGAATTAAGTCACCTTCCTGTGGATATTTTATCGACCGGTCCAGATCGAGATGAAACCTTAATTCTACAAAATCCATTTGATTGACTCTTGCCGATAAGGAGCTTGCTATATACTTAGCACATTATGTCTGACCCCCACTATGATCGAGAAGCGGAAAAATACGAAAGCCCAATCCCGTCTCGCGAACATATCCTAAGTTTTATTCAAGAAAAACCAAGAAGCAAGCGCCAGCTATTTGAATTATTGATGTTGATGGACGAGCAGAAAAAACCGTTTGAGAAACGTCTAAGGGCAATGGTGAGAGACAAACAGCTCAGTTGCAACAAGAATGGAGTCTATAGAATCTTCTCAAATAGAGGGCTTCTTATGGGTACCGTTATTGCCAATCCAAAAGGTTTTGGTTTTGTAGTTTTAGACAAAGGTGGCAAAGATTTAAGGTTATCTTCGCAACAGATGAAGCTCGTTTTCCATGGCGATAAGGTTAAGGTTCGATTACTTAATCGTAAATTGGACGCTGAAGTCGTTAAGGTTATCGAAACCATTAAAACCGTTGTTGGAAGGCTTCATTTAGATGGTCAATATCCATACGTTGTGGTTGATGATAGAAGGATTAAACACAATATTAAAATCACAAAGCTACTGAAGGAATGTATGGACAACCAAGTGGTTATTGTTGAGATTTTGTCTTCGCCAACTCTTGACTCTGAGGCCACAGGCAAGGTGACTGATATTCTTGGCACCTATCTAGACGAAGGCGTGGAGATAGATTCAGCACTCCACCGTCACCAAATTCCATCTGTTTTTAGCGATGATTCGTTGTCTGAATCAAAGAAATTATCAGATAAGGTTCTTGAGAAAGAAAAAAAAGGTCGGGTTGATATAACTCACCTTCAGTTAATTACGATTGACGGTGATGACTCCAGAGACTTTGATGATGCTGTGTATGCTGAACCTTCTGAAAATGGCTGGAAACTTATCGTGGCGATTGCCGATGTTTCGCACTATATTGGTGAAAACTCAGCTCTTGATATTGAGGCCTTTGATCGAGGTAACTCAGTATATTTTCCACACCGCGTTGTTCCAATGCTTCCTGAAGTGATATCGAATGGTTTGTGTTCTTTAAATCCAAATGTTGAACGACTTTGTATGGCGTGCGAGATGAGTATCGATTCTTTGGGTGAATTGATTGATTATAAGTTCTATCCAGCGCTAATGCTTTCACATGCCCGACTCACCTATAGTCAGGTTAGTGAGATACTAGAAAACAAAAAAAGTTCTCTTAGAGATCCTTACAGCAATGTGATTGAGAATATTGAGTTTTTGTATGGCCTATATAAAACACTTAGAATTTCACGTCAAAAACGAGGAGTAATGGATTTCGATAGAATCGAAAGTCAAATATTGTTTAACGATAAAGGAAAGATTGACAATATAGTTGCTCGCCAAAGAAATGATGCACATAAACTAATTGAAGAGTGCATGTTGATGGCGAATCAGGCATGCGCAAAATTTTTAAGGAAACACAATGAGGACTTCCTTTACCGAATACATCCTAAACCTACCTCTGAAAAAATTGAAGTCACTCGACAATTTCTCTCGGCAGTGGGACTTACCTTGGAAGGTGGCAATGAACCAGAGTCTCGAGATTTTGCTAAAGTTTTAAAAAATGCTAGAGGAAGAGATGATGAAAATATCATCAAGACAGTTGTCTTGAGGACAATGAAGCAGGCTATCTATACGCCATCCAATGTGGGACATTTCGGCCTTGCTTTTGAAGAATATACCCACTTTACTTCGCCTATTCGTCGTTACCCTGATCTTCTAGTTCATCGTGCCATTAAACGTGTTTTAAATCATCAATCGAGATCGCCATCAAATAAAATGGGTGAAATTGGTTCTCACCTTTCTATGACAGAGAGGCGTGCTGACGACGCTACCAGAGACGTTGAGCAGTGGCTCAAGTGTGAGTATATGAGAGATAAAGTTGGCCAAGAATTTAGTGGAGTTATTTCCGGAGTGGCAGGATTTGGACTCTTTGTAGAGTTGTCTGAAATTTTTGTAGAGGGTATGGTGTCGGTCCGAGATCTGAAAGATGACTATTATGTTTATGATGACATTCATCATCAACTGACAGGTGAAAGGGGTGGAAAAATTTTTCGTCTAGGTGATGTGATTAAAGTAAAGGTAGCTTCGGTAAGCCTGGACGATCGAAAAATTGATTTTATTCTTGCAAGTTAATTATCTATAAGCTTAACTTAATAATCGATATTGAGAAGCTGATTATTCAGTTATCGCGCCCCTTGATGCAGACTGAGCAAGTTTTGCGTATTTAGCTAATACCCCCTTTGTGTATCGTGGTTTTGGTTTTTGCCAATTTGATAATCGTTGATCGATAATAGATTTATCAACTAGTAGTTCAAGGAGATTATTTTCTGTATCAATTAAGATTTCATCACCATCCTCAACGACCGCAAGAATCCCACCACTAAAAGCTTCAGGTGTTATATGGCCAACAACAAAACCGTGCGTTCCACCTGAAAATCTACCATCCGTAATAAGGGCTACTTTGCCACCCAATCCTTTACCCATTACGGCAGAAGTGGGGGCTAGCATTTCACGCATTCCTGGTCCTCCTTTTGGACCTTCATATCTAATAACGATAACATCACCTTCGATTATTTTGTCATTAAGGACAGCCTGGAGTGCGTCTTCTTCACAGGCAAATGTTTTGGCTTTACCTTGGAAGGTTAATCCTTCTTTACCAGTGATTTTTGCAACCGACCCTTCTGGGGCTAAATTGCCTCGCAAAATTCTAAGGTGAGAGTCCTTTTTGATGGGATTGTTTAAAGGCATTATAATTTTTTGGTCTTCTGAATAGGGTTTAACGTCTTTTAAATTTTCAGAAACGGTTTTGCCTGTTACAGTTAGGCAATCTCCATGAAGCATGCCAGCGTCTAAAAGCATTTTCATTAACGGCAATGTTCCACCAATTTTGACTAATTCACTCATCATGTACTTACCAGAAGGTTTTAGATCTGCAAGCACAGGCACTTTGGCTCCGATTCTAGTGAAATCATCGATATTTAAGTCAACGTTGATAGCATCAGCCATCGCAATCAAGTGTAAGACTGCATTAGTGGAACCTCCAAGTGTAATAATTAAAGTAATAGCATTTTCAAATGCTTTTTTAGTCATAATGTCACTTGGCTTGATGTCTTTTTTGAGCAGGTTAACTACCGCTTCCCCGGCACGAAGGCAGTCACTATTTTTATCTTCTGAAATCGCATCTTGCGATGAAGAGTTAGGCAAACTCATGCCCAATGCCTCAATCGCTGAAGCCATCGTGTTTGCAGTATACATGCCGCCACAAGAGCCAGGTCCAGGAATGGCTGTTGATTCGATTTGCTCTAACTCAATATCATTAATGTCATTATTTGCTCGCTTTCCAACTGCCTCAAAAACACTGACAATATCAGTGTGATTGCTACCTGGTTGTATGGTTCCACCATAAACAAAAACCCCTGGACGATTCAGTCGAGCCAGACCCATCAAACATCCAGGCATGTTTTTATCACAACCACCAATTGCGACCACACCATCAAACCCTTGGGCTCCTACGACGGTTTCAATTGAATCAGCAATGACTTCGCGTGAAACGAGCGAATACTTCATTCCCTCAGACCCCATAGAGATACCATCTGAAACAGTTATAGTATTAAAAATTACAGCCTTACCTCCAGCATTGTTGATGCCTTTTTCTGCCTCATCGGCCAGAGTATTTATGTGCATATTGCAAGGCGTCACCATTGACCAGGTTGATGCAATACCGACCTGAGGTTTGCTGAAGTCTTCTTTTTTGAATCCAACTGGATAGAGCATAGCACGAGAAGGTGCACGTTCGTAACCGTCAACAACTACTGAGGAAAATTTTCTAGTATTTGACATCTCTTTTAAATGAACAAAAAAATACAAATTTTAGACTAAAATGGTGCGGTTCTATTATCAATTTGAGACCTGAACTTGAGTAAGATCACACAACTAATCAATTTAATGCAGCCCTATGTTGATGACGGAAAGTTGTTAAAAAGAAGTTACGAGCAACTCAAGGAGTACTTTGAAGACTTTGTTTTTGTCACTGATGGCGACCAAATAGTCGCCTGCGCAGCACTAAGGCACTATAAAGATGAGAAGAAAGGCGAAATTTACGCTCTGGCGGTCAATAAAGGGTATCACAATACCGGTGTTTCCTCACAATTATTGGAAAAATTGATGAAAAAGGCCTCTGACTTGGATCTTATTGGTATTTTTGCGCTTTCTAAGTATGGAGGTAGGTTCTTTCTTCGACACGGATTTGTAGAGGGCGTTATAAGTGCTTTACCATTAACTCGCCAGAAGAGCTACGACCATCAACGTAAATCGACTATCTATTTAAAAAAGCTTTAAGTAAGCTGAGACGATGTTTGTATACTTAAACTTCGTCGACATTTTCTCTTAAAAGTCTATTTTTGAGTGCCCAATCGATAAACTCTTGTGTGCTTATTTTTTTAGCACCGAACCTATTTCTTAGTAGGTGATTTTCCATTCTTTGAAAAAATATTAAGCTTAAAGGTTCGCCATGAAGGTTGCCCTCGTTTATCAAGTTAATTTTGTATAATTTTGGTTCAAGAAGGTCAGCAAGTGTAGGACTAACACCCAAAAGTATCAAAAGACATTCGTTATAACTAAGATATTCTGTTTTGGTCAAAAAATCATGCCATTCTTGCCTAGTAGTCAATTGCCTTTCTGATTCTTCAGAATTTTCAAAATCAAGGATATAGTCTGATAGGAGAATTTCAAGAGTGGCAATATCGCAAGTAATGTCTACTTTACCAAATTTGTGTACTTTTTTCTTGCTGCCAAAAAGCAGTGAATCCCTCAGGCGACTGATTTCATCCCTAATTGTTTCTGCAGTTCTTTGGTGAAATAATCTGTATTCAGTTTTCGGCATAATTCATGTTCCAATATAGCATAATTATTATAGTTTTTTTGCCTGCTCAAGAGTCCAATTTCTTATTTTTTCAGTTATCTCTGTTGCGGAGCCACTAGAGGCCGATATGGGTTCACCAATAGTTACCGTTACAACACCTGGTTTTTTGACAAAACTGCCCTTTGGCCACAGTTTCCCAGAATTATGATAAACAGGCAGAATCTTATGTCCAGAAGATTTTGCAATCGCTGCTGCACCATTTTGATAATCACCCAATCTTTCCCATGGTTGTCGTGTCCCTTCAGGAAAGATGACGACATAAATTCCATTACTTAATCTGTCCTCACCTTGTTTAATAACTTTCTTAATTGATTGAAATTTATCGCCTCTATCAATAATTATCGGTTTAAGAAGGGCTAGACTCCATCCAAAAATAGGCAGCCATAAGAGTTCTTTTTTTAGTACCCAGGTATGTGCTGGGAAGATTGTTTGGAAAGCAAGTGTTTCCCAGGTTGATTGATGATTTGAGGTAATAATACATGGTGAATCGGTAATATTATTTTTGCCAGTAATATTTATTGTTATATTCAATGTAATTTTTAACCACCAAATGCAAAAAAATGCCCATTTTGAAATCACTTTATAGCGTATTGAGTAGGGTGAAAATACAAAAAATAAGCTACAAAAAGCAATCAAAATAACACTGACAATTGAGCCAATATAGTACAATAAAGATCTTAAAAACAGCATAGTTAGTAGAGGGTTAACGTTATAATTTCATAGTTATTTTATTTAAATTTTACTAACATTGTTGATAGTAAATTCATGTTTTTCAATAGAGTTAGTTATATCGACAAAGGAGCTAATAACATTTTGAATCCAGGAAGAGTTTTATGGATATAGTAATTGGACTGTTTTCTCTAGTAATTGGCGCTTTTGCTAGTTACTATATTCTCAATAAAAAACTGCTAGCTTTAAGTGAAAAAAATATTCAACTTAAAACCACACTTGATGAAAAAGAAAAAAATTACGCCGAGAAATTGGCGTTTGTTGATCAACTAAAATCACAAGTCAATACTGACTTTAAATCTCTAGCCTCTGATATTCTCAAAAATAATCGTGATAAGCTTAAGGATGATAATTCTGATCTTTTGACGCCTCTCCAGATTCAACTTAAAAGCTTTAGGGAGAGAATTGAAACTATCACTAAAGAGCAAATCGAGGAAAGAACTTCACTAAAAGAGCAAATTAAATCATTACATGAAGCAAACCTTGAAACTCAACAATCAGCTCAAAATCTGACTAAAGCATTGACTTATGACAACAAATTACAAGGTGACTGGGGAGAGGAAATTTTAAGCTCCCTTTTATCCAGTTATGGATTTCAGGAGGGCGTTGAGTTTGACCTGCAAAAGCAATATAAAAATGAGACTGGCGAAAAGTTTAAACCTGACGTCATACTTCACTTGCCAGATGGAAAAGATGTTATTATCGATTCCAAGGTATCTCTTAAAGACTATGTTGATTATGTGGCCGATCAATCCAACGAGGAGGCATTAAAAAAACATATTGCCTCAATCGAAACACAAATTAATAATATTAGCATAAAAGAGTATGAAAACTTAGAAGGCGTAAGGAGTCTTGATTTTATACTTGTGTTTATTCCTATTGAGGGAGCTCTTATGCTAGCACTCCAGAACAAGCAAAGTTTGTTCGAAGATGCTATGAAGAAAAATATTATGCTTGTAGCACCTTCAACGCTTAATATGAGTTTAAGAACATTAAACTTTATGTGGCAGACTGATAAACAAAACAAGAATGCTGACGAAATTGCTCGGCAAGCAGGAGGGTTCATTGACAAACTAGCTGGGTTTTTCAATGACTTGGATAAGATTGAGAGTCAATTAGATAAAACAAAAGAAGGCTTTTCTGATGCTCGAAATAAGCTCCAAACTGGCAAAGGTAATCTAATTGGCCGCGCGGAGAAGTTAAAAGCACTTGGTGTTAAATCAAACAAGGAAATTGGTGAATGATAATCCCTTCAAGCCATAAGGTGAAAGAAGGAGAACTTGAGGGTAAAGTTATATTGGTGACGGGGGCAAATCGAGGCTTTGGTTTGGCCATGACAATGGATCTATCTAAGGCTGGCGCAACGGTAATCATGTTGGGCCGAGACTTAGGCTCTTTGGAATATGCCTATGATGCCGTAGTTGATAAGGGCTTTCAAGAGCCCACTCTGTATCCGTTAGATATAGAGGGAGCTACCCCTGAGAATTACCAGTCATTGCAAGACGACATATTTAATCAATTTGAAAAGCTCGACGGGCTGATTCATAATGCCGCCATTCTAGGTACGATGATGCCGGTTGATCAATACGACATTAAATTATGGTACTCCACATTGCAGATTAATCTGAATGGGCCTTTTATGCTGACACAGTTTTTGATTCCATTGCTAAACAAATCAGACGATGCAAGAATATTATTTCTATCGGCAGAACAAGGCAGAGAAGCGAAAGCTTATTGGGGAGCCTATGGTGTGAGTAAATTTGCTGTTGAAGGCTTCGCTAAAACACTTTCTGAAGAGTTAGAAAAGACAAATATTAGAGTCAATACCCTAGATCCTGGCGTAATGAGAACAGAGATGAGAAGGGCAGCTTACCCTGCAGAAGACACGACTAAAAACCCTTTACCAGAAAGTAAAAGCCCAGCAATTGTATATTTGATGTTGCCTGTTAGTTCGAAATACAACGGCAAACAATTGGCTTTAGCTGACTGAGCATTTTTTAGCGTTGCAATTCTTGAGTTAAGTGGGGGTGTATTGTCTTTAGTAGGATTTTATAGACATCAGCATTTCCGGCGACCACATTACCTGTCTCTAAGTACTGATCTCTTCCTGAGAAGTCTCCTATAAATCCACCTGCCTCTTTCACTAATAAAGCTCCAGCAGCTATATCCCAGGAGTTAAGTCCAATTTCCCAGAAACCATCCAAACGTCCAGCAGCTAAGTAAGCTAAGTCAAGCGCAGCAGATCCTGCCCTACGAATACCAGACACATGGGGGTGAATGGCTTTAAAGGTTTTTAGATAGCAATCTAGGTGTTCTGGCTGCCTGAAAGGAAATCCTGTACCTATTAATGTGTCTTGGAGTCCATTTGTACTAGTAACCCTCATTCTCTCATTATTAAGATAGGCACCTTCTCCTTTTGAAGCGTTGAAGAGTTCCTCCTTGAAAGGGTCATAGATTACGGCATGAGTCACCACTTGCTTTTCAAGTAAGGCAATCGAAACAGCGTATTGAGGGAAGCCATGCAGATAGTTCGTTGTTCCGTCTAAAGGGTCAATAATCCATTGAAAATCACTGTCACCCAATGTTTCACCACTCTCTTCAGCTAAAATTGAATGATTTGGAAAGACTTTTTTAATCTCGTTTATAATGGCTTTTTCAGCCGTTTTATCAACCTCAGAAACAAAGTCATTGATAGACTTATTTTCAATGGTCAATAAATCGATCTGGTTGTGATACCTTAGGACAATATCACCAGCTGCACGGGCAGCTCTAACTGCAATATTAACGGTAGGATGCATGGTTAATGAGCCAATTAATTAAAGACACGAATTATACCTTGGCGGCTTTTGATAAAGTGAGGATTGTCATGGTGGGTACTACAGAGCCAGGCAATATTGGAGCAGCTGCAAGGGCTATGAAAAATATGTCTCTGTCTCGATTGTTTTTAGTTAATCCTAACAGCTATCCTTCTGCTGCTGCAACTGCAAGGGCTAGTGGTGCAGACGATGTTTTATCAAATGCCGTTGTTTGTAGCTCTTTAGAAGAAGCGTTAGAAGGGGTGCACTTGGTTATTGGTGCCAGTGCTCGTCAACGCAACATTAAATGGAAGCAGATGGATGTATTAGACACTTGTAACGAAATACAAAAAACTTTAGCTAAATCTAAACAACAGGTTGCAGTTATTTTTGGGACTGAGAATTCTGGACTTACTAACGAAGAATTAGATCTGTGTCATATTCTCATGACAATTCCTGGCAATCCTAATTATTTTTCATTGAATGTTGCATCAGCAATCCAAGTTTTTGCTTACCAAAACTTTGTCAGTAATATCCAGATAGATTTTGAGAATTCTGATAACGAATTGGCAAGTTTTAAAGAATTAGAAGGCTTTTATGTTCATCTTGAACAGGTGCTCGAGCATATTGATTATTTTGAAGAGAATCGACCAAAAAGTTTGCTAATGCGCCGTCTTCGGAGATTGTTTGGTCGCAGTTATCCAGAAAAAGAAGAGGTGGCCATTCTAAGAGGAATTCTTAAAAACATTAAGCCATATAATAAAAAGCCCGATTAAATCGGGCTTTTCAATATATATTGATCATTATTAGCCAAGCATAAGCTTATTCATGCGCTTGACAAACTCAGCAGGTTCTTTGATTTGACCTCCTTCACTGAGTACCGCCTGATCAAATAAAACCTTCACCAGATCTTTATCGACCTTGGTTTTGAGTTTTTTAACCAATGGATGTTTTGGATTAATTTCAAGAATTGGCTTAGTTTCAGGGACATCTTGGCCAAGTGACTTCATGATACGTTCCATGTTGCTACCCATCTCGTTTTCATCAGCAATAAGACAGGAAGGAGATTCACTTAGACGACTCGAAACTTTAACTTCTTTGACTTGATTTTCAAGAATCTTTTGTACTTTATTGATGACCTTTTCAAAATCTTTAGCTGTTTTTTCTTTTTTCTTCTTATCTTCTTTTGAATCCAAATCCTCTAGGTCACCTTTAGCAATTGATTTAAGAGGAAACTCTTCATAGTCACCAAAATTTGCAACAAGCCACTCATCAACCCGGTCAGATAACAGTAATACTTCGATATCTTTTTGTTTAAAAATTTCCAAATGAGGTGAACCTTTAGCAGCAGCATAGTTGTCGGCAGTTACGTAATAAATGGTTTTTTGATCATCATCCATACGTTCAACATAATCTTTAAGCGAAACTGTTTGACCTTCAGTGTCATTGGTAGTTGTAGCGAAGCGTAATAGATTTGTAATTTTGTCTTTATTAGCAAAATCTTCAACAACTCCCTCTTTGATAACCATGCCAAATTCTTTCCAGAATATTGCATAATCCTCAGGCTTATTTTTTGACATCTTGTCTAACTCAGATAGGATGCGTTTAACGGATGCTTTGCGGATCGTATCAACCACTTTACTTCCTTGCAAAATTTCTCTAGAAACATTGAGTGATAAATCATCTGTATCGATGACACCTTTGATAAAGCGTAGATATTGAGGCAACAATTCTTCGTTACCCTCCATGATAAAAACTCTTTTGGCATAGAGTTTTACTCCGCCTTTTCTTTTGGGTTCCCACATATCAAATGGTGCTTTCCTGGGTATAAAAAGCAAAGATGTATAGTCTAGTTTTCCTTCCAATTTATTGTGTATTTGAGTCAATGGGCCATCAAAATCATAGGTTAATGATTTATAGAATTCATCATAATCTTTTTGTGACAGTTCTTTTTTATCTTGAGCCCAAAAAGCAGTTGCTTTGTTGATCGTTTCATATTCAATGAGATTCTCATCTTCTGAAGACTTGATCATCATAATTGGAACTGTTATATGGTCTGAGTACTTAGAGACAATGCCACGAATTCGATAATCATTGAGGAATTCATTTTCAGCTTTTTTGATATCAAGAGTTACTGATGTTCCACAATCTTTGACTTCAATTGTTTCGATGGAATATTCACCCTTTCCTTTTGATACCCATTTTGTTCCATTTGCCTTGTCATCACCTGCTTTCCGGCTTATAAGGGTGACCGTATTTGACACTATAAATGACGAATAAAATCCAACTCCAAACTGTCCGATTAGGTTTGAATCTTGAGCTTGATTTTTATCAAGACTTTCTAGGTATTTTCGGGTACCTGAATTTGCTATGGTGCCAATATTTTCCATCACTTCATCTTGGTTCATGCCGATACCGTTGTCCCTGATTGTGATCGTTCCTGCTTCTTTGTCAACATCAATATGAATGTTTAGTTCTTCTTTTCCCTCCACCAATGAATCATTAGACAGTGATTCAAATTTGAGTCTATCGATTGCGTCTGAAGCATTTGAGATCAACTCCCTTAAGAAAATCTCTTTATTGGAGTATAAGGAGTGAACCATTAGGTGAAGTAGTTGAGATACTTCTGTTTGAAAAGCATGTGTTTGTTTTTGACTCATCTGAATTCCTTTATCGTTTAACGTAAAATGCTAAGATATGGCCAATCAGGAAAAAAACAAGTACCAAAGCCATATTTTAGTTGAACAAATTGATCAATTTGTTGCCTACCTTAAGGTCGAGAAACTTTATGCCTCGAACACTATTTCTGCCTATCAAAGAGATTTATTTAAGTTTCTATCTTTTTGTCTAGAAAATTCTGTTACTGAATGGAAAGATATTGAACCTGATACTGTAAATCTGTTTATTATGGGGCTTCGTCATCGAGGAGTTTCTGCAAGGTCAATTCGAAGGTATTTATCCACGATACGTGGTTTTTTTACTTTTCTGGTGAAACAAGGTGTGTTGATTGAGAATTGTGTTATCTCTATCCAGACTCCTAAAATTGATCAAGTTTTACCAAAAACAATTGATTTTGATGACCTTAAAAGAATGATGACTTTGAGTTCTGAGTTATATTCTGAGCTACGTGCAGTTGTTATGATAGAGCTAATGTATTCATGTGGCTTGAGAGTCTCTGAATTGGTTGGCATTGATATCAATGATCTGGATTTGGAAGAGGGATTTGTAAGAGTGAAAGGTAAGGGCGGAAAGACTCGATTTTCGCCAATAGGAAGTTCAGCCATTAATGCAGTTGAAATGTATCTGCCAAAGAGACCTAGCTGTGAAAATAATGCCTTATTTTTGAATCGAAATAATCATAGAATTAGCCCTCGGTCTATACAAAATATTGTCAAAAAAAGGGCTCTTGAAGTTGGGATTACTGTCAACGTTCATCCTCACATGCTTCGGCATGCTGCAGCGACTCATTTTCTACAATCAAGTCATGATCTTAGGACTGTACAAGAGTTTTTGGGTCATAAGAGCATTAAAAGCACCCAAGTATATACTCACTTAGATTTTTTAGAATTATCGAAAGTCTATGATGAATTTCACCCCAGGGCTAAAAAATGAACTCAATGATTGGAAAAAAGTTAGCTTTGCATCATTTAAGGAAAGGCGTCATTGCACACCCTACAGATACGGTCTACGGTCTAGCTTGTTTAGCAAACAATCCAAGCGCGATTAAAGCATTGGTTGATCTCAAACAAAGAGACCTTGACAAGGGCTTTATATTACTTGCTTCTGATGTGGACTATGTATTACCCTATATTGATACAAATCTTGACATCAACTTAATAACCAAGCTTGGACAGTTAACTGCTATCCCTACGACCTATTTAGTGCCAAAATCTGAAAGTACATCAAGTTTAATTAGTGGATCCAGTGATCTTGTTGCAGTGCGCATTACCTCAGATCCGTTAGTGTGTTATTTTTGTGAAAATACTGACTCCGCTCTAATTTCTACCAGTGCTAATCTGCAAGGCCAAAAAGTTGCCTCTAATATGGCTGAATTGAAGGCTTATTTTAATCAAGCCCTTTTATATGCATTACCTCCAAATAAGTATAATTCAGAACCTTCGGTAATAATTGATTTAGTTACAGGGAAGCGCCATCGATGATAGAGCAAGTAAAAAAATATCTAGTCCAGTTACAAGAAAGTATCTGCTCTGATTTAGAGTCGCTTGATGGTAGAGCTATTTTTGAAAAAGATCACTGGACAAAGGAAGATGGCAATGGGAGTGGCATTACCAGTGTTATTTGTGATGGTAATGTCTTTGAGAAGGGGGGTGTCAATTTCTCAATCGTTCAAGGCAATAAAATGCCAAAGTCTGCAACCGCTCTTCGACCAGAGTTGGTAGGTAGAAAATATACTGCGCTTGGAGTTTCTTTGGTGCTGCATCCAGGGAATCCATATATACCCACTGTCCATTCAAATGTACGTTTTTTTGTTGCTGAAGAACCTGGAAAGGAGCCTATATGGTGGTTCGGAGGTGGTTTCGACCTAACCCCGTTCTATGGCTTTGATGAGGACGCCGTGCACTGGCATACGACCGCTAAAAAAGCTTGCCTTCCTTTTGGTGAAAAAGTCTATTCAAAATACAAAAAATGGTGTGATGATTATT
>JYMV01008390.1_pt1 | contig 17399 bp, 10 predicted proteins | sample 338911 | NCBI WGS metagenome assembly JYMV01 (sample SAMN03354496, study PRJNA234377) | hydrothermal vent metagenome | biome: Deep sea; feature: Hydrothermal plumes at the Eastern Lau Spreading Center, Western Pacific Ocean; material: Seawater | place: Tonga | collected 2009 | depth 2000 m m
AGAAGGTGCCATTGGAAGCCAATGGACATTCTCACATTAGTAGGTGTGGCAAAGACCGAAGCGAGTTTGAAGAAAAGGCCGGTGACAATGTTCCGTTCTAAACTGAGCAGGGCATTGTGGGCTGCCTGTTCACCACTCAGGAAGGCTCGCTACGAGAGCAGGCTGAGTGCGGGACAGATAGCAGAGTCTGCTGGAGTGGCTGAGAATACCTTGAGGGCTTACGAGCGTGGCATAAGGTCCACGCCCGTAAGCGTAATCTGTGCTGTTGCCACTCTGCTTGGTCAGAATCCAGCACTGCTGTGCTGTGACTATCAAGTGTGGTCTGCAATGAAACCAGAGAAGGGGGAAAATGGACAACAAGACTGACCTACTAGGCGTTGCTGTTATGCGAATGATGGCAGAGGTGAACCCGATCAGGTGGTACAGGAAACAACAAGACCTTCGTGCGGAAGGCTTGGCTGAAAAGGCTGGGCTTAGTGCCCAGTCAGTATGGAAGATTGAAAAAGGCACCACCGCACCTAGGATTGATACGCTATACCGACTAGCGGAGGCGTTGAGGGTTGATCCGATCTCGTTGATTGCAGCGTATCAACGCTGGTCAGAGGACACAAAGTTACCAGCGTCAGAACTGATAAAGTCGATTGCACCTAAGCCGGAAACCTATGCTGAGATGGTTGAGGCAATCGATGGGTAGGAGCAAAAGGATCAAGAACTCTGGTAACAAGCATAAGAAGCGTAAGATCAAGCGACATAATGGAGCGAACTCGCCAATACCAAAGCCGAAAAGCGAGCAGACAGATGAAGATGACGGCGGGATTCTCCATGCCCTCGTAAGGCACGAGGAGAAGAAGAAGGCTCAAGAGCAGAAGAAGGTTCGAGAGAAGCGAGATCAGGTCCAGAGCCTTGCTGAACAGTCAGTCGAAGTGCTTGGTGGACTTAATGAACTCGTTGCGGGGTATGAGGATAACCCGTCACAGTTCTTGGCCGGTGCTGAGAAGGTAGTCGTTCCACATACTCAACTGAGCAGAAAGACTAGGAGAGTATTCGACAAAGGGCTACCAGCAATCCCCGATGCCTACTGGGATTCGATGCGTGACATTGATAACTGGGATTCTAGGCGATGCGGCCTAGAGGCTCTTGGGTCAACCAACAGCGCAGGATTTGCATCCACTCCAGTCTGGCTCTCGCTCATGCAAACGCATCAGAGCATTGATAACGGAAAACTGTGCTCGGTATCCGCTGGCGAGACCAGTTCAGCAGAACAGTCAGACGCTATGGACAAACTCACTGGAGGTGACATTGCCGAGGCACTGCCCTCCATCGCCTTTTGGTTCAAGAGGAGGCTGCAAAACACAGGTACCAACTTCATCGTAGTCACCACCTTTAGAGATACGAGTATGCTTGATGGCACAAGCGTTGTTAACTATCGGTTTGAACTAACTGACAGAGGAACAATGGATGCATCGCTAATGCCATCTGACCGGAGGAAACTTAGTGGGGCTAGAGTGCTTGGAAGCCTAGCCATAGCCTACTTTAACCAGAACGGCACCCTCAGGAACGGCAACGGACTTCCGTCTGAATACGGCACCATCGCATTGCCACTGGTCGAAGAGGTGTCGTTATTGGATGGGTATCTCGATTGTTTTCCGGTAAGTGAGCAGGACAGATTACGAGAACTCTACCATTACGAAGGGGAGATAGCGTCCACTCCAGAAGAACTCGATAGCCTCAGTGCCCTCTGCATCGTAAAGGCAGTGGTCAACTGCATGGCTCTGATGATGAGCGAGCCAAACTACATACAGACAAGGAAGGTTAGCCAGAGAACCTTCAATCCAGACGCTAATGACAGATCCGCAAGGAAGAAGGGGAAGGTCTCTAGCCACACCATTATGGAACTCCGAACAGATGTTGAGGAAGACCCACCGTGGATTGCCAATGGAGTTACAGGAGCGACTGGAGGGCGTAGGGAGCACTGGAGGAGGGCACACTATGTACGGAAGCATCACAGTGCTAAGTGGAGGAAGGGGAATCCAGACGGCAAGGAGTTGTTCTTCCTAGACGGTAGGCCGTATCACATTTGCCGCATCAAGCCGACCAAGGTAAGCGCAAGCAAATCAAAGAAGAAGGGAGATAGCAATGCCGATCAGCGAACAGATGAGACAGAAGCGTAAGGCATACATAGGCAGTTCAGATATTCCAGCAATCCTGGGGATCAGCAAGTTTTCCAATGCTGCCGACATCTGGCTGAGTAAGACTCAGACCATAGAAGAGGAGGACGAAACGATAGGCGAGGGGTCTCCCGCCTTGGTAGGCAACTACCTAGAGGAGGGGATTCTACAGTGGGGTCTCGATCAGATCAAAGAGGTGGTCTACGAGGGCAAGGTGAAGGTGACGAAGAATCAGTTTCGAGTCAAGGACGGAACGAACCATAGTGCGAACTGTGATGCGGTCCTAAGCGTTGACGGTATCCCTACTGCTGTGTTCGAGATCAAGAGCACTGGAGATGCAGAGGCGTGGGGTAGACCTATGACCAGCGACATACCTGACCATGTGAATGCACAAGTACAGTGGCAAATGTATGTGACAGACTTAGACCATGCTTGGGTAGCGTGTCTTATGAGCAACAAGTTTGGAGGAATGACCTTCGCCCTCTACACAGTAGGCAGAGACCAAGGCCTTATTGACGCAATAGTGGGTGTGGTTGATGTGTTTTGGCAGCAGTACATTGTAACGAACAAGATGCCAGACGGTAAGGTGCCTAGGCTGGATTCCCATAAGCGAGTCAGACGCAACTCCGAGCAAATCGAACTCAACACTGACGCTTCTAAAGCGTTTGACGAACTGTGCTTGAAGCATGAGAGTCTAAAGAAAGAGGCGCAGGCTTCAAACAAAGCACTCTCCTCATCTAAGTCTGAGTTGCTGTCATTCATGGGGGATTCCGAAGGTTGCGAAAGTGCCGATTTCATGCTTTCCTATGCCCCCTCTTACCGCAAGGAATACACAGTTTCCGCAACAGAAGTTCGGACTTTCCGGCTCAAGGAAAAGAAGAAGAGTGGTGGCAAGGATGAGTAGTGTCTTGGAACAGCGGTGCTGTTGTGGCACAAGCAAGGAAGTGTATCGCAGAGTTGGAAGGCTGCTTAGATACTATAGCGACTAAAGAATCAGGTACTATTGCGGTGAGCAGAGCGTGTGTGGCTGCTAGTAATGTCGAGCGATGCCTACTGAGGCTAAGGCAGATCAACGCAAAGGTGCTTTCTGACGATTACCCTAGATACGAATACGAACGAAAATCAAGGAGAAGAGGTGCTAATGAAGAACATACTAAAGGCTCTGGCAAAAGTTCAGGCAGAGATGCCTACAGTCAGACAGGACGGTGCTAACCCATTCCACAAAAGCAAGTATGCGACACTCGCAGAATGCTGGAATACGGCAGTGCCTATACTTGGCGAGAACGGGCTATGCCTAACTCACGAAATCAGAGTAGGCACAATCAACGAAGCCACCGGAGAAACCAGTGACGACATCATGCTCACTCACCTGTGGCACTCAGAGAGTGGAGAGAGTCTCTCCACTGAACACCGACTGCTGTTGAGGGACAAGTCTCCGCAGTCCTATGGAAGTGCGATCACCTACGCTAGGCGGTACTCGCTACAGTTGCTCATAGCAATGGTGTCGGGAGACGAAGACGATGACGGCGAAAATGCCCAATCATCCTTCCGAAAGCGGAGATCCACCCATGAGGGGATGAGACCGCCTCCTGTGAGCGATCCTAAGCGACCCGAAGCACCCCCTGAGTCTTCCGGGTCGGGCAATAATACGAAGGCTCCTGAGCCTTTGCCTCCGGCGGCAGGTGCGAATACCCACAACTGGGTGCTCCACTTGCAGCGATCTAACAGCCTTTGTCGTGATTTGGGCATCCCCAGATGGACAACCATGAATCCAGTGCGTCAGGATGTGGTTACAAAATCATTCAGGAAGTGGTACGCAACTGTCGAGAACAAGGACAGGCCAGCACAGGAAGTTATCGACTCGTATTGGAACCATGTCGAAGAGACGATCAAGGCAGGTACGCTTCCCGACAACCCGAAACTAGAAGCACTCCTTCGTAACTTGAAAAGCGAATGAGAGTCTGGCCCTCCTTAGGACAGTGAGTTCTTACGAACTGTCCTAAGAGAGGACCAACAACCAAAAGGAGGTCAGCAATGACTAAAAATAACAACGCCCTATTCTGCATAAGCCCTTATGTGCATGAAGGAATGTGGGTATTTGACGACGAGACCAAAGGGCTTGACAAGGAACCATTTGTATTTGGAGCAGATACTCTGCTCGACAAGGTGTATGAGGCTACGAAAGACGGGGACGGAGCATGGGATGTGCTAGGTATCATATTCACCAAGCACAAACTGCCCGTGACCGATGACCCAGGAGACCACATTGTTATCGAACGAAAGTCCGAAGATCCTACTGGATTAGACGGAACTCACTGGGAGGTGGTCGAGGCCAGTGCCTTGCTAGGGGATTGCTTAGGCCACAAGTTGTGGCTATGCCCAGCACTGTACGAATACTACAACTCACCACCGAAAGAGTTACGCATTATGATTAATCGTCGAGAGGGCTACAAGGAGCATCCCTACCTAAGAGGAGTGCTCGCTGAACAAGATCAATAACAACGCCCTCTTGAATGTGCTGAGTAGTTACTCGAAGTACGCTGTAGCCTAGCAAGGCGGCTTCGTTGTACTTGGTACAGTCGTTATGGAAACCTACCGGGGAGGTGTGTCGTGATCCTGTGGGACAGAACACGCCTCCCTCTACTTCAAGAGCAAGTAGACGCTCAGGCCAGCAGAAATCAAAACGCCATTTGCGTACAGGATGAAACCTATACTCAACTTCTGGATCTGGCAGGCCAGCCGCTCGCAGTTGGAGAGCAACTTTCTGCTCTAACTTCGACTGCCTAGGTCCACTCTTAGGCATGGCATGATCGGTGCTCTTTTTGGGCTTCCCGCTATGCCGCTTACTTACTCGCCGCTTTAGCGGTACGCCATTTATTCGTGTACCAAACGCTAATGCCTCCGACAAGGGCACCGATAACGCCATCCCACGGGAAAGGGAGGAGTGGTCTAGCGGCCTCCGTGATGTCTTCTGCCGTGCTACTACCATTGTCTTCCTTCAAAAGAAGTCCATCCCAAATGGTCTCGCACCCCACTACAGCCAAGAGTATCGCTGATACTATAATGTAAAAGTAAACCTTGTTCAAGATTTTTCCTTTCCTGGAGGCTTCCTCTTCGGAGGCTTCCTTTTTTTCATGTAGTCTATCGGAGTAAGACCATTCTCCAACTGAACGATTTCCGTAACCACCTGTATAGGCAATGCGGTAACGCCTCCACAGTCGTGATCCCTTGTGAACGAATCTGCTATCAGTAATCGGTCCTCCGTTTCTTCTATGATCCAGCCAACGGTAACACAGGTCATAGGCTCAACCTCAGACCTAGACTCGGTTATCGTGCCTGTCCATCCAGCATGCGCCACTATATCTTCCCATACTACAACAACGAGTTTTTTGGGCAACTGGTCTTTCTTCTTGCCCATTATTATTGACCAGCCTTAATGTCTGACAACTCCTTACGCATTTCAACTATGTGATGGCTTAGACCAGTAAGCACTTGCGTATTGTTCTTAACGGAATGCGTGTGCGCTCGGATCGCTTCCTCAACTGCTCGCCACCGCTCCCATTCAACACGATCAACGAATGAGTCTTTATGAGTATTGTTTCTAGACTTCAAAAAGCCCAGAACCTCACGGACGAGGAGCAAGGCCACGGTCGCACCTATGCCTAGTTGTAGTAAGTTATCTGTCCCCATTACTGAAAATCCCCAGAGCGGATTCGCTCTTGCATATTCTTAAAGTTATCGAAGTAGCCACCCCTGCCAGCGGCATTAGGCAGCACATCTAGTAGGAATCTGGTTTGTAGTAGATTCTGCCAAGGCAGCAAACGCCTCATGGCAGTGGCCTGACCTTTGCCAATATCCTGCCTACCTGAGAGCCATTGCGGTGCAACGCCACCCGCTTCTAGTAAGTCTCCAAATAGGCCGTAAGTCGGACCAAGGATTGCGTCGAGTTTGTTCCGTCTCATGTATCTGGTTAAGGGGCCACTGTCTGTAAGGTTGCTTAGGCCGTAACCCGCAACCTTCTCGGTGATTTGGTTTATTTCTGACAACACACCTAGGGCACCACCACGGTCCACGCCCTCAACCATCATTTTCATTAGCCAGTCTTCACGCCCGAACGGGTCTCGACCGGCCATTAGTTCCTTAATGGTGTAGACCATGCTGCCCATAGAGGTGAGCGAACACAAAAGCATGAGTTGGCTCATGTCACCGTAGCCAATGCCTCTTTGTATGCCAGAGATTAAGACCTGCTGAGTAGCGGCTAGGGTGAAACTCTTGAACTGAAAGAGCATTTTCCCCCACGGAGATCCCGTTGCTATAAGCGGTAAGTCTCCAACTCCCGGCGTTACGATTGTCCTATTCACCGCCTGAACGACACCCATCCTCCACAACTGCTTACTCCTAGCCACTTCGTCTGCTGATAAGGAGCCTATTCCTCCTTCCCACCTATCTATGCGTGTGTGGTGGAACTCTTTACCAAGGCTGGTCCTGCCTGTCTCACCAACATGCTTATGAATATAGGCAGCCCTCTTGGCTTGCTCGGGGGAAATGCCAAACTGGCGAAGCATCTCTTTCTCTAAGTCCGAAGCCACTCCTCTTTCAATCTTGTAACCAATCTCCAACATACGAGACTGTAGGGCACTGGCAGCAATAGCCTTCATCGACCCGTTCCAGTGCTGGATTCCGCTGATCCTGCCGAACTTGTGGGCAGCATGGCGTACCCCCCGTTCAAATAGCGAGTAAGACGGGTCTATCTCTTCGTCAATCATGTAGGTCTTTTTTGATCGGAGGTCGCCTAGTACAGTCTCCGCTGCATACATCAGGTACGACATGCCATCTGAGTCCATGTCCTTCCTGGTCAAGTTCCCTTTCAGGAACTCACCCCACGCACCCATGTAGTTACGCAATCCTGCGGTGCTTATTGCCATAGCAATATCCGGTAGGCTACTTAGGGCCACGCCTCCCATCATTCGCATATAGTTGAAGTCTCTGGCAGTAGAGGAGAATCGCATGGCTGCCTCGCTGGCATCTGTGTTATGCCCGTGAGTGCCATAAACCCGCTCAACCATAGCGTGTGCATCTTTCTTGGTCACACGCTTACGCTTCATTAACTGCTTGTAGGTATGACCCGTGCTAGACTTACCGTTTTCTTCAGCCTCCTTCAGGAGCGGAGCGTACTCCCGCTCGATCTCAATGAACTGAGATTCCAAGGAAGTGCCATCCTTGAAAGTCTCGCCCTTAACCTTTCGTAGGTGCATTCTCATAAGTCCGTCAGCACTCCGCACAGTATCCATGTTTGAAGCGAACTTCCGGTGTTTGAACTGGGGCAATGGTGTGTAGGCTGCCGCACCACTTCGTGCCCCACTGTTACTGTCATGGGCTGTTCCCATGTCTCTAGCAACATCACCTATCAGTTTACGCATAGCCACTCCTTCTCGACGAAGGGTGCTGGCCTGATCCTGTAGTGCCTCAAGCCTGTCCATGAGACCTTGGGTCTCCGTATCAATCTCCACCTCGGCCTCGGCCTGACGCAGCACTCGATTAGACTCTGGCTCAATATGCTCGTTGAGTTGTCTGGACGCATTCATTGAATCGTGCATGACCGCAGACCTACCAACACGACGAGACTCGCCCCTCCACTCAGCCACAAGATCGTTCGCACTCCTGACTGGAACATCGGCTTCAATAGACTTGCCTAGGCTTCTTAGTCGCCGCTGCTCACGGCCAAGTTCTACAAGTTTCTCCTCGGGTGAACCCTTAAGCCTAGAACTCCATTCAGGATTTGACTGAACCTTACGACGAGCCTTAGCGTTGTAGTTCATGTCTGGAATATCGTCTTGTGCCAATGCGAAGAATGGCTGCAAGCCACGGTTGCTTGCGTCTTGATCTAATCCATAGGCTGGGTCTAAGCCACCCTCCTCGGTTCTTCCAATCCGCTCCTTAATGTCAAACTTCTTGCCCGACTTTTTCAGCAGCCTACCTATGTTGTTCTTCGCACTGAAATCAACAATCATGTCTGTTGCTGACTCAGGCTTGATCTCACGCAAACCAGCATAGGGCGAAGCCGTGTAAGCCTGGGTAACTATGTCTCTGCCTAACGGGGGGGTACTTGCTTGACCAGGACGATTCCCTAGCACTGAGAATATATGGCCCATTCTAGGAACAGCGTGGCGCAGCGTGTTCGGGTCTATGCTTGAGTCTGACCCGATTGGATTATTGATTGCATGCATGAATGGTACATCATGGTGAATATCACCCATTGCAAGGTCGCCCTCGTTAGGTCTGCCACCCGCAACCGCCATCTCAGTTGCCGCCCTGTATTCACTTGGAGCGTATTCACTTGCCCACGCCTCCGCACGACCACCTTTTTCAATCATATCTTCATACTTCTGCCGATTCCGACTCGGGGCATTCAATAAACCCGCTGCGTCTTGACGACTATGTTCAAACTTACCAGTAGAATCTAACTGTCTATCCACGCCACCGAAGAGATGGAGGGCCATGACTGCGTGTGGAACAGCACCCTCCTCTGCCCCCTTACCTGTTATGGCAATGGGGATGAAGCCTAACTCAGCGGCAGCCAGAATCACCTCCGATGATCTAACGAAGTCGTCTGGATGGACACCAGGAAGGATGATGCCCTTGGCACCATTGAGGATTGCCATGTTTAGTAGAAGTTTCTGTGTCCCGACCCTATTCAATGAAGGCTCGACTGTGCTGGACTCACCTCCTAGATTAAGCGGCCCCTCCTCGGTTAGTTTAACAACAACGCCGTCATGGTTGATCGCCATAGCACCGGAGCCATCACTAAGTGCGTATATAGAGTGCTCGTCGTTATTGAACTCAGCCAGATGTTCTCGAATACCAGTGGGCAACTGATCGAAACCAGATGGGTCTAAGCGTTCTAGGGCAGGTAGTGCCGTATCGGTGTCGGGTTGGCGATGATTGGAAAGGCTCTCCTCTATTGCAGACTTCATCGACACCATAGCATGCTCGGTTTCACCCGGATCAGGCGTAGTTCTTGCAAGTATGGGTGCGTCAGACAACTCGAACCTAGGATTCCCACCACCGAACATGCCATCGGAGGCAGATCGTGAAAACACCATGCCGCCAGCAACAGCCTGAGCCTTGTCCCTAACATGCATCCATTCAGGATCAGTTTGGGTAAGCCGCTTATGCTCCCTCTGCAATGAATCTATAGCCAACCGCAGTGGCTCAATGTTCCTGTCTAGGCCAACAGAGGCCGCCAACTCAAAAGCCATTTCAAGATATATCCCTACTTGACCCTGATGCACATCGCCTATCGCAATAGCCTTTAGTGCCTCCTTAACCTTGTAGGGTCTTGTTCCGGCCTCTGCACCCATGCTGCCATCAGGTACATTCCATATCGCCATCCCCTTTCGCTCCTTGAGCATGGACTCGGCCTTCTCAAAATCCGCAAGAAACTGCTCCTTAGTGAAGTCTAGAAACTCTACCAACTCACCCAAGTGCGGGTAACGATCTTTGAAGAGGGATACCGTCGAAGGCTTAGTGGCGACATCTGTCATAGCCTTCTTGATGTGTGGAAGCCACAAATCACGAAGACCGGCTCGTATGTCATCCACCTTTTTCAAAACTGGCTCATCACCAGTCGTGTCAAGAAATGTAGCAGAGTCCCTGTCGTTAAAACCGACCGGATCTCCGGTCCTCACATAGCCACCATCTGGATTCTCAACATACTTACCGTGGATTGCCGACTTGGCTTGGTGGTAGGGTGATAACGCAGTTAAGCCACCGCCCGACATTCGGAATCCCTCTCCAGGTAAGCCCCTCCCGCTCCCCGCCGCCAAGCCCCCCCTTACCACAGGAATCCTTTCACCCGCTTGGGATCGGTCCGGGTCGAAATCGATGTCCATCCCCCTCTCTCTATCCAGCGTACTCTCTGCTATTTCAGCCTTATTGGACGCTGCACTCCTTACCGGCCTTGTGGATGCCAAGGTGTTTCGCAGGTGTTTGTTTGCTAGAGGGAACTTGATGTCGGCAGTCGTGTACCGCAAGTAGTCCGGCAACGGTATCTTTGTTTCCGTCATTCCCGGTAGTAAACTCTCGGCCCTGATAACATGGTAAGAACCAACCTGTTCCATACCCATGCTCTCTACAAGGTCAGCATGAACACTGTTTTCAAGGTCCAGTTTGACAGCAATCTCAACGGGGTTGTATGGACGCATCCTTTGGAGTGCTATGGTGAGTGCGTTAAGGGACTCGTTTGCATCAACATTCGTCAGATCAGCCACTCCAACATTCTCACCTAAGCCTAGGTCTCTAAGTTCCTGTGAAGTCTCTATCCCAAACTCTAACTTCGATCCTGAATCAAACTCACTCGTCCAGCGAACCTTTTTTATACCCTGCTCCTGTAACTCTGTTCTAACCCCTTCGTAAAGACTGGCTCGCATGGCTATGGTTTCTCCAGGCTGGGCTATGGTTTGGGCCGACCCGTGGATACGATCACTGTTCTTAAACCCGCCCAAGATGTCCCTAAGACCAACCAATGAATCCGGGGTGGTATCGCCTCTTGCGAGTGTCGCTGGAATATCAAGTCCGTAGTTTGTGTATACTGTTCCGCTATTGTAATCAATAGGCACAATAGGCCCGAAGTTCTTACCATCTGCTATGTGCATGCCAAGCATCGCCAGGAATAAGTTAGACTCAGGCTTATAGTAGGTGTTTGGGGCAAACTGTACTTGCCAAGCAATGGATTCATCAAAAACCCCAAGCCCTTGACTTAGCATTTCCGAGAAACCGCTAGTACCTTGGTATGTTTTTCGGAAACCTGTATCAGAGTTTCCCGTAATCATTGGGATGAAAAGTCCTCGGGCAGAGGAACTTCCCCCGTCAGAATAACCATCCATCTTCTCTGCCCATATCAGAGCCTCTGCCTCATCGGCTCGCATGGTCGGGTCAATCATACCGGCTTGGTTATGATCTATTCTTTCATTTAGAATCGCCGAAGGATCGACACTGAAGCCATCGTTTGCTTTTACAGCACCGAACGGAGCAAGGCCGTCAAGTCCGGTCTTTTCATAAAACTCACCATTGGCAATACTCGCCCTGAACTCGTCTGAATCAGTTTCCAAGGCTTCATAAATCCCTTTAGACTCTCTTGCAGTCAGGTCCGTCCCCAACTCATTATATGCGAGTTCCGCTACGCTCTCCGAGTTAGACCTTTGATCCCCATGTGGATAAAAACTGGAACTGCCTACCATACTAAGGTTGCCCTCGGCATCCCGAACAAAGTAAGTCGTAGATGCACTGCTGAGAGAACCCGGCATGAAATCATGCGTTTCTCCGGTGACATTGGGATTCTCGGGAAGGTGGGTGGCGAGTTGCCTAGCGGTAAGGGGGGTGCCGACAATCGTAGAAACTCCTGGAGTTCCCCCATAGCCTTCCATGCTCCACAACCTCTGGTTTGCTGCACCAGCACCGTCATCGCCCCGTGCAACAGCAACAAGATCCTTAAGCACTTTGGATGTTAAGATTTCTTGGGGGGATTGCTGGGCTACCCAATACCGGAAACTCTCAGCAAACTCCTTGTCGAATAAAACATCTGAGACCAAAAGCAGTTTGTTCAAGTCAGTGATTTTCACACCACTTATATCATCTGGGAGGTGTTTCCTATGCTTCTTGATTGCTTGCGTTGCCCAAGCGTTTGGAGTACCGGCAAACCCTCGGGAAGTGTTTTCATTTATTATTCTCTGTCTAACCAGATCATCTAATGTAACCACTTCAAGCGGAAAACCCTTGTCCCTGCCGCTTCCTGCTGTATCCAAAGACCTGTTAAGGGGAAGTTCATTTCTTCTCTTGAGACCCGCCTCGCCCTCAGGGATCTCAGGAATGGTCTCAGCGGCAGGTATTGCTTCTTCCATTTTCAGGACTCGCTCAATGTTTACAGTGTCAATCTCTTCCTGCACTCGCTCTATCACATCGTCACCAAGTGCATCAGCCGCACTGAGTTCTTCGGATTTGGTCTTACGGGCAGCAGTCGCTTCTGCTATGTCATTCGCTACAGTGCGTTCTGCCTCCGCAAGTAAAACACTATCATCTATTCGATCATAGGCATCCCCTACCGCCTCTGCATCCCTGAGCCTCGTATCCTCCCTGTCTATCAATGCTCGAAACTCATCCTCCAGTGCAGGAGGTATTAAGTCATCAGGCTGTCTAAGAACCCCTATGTCACCGTGCCACTCGATGTCCCTTTGCCAGTGCGTGTTCCCGTCCTCATCGGTGTATGGCTCATAACTCCTGTTGGCAGCCCTATGTTCCCGTTCAGCCCTGTCAACAAGTTCGTCGTTTCGCAGTTCTGCCGCCTCGTCTGCCAAGCGTTCGTGATGCTGCCTACGCTTCCTTACACCATCTGCGAACTCAGCAATGGTTGGGGATTCATAAGTAACCATTTCTTGTTCTAGACCCATTGAGTCTAGTATCGTATGAACAGCACCAATCTCATCTGCACCATTAAGGTTGAATGACCGCACCACATCTTGCTTCTGGCTATCTGATAGCCGGGAAACTGGGTGGTTATTGTTCTCCAAGAACTCGCCACGCTGCACCACTTTGTCATAGACAGAACGCATCTCTGGGCTGAGGTCAATGTGACCTAAGCGTAGAGAGTTCTCATAGATCGTTTTGAGTATGCTGGCTAGGACTTCAAAAGTCCTCTTGAGGGCGGTGGTGGGGGCAGTCCCCTCTTGGATATACACCTCAAATCCGTCAGCGAAAGCCTCCTCCATCTTCCTAGTCCAAATATACTCGCCATCCTCACCCTTCTTGGCGACCTCTCCTGCTTGTTCTGCCGACCAGTTGGCAGCCGTGTCTAGTTCCTTTTGCTTTATGTCCCCGTAGTTACCGTTGACATACCTCTGAGTAAAGATGGTCTTGCGGATCGCATGCATCTGCTCATGCAAGGCCGAGGATGCATCGGCCTTGTTGAACCCTTGGATAATAGACTTCATGGTGTCTGGATTAAACAAGTGCTGCCCACGAGGAAGGGCTGCTTGGCTTGCGTTGTATATGTAGCCGCCCTTTGAGTTGTCCAAGATCGCATTCAGCAACTTAGGCGTGGCAATGTCGGTGAGTTCGGTTGGGAAGATATACTTACTTGTTGACTTGTCGTACCTAACCCTTGTGTGCAACACCTTGTCCACCACATGCGACAGGTATTGCCCTTTTGTCATGTTCTGGACGGTTCGCCCAACATCGCTACCGTCTTCGTTCCCCCTAGACCTGTGCAGTTCTTTTTTATTGTTATAGGAATCGTCTAGGGCTTGCCTTACTTTCGCCGGAGCATCCCCGACTATCCTGGCATCTATCTCCTCGATCTCTTCAGGCGTGAAGCGGCTTCTGTCAAATGTTTGCTCTATCTCGTGAGCCAGCAACCCCACCCTAGTCGCACTCGCTTGGTATGTTGGGTCTGCCGCTTTTCTCCGGGCAACCTCGTCAGCATGGTCAATCAAAACCCTATTCGCAATGTCCTCTATCAGCAGCGGGTGAGCCAGATTGTTGGCTTCCCTAGCCACTCGTGGTTGCCTTGGAACCCTTCGCCTAGGATGGCCCATTGGGGCAGGTTCGGCTGGCCCCGCTAGAGTCTCCCTTATATCACTCATCTCATCTAACACGGCCTGTAGGTCATTGTCTTTAACCCGCTCATTCTCCAGCAATGCTCGCACTCTCGCAGTTGCGGAAGTAAGGTCTAGTTGACCTGCCCCATCCACAACTGGAATGTGCCCTGCGGCATTTCGTGTCGGGCCAAGGGTGGTTAAGCCATTGTGCATGTTCAGGAAGTTCAGTTCAAAAAGGATGTCGTTTACGAGTCCTAAGTATTCTACCCGCTCACTGTCAGACAGGATGTCACCGTCTATCCTCTCCCTGTGGCTATCGTACCACCGATCATAGTCAGCCAGTTTATTGTTGATCTCGTGCAATGAGCGTATTTGGTCTGAACTCGCCAAGTACCTAAACGCCACCACCCTAGGGAAATACTTCTTAACGCTCATTGTCATGCTGCGACCAATATCGTTTACTAGATAAGGCTCAATGAACTTATCTTCTAAGTCCAGCACACGAGACATCAATGAACTCTCCAACGCATTGTGGCTAGACCGGCCCGGAACAATGTTCTCGTCTGTAATGTTCCTGATAACTTGGTCTAGCAGTGCGTCTAGGTCGGAGTTGCTATCCAGCACATTCAAGGCATTCATCTCATCCTGAGTGAAAACACGCATCTTGTCGAAATACTCGATTGCCGCCCTTGTATCATTCAACTCGTCCACAGTCATTGCGGGGTCAGTCAACAAATCCCTGTACTCCGCTAGTGTCTCGTCTAGCCCCTCCAAGCGTTTTTCAAGGGTTGGCATTACAGCCTCACGAGTTGCCTCAAGGCCACGCTTTACCGCCCCCTTGAAGCGGGTGTTGTTGTTCTTGATTAAGGACTTGTCATACTGTCTAGTCACATACCGTGCGGCATGCCTACGGGCAGTAACATCGTCAAAGGAATCGGGGATCATCCCAACCGCTTTGAATATCTTAGTGACCTCAGTTATGTAGGGGTTGTAGTGATCTTTGACCGCCTCTTCCACAGCCTCTATTATGACTCGGGTCTGCTCGGGGGTCTTACCCTCTAGTAAATCGTAAACCTTATTGCTCGTTGATTGCTCGGGCATAAGGGAAGGATCTAGTGCAGCCACTTCCTCCGGGTCGAGACCCTCCTCCCTCCTAGCCCTCTTTGCTGTAAGGCTTCTGAACTCGTCCTCCGTGAGGTTCCCCATCTCAGCCTTCCTGCTGTTGTACACATCACCAAGTGCAATAACCCTACGAAGCCCCTCCATGCTTGCTAAGGTTTCAGCGGTGTCCATTGAAGGCTCAGTGAGATCACCCAGAGCATCTGCCGTACCTCTGGTCTTGGTCATCGCATTGGCACCTAGGCGTTGATAGAGCATGTCCTCGGTGGCTGTTATTGTCCATGCAGACCGAAGGTTGGGACTCCACATCATTGTTCTGGCTAGTAACTTACCAAACCAACTGTTGTCATTTCCCAAACCAATCAGTTTGCTGATAGGTGAATCGGGGTCTCTGCCAGCAAGCACCTCGTTGATAATCTCCACCCGCCTCTGGGCAACCTCTGGGGCGAGAGGATTGTCTAACGCATCAAGGGACACTTGCTCCAGCACATCAGTACCAGCCTCATCGGCCTCCAGTACATCCGCTACAGTCCTGCGAACAGCCCCAAGTTCCTCGCCAAGAGTGTCCAGCATGCTAGGCAACCCCTCGGCCTCTAGTCTCTCGGCTATATCTTGCACTTCACGACCAATCTGGTCATGTATGCTAAAGTTGAAGTCAACCATGCTTTCGACACCTAGTTTGTCACCTAGAACTTTTCCGTAAGCACTTCCAATACCACCAAAAACGAGACCGAACCCTCCCCCCAAAACGCCACTACCAATAATGATGGCAGCAGACTCCTCCTTTGTCCTTAGAGGCATATCCATGTGGTAAAATGGTTCAGCAACAGCGGCAGTAAGCATGCCCTCGATAGCAGTGGCACCGACCTTGTGCGACAAAGGACTCTGTGAAATGAGCCGCTTTATAGCCAGTTCTTTGATCTTCTCCATAGTAATGCCGGGGTGGTACTTTTTGGCTGCCTGAACAAAGGCCTCATCCATTATCTCGTCAGCCTGAGCAGCAGCCTTCTCAGCAAGTTTCGGGAACATCTTATGAAGCGGTTTCATTCCCAAGGCACCCTTGCCTAGGAAGCCTAGCCTCGCTGCACTTGTAATGGGTATCCAGTTCTCTGGGCTTAGGGAACCTATCATCAAGTACGGAAGAAGCGACTCAGAGAATCCTGATTGACTTAACGCCGCTCGCTCTCTGACATCCCTGTCCACCATAAACTTCCTGTAGTTTAGTTCCCCTAAACTTTTGGACTTCAGTAAGGCTGGAAAGTCATTCGTATAGTTAGCATACTGCCCAAGGAAGGCGGCGGGGTCTTTATTGAACTCCACCTCGAATCGAGTAAGCCCAGTCTTCTCATCAACCACCGGGGAATCTTCGAGACCACCTAGTATCCACATATCGGTGGCAAAGTTTAGCCCTGAAGTGACGAGGTTGCCTTCTCGCCATGCGGCATTCCACCAACTGCTTGCAGTCCCAAACTCTGCCCTGCCCTCAAGAGGCTCTGCTCTATCCTTGTAATCTAAGAGCCTGCCCGTGAAGGATAGTGGCCTTCTCTTTCCCAGTAACCTGTCTTCCATTAGTATTGTCCGCTTCCTGGGCCTCGGTAATACGGGTTATGCTTATTCATCTCACGCAGATCCTCTATCCGCTGCTTGGCCTCCATTTCGGAAATAGCCAGTCTTACCTTTTCAATCTGTTCTGGTGTGGCACCAGCCTCTTGCATTAGCCGGATTCCTATGGGACGAGTATCCATTAAGGTCTCTTTGGAGATCGTCAATACCTTATCGCTATTTCCAATCACTACTGGGGAAGCGTGAAAGCCGTACCCAGCATCTTCAGGCCTAACAGCGACTATGGCATTGCCAGCCCCATCGGGCAGGATGTGGATTTCTCGGTCGGCACCGTCTGCGACCTTAGTAAGCACCTTATGGGCGACAGCCTCTCTGGCAAGTTTTTCCCTCGCCGTTGGAGGGTGCATCTTGGATTTAAGGAACAGCAGCAAGTTAGGCTCCGTCACTAATGGCTTATCAACCCACTTGAACTTCTTTCCCGGCCTCTCCTCTGAATGCTTCATAAACGCTTTCGCTTTAGCCGTGGCGGAACTGCGGAGTTCCTCTTCTAATGCAGCAACAATATCCCAGTCGCTCTCCTTTAGGCGGCTTATTAGGTCTTTGCTAGACACTCCTTGAGGATATGGATCATCGTCAATAAGGGCTATGTTCTTTATCTTAAAGCCACCATACGAATCTGGGTCGGGGGCGTACATCATTTCACTAGTAGAATACCTTTGAACCCTCCTCCAGAGTTCTTCGTCTTCCTTGAACCCCACGGGCCATTGATCCCTTGGAACAGACTTGTAGTAATCGAAAACTGAAGTGGCAAGGATGTCATTGAGCACATCTGGATGCAGTCCTTCTGAATGAGGAATCCTACCCCAGTAAACCTGAGCAGACTTCTGGCTCCATAAATCTAAGCCTGGACCCTTCCCTTGTGGCCCAAACCTGACTGGCCTAACAGCGTGATGCAGCC
>JYMV01027341.1_pt1 | contig 17398 bp, 19 predicted proteins | sample 338911 | NCBI WGS metagenome assembly JYMV01 (sample SAMN03354496, study PRJNA234377) | hydrothermal vent metagenome | biome: Deep sea; feature: Hydrothermal plumes at the Eastern Lau Spreading Center, Western Pacific Ocean; material: Seawater | place: Tonga | collected 2009 | depth 2000 m m
GAAACGTTTAATTCTGAATTACCGAGATTTCTATATTCCATAACTTAGTCCTCAAATATTTTTTGCCAATTTTTGTTTTCCTTCTTTGCCGCCAGGTGCAAGAATTCTTACGATAATGGCTAAAATCATTATAAATGCTTGAAAAATACCAACAATAATAAAAGGCCAGCTTGGACCCCAAGCATCAAATAATCTTCCACCAATGAATTGGGTAATCATGATACCAACGGCACCAAATAATCCTATCATTCCCATAATTGATCCACGGTTTTGGGGTGATGATTCTTGACCAGATAAACCTATTGATACTGCAATTGATGTTGCTGAACCGATAGACAGTAGGGCAAAAAATGGTAGATAATTGAAATCAAGCGGGGAGGGCACAAAATACATTGACATGTAACCAGCTGCTCCAAAGAACATTGATATAGCAGTAGCTGTAACTCTATTGACTCGATCAAAGAAAAATCCCCATGAAAAATGAGTGATTATGCCGACCACCATCATAAAGCCAAAAACAAAACCAGCCTGTTGCATTGCTTTTGCCGGGCTAAATCCTTGAGCCATACCTGATTGTACCGCCCATAATGCAATGTATGTGCCTTTCAAAGTAAGGTCTGCTCTCGCTGTTAAAGAGACTATGTATGCAAGCAGTATTCTTGGGTTCTTAGCCTCCATAAAACCATTTGTTAGTAAATCAAGGAATTTTATATCTTTTTTGCCTGCTGAGGGCTTTGATAGGACTGGGCCATCGAAGCCTTTATAGAATATATATGTAGACAGCAAACAAAAAGAAGATAATACCCAGTAAGCAACTTGGCCTGCACGTCTAGCATCTGTTCCGTTATCCATAAGATACAAAGGTATCTGAGAGAGCCCAAGAGTCACCATCAGGATACCAATATTATTGAAAACATTACCGGCTCCAATCAGTTTTCCTCTGCAGTGATTTTGTGGAATATCAGTGGTTATGGCTGCCAATGTACTGGCAGCTGCAGCTGCTCCTACAGCCCAAATTGATCTAGAGATATAAAGATCATTGAGTGTGTCTGCTGTTGGGTAAAAAGCATAACCCAGGCCCAATGCAAGTACTCCTATTATTAGTACTGGGACACGTCCAATTCTGTCGGATAAAGACCCAAACGGTTTTATAAGAAATAGGGTGACAATTTCACTTAAAACCCCTAAGTTTCCTGATATAAGTCCTTGTTGAGCTCTGGGAATTCCAAGGTTTGCATTGAGGACATAGGGTTGCAGGAATCCCATTGCGGAGAACAGGGCTATGCTTATGAGTGAAGCATAAAGATAAGTGTAAAAGTTTTTATAACTAATACCTGGGGATAGGTCATATATCCATATTCTTAGTGACCTTATTGTTTCGGTTGTTGCCACTAATGCGGTTTAGTTCCTTCTATTGTTAACCTATGCATCGTCCGTCTACTAGCATAGTCTCCAACTGCAAAATGTTGCGTTACTCGGTTATCCCAGAAAGCAATTGAGTTTTCCTCCCAAATAAATCTGCATTGAAAGTCTGGATTGTGCAGGTGTTTATATAAGAAATTCAATATGGAATCACTTTCGTTCTGGTTTAATCTTTTAATATGCGATGTAAAGGCTTCATTTACATAAATACATTTTTTACCAGTTTCTGGATGAGTTCTTATTACAGGATGTTCTACTGGAGGAAGGGCTTTTTGCATTTTGGCAAACCTAGAAAGACCTTGTTCACTAAGAATTTCTTCCTTTGTGCTTGTCATGACAATTGAATGTACAGCTTTTAGTTTTGATAAAAAAGTCTTCATTTTGTCTGATAAATGATTATAAGCTAGGCATGCATTAAGAAACATCGTATTACCACCTGATTCAGGTATAGATACAGCTTTCAAAATTGCTCCCATAGGGGGTATTTTTGTGTAAGTCATATCAGAGTGCCAGATCCTAGAGTTTCTAGCATAAGGACCAGGTCCGTCATCAGCACTTTTTAGTTCAATAATTTCTGGAAAGTCTTTAAGAGTCGGTATTAGGGGATGTTCTTCTAAAGTACCAAAGTTTTGTCCAAATTTAACAAGTTGAGAAGGGTTTATGTCTTGTTTACGAAAAAACACTACATGGTATTCATTTAAGGTGTTTGTTATCAGGTTAAAGTGATTTTTAGATAGTTTTTTTGAGAGATCTATACCAAGTATTTCAGCACCTAGTGCACCAGTGTATGGTTTTATATGTATTTTATTGCTCATTGGTTGTTTTAGAGATTATTTAGAAGACAGTATGAGTATATTCAATACTATTTGAATATGAAACCCGTCATTAGATACTTAATAACTGCATAAAACTATAAATTGTTAAAATTCACTTTTTTTAAATATTTTTAGCATTTAAAGAGAATAAACATTAAAAAAACTATATAAGTAACTGATATATATATACTAATAACCAATATATGCATATGTAATAACTTTACATAATATATATTATACGAATATATATATAGGTAAAATAAGGGGTTCTAGGACGTCTTTTTTAGGGTGTTAATGTGTGAAATAGGGCTTTTATGTACTCTGAATAGATTAATTGTTCCCATATCCTGCTGAATTCATACGATACTTATAGGCATTATCAACATTTTGTTCTAATTCTTTATACTTATTAATCTCTTTCATCTCAGTTAATTCATTAAATTTATCCATCTGTAGGCCTATCTTGTGATTTTTTTCTAAAATATAATCAATTTTTGGCTTAACCTTCTCCTGATAACACTTTAGACTTTTAGATATTTCTGCACTTTTAAATCCAACTTTTGGCGGTAGAATCTCTATAAGCTGATCTATACACTTTATTGATGTATTCATTCCTTGGCTTCTGCCTGGATGCAAACCGTGACATGCATCACCAATTAAAACGAGATTATTCTTTACCCATTTGTTTGTGTTGATCATTGTTGGGGGATAGATACCTCCAAAATTAACCTCCAAATCTTTGTACTCTGGAACTAAATCACTGATTTTTTTAGAGCGCTCAGCATTGGATAATTGTTTCCAAAGTCTTACATCTTTTCTATTGATGGTTAGACCAATCTTGCACCCTCCTCCTGCTCTTGGGATCATCGCTACAATTCCTTGATCTGTTATGTAGGTCTTTAAATTATTTTCAGCATCAAGAATATATTCACTTGAAAACAAAATTGCTAATGCCCTTTCGTATCTGTAGGTCTTTCTTGTGAATCCAAAACTTTTTGAAACATGAGAAGCAATACCGTCAGCACCCACAATTAGTTTTGTTTTAATGTTTAATTCTGTTTTGTCTCTAAGTTTTACTGTGAATAAACTTCCATTAGAATTTGTTTCTATGTGGTTCCATTTGAAAATCGGTCTAAGTAACTTAAAGTTTGTATCTTCTGAAGCAAGTTGAAGAAAAACTTCACTAATATTTTCATGATTTAGATAGAGAAAGTAAGGATGTGGAATATTTAATTTAGAGACATTTGCATTCATTATCTCTGTTCCTTTACAGTCGTACCATAATGAGCCACCTCTTTTTTCGGCCCCTGCTTGGATAAAATGATCTAATACACCCCATTTATCCAAAATTTCACACACATATGGCTGTAAATGGTCTCCTCTTGCAGTATCTTGCGGTTTATTTGATTTCTCAATCAGAACAACCCTGTAGCCCTTACGTCTAAGTCCACATGCCAATGCTGATCCTGCTACTCCCCCACCAATAATGAGAATATCTGTATTTATTGACATAAAGAACTGTTCATTTGATGGCCTGGAGTTCTGTCTGTGGCGTGAATTAAAGAGTTAGAGATTCTTCTTATGCTTGATTGATTAATTCTAGTCCTGTTTTAGAACATGCTGGGAGAGTAGCCCGTGATTTTTTGATACTTTGTATTCTAGATCCCCAATCAATTATTGCTGCAGCAGATGTTAACCCTGCTCCAAATGCTAAAAATAGTATCTTTGAGTTTTGTTTAATTTTGTTTTGCTCCAAAGCTTCAGTAAGAGCTACGGGTATCGATGCCGCAGAAGTATTTCCATATTTATCAAGGTTGATGAAAACTTTTTCTAATGGCAGGTCGCATCTCCTTGCAGTTGCTTGGAGTATCCTTGCATTTGCTTGGTGTGGAATGCAGAGTTCAATATCCTCCATTGTTAAATTTGCTTCTTCCAGAGCTTCTTTGGCGAGTTTAGCCATCGTTCTTACAGCATGTTTGAAGACTTCTTGACCATCAAATGTTATGCCAAAAAAGTTAGCCTCCTCCTCGATACTGAGGCCATTTATTTTCATATCTGATCCAAAATTTTTCAGCATCAATGCTTGCCCCTGTACAGGATCACAGCCTAGTTTTGATGCGTGCAATTTAGAGTGGCCATCAACATTCTCAATAACCACTGCACCTGCTGCATCTCCAAATAAAACAGCACTATCTGCCCCTATAAGCAAAATACGATTCATAACATTGGAGGAGATTAATCCATATGCTGTGGTTAAACCATAAACGAATCCAGTGCATGCTGAGTTTATATCGAATGAGGCTGCTGAAGTATTTCCGATGTTTTCTTGAACACGAGAAGCACTGCTTGGAATCGTATATTCTGGTGTGCAAGTTGCTACGATTATGGCATCCATTTCTTCAGCTGTCTTGTCTGCTGAAGCCAATGCATGTTTTGCTGCTACTGTGGCAAGTTCGGTCATTGGAACATGAGAAATGCGTCTTTCTTTAACACCAGTCCTGGAAACTATCCATTCATTACTCGTGTCCAAAAAAGTTTCAAAATCTTCATTCTTGAGGATTGTTGGGGGTAAGCATTTACCCCAACCTGTTATTTCTATGCCCATATAGTTTTCTCTTGGCTGAAGAAACTATACTAATACTAATCCTATTTTTTTAATACCCCTAGACGTTCTTGGAGTTTTTTACTGGTAGTGGTGTATTGAACATGAACCTTTTTTCCTGGTTCAATGATGGCTTTAGCAGCAAATGCAGCCATGGCAGCTTCATGACAGCCACTGAGTATTAATTTTTTTTTGCCTGGATATTTGGCTATGTCGCCAATTGCAAAAATACCTTTTTGATTTGTCTGACAAGTTTCTGGATTAACATTAATCGATTTCTTTGTTATATCCAGTCCCCAATTTGCAATTGGACCCAATTTTGCAGAGAGACCAAAGAAAACCAGAAGCTGATCAGCATCTATACTTATTTCTTTGTCTTGTGTAGAAATAACGATTGAGTTTAGTGAATCTCTTTCACAGTTAAAACTTTTCAGTTGGCCAAATTCTATAAGTTGTAGTTGATTGGAGTTTGCCAATTCTTTCATTTTATCAACTGAATGTTCAGCACCTCTGAAGGTTGCAGAACGGTGAACCAAAGTCACTGAACCGCCTGAGTTTTGAAAATCCGATGATGAAGCAAAATCTATCGCCCAATCGAGTGCTGAATCCCCTCCTCCAAATATTACAAGTTTCTTTCCAAAAAATTTCTGTTTTTCTTTAATTTTGTAGTGAAGCCAGTTGTTTTCAAAATCCTCAGTTTTTCCCAGTCCCATTTTTTTAGGTTGGAAAGAACCTACACCACCAGCAATAAAAAGAGTCTTGGTTAAAAAACAGCTGTCTTTGTTGGTCGTGATTTTGTAACCTTCTTTATTTTTTTCAATCATGGCTACCTCTTCGCCTAACTTTATTGTGGGGTTAAAAGGTTTTATTTGAAGATAAATATTGTCAGCAAGTTCTTGTCCTGTACAAACAAGGATTCCTGGCATGTCATAGAGTGGCTTGTCTGGGTAAAGTTCTGAACATTGACCTCCTATGTGTGGAAGACTGTCAATGAGGACTGAGTTTATCCCTAGTAGCCCAAGTTCAAATACCTGAAAAAGGCCACAGGGGCCAGCTCCTATCACAACCGCATCTGTTTTTTGGAATACTTCACCCATGTTGTATCAATCCTTTAAGATCAGCATATATTGGCGTCAATAAATTACTTATCTGTAAACTCCAATTAAGGCCTTTTCCGTTTAATAAATGGTGTCTTATATTAGCTATTTCATTTAAATAATTGAAACATAATTCATAATTAAATTTGGCACCAATTAACCCTTTGAAAGAACTAGGGACATACTTTACTGCATCAATTTCCTTAACTAAAGAGCCAGTTACTAAACTGGATATCCAAATGTAAAGAATTTTCAACAGCATATCTAAATCTTCCTTAGCCCAATTGGCTGCTATCTCAGATGGTTTTGATTTTTTTAATACCAACGAGTCAAGATCCGTGGAAATCTTTTTGATTTTTGCAGTTAAGAATTCATATCCCAGTTCATTGATTAACAACGGTCGTGATCCAAATAAAGCAATAATTTCTTGCCAGTCATTTTCTGTTTCTTCATTGTTGAGCCAACCGATTGTTTCCTCGACTGATGGTTTTCTTATATTGTGAATTTGCATTCGGCTGACGACTGTTTCTGGGAGTTTCTGGATAGATTCTGTTATAAGTATCAGCAGGGTTTCATCAGGTGGTTCTTCTAGAATTTTGAGTAAACTGTTGGCAGCTGAATACGTCATAGATTCTGCAGGACGTATAATAGCCACTTTTCCTTTTCCTTGATGGCTGGTTAATTCAAAGAAAGATTTTAGCGATCTGATTCTGTCTATAGGAATGGTTGTCTTATTCTCTTCAGGACAAACAAAATTACAGTCAGGATGGAATAAATCTGAGTCCTGGTATTCGTTTGCAGTAGTTGCATAATTAGCCCATCGTTTTGGTTTAAGTTTGTCTGAATCCAAATAATCACCAGCCAATTGGAATGCAAGTATCCTTTTTCCAATCCCTGAATACCCAACCAACATAAGGCCGTGGGCATTATCGTGTGTTTTTACTAAATGCGATAATTTAAGGTAATTTGGGTGCAGCCATGTCAATGAATTAATTGCCACTATTTTTAACTAATTCCTTTAAGTATTTTACAATTTGAGTTTGAACATCTTGAATTGGTTTTGAAGCGTCTATCACCTTAACTCTCTCACTAAAACGATCAGCTATTTCCAGGTAACCGTTTCTAACTCTGTTAAAAAAATCATCGCTTTCAGATTCAAAACGATCATTTGCATTTAATTTTCTTCTATTTTTTATGACTGTTACGGGAGCATCCAGTAAAAAAGTAATATCTGGGTCAAGATTTGCATGAACTATTTGTTTAAATGTATTGACTGTTTCAAAGCCCAGCTCTCTTCCGTAACCTTGATAAGCAAAACTTGCATCGGTAAAGCGATCACAAATTACCCATTTTCCTTGTTGCAAAGCTGGTTTAATTACTTGTTGTATGTTCGCATCTCGTGCAATAAACAATAAGAATAATTCACTAAGGGGGGTAATAGTTTCTTTCTCTTGGAACAGTAGAATATTTCTTATTTTTTCTGCCAGTAACGTCCCACCTGGCTCCCTCGTTTGATGAGTTCTGATGCCCCTTTTGTTTAAATAATTTGAAATAAATTTTGTGTTGGTAGATTTTCCGACACATTCAATTCCTTCAATTGTTATAAATAATCCTGACATATAATTAGTACTGTCTATTGAACATGCAAACAGGAAACAAATATAACCCGCTCAAATGTTTGAATCGGTAATAAATTAACGGGTGAGTGAAATTAAAACAAATAAGAGTTATTTAGTTGAAAAAGTTCCATCCTAATTGGCATTATTATTGATGTGGTCGACTGCAGCTTGAACAGTTAATATATTTTCGGCTTCATCGTCAGATATCTCAATGTCAAATTCTTCTTCTAGAGACATTACAAGTTCAACAGTATCTAGAGAGTCTGCTCCTAAATCATCTGTAAAACTTGATTCATTAGTAACTTCGTCTTCACCTAGACCAAGTTGTTTTGCAACGATGCCTCTTACTTTTTCTTCAACACTCATTGTTTTAATTCCCCTGAAAATTTAAAAATTTGTTGTATTTTATGACAATGGTTTATTTTCTCAAACTAATTTCAACAAAAAACCAAAAACATTCTACAACATATTCATGCCTCCATTTACATTAATTGTTTCACCAGTGATGTAAGACCCTAAAGATGATGCCAAATACAGGGCTGTTTTTGCTATATCAATAGGTTTTCCAAATCGCTTAAGTGGTATTGTTTCAAGCAAAGCTTGGTTCATTTTGTCATCAATTTGTTTGGTCATATCGGTAGAAACATAACCAGGAGAAATTACGTTCACGGTAATGTTTCTTGATCCTACTTCTTGGGCTAGTGACTTTGTTAGCCCAATCAGCCCAGCTTTTGCAGCACTGTAATGAGAGTGCCCAGGAGCTCCTGTGGAACCTTGAACAGAGCCAATGTTTATGATCCTTCCATGCCGGTTTTTAAGCATCGATCTTATGACGGCTTTACTGAGATAAAACGCAGATGATAAATTTGTTGCAATCACTTTTTCCCATTCGTCTTTTTTAATCCTCATCAAAAGATTATCTAGACTTATCCCAGCATTATTGACTAGAATTGAGGGCATTAAATCTGATTCTTTGAGGCTCCCTACTTCTTTAGATATTTGTTCAGAATTAGCAACATCCAAAACAATCCCATGACCATTAAGATTCAAATTGGAAAGCCTGTTAGAAATATTTTCCGCACCTTCTTTGGTAGTGGCTGTACCAATAACCGTAGCACCTGCTTGAGCAAACTCATCTGCAATACTTTTGCCTATGCCTCTTGTTGCACCGGTTACGAGTGCAATTTCTCCTTCTAGGAGGGTTAAATTATTTTCGATAGCCATTGGTCAATTATACCTAGGTGAGAAAATTTGTAGCGAATGTTTAATGTAAAAATCTTGAAATTAGCTAACGGTTTTCTTGAATTTCTTTGTCATCAATTTTGAGCATTGAAGACGATATAAAAGCAATAACCAACAAGATGCTAATCAGTGTAAAAGGAATCAAATAGCCTTGAGTTTGATCATATAAGTAGCCTGTGAAGAAAGGTCCTAAACCACCACCAAATGTATCTAAAATATTGATCACGCCCATAATTTTACCCAAAGAAATCAAACCAAATAAGTCAGCGGTTAACAGTTGAATCAGTGTATACAATCCACCCCAGCCTGTTCCATAAAGGGCAAGTCCTATCCAGACAAAAATAGGATTTTTGTAAACAAGTGCAAGGACAATAAATATCGAGCCGATAAACATCACCCCTACTCCAGTTAATAAGATTACTTTTCTGCCATATTTTTCAGCTAGTTCACCGCTCGTTATTTTACCGATAAAGCCGCCAAAGAATATCAATGAGACACCAGTTGCCGCTACCTGCGGTACATAGTTTTCTTCTCTTAATAGTAAAAAAACATGCCCTGTCATAGCCAAGATGGCATAAAAAGTACAGAAAGCCATCAATGATAAAAGCCAGAAATTTTTACTCTTGAGTGCTTGTTGTAAAGTAAATCCACCCTTTTGGTTGCTTGCATCAAAACTTTTATTGGAAACTTCGTTTTCAGCTTTTTGTAAATCTTCAGGTCCATTTTTTACTACTAATAATAAAAAAGGGATGAGGAACAAAGGCACCAAGCTCAACCAGGTCATGACTTCCCTCCAGTCACCTAGGGACAATAACCAGGTGTTGAGCTGAGGGAATAATCCATTTCCAGTACTGGTGCCTGCAAGGAGAATTCCTATCGCCAGTCCTCTTTGGTTATTAAACCATCTGGAGATTAGAATGACATTCACAAGCATTCCTGAAATGCAGAGCACAAAACCCATGAAAATATGGATGATATACATCTGATTCAAGGATTCTGCTTGGCTGTATTGCCAAAAACAAGCTGAAAGGATCAGCAGTCCTGAAACCATTAATTTCTTGACGCCAATTTTATCTGCAGCAGCCCCAGCAAAGAAACCAAAAACGGCTGTTGACCAGAGAGTAATTGCATCTCTGAGTTTCAAGTCAGCCCTAAGGACATCCTCCCCTGTCATCTGGCTCAGGGAGTTCATAATCTCTTCTTCGAAAACATACAGTCCACCAAGGGTGAGCCCATTGGTAACTGTGATTAGCAAAAAAGAGACCGCTAAAATTATCCAACGATAGGTTAAAGGGTTTGTGGGGAGAACATTGACCATCGGTGACAGATTCTTTTTAACTTGAATGAAACATACAGTATTCTATACACACAGGAAAGTAATTTGTTGCTCTGTTGAAATATAGATAGGGGTTCTTGATGTTGAAATCGATCGTCATGGTTACGATGCTGGTAACCAATTTAAATGCCGTTGAAGAAGCATATGACAGTTACTTGGGTTACCAAGTGGTCGAGGAAGGACAGATTGATCGTTCTTTGGGATCAGTATGGGGCGCGAGAGGCATGAACAAGCACCCATACGTGATCATGCAACCAAAAAGTGGTGAAGAAGTGTATCTACGTTTTATTGAAGATAAGTCGATGACAAATTATAGGCCTATGGGTACCCATGGTTGGAACTCCACCGAGATTCTGGTAGAAGACCCTGACGCATTGGCAGTACAATTGTCTAATTCAAGCTTTAATATCATTGGTCAGCCCTATGATTTATATCCCACTCCAGATGCGCCTCGAGCAATGCAAGTACTGGGCCCATCCAATGAAATCATTTACTTAACGAGGATTATTCCTGGAGGGTCTGGATTTAATTTAGGCAGTGCACAGTCGTATGTAGATCGTGTCTTTATCATGGTTGTGGGAGGCCCTTCCATGAAAGCACTGCAAGATTTTTACAGTCAGAAACTAAATATGCCAGTTACAGAAGCCTCGGATTGGACAATTGGCGTCATATCACGCCTTAACAACTTACCAGAAGATACAGTTTACCCGCTGGCGTTAGTGAGCTTTGAACAAGATTTCTTGATTGAACTTGATGAATACCCATCGGTTGTTGTACCGCGAAAACGAGCAGTCAACCATCTTCCATCATCAACATCGGTTGTTTCTTTCCTTGTTGATTCTTTGGACAATTTTGACATCAAGTGGCGTAGACCCCCTCAATCAATCCAAAATTTTCCCTACAATGGTAGAAAAGTTGGTGTCACCATCGGCCCTGCTGGTGAATGGATTGAACTTATAGAAGAATAGATACACTTATTTTAGGAGAATCATATGTCAGTAATAGTTCTACTAACACTAAAAGCAAAACCTGATTCTTATGATGAATTGGGTTCCGTGCTAAAAAACATCTTAATCGATACATCTGTATTTGAAGGTTGTGAAGGCATCTATGCTTGTGGTGATTCAGAAAACCATACTTTTCTACTATACGAATCGTGGGCATCAACTGAAAATCAGCAAGAATATATGAAATGGCGACAAGAAAGAGGAGACCTGAATGTATTGGGTACAATGCTTCGTGAACCCCCGATTCTTGAGACTAGAGATCTCATCTTTTCAAGCTAAGCTTAACGGTAAAATAAAGGGAGAATATTATGACCTACAGTTGTTTTGAATATGATCTCAGAGATCATGTAGCACATGTCACTATGTGCAGGGGGGATGATTTTAATACAATGACAAAGGCTTTTTGGTCTGAATTACCAGAATTAATCGATAAAATATCAGATGCAGCTGAGGCAAGAGTCATTGTGCTTTCATCCCAAGGTAAGCATTTTTGTGCCGGCATGGATCTTGCTAATTTCCAAGACGATGGTGAAATGCATGGCACTGATGCTAAAAAAGTTAGTCAAGGCAGGAGAAGTGAAGCTCAGTTTAGAGTGACGCGTGAGTTGCAATACACTATTAGCTGTCTAGAAAAAGCTAGAATGCCTGTGATTGCTGCCATTCAAGGTGCTTGCATAGGTGGTGCAGTTGATTTAGTCACCGCATGTGATATTAGGTATGCTGCTAAAGATGCCTTTTTTTGCATACAAGAAATTAATATTGGCATGGCTGCTGATGTAGGAACCTTACAAAGACTTCCTTATTTAATCCCAGAAGGCATTGTCAGGGAACTCGCCTATACGGGCAGGAGATTTTCCGCAGATGAAGCATTGAGGTATGGGCTTATTAATGCAGTTTTTGATACACATGAAACAGTCATTGATCACGCCCTGAATGTAGCTCGTGAAATAGCTGATAAAGCTCCACTGGCGGTAACAGGCACTAAAGAAATACTTAATTACAATCGTGATCATACTGTTGAAGAGTCTCTTAATTACGCTGCACTTTGGAATTCTGCTATGAATTTTTCCGACGATATGATGGAAGCTTTCAAATCTAAGACTGAGAAGAGAGACCCTGATTTCCAGGGCTTAGTAAAAAAAAGAAAATACTTTGAAGATTAGATCTTTGATTTCAAGCTCACCCTAAGAATCAAATAAACAAGCATCGATACCAAAAGCCCAATCAATGAGGGTGTCCCCCAATCTGGGGAATAGAAAGTACTAGCAGCACCTAGTATGTAAGCTACAAAGGCTGCAGGATTCCATTTTGCAATATTGTTGAAATGCCCTGAATGAAACTTTGCTCGATCAATCATGTAATACTCTACAATTACGGGTCCAATTAAAGGAGGAACAATACTCGCAAGTAAATTAATCCATTCCATAAAATTCTGATACAGGCCCAACCCAAGAATAGTACCTAAGGTCCCACAAATCACAGTCATAACATGTTTGGGTCTTTTGAAAATACTTGAGGTTTGAATGACGGGCAGATATAGATTTGCGTCACCAGTGGTCCACAGGGCAAGGCTCATTCCAATGATTCCTATCCAAGCAATGATCACTCCTTGGTTCATTAAGTAGGTTGTAAACATAAAATCGCCAGAAACGATTCCACCGAGTGCCCCTACTATTTGCAAAAACCACTGGGCAATAATAAGTACGATGAAGGGTATAGCAATGGCCACCCAAGTTTTTTTAGCAAAGCGCGTGTATTCAGGCATCACCACAGCACCGACAATCCATGAACCAATTACCAAATTAATTGCTTCAACGGTGGTGAGTGGGTTTTTTGCAGCCAATTCAGCAGAAAGGGCTTGGAAGGTTGAAAATCCTCCGGCTTGTTCTACGTTCAAATAAATAGCATATAAACCGACAAAGACTAAAACAGCTACCGACGGAATGCTGACTTTTTCCAATCCTTTTACTCCGAAATAAGTTGTAGCCGTGTATAAAATTCCTGCAAGAACAGCAGCAATATAGAATGTTGTTGAGGAAAAGATTTCAGAAGCTGGAAGCTCAGGATGGAGCGCAGTTGTCCAGGTTGCACCGAAAGCACCTACCACGATTCCTTGCCAGCCAATGAGCAGAATTGAGATGAACACAACTGGTATGTATGCCCCAGCATTGCCATATACATAACGGTAAAGGAGACCGCTGTTGCATGCTGTTTTGTAGCCAATATAGCCCACAAATGCACCGATAATAAAATTGACAAGATTGCCGAAGAATGATGCCAACACTATATCAGGCCAGAAAGGCAGGCCATTGCCTAACAACCCACCGGTAAATAAGCCAGTGACCAAGAAGCCCCAACCAAATGCCAGGGCCAATAAGGGTCCTGCGTTTCTTCGTTGTTGTTCTGTCAGTGCGGTTACTGGGTTGTCTGCACTATTTTTCTCAAGCTCAGAATCCCATTTCCACCAGTTTTTAAATTTTTCAATCATTCTTATATCCTAATTGGTTTTTTTAAAAATTAACTATCTGGCTAGATATCTGGTCTTTAATTATCCAAACAGCACTTTAACATCAAGACTTACTTAGCTCGACGAGCTCGTAATAGGTTTGCATGTAACCACCAACGGCGCCTTTCAAAAATAAATACTCACCGTCATTTGTACACCAAACATCGTATGGAGGGTGTTCTTCTGGAAGACCTGGAGTTCCAACAAATTGAAAGTGAAGAGCGTCAAAAGTTCCTGCTTTAACGGTAACGGTTTCTTCGCCAACGAAATCAATGGTTGCAGTAATTGAGAATAGCATGGGACCGGTTGCACCCCGATGGTCTGGTGAGGACAATATCATTTCTCCAATATTTTGCGGTCCTTTATTTTTGGTGCGATCGTACAATCGTAAATGCCAAGCATCGCAAGCGATTGCATGATTTTGAAATGTTTTCAACCGGCCATCAGTTTGCATCTTCTGACTTACTCTTCCTTCCGGTGATGTAACCACTTCACATTCTGCATGTGAATCATCAAAGTTAAACCACCCTGTGCCCATAAATTTATCGTTGACTGATATCCTGACAAAACAATCCTGAGGTAGCCAATTTTCATCCAAAGAGTATGTAATGTCTCGCATTACAGCAGGACGGTCATCTATTTCACAATGAGCAACAATTTTTCGGTGGCCATTGGAGTGTTTGTTGATAATAAAATATTCCCTGCCCCTTTCTTGTCCTTTGCGGTCTTTTTTCTCACTGAGGTAAATGATTTTTCCAATTACGGTCTCATGGTCTTTTTGCAAGATGCTATCTTTATTCACTGTTGACTTCTTTTTCTTGGTTTTCACCCTCACTCAATTCTCTTTGTATTTCAGGCGATGAATCGTTTTCTGGCTCCACTTGTTCAACGGGTTCTGCTTTACCAAAACGAACCAGTAAATTGTAATGCGCTGTCTCATTTAATTTTTTGACCGTAATAATGGAATACGATTCTTGAAAAAGAGAGCTGGGAATAATTAACTCATCACCAGCAAAGCCACAAATCCTTCCGCTCCATGATTTAAAGCTGATTGAATCCGAGCCTCTTATGGAAGATGCAGGTGGGCTGATTTGAATGTGATAAGACCTCGATCGTGGTCTGCCGTAGACAATCAAATTGCCGCGATCAAGTACCATATAATCTGAGATATCCCTTTGGTTAAAACAACTGGACCCTTCCATCATTGTGTATCTTGGTGTATTTTTGTTGCTTAATTCTGCTTCTTGTCCGCAACTGGTGATTAGAATAAGTGGTTGCAGCAGTGCAATAAGGTATAGGTTGTTGCGAAAGGAACTCATGAGTATATTTTCAAATCTACTGTAAAATATTATTTATTTAAGTCAGAATACCACTTTTTAAATTATATAATCCTTGGACAGTAAAAAACAAAATTACGCAAATAAACTTCTATGGAAAAAATTCTAGTCTGCCTAAAAAGAGTTGTTGATTACAACGTTAAAATCCGGATCAAACCCGATGAAACAGATGTGGTTACCGAGGGCGTGAAGATGAGTATAAATCCTTTTGACGAAATAGCTCTCGAAGAAGCTTTGCGAATCAAAGAAAGCGGACAAGCAAACGAAGTAATAATTATTTCCGTTGGTCCAGAAGATTGTCAACAACAACTGAGAACTGGACTTGCTATGGGCGCTGATCGTGCAATATTGGTCGAGCATTCAGAAAATACCGAACCGCTTACGGTAGCCAAGTTACTGCATCAAATTGTTCAACAAGAACAACCCGAGCTCATATTGTTGGGCAAGCAGGCAATTGATGATGATTGTAATCAGACAGGACAAATGCTTGCTGAATTGTGTTCTTATTCGCAGGCAACCTATGCGTCAAAACTCAGTGTTGGCAGCAATTCTCTGGAAGTAACTCGTGAAGTGGATCAGGGTCTTGAGACTTTGGAGATCGATTTACCTGCAATCGTAACCGTTGATCTTCGATTGAATGATCCTAGGTACGTGAAATTGCCCGACATTATGAAAGCTAAAAAGAAATCATTGGACGTAATCAATCCCAATGATCTTAAAATTTCTATGGATCCATTCTTTAAGGTAATTAGTGTTACCGCACCACCGCCCAGAGAGAGCGGAATTAGGCTCAGCGATGCCGGCGAATTGTTTGACGCACTTAAAGCAAAAGGCTTGGTTGATTAATTAATATGGATACTGATATGAGAGTTTTGGTTGTTGCAGAACACAACGATGGCGCTATTAATCCCAGCACTTCCAAGACCTTGTCGTGTGTTGCTGAGTTGACATCACTCGGATCCGATCTATTGGTAATGGGAAATAATTCAGCTCTGGCAGAACAGGCTGCTAGATTTCAAAAATTTGAACATCAAATTGCTGCCGTCATGTCGCCAGTGATTGCTAAAATCGCTCAAGATTATGACTGTGTATTGTGTCCATCCACAACATTTGGCCGTGATCTAATGCCAAGGATTGCCGCTGCACTTAATGTCGGACAAATTACCGACATAATGAATGTGGTTGCTCCTAGAATATTTAAAAGACCTATCTATGCTGGTAATGCAATTCAAACCATAGAAATTCAAGACAATGTAAAAATTGCAGCAACAGTTAGATTAGCGTCTTACAAAGAGGTCGAAACGAATAACCAAGCAACGATAAAGAACATCGAACTTCCTGAAATTGAACTTCCATCGCACACAAGATTTTTGCGTATGGAATCTGAGGCAACGGAACGTCCAGACCTTCAAGTTGCTTCTGTCGTTGTCTCCGGAGGAAGGGCGTTTGGCAGTTCTGAGAATTTTGAGCTTTTGTACAGTCTTGCCGATAAACTGGGTGCGGCTGTTGGGGCATCACGTGCAGCAGTCGATGCAGGTTACGTTCCCAACGATATGCAGGTTGGTCAAACTGGAAAAATTATTTCCCCAGATCTTTATATTGCTTTTGGCATTTCTGGTGCGATCCAGCATTTGGCAGGGATTAAAGACGCAGGGACCATTGTTGCGGTCAATAAAGATGCAGATGCTCCCATTTTTGAAATAGCCGATTTCGGCATTGTTGCAGACTTATTTGAATTTATTCCAGAATTTCTAGCTAAGCTCGGCTAATCATTCATGCGAGCAAAGAAGCCTTCTAACCTTTTGCTAGGTGTTGCCAGCGGTATTTCCCCATTTGGCATGGCGATTGCTATCCCAACACTAGAAAGTTTTGCCCAGTTGTATCAGGCGCCCTACTCCACTGTGCAGTTTATAATTTCAGCGTATCTATTGGGACTAGCAAGTTCAATGCCACTCGTTGGAGGCGCCCAGTGCTTATATCAGGGCTTATTTTGTTTGTGATTGCATCGATTTTTTGTTCAACAACCGACAGTCTCAACTCCTTAATTTTTTGGAGAGTAATCCAAGGTATAGGTGCCAGTGTTGGCAGTGTTATGGCAAGAGCAATGATCAGAGACGTAAGTAATGCAAGTGAGACTGCAAGATCCCTGTCAAGGGTTACTGCAATCATGGGAATCTCGCCGATGATTGCACCGGTGATTGGGGGCATTGGCTATCAAATTTTTGGCAACCCAAATGGTATTTTTATTATTACTGCAGCAATTGGTATTCTGGTCTTAACAGCAATTTTGTTGCTGCTGCCCGAGACAAGAAATGCCGCATTGGTTGAATCCACAAGCAAAGAGCCTTGGTCAGATAAATATAGGTATTTACTTGGTTCAAAAGTCTTTGTTGGCTCGTCTTTGATTTATGCATT
>JYMV01036826.1_pt1 | contig 17397 bp, 16 predicted proteins | sample 338911 | NCBI WGS metagenome assembly JYMV01 (sample SAMN03354496, study PRJNA234377) | hydrothermal vent metagenome | biome: Deep sea; feature: Hydrothermal plumes at the Eastern Lau Spreading Center, Western Pacific Ocean; material: Seawater | place: Tonga | collected 2009 | depth 2000 m m
GTGGCCTTTCCATCTATGTACTCAAACATCTCCTTATATCCCACAGTGTTTAAAGCATTGTTGCCCTTATATTGAACAAGTGACCTCACCTCCTCCTCTAATCCCGACTCCATCATGGCATCGACTCGATCTTCTATCTTCTTATAAAGTTTATCCCGGTCCATTTCTAATCCTACTTTGACAACTCCATAGTCTCTTTGCTTTTTGGTTTTTTGCAAAAAAGAAGAATATGGTTTGCCTGTGTGCAAGCATACCTCCAACGCCCTGATAATTCTTCGATGGTTTTGCAGGTCGATTACCCCGTAGTGCTCCGGATCCAAATCCTTTAATTGTTGTCTAATTCCATCAATTCCGCTTTGTTCGTACTCTTGATTTAACCGATTCCGCAGCTCTTCAGGAGCTTCGGGAATATCATCCAGCCCATCACAAACCGCCTGCACGAACAGGCCCGATCCTCCTGCCATAATGCAGACTTCATTAGACTTGAAAAAATCCGCAAGCAGCTCATCTACCGATGATGCAAATTCTCCAGCCGGCAAATCCTCGGTTACTGATATAAAATCCACAAAATGCTGTGGCACTTTATGAAGGTCATCATAACCGGGTTTAGCCGTACCAATTGACATCTCTTTATAGAACTGCCTGGAATCCGCAGAAATTAGTTCCGTCTTGTAATGCAACGCAAGGGCAATCGCCAAGTGAGACTTTCCTATTGCAGTTGGCCCCACAATTACTACGAGATGTTTCCTGGAAATAATGGTTGTTTAAAGTGGCAGGGTTAAACTAAAACTCGTTGTAGTCTTCATAATCGCCGAATGAATCATCAGTATATGGATTCTCACCGAGAAAAGGCTCGTTTTTCAGTATTGGGCCTTCTCCAGATGCATATTGCTGTGGTGCCTCTCCTACAAAATTGACAACGGCAGGGTATTTTACCTTACCTGATGGCGTTAACACCTGGGAAATATCGACATAAAAAGTCCATATGTTCATGAAATCAAATACGTATATCATTTTCAATTTCTCTTCTTCTACTAACTCCGCAAGTTTTACGTTTTCCATAACGGCTAACTCTTCTTTTGAAGATGCCTCGTTCATGTCGAAAAGCGTTATTTCATCACCTTTCACCCACTCTTCATCACTCAAATAGAACGATGCCATTTGCGAATTGTCAAATTCGAAAGCCAATTGTATGGAGTTGTGCAGGTCTTCTAAAGTCTGATTGTCCTGAATATCAATATCTCTAAATACCTCCCCATCCTCAGAATCGATCAATACCCGAAAGCGGAATATTTTCATCGTATAATGTTTAATAAGCAACTAATATACAAATAATTATTTTCCACCAACTTATTTTTGAAGCCCCATGTCAATACCTTTTTTAATCATGAATTCGTACGCATCTTTCTTATTATTTGCTAGCTCTCCATTTAATATTGCCTCACGAATTGCCGATTTAATAAGTCCTACATCCCTTCCTGCGCCAATGTTAAAAGCCTTCATAATCATCTCTCCTGTTATCGGTGGCTGCCAATTTCTAAGATGGTCGCTCTCCTCTACGTCCTTCAACTTTTGCCTCACCAATTTGAAGTTGTTCAAAAACTTTTTGACCTTATATTCATTCTTAGATGTTATATCGGCTTCACACAAAGTCATCAAGTCATCAATATCTTCGCCAGCATCAAAGAGCAGTCTCCGAATTCCCGAATCCGTTACTTCTTTCTTCGCCAATCCAATTGGACGAAGATGCAAACGAACCATTTTTTGAACAAAACGCATTTTATCGTTAAGAGGAAGTTTCAGGCTTCTAAATATGCCAGGCACCATCTTGGCACCTTTAAAATCATGTCCATGAAAGGTCCAGCCGACCCTGTTATCAAAGCGCTTGGTAGGTGGTTTGGCAATATCGTGTAATATAGCCGCCCATCGTAGCCATAGGTTGTCTGTATTTTTACAAATATTGTCCAGGACTTGCAGGGTATGGTAGAAATTATCCTTGTGTTGTTTGCCTTTAACAACATCTACCCCTTCAAGTTTTACCATATCAGGAAAAAACAGATGGAGCACTCCTGTATTGAACAACATCTTGAAGCCCATGGACGGTTTATCACTCAAAATTATTTTATTCAACTCTTCTATTATCCGTTCCATTGATACTATTTGAAGCCTGTCCTTATTTTTGGATATTGCTTCAAAGGTCTTGTCTTCAATTCTAAAATTCAATTGCGTTGCAAACCTGATTGCCCGTATCATCCTCAGCGGATCGTCAGAGAACGTTTTTTCCGGATCCAAGGGCGTTTTTATAACACGCTTCTCAATATCAGCTTCTCCGCCTAAATGATCTATCAATTTACCAAAAGTTTCCTTGCCCAAACTAAGTGCAAGCGTATTTATGGTAAAATCCCGGCGATTTATATCATCTTCAAAAGATCCGTCTTCGACAATGGGCTTTCGCGAATCCTTTCTATAGGACTCCTTCCTGGCACCTACAAACTCAACAATCAAATCGTCTTGTTTAACCATGGCAGTACCGAAGTTCTTGTAAACGGCCAGATCAACTTTAGGGCCCAGCTGAGCTGCTACGGCTTTCGCCAGCTCTATGCCGCTTCCCAAGACCATAATATCGACGTCTTTGGTGGGCCTTCCAATCAACATATCGCGCACATAACCACCAATTACAAATGCTTCCACCTTTAAATTGGATGCTTCCCTCTGAATTACCGCAAATATTTTGTCTTGCAGAAGCTGCTTCATCACACTTATTCTCTGATGACATTAAATCCTCCAGAAGGCAATAGCTCTATTATCCTCGAAGGTTTTAAAGACGTTTTCTCTTCCCTCAACAAATTTATTACATAGCCTGCCTCATTCAAAAATGATTCTGGTATATCTGAATATTGTTCTGGCGCTCCTGCTCCGCTCGAATTGGCAGATGATGATATGATTGGTTTGCCTAGCTCATTAATCAGGAGAATGCAAAATTCATCTTTCGGAATTCGAACAGCTACGCTGCCATCTGAACTACTTGTGCTGGCCGCCATTTTCATTAAGCCATGAATTATTACCGTTGTAGGCCGCTCAGCACTTAAAAAAGAAATGAGATCGCTGTTCACATCTTCGCAATAATCTGAAAGCATGTCTATATCCGAAAACAGGACTACAAATCCTTTACTTTCTTCCCGGTTCTTGATCTTCGTCACCCGCTGTACAGCTTGCTCATCAGTGGCGTCACAACCAATTCCCCACACAGTGTCAGTGGGATATATCAATACCCCGCCACGACTTAACACCTCTTTCCCCGAGGCAATTTCTTCCTTTATACTCATAATAGTTGATCTATATTAATCGTTTTCACACAATCAAAATGCCCTTTAGGACATGATTTATGCCCATGTATACCGCAGGGTCTGCAATCCAGCTTGTTGTTTGTTTGTACAATGGTAGAATTCTCTGACAAGGGCCCAAAGCCATATTCAGGGATCGTTGAACAATATACGGCCGTAACCGGCGCATTCATTGCCGATGCAATGTGCATAGGTGCAGAATCATTGACGTAATTCATGGCCGCATCCCTCATCAGCGCTGCCGTTTGCAACAAGGTAAGTTTTCCAGCAAGGTTTTTATAATTTGGATTTGATGCCTCATCGCAAATTTCGCTACACAATGCTGAATCGGCTTCTGAACCAATTAAATAACCCGCTCCTCCTCTTATTTTGATAAGCTCGATCCATTTTTGTTTCGGAAATTGCTTTGTAAACCAAATTGATGCTGGTGCAATACAGATATACGCATTGGCTTTATGAGCTTGAACATCCTGAAAATCCCGATCACTTGGATATAATTTTGGCTTTGCTAACCCATCACGCGTTAATTCGACAATGAGCTCATGATTCCGCTCTACCTCATGGGTTCCATCGCCAATAATGTGCTTTACCCTTTTGGTAAAGAGAAAAGAAAAGGGATTTTTATCAAATCCGATTCTGGTTTTTGCTCCTGACAAGCCGCACAGTAAGCCGCTCGATCCAAAGCGATGCACATTTATTACCACGCTGTATTTCGAACTTCGTATCTGCGAAATTAGATTTAGCAAACTCCCCATTTTGCCATCTTGCTTATCAAAAACCAAAACCTTATCAATTTGTGGATTACCAATCAGTAAGGCCTCATTTCCCCTGCACACCAGCATGTCAATATTCGCACTTGAAAATGATAAGCGCAATTCTTCCACTAATGCCGTAGCGAGAATAACATCTCCCAGAAATGCGGTTTGTATGACCAGGATCTTCTTCATCTAGTTCTGCAGTATTTGGATTATCAATGAAACGCTAAAGATACTGAGCAAGAACCAACCTAAAACCCCCTCCAATATTGCCGTATAGGTTGAGTCGTCTATCACTTCTAAGGTCAGGTATAAGAAAAGCGAGTCGGCAGATGTAGGATCAAATTCGATAGTTGTATCAACCAGTTGGAACATATATCCGGAATGGTTGGCCATGGAATTCATTAACTCGGTCAATGACATGTGTCTTTTATCCCCATCCTGAGCATACGAAAGACCGGCAAACAATAACAACACAATGGAAAGAGTAATAAATAGTCGGTATGTCATACCTTTATGTTGATTCAAATGAAGAGAAATGTGAGGAAGTCAAATATACTAAACAGCTATATCATGCTCCCTCAAAGCATCGTTTAATGATGTCTTCAGATCAGTGCTTTCTTTGCGCTGCCCAATAATTAATGCGCAGGGGACATGGTAGGTGCCAGCTGCAAACTCTTTGGGCAAAGAGCCAGGAATAACGACCGATCTGCTGGGAACCGTACCTCTGTATTCAATGGGTTTCTCACCGGTTACATCTATAATTTTGGTCGATTTTGTTAGTACAACATTGGCACCCAGCACTGCTTCTTTTTCAACTCTTACTCCCTCTACCACTATGGATCGAGAACCGATGAAACAACCATCTTCAATTACCACCGGCGCCGCCTGAACCGGTTCCAACACACCTCCTATACCAACCCCTCCGCTTAAATGTACATCTTTTCCAATCTGAGCACATGATCCTACCGTTGCCCAGGTATCCACCATGGTTCCGCTGTCTACATACGCACCTATATTAACGTATGATGGCATCATAATAACTCCTTTCGCCAGGTATGATCCGTAGCGCGCTATAGCATGTGGGACAACACGAACGCCCAGTTCTTTGTAATTCGTCTTCAGCTTAATCTTATCATGGAACTCGAATGGGCCTGTCTCAATGACCTTCATTTCCTGGATCGGAAAATATAGGATAACTCCCTTCTTTACCCATTCATTCACCTGCCAACCCTCTGCAACAGGCTCAGCCACACGCACTTTACCAAGGTCCAGGTCAGCAATTAACTGACGAATGCACTGTTTGGTTTCCTCATCTTTAAGCAAGGATCTGTCATCCCATGCTGCCTCTATTTGTTCTTTCAATTCCATGCCTTTCTAACTGTTGCGAATATAACTATTATATCAATCTACCATCTTAAAATCAGGCTTACGACATGACATATTTATAAGTACCTTTGCATTCCAAAATAACAAAAAAGCATGGCTAGAGTGCTGGCAATAGATTTCGGTCAAAAGCGAGTTGGGATTGCAGTAACTGATCCTGATCAGATAATTGCATCAGGCTTAACAACTATCAGGTCATTTGAAATATTTGATTTTTTACGCGAATATTTCAATAAGGAAGAGGTTGAGTGCGTTATTATCGGCGAAGCGGTTCAGATGAACAACAAACCGGCTGATTCAATGAAACTGATCAATCCATTTATCAAAAAATTTGAAAAGACCTTTCCCGATATACCTTTGCATAGAATAGATGAACGCTTTACATCCTTATTGGCGAAGGATACAATTCTGCGCAGTGGAGTCAATAGGAAAACCCGGCAGAACAAAGCCTTAATTGATAAGGTGAGTGCCACTATTATTCTGCAAAGCTATTTAGAACAAAATATTACCCTATGATATTGCCGATTGTAGCGTATGGTGACCCCGTACTGAAGAGAAAATGTGGTCCTATAGAAAAGGGTCATACAGGGCTGGGCCAGCTGATCGAAAACATGTACGAGACCATGTATAACGCCAATGGCGTAGGGCTTGCCGCTCCACAGATAGGGGAATCCATTCGTTTGTTCATTGTAGATGCTTCCGCCCTTGCGGATGAGGAAGAAAATCAAGAACTCCTGGATTTTAGAAAAGTATTCATCAACGCGGAGATGCTTGAAGAAGAAGGAGAGGATTGGAAATTCAATGAAGGATGCCTCAGTATTCCTGAGATCAGGGAAGAGATAGACAGGAATCCATTTATCAGAATAAAATATTATGACAAGGAGTTTAACCTTCACGAGGATCGATTCTCAGGGATTCAGGCACGTATTATTCAGCATGAATATGACCATATTGAAGGGACACTCTTTGTAGATCACTTAAATCCGTTGAAGAGAAGATTATTAAAGCGTAAGCTGACAGATATATCCAAAGGTAAAATAGAAGTAGATTACAAAATGAAATTCCCATTAGTTAAAAAACGCACAGCATGAAAAACACTTTGTTCACCCTTATTGTAGCCGCCATCCTAGTATCCTGTTCATCGAAAGACAACACCATTGAAGCAATCGGAGAGCTTGAGATAAAATTGTATTCTGAAAACACAACCGTTTTTGATAAAGATATAGCAGACAAGCTTGTTGCCACCTATCGGGATTTTGTTTCAAAGTACCCCGAAGATGAAAAGTCACCTGAGTACCTATTTAAGGCTGCTGAAGTATCCATGGGAATGGAAAGCTCTGAAAGTGCATTGGCATGTTACAAACAAGTATATACAGATTATCCGGATTATGCAAAGGCGTCCACAGCCCTATTCCTTGAGGGTTTTGTCTATGAAACGCAGACAGCAAATTTGGTAATGGCTCAAAAATGCTACAACGAGTTCATGGATAAATATCCGAATCACACATTGGCAGATGATGCAAAATTTTCAGTTGAGAATCTGGGCAAATCTGACGAAGAGATTATCAGGGAATTTGAAGAGAAGCTAAAGAATAAGGCGATAGAGGGTACTGAAGAAAATGACTCTACCGAAACTAATGACCCTGAAATTCTTTAGTAGCGACAGCTTCTGAGCAACTGTATTTTACAAGTTTTATCGCTTCAACAGCCTCCCTTACGTCATGTACACGTAGGATGCTGGCTCCATTCAATAATGCTATAGTATTCAGAACGCTTGTGCCATTTAGGGCTTTTTCAGGCTTTGTTTCCAGGACTTTGTTAATCATCGATTTTCGCGACAGGCCTGCAAGTACAGGATATCCCAGCTCTTGAAACCCGGCAAGTCTGTTTAACAGAATATAATTGTGCTCAAGGGTCTTGCCGAACCCAAATCCCGGATCTAGGATTATATTTTTAACGCCCATTTGCTCCAACTGCTGAACGCGTTGTTTAAAATACGCATATACCTCCTCAAATACATTGCTATAAGACGGATCATCTTGCATATTTTGCGGTGTTCCTTTCATGTGCATTAATACATATCCCATCTGGCTGTTAGCCATAACCTCGAACATTTTATTATCCAGCTCCCCCCCAGATATATCGTTAATCATATCTGCTCCATGCTCCTGGGCTTGCAGTGCAACATCTGCTCTGAATGTATCTACAGAGATAATAATGCCGGGAAATGATTCTCTGGTTGCATTGAGCAAAGGAAGCAATCGGTTCAGCTCTTCTTCAACGGCTATGTGTTTTGCGCCCGGTCTTGAGGAGCAGGCTCCAATATCTATTATCATGGCACCTTCCGCAATCATAGAGCCTACCCGCTTCAATACAGCCTCGGTTGGGGATGCTTGCGGTGTTTTTACATCAGCGGCGGCAGGAATATAAAATGAATCTGGTGACACATTAACAACACCCATGACCACAGGTGTTAATAAATCCAGGGATTTGCCGTTACAATTGATGGATTGCCCAGCGCAAAATGATATATCTTTAGAAGCTTTATTCAATTCAATTCAATTCATTAATTTTTTTCAGTTCGGTAATGAGTAGTAAAACTACAACCCAATACGCAAATGCGGTAGAAAAATGCAAAGATATTTTCTTTAAAAAATTCCAGGACTACGGTTCATCGTGGAGGATGTTGAGAAGTACTTCGGTTACGGATCAAGTGTTCATCAAGGCTCAGCGTATCCGATCGATAGAACAAAAAGGGGAAAGTAAAATCGATGAAGGAATTCTGCCGGAGTTTATGGGCATTCTCAACTACTCGATTATTGCCCTGATACAATTAGAATTGGACGATGTTGTTATCGATGAGGAAGAAGTGGTGGGAGATGAACTATCACTCGATGATGTCAGCTCTTATTATAAAAAGCACACTGAGCATGCCGAAAGTCTAATGATGAGTAAAAACCACGATTACGATGAGGCCTGGCGGGATATGCGCGTAAGTTCTTTTACCGATTTAATACTCACTAAACTAATGCGCATCAAACAAATTGAAGAAAATAAAGGAGAAACAATAGTGTCTGAAGGTATAGATTCCAACTACTACGATATTATTAATTATGCTATTTTTGCCCTGATTCAATTAGCGGAAAAAGGAGAGAGCTGAGATGAAGATATTTACCATCATTTCGAGATTACTTGTGGGTTCGTTATTCATAGTTTCCGGGCTCATAAAAGCGAACGATCCGGTTGGCTTTTCCTATAAGCTAAAAGACTACTTCGCCGCGGACGTATTAAACATGGAATGGCTTGTTCCATTTGCCCTGGTCTTGGCAGTCGTAATCTGCATAGTTGAAATTGTGCTCGGATTTGCTACGGTGATGGGTTCAAAAATGAAGCCCGTTTCCTGGTTATTACTGCTGATGATCATTTTCTTTACGTTTCTCACTTTCTATTCAGCCTACTTCGAAAAGGTTACGGATTGCGGATGCTTCGGCGATGCCCTGAAGCTGACGCCGTGGCAATCTTTTTCAAAAGATGCGGTGCTGCTCGTATTCGTACTTGTCATATTTCTGAGAAGAAAAGCGATAGAGCTGAATTCAAGCAAAGAGGATATGATCTACGGAATAAGCTCCTTGGCATTGATTTCTATATTTTCGGTAGGAGTACTGCACAATCCATGGCCCTTTCCAATTTGGTTTACCGGAACTATACTGGCCATCATTTTAATCCTGAAAAAAATTAAACCTCTAAGCACAAAAACCGATCAGGTTGTTTTTGTAATACCTGCACTGCTGTCGATAATATTTTCGGCATACGTGCTGATGCATTTGCCAATAAAAGATTTTCGGCCTTATGCAGAAGGCAAGAGCATTATCGAAGGAATGAAGGATTGTGAAGAACTAACAGATAAGGAATGTCCTGAATACATGGTATTGTACAAGATGAAAAGTACGGAGAACGGAGAAACCAAGACTGTCGATAGCAAGGAATATCTGGAGAAAAAGCTATGGGAAGACAAGACCTGGGAAATCCTTCCGGATGAGACTGAAAATATACTGATCAACGAAGGTTATGAGCCGCCAATACACGATTTCAGCATTACATCCAGTGAAGAGGGTGAAGTTACTTTCAAATATTTGGAAGATCCAAACTACACGCTTATCATAATTGCCTACAACATCAACAATGAGAATAACATAGAGGTAAAAGACAAAGTCAATGCATTGGCAAAAGGCGCGACGGGTGCTGGAGTGAGCTTCATCGGATTATCAGCATCTTCAGATGAGGACGTCGATATATTCAGACATGAAGTTCAGGCGATGTATGCTTACTTTGCAACTGATGAAAAAACCCTTCAAACTATCATTCGGTCAAATCCGGGATTATTACTTTTGAAGGCTGGAACAGTAATAAAAAAGTGGCACTATAATGATTTGCCTAAATTTGATGAAATTGACGTGCTTAAAAGAACAAACGGTTGATATAGAATGATTAGGTTTCTCATAAAAAGATTGATCTACGGATTTCTGGTACTCTTAGGAGTAATAACAGTTGTGTTCCTGCTCTTCAACGTATTACCCGGTGATCCTGCGAGAATGATGCTGGGAGCACGTGCCGATCAGGTCTCTATTGATGCAATTCATCGTGATCTTGGGCTTGACCGACCTGTTCCTGTTCAGTTTGCAATGTACCTAAACGACCTCTCACCAATTTCATTTCATGAAAAAGAGGATAAGACTCACTTTCTATATTTAAGTCCGAACAAATTTACCGAGTTCACTGTTCTCATCAACTTTTCTGAAACCAAAATTCTGGTTGCAAAGGCGCCATATTTAAGAAGATCCTATCAATCGAAGAGAAAGGTATCGGAGATAATTACTGAAGCCCTGCCAGAAACAGCGGTGCTTGCTGCAACATCTATGACATTCGCCACTATTGTTGGAATATTACTGGGTGTACTTTCAGCTATTAAGCGATACAGCATCTTCGATAATGCATCATTGATTTTTGCGGTTTTAGGAATGTCAGCTCCATCGTTTTTTTCAGGAATAATAATAGCCTGGCTTTTCGGGTATGAATGGAGCAAATGGACAGGACTGAATATGACAGGAAGTCTTTTTACTATTGATCCCTTTGAAGGTGAGGTGCTAACATTGAAAAATTTGATCTTACCAGCTTTAACCCTCGGTATCAGACCATTGGCTATTATAGTTCAACTAACCAGGAGCTCTCTGCTCGATGTGCTTTCACAAGATTATATCAGAACAGCAAAATCCAAAGGACTGTCTTTCTACTCGGTTATCTTTAAACACGCTTTAAAAAATGCACTAAACCCTGTTATCACCACACTTTCTGGTTGGTTTGCGTCTCTCCTGGCGGGCGCTGTTTTTATTGAATATATTTTTGGTTGGAAAGGTATAGGGAAAGAGCTATTTGACTCATTGGAAAAATATGATTTCCCTGTTGCTATGGGGGTTACATTATTTCTTGCAACTGTTTTTGTAATCGTAAACATACTGGTGGATATTGTTTACGCCATCCTCGATCCAAGAGTAAGGCTTCAGTGAAAATTAGTGGTTAATTTCTTTATCAGGTTTTAGTCAATGAGGAAAAAAATCGTAGCAGGAAACTGGAAAATGAATACGACCTACCTGGAAGGGATAGCGTTATACCGCGAAATAGAAAATCACCTTGTTGACATAGACGATTCGGTAGAACTAATTATTGCACCCCCTTTTACGCATATTTCAGCTATCGCCAAATTAGCCCGGGATAGCCAAATTTCAATTGCCGCCCAAAATTGCGCAGCGGATATGGGAGGAGCATACACCGGTGAAATATCCGTTGGCATGATAGTCTCGGCAGGAGCCAGTCACGTTATTATTGGCCATTCTGAAAGGCGAAAAATATACGGTGAATCGAATGCAGTAATCAAGAAAAAAATCGACCTCGCACTTGAATCCCAATTAACACCCATCTTTTGCTGTGGGGAGTCCTTGGAAGACAGAAAAGATGGAAATCACTTTAATGTGGTTTCAAACCAGATAGAGCAGAGTTTGTTTCACCTGGGCAAAAATGAGTTGGGCAAAGTTATTGTAGCTTATGAACCAGTATGGGCAATTGGAACAGGAGAAACCGCCACCCCAGAAGAAGCGCAGGAAATGCATGGCTACATAAGGAATTGGATTGTTGAAAAATATGGTGATGAACAGGCAACGGAATTGTGCCTATTGTATGGAGGTAGCTGTAATCCTGCCAATGCGGAATCTCTTTTTTTGCAACCTGATGTGGATGGGGGGCTCATAGGTGGGGCATCGCTAAATTATTCGGATTTTATAGACATCGCCAAGGCATTCAGCAAGTAAATTCATGAAGGTCAGGCTCATTCTTATCATTTCTTGCTTGTTGGGATTGAGCAGCTTGTCTGATGCACAAAAACTCAAGGAATTCACCAAGGATCCGGATAAATACTTTGAAGAACTCACCACGTGGATGACCACTTCGTACGAAAGTGGACAGGACATTATGGACGAGTTTCATGCTATATGGAAAATTGACAAGCTGGAAATTAAAGACCAGGAAAAGATATTTAAGCTGGCCAATAATGCACTAAAGGGCAGAATGAAAGCAATTGGTGATTCCGTGAGTTTTACATACGGTCCATCCACACAAAAATTGACAGATAGCCAAATACAGTTTGTTTATGAAACATCCAATGCGATGCTCAAGAAACGGCTCAAACCATCTCCTCATTTCCGTGATTATTTGCTCACACTCATCAACCTCACCACAACAGGCCAATCGGAAGTGAGCTTTAGCGCATGGCAAAAGAGTTTGAATAAACTTATTACAACCGCTCGGTCCAGAAAGATTGTAGCCTACCTGGATTTCTCTAACAAGTTATTCTCAGAGGATGTGTTGTATAAATCATCGTCAGTTACATGGGCAGCCGGCAATAGAAACTACTCTTTTGAATTCGACAGCCTTCCTAAATTAGTATTTCAAAACGTAGATCTTAAATGTTATTCTAAGGGGGATAGTTCTATCATCTATGGCACGGCCGGTGCCTACTATCCTACCAGCAAGCTCTGGGTTGGTAAAGGTGGATTGGTTAAATGGCTAAGATGTGATGTAAAAGAAGAAGTAGTTAGGGCACTGCTCTCCGATTACAAGATAGCCCTCAAGAGCCCGACATTTACAGCCGACTCCGCAACTTTCTATAACACCAACTATTTTGATAAGCCGCTGCAGGGGATGCTCAAGGATAAATTGAAAGCAAATGTGACAGCAAAGAATGCAACTTATCCCAGATTTGATTCTTATGATAAACGTTTACAGATCAACAATTTATTTGACAAGGTAGATTATGATGGGGGATTTTCAATGCAGGGACCAAAGCTCATAGGATCCGGAAGTAAGGAAGAGGACGCATATATTACATTTAAGCTCTATTTCGAGAATGACTCAATACGTCGAAATCAAGAGCGGTTTTTGGTGGTAGCTTCAAAAAGTTTTGTCATTGAAGACGCTGGAATTACCTCACGCAAAGCTGCGGTTACCTTCTATCTTGGTGAAGACTCAGTGTACCATCCACAGCTACAAATGAAATTTCTAGTTAAACGTGCGGGTGAAAAAGTAATTAGCAGGCAACTGGTTTTAATACGTGATAACAAGGGGCTGGCACGCAGCCCATATTACAATACCTATCATGAAATAGATATGAATTTTGAAGCACTTTATTGGGACATCGACCACCCGAGAATGGAATTTAAAAGGCTGAGGGGAATTGGATCTGAGAGTAAAGCAAACTTCGAATCAACTGATTATTACCGCAAGAATAGATATGATAAGATTCAAGGTATGGCTCCCGTGCATCCCTTGGTAGAGCTGAGGCAATTTTCCAAAAAGAATGCAGATACCAGGGAGTTCTGGACCTACGAGCTGTCGAACTTTTTAAGAGCACCAATAGAAGATGTACGACAATCGATTATGCACTTAGCGAATATGGGATTTATAGATTACAATTATGCCGAGGATCGATCCTATATTAAGGATAAAACTTTCGAATACCTGCTCGATAATGCGGGGCGAAGGGATTACGACGTTATTAAATTTAACTCTGTCACATCAGACAATAAGACTAACGCCAGCCTAAATCTGTTGAATTACAATCTTAATATGAACGGTGTATCCAGCATATTTCTAAGTGATTCACAAAATGTTTACATCTATCCAGCAGCGCAAAAAATTGTATTGAAAAAAAATAGAGATTTCATTTTTTCGGGTAGAGTTCATGCAGGATTGTTCGATTTTTTCGGCAGGGAATTCTCCTTTGAATATGACAAATTCAAAATAAACCTCGACAATGTTGATTCGTTAAGACTCAGCGTTTTAGGTGAGCCAAATAAGTACGGAGAGCAGAAAGTCACTTATATCAAGACCGTTATTGAGCACATAAATGGCGAGCTCTTGATAGATAAACCAGAGAACAAATCCGGCGTTAAGCCGGCCTCGACTTATCCAATATTTCACAGCTTAAAAGATTCGTATACTTACTATCAACGAGGCTCCATCCAAAATGGAGTTTATGACAAAGAAAAATTCTATTTCCACCTGGAGCCCTTCACTATTGACAGTTTGGATAATTTTGATCCAGCTTCAATTGCGCTTAATGGAAACTTTGTGTCGAGCGGTATATTTCCCGACTTTGAGGAAGCACTTACGGTACAGCCAGATAATTCCTTAGGTTTCTCAAGACTCACCCCTCCGGAAGGTTTTAGCGTGTATGGCGGCAAAGCAAACTACGAAAATCAGATAAACCTCTCGCACGATGGGCTGAAGGGTGACGGCGCACTTCAATATTTAACCTCAACGGCGATCTCCAATGAGTTTTTCTTCTTTCCGGATTCCATGAATGCAATAGCGCAAAGTTTTGAGGTTCACAAACAGGTTAGCCCTGTTGAATACCCAAGTTTGGTGTCGGAGAATGTCGACATACATTGGGAGCCTAACATCGATCTAATGCACGTTGAAAATATTGACAAGCCGTTTGCCATGTATGACGGGGAAGCGATGTTGAATGGAGGAGTAGATTTAGAGCCAAAAGGACTCTCGGGAAATGGCTCAATGAAGTTTGGGGAGGCCGAAATGATCTCTGACCTCATGGTTTATGGCGAACATGCCTTTGACGCAGATACCGCCGAATTCAAGCTTTCCACAGATAGCTTACAAGAGCTTGCCTTTAAGACCATCAATGTAAATGCGCACATAGATTTTGAGGAAAGAACAGGGGTTTTTGCATCGAATGGAGAAGGGTCCTTTGTAGAATTCCCGGCAAATCAATACTTCTGTTTTGTAGATCAGTTTACCTGGTTCATGGATAAAGGAGATATTGAATTGAGTGCAACTTCGCAAACAACAGCGATAGAAGGTGAAGAAGATGTAAAACTGGAGGGTTCAGAATTTATCTCAACACACCCTAAGCAAGATTCTCTCAAGTTTATCGCGCCCAGAGCCCAATACAATGTGAGGAAGAGTATCATCTACGCCAAAGAGGTACAACTCATCAATGTCGCAGATGCAAGAATTTATCCGGATAACGGAGACGTAACCATCCATAAGAAAGCCAGAATGGAGACACTGGAAAATGCAAAAATAATGGCTAACGTGGTAACCAGATATCATAATATGTACAATTGCACAGTTGATATTAAGGCCAAGAAAATGTACAAGGCAGTAGGCGATTATGACTATATCGACGAGAAGAATGAAAAGCAAGTTATTCATTTCGATGAGATCACCGTGGACACCACCGCCCAGACTTATGCTATTGGAAAAATTGCAGATAATGCAGGATTTAAACTCAGCCCCAAATTTGCATTTATGGGAGATGTGAAGCTAATAGCATCGAACGAATTTGTAAACTATTCGGGTTTTACCAAAATCAGTCATTCCTGTAAAGGCATTATCAGCAATTGGTTCAAATTTTCAGAGGATATTAATCCAAATGCCATTTACCTGCCAGTTGATACGTTCCCTACTAACTTAACAGATGACAAGCTGTCATCCGGAATATTATTGGGTAAAGACACCTCATATACATACGCCACATTCTTGTCCCTGCAAAACAAAAAAAATGACATTGCTGTACTTCCAGCTGCAGGATACCTGTTCTATGAGAAATCCAAACAAGAGTATCTGATCTCTAATAAAGACAAACTTGGCGAAATTGCACTACCGGGTAACCTGGTTAGCATTAATACATCAAAGTGTATGGTAACAGGCGAAGGAAAAATTGATTTGGGACAAAATATTGGGCAAATAGAAATGACAACTTTGGGTAATGCAAAACACGACCTTGAAAACCTCACTACCGATTTCGATTTATTAATGGCAATAGACTTTTTCTTTGACGAGTCCGCTTTAAAAAACATGGCAGAAGCACTTGCAGAGGATGAAACTGTCGAGGGCATAGATTATAATCGAACTACTTACGAAAGAGGCTTGTCCGAGTTGATTGGAAAAGATCTTGCCGATAAATCGATTTCGGAGATAAATCTTTATGGCAAATACAAAAAAATGCCTGCAGCTCTGGTTCACACACTGGTTTTTAGTGATTTGAAGATGTACTGGAATGATACCACGGGTTCATACCTATCCAGGGGGCCCATTGGACTGAGTAATGTCAATAAAAGGCAGGTTCACAAATCTTTGAAGGGATATATTGAGATACTTAAGAAACGCACGGGCGATGTGTTTACTATTTACCTTGAAGCCACGGAGGATAAATGGTATTTCTTTACCTACCAGCGAGGATTGATGCAGGCAATTTCCTCTAATGAAGATTTTAACACTATTGTTAAGGAGGTAAAGGCAACTAAGAGAAAACTGGCAACAAAAGGAGGTGCACCCTATCAGTTCATCATTTCTTCCGTTCGCAAGAAGAAGACCTTTCTTAACAAATTCAACAGTACCGAATAAATCCTATATTGGGCAATAATGATATCAGCGATCAATATCATAACACTCATTATAGCCTATCTACTGGGGTCAGTCGCTTCGGCTGTTTGGATCGGAAAGATTTTTTTTAATCTGGATGTACGTGAATTTGGAAGTGGCAATTCGGGGGCAACAAATGCATTCCGCGTCTTGGGAAAACCAGCGGGGATAACCGTCCTTTTAATGGATTCCGCTAAGGGGTGGCTCTCTGTTCAAATGGCGTATTTGCTACAATACTTCGATTTTAACCACAATTTACCTGGTACAGCGCCATATGTTGATTTGCAACTGGCATTGGGCATTGCTGCCCTACTAGGTCATATTTTTCCAATATATGTGGGATTCCGGGGAGGTAAGGGTATTGCAACGCTTCTGGGCATCATCTTAGCAATACATCCTTACGCAGCACTGTATTCGTTAGGTGTTTTCGTTGTTGTATTTCTTATAACCAGATATGTATCACTTAGCTCCATGATTGCATCGCTGTCATTTCCAATAGTTGTAATATGGATATTTGAAGCCACTATACCTTCTCTGGTAATATTCTCTTTGCTTATTGCAATTTTGGTCTTGATCACTCATCAGAAGAATATCGAAAGGCTGCTGAGCAAGGAAGAATCCAGGGCAAAAATATTCAACAAAAAATCCAACGCCAACTCTCAAGAAACTGTTACTACCACCTCTTCGGAATAAAGTAGTCCCGCACTTATTTACTTTTGTATGTTAATAACAATGGCTACCTCTTTACCAAATAGTAACTTTTTGCCGTTTATCTTCGTAACAACACTGATTCAGTCATCACATAATACGAATACTGAATACATTTCAAACCCTGTCCCAGATAAATTGAATCAGGTAGAGATTGGTTTAGGTCTCTAAATAATCCAATTTATCTACGACGGGGTTATTATTATGGC
>JYMV01006561.1_pt1 | contig 17393 bp, 20 predicted proteins | sample 338911 | NCBI WGS metagenome assembly JYMV01 (sample SAMN03354496, study PRJNA234377) | hydrothermal vent metagenome | biome: Deep sea; feature: Hydrothermal plumes at the Eastern Lau Spreading Center, Western Pacific Ocean; material: Seawater | place: Tonga | collected 2009 | depth 2000 m m
ACCATCCAATTATTCGCCCTTCAATAAACGCAGTTGCAAAAACTTATGATCTTGCTGTTGAAGAAGAAGATCTTGCATCAGCAAAATCATCCGTTACAGGAAAACTAGTAAACCGCTTCTTACATATTGCAGAAAGTGCACAAGATGTAGTTTTACAAAACAAGATGCAAAGAAAGTTAGGTCAACTTACTGGTACCTGCTTCCAAAGATGTGTTGGTATGGATGCACTAAACTCACTTCACTCAACTACATTTGAGATGGATGAAAAACATGGAACAAAATATCATAAAAGGTTGTTAGAATTTATCAAGATGGTTCAGTATGAAAATCTGGTAATTGGTGGAGCCATGACTGATGTCAAGGGTGACAGAAGCAAGGGACCAACTGAGCAAGAAGATCCTGATCTGTTTGTTCATATCGTAGATAGAGATGACAAGGGTGTTTACATTTCAGGCGCAAAGGCTCATCAGACTGGCTGTGTTAACTCTCATTGGATGATTGTAATGCCAGCTATGAGATTAACTGAAAAGGATAAAGATTATGCAATTGTTGGCTGTATTCCAGCAGACGCTCCTGGAATAACTTACATCTATGGTAGGCAGTCTTGCGATACGAGAAGCATGGAACCTGGTGATATGGATCAGGGTAACTCTCAATTTTCTGGTCAAGAAGCAATGGTAATCTTTGACAGAGCTTTCATTCCAAACGAATTGATCTTCATGGACGGTGAGTACGAATTTGCATCTATGTTAATTGAGAGGTTTACATGTTATCATAGACGAAGCTATGTTTGTAAAACTGGTGTAGGTGACGTTCTTATTGGTGCTGCGGCTTCTATAGCAGACTATAATGGTGTGCCTAATGTTTCTCACATCAAGGATAAACTAGTTGAAATGACTCATCTAAACGAGACAATCTATGGTACAGGAATTGCATCCTCGTATCAATCTCATAAAATGAAGTCTGGAGTTTGGCAAAATGACGATATGTTGGCAAACGTGTGTAAACACAACGTTACACGCTTCCCTTATCAAATAGGCCGGTTTGCCCAAGACATTGCTGGCGGACTAATGGTTACACTGCCATCTGAAGCTGAATTTAGAAGTCCAGAAACTGGACCACTACTCAAAAAATACCTAAAGGGAAGAAAGGGTGTTGACGTTGAAAACAAGATGAGAATTTTACGTTTGATTGAAAATATGACCATGGGTAGGAATGCTGTAGGTTATCTTACAGAATCAATGCATGGAGCAGGCTCACCGCAAGCTCAGAGAATTCAGATTGCACGTCAGATGCAACTTGGTTACAAAAAACAACTTGCAAAAGATCTTGCAAAAGTTCAAGAAGAGGGTGATGAAACTCTTGAAAATTCAGATTACTTTAAGCGAGTTTTCAAATTAGACAATTCGAACGAATAACCTTATTCTTTCTTTTCTTTAGATTCTTTTTCCTTATCGAGAAAAAATTCCGGTACATCTTTTGATTTGGTATTTTCTTCACCAATTTTCTCGGTTTTTTCCTCTTTCACAGAATTATTAACATCCTTTTTGAGCTGTTTAAACAGATCATCAACATTAAATTTTTTCTTCTCATTTGTCAAGTCTTGAGATTTAATATACTCTTCATCATTTGATAATTCAGCTATTTTGCTTGATTCGGTTAGAAATTCATCGACAGTACTAGTTTCAGATTCTTTTTTCTTTTTACCTTTCGAAATTTGTCTAATTATCATGATTCCAATAATTACAGCAATTATGATATAGTTTATTGGCGGCTGTAAAATTTTTGTAATAAATCCTACCTGTGGAATTACATAAGCAACAGTTCCCAGATAATTCTCTTTAGTTATGGGATAATCGGTTCCTGGTATAGAATCCTGATTATTATCACCTTTTGTTCTCAATACTTTTGGGTCATCACCAACTTTAGCAACTACTCTGTGCACAATTACTTTAGCCTCATCTTTTGGTCTATCAAACACAATAACATCTCCAATGGTAACATCATCAAACTGTGCGTGCCCAGTAACCACTATAATGTCGTACATAGCTAATTGTGGATACATACTTCCACTGGAAACAACATAGAATGGAGTCGATGTACCAAAATAAGCCTGAAGACCAATCCAAATTATAGCGATAGAGATAGCTACAATTACTGCATCCCTAACTACTCCCTTAATTGAAGCCAAGTTACGTTTTTTCCTTTGTGATGATTAGATAAATCTTACTTAATTTTATTAAATTTTAGTACCACAACTTTGACAGAATTTTGAATTCAGTTTATTATCAAAATTACAGCTTGGACATCTCAATCCTTTCTGTGTCGGTGTGTCACTTGTAGTAGCGGAAGAATCTCCAAGTAAAATAATTTCACCAACCTTTTTTATTTTCTGCCAATTAATACTGATATCGTTGCCTTCATTATCTGAGATTACTAAAATTACCTGATTGTTAGAATCTACACCTACCTGCTTGGCTATTCCTATTTGCTTAGCATTTTCATCGAACACAGACATGCCAGAAATCGCACTAAATGTTGAAGCAATAGGCTTAGTTTCTTCAGAATCATCAAACGCATGGTATTGGTCATCATATTTTCTTTCTGTGTCACTCATCGATTCCTCAATAATTTCTGATTTTGTTTCAAGTGGTTTTGCATTACCAACATCACTCAATTGATCTGTTTTCTGAAATTCTCTATATTCAGCAATCGTAGAACCACACGTTGTGCAAAGATACTGTCCCCTCTCAGCAAGAATTAAATTTTCAGCCACTTCTTCGTTAGGATTCTCATACTCAATTTTTGGACCTCCATCATATTCCTTGTCACATGTATTACACGAATATTTTTTAATTTTTTCTGCATCCAATCTTCCAATTGGGGCTAAAAATAGATCTGGACCGCCAAGGTTTCCTTTTCCCTGTTGTTCATCCGTTACTAGTGCTAGTACATATCCACCAGAACCCCTTAATTTTTTTATTTGGAAATTATCACTCATGTATGAAGATAATAAAAATATCACTTAAGTATATTTCATTTGTAATTAAGATTTAACGAAAGGTTACAATTTTTTATACTAACATATTTAGGGACGATTTTTTGTTTTATGCTTATGGCAATAACCAAAGTTTCAGACACAAAAACCTGGGAAACCGATGTAATTGGTTCCCCAGTACCTGTTTTCGTTGATTTTTGGGCTGAGTGGTGTGGACCATGTAGAATGGTGGGACCTGTTGTCGAAGAGCTATCTGGTGATTTTGATGGTAAAGTTAAATTTGTTAAAGTTAATGTTGACGAGGCTAATGAGCTAGCATCAAAATACAATGTTTTCAGTATACCAACTTTGATGATATTCAACAAAGGCGAAGTAGTTGCTCAACAAGTAGGCGCAGCATCAAAGGACACATACAAAAACATGATTGATAGGGCACTGGGAAGCCTCTAGTCTCAAATTATTTTAATTATAGAACCTAAACTAATTATAATTGTAATGAATTATTAAATTTTATGTCCCTAGGAGAAGTTGATACACTAAACCTTTTGACAGAAAAGCTGGATAAACTATTCAACGATTCTCAAGAATATTATGAGACATTTCTTGACACCAACAACTTGTATAAGCAGGATAAATTAACTGACAAGGAATTTTTCCAAAAATTGGGCGATTACGTTGTTGCATATTCCGCATTAGAATTTCTATCAATCAAAGTAATTTTTGAAATGAAAAAAACAATTGATAAAATAGCAGGAGGTTCAGCTCCAGGCGGCACACAATCACCAGGTCTTATGCCAGGTATGGGCTCACCTGGAACGATGGCCGGTGGTATGGGTATGCCGCAAGGATCACGTGCTGGTACTGCACAAAACCCAGTTGGTGCACCACCATCTATTGTTGGTGAAGGATTTAATCAACCAGGAACATTACCATCACCTGATTCATCACTAGTCTCAAAACCATCTAACACTACAAAATGTACATCATGCGGTTCTGATCTGCGACCAAACGCGAAGTTCTGTACCAATTGTGGATCTAAAACTTAATTTTTGGAATTATTGTTCAATTATTCTTGAACAGCACCACATTCGGTGCAAAATCTTGCGGAGACAGAAATTTTCTGACCACATTCTGAGCAAAATTTAGTTTCGTTTCCAGAATCTGTGTTTGCACTACCATAAAGTGAAGAGGCTAATAATGCACCTGATGGCTCATATTTTTCATCATCGATAACTTGGGTTGGTGCAAAATCTTTCTCCTCGATAAATGTCATTAGTCTTGGCACTGTTTCCTCTTTGTTTTTTGGATCAGGAACTAGGTCGCCTAACCAAAATGAGAATCGCTTAAGCGTTAGGTCAGGAGTTGAAAATGTCAAAGTGTGACTTGACATGTATTGTTCTGCAGCTTCTTTTCCATTGAAAACTTTCATGTAATATTATTTCTAGATTTATGTATAATGCTTTCTAGTAGATGGACTGGGAGGGAATTGAACCCTCGACATCCGCGTTGCGAACGCGGCATTATACCACTAAACCACCAGCCCTCCACATTCCATAATAAAATCACTTTTTATTCATTTGCTCAACTACAAATACTGGATTTTTACAGTAACATTAGATGACGTTTGACACCGTGATCATCGGATCACATGTAGTGCTGCCCACGGGAATTGTTGATAAAAATATTGTTTTAGACGATGGTAAAATTATCACTTTAACAAACGAAATTCCTTCATGTGATCTAAAAATTAATGCAGATGGACTTTTAGCCATTCCAGGTGTTATTGATCCACATGTACACTATGGAGTTTATTCTCCCATAGAGAAAGCAGCCGTATCTGAATCACATGCAGCTGCTATAGGGGGAGTTACAACCATGATGAGAATGCTCCGTCTGGGCGATTCGTATAAAAAATCATTACTGTCACAGTTAGACGCAAGTTCTAAATCTCATTATGTGGATTATGCCATTCACGCATCTATTTTTAACAACCAGCAAGTTGATGAGATGGAATACTGCGTAGAAAATGGAATCACTTCTTTCAAGTTATACATGAATTTGGGAGGAGATGTAGGTCATGTATATATGGATATGCAGCCTGGAAAAAATCTTTTACAGGAACAGCATGTTGAAGTAAACTCTGAAATTGTTCAAAGAGTTGTTGAAAAAGCAGCTTCCCTTAGATGTCCTCTTGTAGTCCATGCGGAAGATTATGTTGAGTGTGCATGCGGAATAAAAAAAGCTAAGGAGAAAAACCTAGATGGACTTCCTGCGTGGTCTAAAAGCCGACCTACCGAGTCAGAATCAAAGTCGATCAAAACAATTTCAAAATTTGCTAGAGATTCTAACTGTGTTTTGTATTTTGCTCATATTGGTTCTCGGCGTGCATTGGAACAAATCAATGAAGAGAAAAAAAATGGAACAAAAATCCTTACTGAGACATGCCCTCATTATTTGACGCTATCCCATGAAAAGCAAGAGGGGTATCTTGCTAAAGTAATGCCACCTGTAAGAAGTAAAGAGGATGTTTCATTTGTATGGAATACAATTAACCAAAACCAAATCGATACAATTGCGACAGATCACGTAGCAAATCAATTAAAGCTTAAGCTAGGCGGAAATACTGTTTGGGATGCACTCGCGGGATTTCCTAGCATTGGAGTATCTTTATCATTGTTACTTAGTGAGGGTGTCAACAAAAACAGGATAACAATTTCTCAATTAACAAATCTCACTAGTCTAAACGCTGCTAAAATATTTGGGATGTATCCTGCAAAAGGCTCACTTGAGCCTAATTCAGATGCAGATGTTACTTTAGTTGATCTAAAGAAAGAACATAAAGCAACAAGCGAATTATTTGGCGGTTTTTCTGATTATACTGTTTACCAAGATTGGAAATTGAAGGGTTGGCCAGTTAAAACCATTGTTCGTGGCGAAATAGTGTCGGAAGATTTTCAAGTTGTAGGAAAACAGGGTTACGGCAAATTGGTACCTAGAAAAACAATGTCTACTTGATTACATCAAATTTTCCATTTGATTTAGCCTTGTAAATGATGTCTGGTTTTCTGGTAAAAATACCCACCTCTAAAACTCCAGAAATTTTCTTAACACTTTCCTGTAATAATTTTGGTTTTTTTATTATACCAAAATTACAATCAAGAATAATGTTTCCATTTTCTGTAACAAATGGGTATCCTCTATCAAATGTTCTAATGCTTGGCTTACCACCGATTTTTGAAATAGCTTTGGTAACCGTATTTCTAGCTAAAGGATGAACTTCAACCGGAACATCTCTTTTGAAATTTGTAACAAATTTTGAAGCATCTGCCATTATGACAACTTTTTTTGCAGTACTAATGAGAATATTTTCTCTTAATAATGCACCACCGCCACCCTTTATCAAATTTTTTGCCTTGTCAATCTGATCAGCTCCATCAAAGACAATATCAATTTTATCTAGAATAGTATCCATAAGATGTAATTTTCCTTTTTCCGCTTCTAATTTTATTTGCAAAGAAGTTGGGATGCATCTTATATTGAGTTTCTTTTTTTTCACAAACAAGGATAGAGATTTTACAAACGCAGTTGCAGCTCTCCCACTACCTAATCCTATTATCTGATGATTTTTTACAAGTTTTATTGCATCTTCAGATAATGCCTTAATGGCATCATCATATGTCAATTATTCTACCTCTGCCTGACTTAGATTAGATAGTGCTTTTTCTATATCACCGACAACCTTTGACATATCATCATCATTTTCCACATTATTATTATCTAATATTACATCGTCTGTATTAGTTTCCTGTTCCAATTTTTTTTCTTCAAAACCTGAAACAGATGTATCTTTTTCTTCATCACTAGGTTTTTTTACATATGAATCAGTATGCACTGAGCAGTGCTTATTCGAAAACTTTGGATTTTCACAATTAGGATGTTCACAAATGTTTGGCTGGACAACTTTTACCTCATCAGCATTATCTAGCGTTTTAACTATTTTTTGGTTAGTTACAGGTTCTATCTCTTCTATTTTTGTTTCTGTGTGGTTTAGTTTACGTCTGAAAAATTCTGGAATTTTACTTGGTATCTGAGTTAGAGTAATAATCTCAAGAGTGTTGGATTTGCTTTGAAGGATAGAATTTTGTGGGTGTGTAGATTTTGTTCTGCTTTTTTTAGATAACATCTTGGCTAATTTTTGCCTTGGTTTTTCTGTCTCTTTATTAGATGGGTTGATTTGTGATGATATTTCTTGTAACTTTTCATCCATCCTAGATAGTTTTTGGTCCATAGCTGCAAATGTTCCTTCATCTAAAGGATTCATGTCTGTATGTTTCATGGAATTGCCTAATTTTTCTATCTGCGCAATAACTACACCAAGCTGGTGCTGATATCTTATTAGCAGTTTATCACGTTGGATTTTAGTTAGCTGAGAATCCTGTTGATATACCCTGAAAATTGTTTTTGTGAGTATATCTCGTTCCATAATTAACGAGTTTATCTCGGTTTTCGTCCCATAATCAATTTCTTGCATTTATGTATACCATTTGATCCAAGAATATTTTCTGATTTTGGAGTCTGGAAACCCACAACTAGCACAGGTATGGTGCCGTTTATGAAACGAGTTTTTACCACACCGTCTACATCTGATGTGTACTTTCTTTCTAGTAAAGCCACCCATCGATGTTGTGCCTTTTACCATGGTATTGTCACCTATGTTGGAGGTGGAGATATCATGACTACGTTATCTCCTCTCACCACAATGGATCCAAGACTCTTAGCATCGCCCTCAGAAGGGATCTCTTCTGATTGGTCGAGTAGCAGGTTCATGTGCTGGTCAAATCCCAAGAGGTTACCCCTAATGGTTTTGTTTCCTTTGAGCTTGATCAGTACTATTTTGTTAATACTTTCATCCAGTACTTTTACTGCCATATCAACGGACATTTTTTACACTTATTGTGACTGACTACGAAGCCGTATATTAAACATTCACTGGTAAAATTTTCAACTATACTAAGTAAGTCAAGATTGACACTCTTTTGCTAGATTCTTTACAATTTCAGCAAGAAACTTCTCTCCGTCCTTCTTTGTAGCACCAGTTGGGTCACCCCACACTCCGTTCTTTGCAACCTTAGGAAATCCGCCTTGTTCTGTAGAAAGTTTGTTAATTCGTTGTATTTCATTCTCGCTCAAGCCCTTTGTTGTAAAGCCCTTTTTCGCCTTTTTCATCTTGACCTTGTCTGAAATAGCCAGCATTAGTGATGTTTCCACAAAGCCTGCATGGTCAAATTCGTGTTTCATAAAATGCCAGTATGAGTAACATTTTGGCTTGGTGGTTATGTTAAAGGTTACGTCAATCTGTGCCACCAATTCATTCAAGGCTTCCACGTTTCCATGATGACCGTTTAAAATTATAATAGATCCGAGGCTGCCCATACTGTAATCTAGTGACCGAATAATCCCAAACAGGAAGTCTCTATAACTTTTATCTCGAATACTTATGTTGAAAAAAGGGTCATGTTCCTCTGAAATTCCATAGTTAACGGTTGGAAAAACTATGAAGCCACATTTTTTTGCCAAACGTGAAGCAATCTCTGTAACAATGTCAGAGTCAGTTGTTATTGGTAGATGAGCACCATGTTGTTCAATAGAGCCAACAGGAATTATGACTGTAGGTTTTTTTTCCTTGATTAATTTTCTAAATTCAGGATCATACAGCTCGTTAGCGTCCATTACTTTCACTTTGACTTGGTGTGAACTTTTCTCCAGCGGACTTCTAACTTGTTATAAAGTGTAGTAGATTCCAATTTTTGGCCTCTCCTTTTTATTGATTCCAGAGTGTCCTCAGGAGTTACTTTGAAGGAATCTTGGAAGATTATAGGTCCCTGATCAAGGTTTTCGGTAACATAGTGTGATGTGACACCGATAATTTTTGTTCCACGCTCAAATGCCTGCGCATAAGCCAACGAACCAGGAAATGCTGGGAGCAATGATGGATGGATGTTTATTATTCTATTTGGATATCGCCAGACAAAGTTTGGCGTCAAAATTCTCATATATCTTGCCAGAACAATCAGATCCACTTCAAACTTTTTACAGATTTTAAGCAATTTCTCTTCAGCCTTCTCTTGGCTTCTTTCCTCAACAACAACAAATGGTATTTTTGCCTTTTTTGCAAGTGTCGCAAGCGCTCTTTCCGTGCCAACAACAACGGAAATCTTACCCCTAATAGCACCCCTGGCTGATAAGATTTCTTTGAGGCAATATTCCTCTTTGGTAACAAATACGGCAATACTTTTTTCCGTATTAGTTTCAGAGTGGGTGCTTACCTCCATCCTTAGTTTTTTACCTAATTTTTTAAGTCCGGAATCAAGTTGCTTAAAATTAATCTTAGAAGTAAAAGAAACTTCTAGATACATTCCAAATAAACCCTTGATTACATTCTGATTAACTTTCTCAACGTTACCTTTTTTTTGAAATACAAAGTTTGTAAACTGTGCTACAATACCTTCCCTATCTTTTCCAACAACAGTGATGCCAACTATAGTTTTCTTCATTGGCGTCGTTGGTAATTAATTCCATATAATGCTTGGTACACTGTAAATTCTCTATAATATGAAATGGTGCGGGAGGTGGGATTCGAACCCACGAACTCCTAAGAGACAGGGTCCTAAGCCCTGCGCCTTTGACCAGGCTGGGCGACTCCCGCTTGAATCAAGTTGACATGGGCAAACTATTTGGAACAAACGGTGTTAGGGGTATATTTTCTGAAGATTTCAATTTAGAATTTATTCACGATCTTGTATTATCAATTTCAGCCTATTTTGAACATGGAACTATACTTGTTGGGTACGATGGAAGACATTCAAGCCCGGTAATTTCAAAAATAGTTTGTTCCACATTAAACGCTGCAGGACTTGACTGTAATCTTGCGGGACTTGTCCCTACTCCTTGTTTGGAATTTGCAACTAAAAATTTGGGATATGATGGTGGTATTATGATTACTGCCTCACATAATCCACCAGAGTATAATGGAATTAAGCCGGTTGCTAGTGATGGTGTAGAGATTTCACGTGACGATGAGAAAAAAATTGAGGAGATTTTTTTTCAAAAAACATGGAAACATCATTATTCCAAATTAGGTTCCACAAAAAGTGATTCTAGCATAATTCAAAAATACATAGATGGAATAAAATCCCAGGTAGATGTCTCTAACATTAAATCTAGAAAATTCAAGGTTGTTTTGGACCTTGGAAATGGAGCACAGTCGGTTACCGCAATAAAACTATGTGAACAGTTAGGCTGTGAAACTATAACGGTTAACGAGAGAATTGATGGAAACTTTCCAGGTAGAGGCTCTGAACCCACACCAAATAATCTTCAAGAGTTATCAGAAGCTGTTAAAAAAAACAAGGCTGATTTAGGCATCGCATTTGATGGTGACGGTGATCGAAGTATATTTTGTGATAATGATGGTAAAATATTATCCGGCGATAAGTCGGCATTGCTATTAGCAAATTATCTGCTAAACAAAAATCCAAATTCAAAAGTAGTTACATGTATCAACTCTAGTAATTTGATTGATGAAATTGTTTCACAAACTAATTCCACGCTAATTAGAACTAAGGTTGGAAGTGTAGAGGTTTCAAGGAAGATGCTTGTTGAAAATGCGCTTTTAGGGTTTGAGGAAAATGGGGGATTTATGTATGGAAAACATAATCATGTTAGAGACGGTGGAATGGCATTAGCCTTAGCACTTGAACTTCTGTCTCATTCTAATAACACCTTATCTGAGGAACTTGGACTTCTTCCACCATCATTTACTACCAAAGAAAAAATTTCATGTTCAAAAGAGGATGCTGATAGAATAATTTCTAAACTTTTGGATGAATTTCCAGATTCTGACACCACAGATGGTATAAAAATTGTTTTTGATAGGAAAAATTGGATAATGATTAGACCCAGTGGTACTGAACCAATAATCAGAATCTATGGCGAGTCCGATTCACAAAAAAATCTTGAAACTCTAATGAAAAAATATACACAGAAAATACAAACAGTTCTTGTCAGCTAACACTTTTATGACCAATTGAGATGATGATTGGAATGGAGATGAACCCTTTGGGTGATGCATATGGCAAAATCATATTATGTTAAATTTGTAGTACCAGAAAATCTGGTAAGTCCTATTTATGAGTCTCTTAGAGTTGCTTCTCAGACTGGTAAAGTAAGAAAAGGTACGAACGAAGCTACGAAGGCAATTGAAAGAGGCATAAGTAAACTAATTGTTATCGCAGAAGATGTGGAACCGCCAGAGGTTGTGGCACATCTTCCAATCATATGTGAAGAACGTGGGGCAGCTTATGTATTCGTTCCAAGTAAACAAGATTTAGGTAAAGCATTGGGTATTGAAGTTACATCAGCCGCCGCTGCAATTTTAGATTCTGGTGATGCTCAGCATATAATTGATGAAGTCATTAGTACAATTCAAAAAATTAAAGATGGAAAATCAGAACCAGAAGCTAAATCAGAACCAGAAGCTAAATCAGAACCAGAAGCTAAATCAGAACCAGAAGCTAAATCAGAACCAGAAGCTAATCAGAACCAGAAGCTAAATCAGAACCAGAAGCTAAATCAGAACAATGAGCACACAACAAAAAACTGACGGATTAACACCAGTTGAAGTTATTCAGATTGTTGGCAGAACTGGCATTGCTGGTGAGGTCATTCAAGTAAGAGTGAAAATATTGGATGGTAAAGACAAAGGAAGGGTACTTACAAGAAATGTTAAAGGCTCAATACGAATGTCTGAAATTCTGCTTTTAAGAGAAACAGAACGTGAAGCCAAAAAGATAAGGTAGAAAAATTTTGAGTTTGTTAGAAAAGCCATGCAGCTTTTGTAATCGTTCCGTGGTAAAGGGATCAGGAACTATGATTGCAAAAAACGATGGAACTGTACTGTGGTTTTGTTCTGCTAAATGTAAAAAAAATGCCCTTGTTCTAAAACGCGACCCAAGAAAACTAAAGTGGACAAAAAAATACGTTAAAGGCGGAATTAAAGTCAAAAAGTAAGTTGACTGAACAAACACTAATAATTGTAAAACCAGACGCTGTAAAACGAAATCTGGCAGAAGAAATTCTATCACGTTTTAAAAAGAAAGGATTTAGTGTTTCAAAGCAAAAAATGTTAAATTTTACAACAGAAATGGCTAAGCAATTTTATTCCGTACATAGCTCTAAACCATTTTTTAATGAATTGGTATCATTTATTACATCTGGGAAGGTTGTCGTTGCAATAATTGAAGGTGACAATGTCATCAATGTAACTAGGGAAATTATAGGTAAAACTAACCCTAAGGAAGCTGATGCTGGAACAATACGTGGTGATTTTGGTATCAGTATAACAGAAAACTCTATCCATGCATCTGATTCAAGCGAAAGTTTTGATAAGGAAGTGAATGTGGTATTCTAGTGATCAAAAATGCGCATTCGACAACCTATCGTGTCAGTTCTAGGACACGTTGATTCTGGAAAAACCTCATTACTTGACAAAGTACGTGGGACTGCTGTTCAAGGAAGAGAAGCTGGTGGTATAACTCAACATATAGGAGCAAGTTTTCTGCCGGTAGAAACAATACAGAAAATTTGTGGGCCACTTTACGAAAAATTGAGTAAGGTTGAACATAAAATTCCAGGCATTCTAATGATTGATACCCCCGGTCACGAAATTTTTACAAATTTGCGCTCACGGGGAGGTTCTGCTGCAGACATTGCAATTTTAGTAGTAGATGCAAATAGAGGATTTCAACCTCAAACTAACGAAAGTTTAAAAATTTTAGAAAGTCGAAAGGTGCCTTTTGTTGTAGCACTGAATAAAACTGATATGATTTCTGGTTGGAAGGATGTGCAAACACAATTTATTACAAAAACTATTGAGAAGCAAAATCCTGAAGTACAGGCCTTTCTGGATGAAAAAATTTACAATGTAGTTACTGCACTTTCTGTTTTGGGTTATCAATCAGAGGCATTTTACAGGGTTAGTGACTACAAGAAAGAGATTGCAATAGTACCCGTTAGTGCAAAAACAGGTATAGGTATACCTGAGCTATTTGCCGTTTTGGTTGGATTGACGCAACAATTTCTAAAAGAGAAATTAAATCAAGAAGAAAAATCCAACCGAGGAATTGTATTAGAAGTTAATGATGAAGTAGGTCTTGGCCCTACAGCAAATTTGATTTTAATCGACGGCCAGCTCAAAAAAGAAGATTTCATAATAGTGACAAAAAGAGATTCAGTGATTGTTACAAAACTCAAGGCATTGCTACTGCCTAAGCCTCTTGACGAAATGAGAGATCCACGTGATAAATTCAAACCAGTAGAACAGATACAGGCAGCTGCCGGTGTAAAAATAGCATCACCAGATTTAGAGGGTGTTTTGCCTGGCAGTACACTTTATGCAACAAATGACAATTCGGAGATAGAGAGTTTAAAAAATTCTATTGAAGATGAGATGCAATCTGTTTTTATTAATACGGAAACAAATGGAGTTATTATAAAATGTGATGCTATAGGATCACTTGAGGCTTTAATAGAAATGATGCGTCGTCAACAAATCCCTATTTCAAAAGCCGATATAGGACCAGTAACTCACAGAGATATTATCGATGCAATGGCAATAAAGGAAAATGATAGACACCTGGGTGTAATTTTAGCATTTAATGTAAAGGTTTTACAAGATGCTGAAACTGAATCAGATGATAATCATATCAAAGTTTTTACTGATAAAATAATCTATAGCTTAATTGATACATATACACAATGGGTAGACGATGACAAAGCGGACGAAGAAAATGCTATTTTTAAAGAACTAATCCCAATATCCAAATTCACTTTTCTGAAAGGTTTTATTTTTAGGAATAACAACCCAGCAGTGTTTGGTATTAGAGTGGATGTAGGAAAACTACGTCAAAAAATTCCTTTCATGAACAAAACTGGAAAAAAAATTGGTATTATACACCAGCTACAACATGATGGTAAAACCATAAACTCTGTTAAAACAGGACAGGAAGTTGCATGTTCTGTCCAAAATGTGACTGTGGGTAGACAAGTAGTTGAAGAGGATGTTTTCTATACGTTACCTTCTTCTTCAGATGCAAAGCAGTTACTAAAGCGGTTTATGCAGAAATTAAGCTCTGAAGAGAGAAACACACTAAATGAAATTGTAGAAATTCAACGAAAAATAAACCCAGTTTATGGGTATTAAATTATTTACAGGTCGAGTAGGTATCGCATAGTTATTTCATCATTTTCATTTATTTCCATCAAATGAAATGTAGGTGACTTGATTTCCACCTTGAAGTTATGTTTTTTTAGATCCAATTTTTCGCCTGAAATCTTTGAAACAATCTGGTATTCTTTATTTTTTTTAATATTAACAGAGAAATTCTTTATGGCAAAACCATCTGTTATTGTTATAGTCACAATCTCTTCCAACCAGTTATACAACAGATTTATAAGATTTCTTCCTTTCACATTGATGTTTTTTTCTTCAATTTCCTGAATATTATTCGAATCAATTATAGTCTCAACAACTGATTTTCCCGCCACCGAAAATGCATCTTCCAAGGTTTTTGCGTTAACTTCAATCAGTGCATCTGTAGCATGTTCAAGGTATTTGTAAGACAATTACATTTTTGATAAATTTGTAGCGTTAATAAAGAAGATATTTTATAATTCGAAATCTAAAGTAAAACGGATATAATTTTTCAACGAAATCAACCAATTCCATATTATAGTAATGTCTAAATGCATTAATCCATCATTTTTCATGAATTGGATCTTCCTAGGGGCATGAAAGACTTTGATAGGGATGAAATGGAGAAAATTGAATTTGTCCGTCAAAAATTTCTCGAAACCGCAAAAATTTTTGGTTTTAATTTAATGGAGCCCTCGCCAATTGAACTTTTATCTGTTCTAGAAGCAAAGAGCGGACCTTCTATTAAAGATGAGATATATTATTTCAAAGATAAGGGCGATAGGGAAGTAGCACTAAGATTCGATTTTACCGTTGGCCTGACAAGATATGTTGCATCACAAAAAACTTTGAAGTTACCAGCAAAATTTTCTTCATTTGGAGGTGTTTGGAGATACGATGAACCACAAAAGGGGCGATATCGATTCTTTCATCAATGGAACATTGAAACATTTGGCAACTTAAATGCGGAACATGATGCAGAGATTATAGAATTTACATCTAGATTTTTTGATAACCTCGGACTCCAAAACGTAGTTATCGATATCAATCATAGAAAATTAGTTGAATTATACATCAGCCAGGTTTTTGAATCAAATGAAACCACTTTACTTCATGATATTTTCAGGGCTGTAGACAAGATTCAAAAAAAATCAAAAAATGAAATACTGCAAGAATACAAACAGAAGGGATATTCTTCAGAAAAACTGTTAAGAATACTAGAATTTTCAAATCTTAAGGGAACACCGTCAGAAATTGAACGTAATTTTGATACTTCAGATTTAGATGGATGGGATGAATTGTTTACCTTGTATGATTCACTAAAAGACAGAGGGATTGATAATATTAGAATCAACTTTGGTATTGTACGTGGTCTTGATTATTATTCTGGTATAGTTTTTGAAGCATTCGATACCACTTCTGACTTGGGTGCGTTGGTAGGTGGTGGACGTTATGATAGTCTACCAAGTGCATTTGGTCGTAATGATTTAGGGGCTACGGGAGTGGCAGGAGGTGTAGAAAGAATTATTCTCCGTCTTGATGCTCAAGGCATTTCTTATACTATGTCTGGTGATACAATATCTGTTCTCTATGTAAATGAAGAGTTAAAACCACATGCAATTCAGTGTGCCTCAAAACTTCGAAAACTTGGAATATCAACAAATATTGATTTATCTAACAAACCCTTAAAGAAACAGATGGAAATCTCATCAGACTCAAAGTTTTGTATTATATTTGCACCCAAAGAATTTTCAGAAAAACAAATTGTATTAAGAAATATGATAGATAGAACAGAAAAACAAATTTCTTTAGATGACTTAATTACAAACCCAAAAGATGTTCTTAATTTGTAAATACTCTTGTCAGCATCATAATTTCTGGACCAGTTGTTAAGTTGCCAACCACAATGGCATTGTTGTTTGTTAACATTCCAGACGAAATAAATGGAGTACCACCATTTATTGTAGCAGGTTCAACATTAACCCCTAAAATATTTGAAATTTTTTTAATATCTTCCTCTTCCGTTTCAGGATGAATAATACCTCCACTATTGTTAGCTTCCATTACAGCACCAACTTGATAGTACCCAGCTACTTTCTTTTGCATGACTTCTATATCTAAAACATCCTCAATTTCTTTGACGTATTCTTTTTCAATAATAGGAGAAACAATTCCACCTTTATCATTAACACTGATTAAATTTCCTAAGGCGTTGTATTTGGTATCTAATATCTTTACATTCAAATCTGTACATTTTCGTAAATTCGTGATCTCTTCTGGAGAAGATGTTCTAGGCAAAAGTATTCCATGATTGTTTAGTACCATTAGAATTCCAAGTAATCTAGTATTAGCAACAGGCGTCATAAGATATTCGGTTTGAAGATAATGTGCTAAATTCTCAGCCTTAGTTTTAGCAAATCCATTTGGAACAAAAACAAATTTGTCATTTACACTGGTAAAAATTCCAATATTTGGTCCACGATAAACACCATATTTGATAATATCCAACGATCAAAAACTGTCATGAAAAGATATGAACGTAAGGAAAGAGCCAGAAATACTGTTATATTTTTAAATTTTCAAACTATCCTGTTAGGAATAACTAAAATTGTCTAGATTTAAATAATATCTAAAAATAGAATTCTTATTGCCAATTCAAGAGGACTTCTGTAAAGGAGACAAAAAGCCAATCGGAAAGATTGCGCTGGATGATGGTGAAAATTTTCACTGGATTTGGCCATCTCAAGGGCTAGTTGAAGCATCTAAGGACGAAAAAGTTCTTGCTGACTACAAAAAGCACAAGGAGAAGATGGTGCCTCTAGGTATAACTGGGACTATGGTGGCAAATGACTGGGATTCTTGTGTCGCAGACGGTGCATGTATTGAGGCATGTCCTGTACAAATATTTCAATGGTACAGAACTGACAAGGACATTTCAGGCATTGATGCAGTTAAAGATAAGACAGTATGGAAAGGTCTAGGTACTACTGAGAAAGAAGAGAGATTAGATTACACAGACAAAGCTGATGCGATTAGAGAACATGATTGTATCTGGTGTATGGCATGTGTATCAGTTTGTCCTCCACAAGCGGTATTAGTGGACCAAGGCTTACAGGAATTTCACGAAAAAGCTGCAGGAACTTA
>JYMV01002515.1_pt1 | contig 17372 bp, 14 predicted proteins | sample 338911 | NCBI WGS metagenome assembly JYMV01 (sample SAMN03354496, study PRJNA234377) | hydrothermal vent metagenome | biome: Deep sea; feature: Hydrothermal plumes at the Eastern Lau Spreading Center, Western Pacific Ocean; material: Seawater | place: Tonga | collected 2009 | depth 2000 m m
AACCATCGGGATTAAGGTAAAAGTTGTTGTTTCTTCACGACCATTGTGACCTCCGGCTTCAAATCCTTCAGCAACTACAGCGTCAACTCCGGCAGCTTCAGATTTTAAAGCAAATTTTACGCTACTTACCACGTGAACAACGGTAATTCCTTTTTCTTTTAAAATAGGAGTCCAGGTTTTTGGATTTCCGGCAGAAGTAAAAACAATTTCAACACCTTCTTCCATAATGATCTCCATAATTTCTTCCAAATTAGGGTAGAGCATCGGCACGTTGACAGCAAAAGGTTTATCGGTGGCTTTTTTACATTTTTGTATATGTTCTCTAAGTACATCAGGATACATCGATCCTGCACCAATAATCCCTAAACCGCCGGCGTTACTTACTGCGCTGGCAAGCTTCCAGCCGCTAGCCCAGATCATACCGGCTTGAATAAGCGGATATTTTATGTTGAATAAAGAGGTTATTCTGTTAGTAGTCATTATTGTTTGATGATTTTTAATGATTTCTGAAAATTCTCACTTTCAAATTTAGCGATATAAATTCCCGAAGCAAGAGCAGATAAATTAATTTCAGAAGAAATTTGATCGTTTTGATAAACCATTTTTCCTAACAAATTATAGATATTTACTTGTAATGAATCAACTCCATTCTTTTGAATTTTTAAAAGATCGCTTACCGGATTCGGAAAAATTTTGATCGATTTTTTTTGATAAGACGTGGTATCTAATAAATTATCTAATGCTAATTGAAAATCTGGAATACCATAACCCATTTGGTTGGTTGGGTTGTTGTAAAGATGTGAAGATTCTCTAACCATTTGCATAATTTCGAGATTTGTAAGTTGCGGATTTGCTTGCCAAAAGCTCGTGATTGCACCTGCCATAATAGGAGAGGAGAATGAAGTACCATTAGCCGTAGAGATATTATTTGCAGTATTAATTACAAATGCTTGAAAACCTTGTGCCATCCCATCGGGTTTAACTCTACCGTCTGCAGATGGCCCGATTGAGCTAAATGAAGCATAAACTTCATCTGGTGTAACTGCTCCAACAGCATAAACATCACTATCGGCGGGAGCTCCAATTACCGGAAAGCTCGAACTGCTTCCTGAGTTTCCTGCAGAAGTTACTACTAAGATCCCTTTTTCGACCGCAATATTACCCCCGCGACTTATAAAAGCAGTATTTCCGTCCATATCAGAAGGTGTATAACTGTAATTAGGGTTATCGTAAGTAGTATAACCTAAAGAAGTATTGATCACATCGACCCCAAGGCTATCGGCACGTTCTGCAGCTTCTACCCAATAACTTTCTTCAACAGGAGTTTCAGAACTTACATCTTCTGTTCTAAATAAATAATAACCGGCATCTGGCGCAGTACCCACAAATTCATCTTGAATAAATCCTGCCATATCAGAAAATACCAATGTACCGTGAGAACTTCCATCAAAAGCATCATAATCTTCAGTGCGATTTACAAAATCGTAACCGCCTAAGAGATCATTATTAGTAATTACACGATTAAAACCTGCCATATTATTAACTTCAGGAAAGCCGGAATCCATAATCGCAACTAACATTCCATCACCGGTAAAATCGTTTTCATGCAAGTAATCTGCGTGAAGCATTTCTATTTGATTGGCGCTACTTCCGTAATCAAAATCTACTAAATTCTCTAATTCTTTATGCTGAAACTGTTGCTGATCGGTGTTTGAATTTCTTTCGTTTAGAGAATCATCTGCAAAAACAATTTCATCGACAAAAGTAAAAGCGGCTAATGCTTCAATGTCTTGAACGCTACCAATCACGTGAACACAATTAAACCATTTAGATTTTGCTTTAACCTCTATACCCGATTGACCTTTAACTGCTGAAATATAAGTTTCATTCACAGGAACATCGCGTTCGTCGATAGGAATATTGTGCATATTTTTTCTATCGATGGCTCGCTGCGTTAAAATAGTTAAAGGATTAGCGATCGAAGTAGTAACATCTGCCTTATCTGTAAAATAAACCCAAGCGTGTTCTTGACTTTGAGCAACATAAGAAAAGCAGAAAACCGTAAATAGGAAGAGTAAAAGATTTTTCATAGCTGAAATTTTTTCAGCTACAAGTTACGAAATTACTCCTGATCCTAATAATTCTTCTTCGTGATACCAAGCAACAAACTGACCTTCGGTAATAGCGGTTTGCACATTTTCAAAAATCACATATAAACCATTTTCAGTTTGATATAATTTCGCTTTTTCTAAAGGTTGTCGATAACGAATTCTGGCTAAAACCTCTAATTCTTCTCCTGCTTTTAAAGCAAGATCTTCACGAACCCAATGCGTTTCATCAGGATTTACAAATAAACCTTTTCGCAATAAACCGGGATGATCTTTACCTTGGCCGGTATAAATAATATTTTCTTCTACATCAGTTTCAATTACAAAAAGTGGTTCAGGCGTACCGCCAACAGCAAGTCCTTTTCGTTGACCTTTGGTGAAATAATGAGCACCGTTGTGTTTACCTACTTCTTTACCTAATTCTTTTTGGTAACTAAATTTTTTACTGAAATAATCTAATTCTTCTTCTTTTGAAGAAAATGCAGGAGTTTCATTTTGGTAAATATTTTCTTCCGCAGGGATTTCTACAATTACACCATCTTTAGGTTGTAATTTTTGCTGAAGAAAATCTGGTAGTCTTACTTTACCAATAAAGCATAAACCTTGAGAGTCTTTTTTGCCGGCGGTTACTAATTCTTGTTGCGCGGCAATTTCTCGAACTTCACTTTTTTGCAATTCGCCAATTGGGAAAAGTGTTTTTGCAAGTTGTTCTTGCGAAAGCTGACAAAGAAAATACGATTGATCTTTGTTTTTATCTTTCCCGGCTAGTAATTGATATACAGTTTCACCGTTAACCTGCGTTTCACCTTTTCGGCAATAATGACCGGTGGCTACATAATCTGCTCCGAGCGAAAGTGCAATTTTCATAAATACATCGAACTTTATTTCTCGATTACAAAGTACATCGGGATTTGGAGTTCTTCCGCGTTCATATTCATTAAACATATAGTCTACAATACGTTCTTTGTATTGCTCGCTTAAATCAATAGTTTGAAAAGGAATTCCTAATTTTTCTGCAACCAACATGGCATCATTACTATCGTCTAACCAAGGACATTCGTCACTTATGGTTACCGAGTCGTCATGCCAGTTTTTCATAAATAGGCCAATTACCTCATAACCTTGTTCTTTTAACAAATATGCGGTTACACTAGAATCTACACCACCACTAAGGCCTACAACTACTTTTTCTTTTTTCACGATCTAATAACTATATTTTCTACAAAATTAGTGATTTTGTCGTGTTATTTCTTTTTTCTTACAGAAGGTTTTTCTTTTGGGAATTTCTCGGTGTGATCTAATTTTCCGTTTTCATAAAACTTCCAAATACCGTCTCGAAGTCCGTTTTTGTAGTTTCCTTCGGTATAAAGTTCGCCATTGGGATTATAGATTTTAGTAGGACCGTGCATCGTACCATTTACGTAAGTATAGTGTTGCAGCAAATTACCGTTTGCACCATAAACTAAATTTTTTCCGTGCATTACTCCGTTTACATAGTTTTGCTTTTCGGCGATCTTTCCGTTTTCAAAAAAGATAGATTTTAGTCCGTTTAGTTTATCGTTCACATAGTTTTCTCTCATCATAACAATGTCTTTACCTTTGTGATAGTAGATCCATTCGCCGGTTCTTTTTTTGTTTTTAAATTGACCTTCGGTAAGTAGTTTGCCTTTTTTAGTGAAAAATTTTACTTCTACTAAATCGCTATTCCGCGTATAAGTTTTGGTGGCTTGTGGGTGATCTTCGTTTCCTTGTTTATAGAATTTAAAAGTACCGATCTCTTGCCCGTGATCAAATTCACCTGTATATCTTATTTGCTCGGTTCCTTCAAAATATTTAGTCCATTTTCCGTGTCTTTTTCCATTAGCATCAACTTGATTCAACTTTTCATGCTGAGCAAAAAGTAACGTTGAGCTTAAAATAAAAAAGAATAAAAAAGCGTTTTTAATATTGCTGAACATAAGCTATGGTTTTTTGTATATTGTGGCTTTTACTTGAGTATTTTTTAAAACGCAATGATGAATAAATTTATTTTAAAAATAACAAAATTACTGTTTTTATTAAGTATAACTCTTACGGTTTTTAGTTGTGTAGATGATGATGATAATGGCAATGTAATTGAAGGAAATAATTCAATTATAAATTATATTGAAAAGACTCCGAGATTTAGTCTTTTTTACGATCTGGTTGTACAAGCAGAATTAGATGCGGCATTAGATGGGAATTCTGGTACATATACTTTGTTAGCTCCAAATAATACGGCTGTTGAAGCTTATTTAAGCGAAAATTCTTTAAGCGGAATTAATGACATATCACAGGAGCTTGCTTTTGATCTAGTGTATTACCATTTATTAGAAACCATTAATACAGAACAAAGTTTTACGACGGGCTATTTAAAAACTTTAGCTGAAACTCCTTTAACCGACAGTACTGCTACTAATCTAAGTTTATTAGTAAATACGGCGAGTGAAGTAGAATTTAACGGAGACGTACATTTTGTTAGTGCAGATATTGAAGTTGATAATGGTATAATGCACGAAATCGATAAAATGATGGCGTTGCCAAGTGTTGAAACTTTTATGATCGCAGATAGCAATTTAACACCGTTTTATACTGAGGCGATCTCTACAAGTTCACTTTTTCAATCACAAATTACTTCCGCAGAAAAGTTTACGTATTTAATTCCTTCAGCAGATACGTTTACTACCTTTTGGGAAAATACAGATTATACTTCCGAAGAAAAAGAACAACTAATTAATTATCACGTACAAGATAGTTTAAAATTAAACTCAGATCTAGAGGCTGGCTACCAAACTACGAATGCGACTACAAACATTAATGGTGAAGATAAGTTTTTAAGCATTTATTTAAATAAAGATGTTGGTTTGCTTTATAACGGGATCAGCTCAATTACTGTTCAAGATATCGTTGGGACAAATGGAGTGATACATACTCTAGACGAAGTAATAACCTTACCAAGCTTAGCAGATTTTATTACAGCAGATCTAGAACTAACTACTTTGGTGGAAGCAATTTCGCGTGACGATATTTCTGCTGAAAATTACCTTGAAAAATTAAATAATACCAATACGGCCAATGCACCATATACAGTTTTTGCACCGACCGATACAGCTTTTGAAGATGTTTTGTTAGAATTATACCCTAATGACCTATCTACTTTAGAAGATATCGAAACACAAGATTTGATAGATGTTTTGAATCTTCATTTTGCAGAAAACCTAAATTTAGAATTAGACAATTATAATGCTTCTAGCGTAAATACTTTGGGCGGTACCACAGAAATAGATTTTACTGTACCAAGTTTAGCAGATATAAATAATCGTGAAGCTTTAATACTTTCTTCTGAAGAAATACAGGCTGTAAACGGAGTTTTCTATAAGATCGATACGGTCTTACTTCCTCAGCAATAAAAATTAATTTTCAGCAAAAATTTTTACAGCAGGTAAAACCTTATTTTGAAAATCGAATAAAGCTTGATTTTCCCAACTAGAAGCATCAACAGCATCTTGGCCTTTCCAAGCCACGAGCTCTGCACCCCAATAGCATAGACCTACGCCGTTTGGAGTTTGTTGAACAATAGATTTTATTTCTGCTAAAAAATTATATTGTCCTAAAGGTGTTGCCGGAAAATCAGGTAAAATTAATTGTTGATTTTCACCTACAATATTATTGGTATTATCATTCCAATCTAAAGTAAAGGGATAGGCGGTTTCTGCGATCAATATTTTTTTGTTGAAATTATTTTCTAATTGATTGAGATGTTCTTTTAAATTGAGTAAATTTTTATCGTGCCAAATGGGGTAATATGATAACCCGATAATATCATAGTCAAGGTTTTCTATCTGCTGAAAAAACCATAAACTATGATTTACTCCTGCAAAATGAATTATAATTTGAGTTGAAGTAGAATTTTCTCTTACGGTATCTATTGCAAGCGCTAAAAGATCTTTAAATTGTTGTGGTTGGTTATGAATATTTCCTAAAGGATGAAGAAAACCATTATTTATTTCGTTACCTATCTGTATATAATCGGGATTGATCTCTAAAATTACATTTTTGGTATATTCTTTAACTTTAATAGAAAGCTCAGTAAAGTTCAAATTTTGCCAAGATATAGGAGTAATTTGTTGAGCAGGATCTGCCCAAGTATCAGAATAATGTAAACTTATCCAAACTTTAAATCCCATACTTTTAAGTTGATCCGAAAAAGTTTTAACTTCTTCGAATCCAGAATGAATATCGCTAGGGTTTACCCAAAGTCTTAATCTAATAGTGTTAACTCCATTATTCTTTAGTTGCTGAATAAAATTTTCTTCAACACCACTCTCATTGTAAAATTTCGGGTTTGATAGAGAAATCTCTGGATATGAAGAGATATCTACTGCATTAACAAATTCATTTTCTAATTGAGAATTATCCTGCTTTTCAATATTATCTTCTGAACAAGCAAGCAATAAAAAAAGTAAGGGAAATAGTAAAGCTTTCATATTTTATATAAAAAAATCCCCGAGATCGGGGATTGTAAATATATCAATTTAAATGATTTATTTTCTGTTGTTTCTTTGCTGCTGTTCTGCTTGCTCCATCATGTCTTGAAACTTCTGAGCAAACTTTCCTTTTTTCTTAGGTTTCTTTTTATTCTCCTGAATTTTAGCGTGAATCTTTTCATCATCGATAATAAAATTTTTGATCACTAACATAATACCAATGGTAATTAAGTTGGAAGTGAAATAGTATAACGATAATCCACTCGCATAGTTGTTGAAGAATACCAACATGAAAAGCGGTGATAGATACATAATAAACTTCATATTTGGCATTCCAGGTTGTTGTGCTTGTTGCATACTTTGCCCGGTCGTCATTGTCATATATATAAAGATAGCGATAGAAGCCAAGATCGGGAATAAACTAATATGGTCACCATAAAACGGAATGGTAAACGGCAATTCTGCAATCACATCGTAGCTCGAAAGATCTTCTGCCCACAAGAACGATTTTTGTCTTAGATCGAAAGCACTCGGGAAAAAGTTAAACAAAGCGTAGAAAACAGGAATCTGCATTAAAGCCGGTAAACAACCACTCATCGGGCTGGCGCCTGCTTTGCTGTACAGCTTCATGGTTTCTTGCTGCTTCTTCATTGCATTGTCTTTGTACTTCTCGTTAATCTCATTAATTTCGGGTCTTAAGACCTTCATTTTAGCTTGAGAAACATACTGTTTGTATTGAACAGGAGAAAGTAAAAGTTTAACTGAAATCGTTAAGAATATAATCGCAATACCTGCCGGTAAGAATCCGCTTAACAAATTAAAGAAAGGGATCACTAAGTATTTATTAATAATTCCGAAAATACCCCAACCTAGCGGAACTACTTCATCTAAATTACGATCATAATCATTTAAGATTTTATAGTCTGTTGGTCCGTAGTACCAATTCATTGATTCATTAAGTTCGCCGCCATTCATTTTTAATGGAATGGTCGCAGCAAAACTCTTTGTAAAAAGCGTATCTACTTCATCGTCTTGCACTAAGTTTTTAGAAACAAATTTAGCACTGTCAAAAGAAGAATTAGATAATAGAATAGAAGAGAAGAAGTGTTGTCTAAAAGCGATCCACGTAATATCTTCATCTTCATCTTCATCTACATCACCCTGCCCGGTGTAATCGTCGTTATCACCATCATACTCCCATTTAATTTCGGTATATCTATTCTCGTAAGTAATACTTTTAGAATGTCTAAAAGCTTTTAATTGCCAATCTAAAAGTACGTCATTACCACTATTAATCACGTTGCTTAAGCCTTGTGATCTAATAGAGAAATCCATCATGTAATCACTCGGCTTTAATGTATAAACGTATTCTAAATATTCATTTGCAGAAACTTTAAGCTTCATCGAAAGAATATTATTCTCGCCATTTTTGGTTAGTTGAGGTTCAAAAAATAGATCTTTCGTATTTAAAGTTCTATTGTCGGTAGTATTAAATTGTAGGTTGAAAGAAGCATTGTTATCTTTTACAATGTAGATTGGCTCACCATTGTAGTTAGTTTCATTTTTAAGTTTAGCTTCAATAATCTGCCCACCTTTATTACTAACTTTTAGCTCAAGAACATCATTCTCTAAAGTTGTAATGTTTTTTCTTGCTGAAGGAAGCGTTGCAGAATAAGCAAAAGCTCCTAAACTACTTTTTGCCTTTTCTAAAGCTAAAGAATCTGTTGCAGGAGAGTTAGAATTATTTTCTGTAGAAGCTGAAGTTTCATCTACTTCGTTAGTGGTAACTACTTCTTGGTTTTCTGGTGTACCAACTTCAGCAGTTTTGGTTTCATTATCTTGATTGGTGTATAACATCCAAACTAAAATGGCACCAATAAGTACAAAACCGATTAATGAATTAACATCAAATTTTTTATTTTCCATAAATAAAGGAACAAGAAATTTCTAATTTATTTTAAAAGATGGCAAAAGTCTATAATTAGACTCAAAAAGCCATACCAAATCATTTTAAATTTTTTAGTCAAAAAAGTATCCAAGAGTTAAAATAATGTCAAGATGGCATTATTTTTTTTTCTTTTTCGCATAATCTTTGGCAGCTTTTACGAATCCGATAAATAATGGATGAGGTGTTTTTACCGTACTTTTATATTCCGGGTGATATTGAACTCCTATAAACCAAGGGTGTTTAGGTAATTCTACCACTTCAACTAAACCGGTTTGCGGATTAATACCTGAGCTTTGTAATCCTGCCTGCTCTAGTTGCTCTTTGTATTTATTGTTGTATTCGTAACGATGACGGTGTCTTTCACTAATGCTTGTTTTACCGTAAGTTTTATGAATTAAACTTCCTTCTGCTAACTCACAACCCCAAGCACCTAAACGCATTGTGCCGCCCATCTGAGTAATATTTTTCTGACTTTCCATAATATCGATCACCGGATTTTTGGTCTGGTCGTCCATCTCGGTAGAGTTGGCATCGCTAATATTCAATACATTTCTAGCGTATTCGATTACCGCCATTTGCATCCCTAAGCAAATTCCGAAGAATGGTAAATTGTTTTCTCTGGCATATTTTACCGCTTCAATTTTACCTTCAATACCACGTTCTCCAAAACCTGGCGCTACTAAAATTCCGTCAAGATCGGTAATTTTATTGCTTTCATCGGTATTAATAAATTCAGAATGAATACTTTTAATATTCACTTTCACCTCATTTTCGGCTCCGGCGTGAATAAAAGCTTCTAGGATCGATTTGTAAGAATCTTGCAATTCAACATATTTACCAATTAAACCAATGGTCACTTCAGCTTTCGGGTTTTTATGTCGACTCAAAAATTTATTCCAACTCACTAAATCGGGTTCAGATCTTTCTTCTAAAGCTAATTTTTGAAGCGTGATCTTATCTAAACCTTCTTCTAACATTAAATTTGGAACATCGTAAATCGTAGAAGCATCGATCGATTGGATCACGGCTTCTTTCTTCACATTACAGAATTGTGCTAATTTTTGGCGTAGATCGTCGCTTAATTCGTGCTCGGTTCTACATACTAAAATGTCAGCGCTAATTCCGCTTTCCATCAAGGTTTTTACGCTATGTTGGGTAGGTTTTGTTTTTAATTCTTTGGCAGCAGATAAATAAGGAACAAGCGTTAAATGGATCACTAATGAATTGTGATCTCCTAATTCCCATTTTAATTGTCTTACCGATTCGATATAAGGTAACGATTCGATATCACCCACAGTTCCGCCAATTTCGGTAATCACAATATCGTAATCGCCATTTTGCCCAAGCAACTGTATTCTACGTTTAATTTCGTTGGTAATATGAGGAACTACTTGTACGGTTTTCCCTAGAAATTCACCTCGACGCTCTTTTTCGATGACGCTTTGATAAATTCTACCGGTAGTAACGTTGTTGGCTTGAGAAGTATTTACATTTAAAAAACGTTCGTAATGGCCTAGATCTAAATCTGTTTCTGCACCATCTTCAGTTACAAAACATTCACCGTGTTCGTAAGGGTTTAATGTACCCGGATCTACATTAATATAAGGGTCTAATTTCTGAATGGTGGTCTTGTAACCACGCGCTTGAAGAAGTTTTGCTAAAGAAGCTGCGATAATTCCTTTCCCGAGAGACGAAGAAACACCACCGGTAACAAAAATATACTTGGTATCGGCCATTTTGGGTTGTTTAAATGTTGTCTATACGGAGCGCAAAAGTACAAATAACAATTTATTTTATAACTATAAACCGCGTTTTTGTAAACTAAATTTTCTTCGGGTTAGGGTACTTTTGCCTAATTTCTTTCAGCAAGTATTCTAATCCGTTAATTTTGAGTTCAAAAACGGCCCGCATTTGCTCTCCGGTTTTTCCGGGAGGGAAGCCTTTTTTATTAAACCAAACAAAATAAGGTTCCGGTACATCAGATAAATACCAATCTTTGTACTTTCCAAAATACATTTTGGCGTAAGCAAGTTCTATTAATTGCTCGTTATTTTGCATGTTTCAATGTAAATTCTGAATTAAATCTTCAAAAAAAGACAAATAAATCAAATAAAGCTTCTTTTAAAGTGAAAAAGTATTGCTACAAAATATTACATTTGTTACTTTTGTGAACCAAAATAGAACTAGAAAAACCTGATTATGAATTTACACGAATATCAAGGAAAAGAAATACTAAATAGCTTTGGTGTAAGAATACAACGTGGTATTGTTGCAGACACTCCAGAAGCTGCAGTAGATGCTGCAAAAAAACTAACTGAAGAAACCGGAACCGGTTGGCACGTAATTAAAGCACAAGTTCACGCGGGAGGTCGCGGAAAAGGTGGCGGAGTTAAATTGGCGAAGAATCTTCAGGAAGTTGAAAAAATTTCAGGAGAAATTATCGGAATGCAATTGGTAACTCCACAAACTTCTGCGGAAGGTAAAAAAGTAAATCAGGTTTTAGTTGCTGAAGATGTTTATTATCCAGGAGATAACGAGCCGGAAGAATACTATATGTCTGTATTGTTAAACCGTGGTACTGGTAAGAACATGATCATGTATTCTACTGAAGGAGGTATGGATATTGAAACGGTTGCTGAAGAAACTCCACATTTAATTTTTACGGAAGAAATTGATCCTGCAACAGGAATTTTACCTTTCCAAGCTAGAAAAGTTGCTTTTAACTTAGGTTTATCTGGAGCAGCTTTTAAAGAAATGACAAAATTTGTTACTGCACTTTATACTGCTTACGACAAGTCTGATTCTTCATTATTTGAAATTAACCCGGTGTTAAAAACAAGTGATGATAAAATTATGGCAGTAGATGCTAAAGTAACTTTAGATGATAACGCACTTTACCGTCACAAAGACTACGCAGATATGCGTGATGAGCGTGAAGAAAACCCAACTGAAGTTGAAGCTAAAAAAGCTGGTCTTAACTATGTAGATTTAGATGGTAACGTAGGTTGTATGGTAAACGGTGCCGGTCTTGCGATGGCAACGATGGATTTAATTAAGCAAGCAGGTGGTGAGCCGGCTAACTTCTTAGATGTTGGTGGTACAGCAGATGCTAAACGTGTAGAAGAAGCTTTCCGTTTAATTTTAAAAGACGATAAAGTAGAAGCTATTTTAGTAAATATTTTTGGAGGTATTGTACGTTGCGACCGTGTAGCTCAAGGTATTGTAGATGCTTATAAAAATATGGGAGATGCGATCAATGTACCGATTATTGTACGTTTACAAGGTACCAACGCAGATGTAGCTAAAGAATTAATTGATAGTAGTGGTCTTAACGTAGAGAGCGCTGTACAATTTCAAGAAGCTGCAGATAAAGTACAGAAAGTATTGGCTTAAGCAAATAAGCTTTTTAGATATAAAAAATCCCGTTCAAATTGAACGGGATTTTTTTATGCTGAATTTTTTAAAAGCTTTCTATAAATGTAAACCACATTCGGTTTTAGGATTGTTATTCCAACGGCCGGAGCGATCTTCACCGGGTACGGTACAATGCGTACAACCAATAGAGTTATACCCTTTTGCAACTAACGGATGAAAAGGAAGTTGATGTTTTTCTATAAACTCGTCTCTTTCTTCTTTGGTAACATCTAAAAGTGGGTAGAATTTTAAAATCTCGCCACGTTCTTCAAAAATGTTTAAGCTAGAACGGTGGTCGCTTTGCCATTCCATTAAACCGCTAACCCAAACCGAGTAATGTTTTTTGATAGTTTCTAAAGGTTGAACTTTATTTATTGAACAACAAAAATCTGGATTTTTACGCCAAGTTTCATCTTTTGTGGTAAACTCGTGTTCTTCTTTAATAGCGCTAATCGATTTAACGTTTAAGCCATATTTTTCAGTAAGCTTTCTTTTGTATTTTAAAGTTTCATCAAAATGATAACCGGTATCGATAAAAAATACTTTTTGCTCCTTATTTACATCAGAAAAAAGTTTCAGTAAAAAAGCAGAAGTAGCCGCAAACGAACTCGTTAACATAACTTCTGCTACATCAAAATCTTTATATAATTCTTGAATTCTTTCTTGAATAGAAAGCGATTTGTATTTTTTATTGAGGGCTTTTATTTCTTTTTCAGTAAAAACTCGCTTTTTTACAGTAATATCATTCATAAATGAAAGTTGGGTTCTTTTATAAGACGTATAATTGAATCTAAGATTACAAAATAAACAATATACGTAAAAATTATTTATTTTTCTTTTCAGGCATTGGTCCTCGTAGATGAATTATAAGTCCGTTTAAAAAATTCCGAAGAAATTGATCGCCACATTCTTGATATTTAGGATGTCCTTCTTTTCTGAAAATAGCTCCCAATTCGCTTTTGGTAACTTTAAAATCGACCAATTTGAAAATTGCTATAATATCGTCGTCCCTTAATTTATGGGCTACACGTAATTTTTTAAATACGTCGTTATTGCTTAATGCCATAAGTGAAATTGAATAGATTGCAAATTTAAAAAATCTTACGACATTTAAGCTATTTGGTTGTATAATGCTTCAAGACGTTCTAGATCACGATCATTTTTTATACAGTTTTTTGCATCTAAAAAAAGGTTCTTAGCTTCAATTTTAATGGCTTGATGATAGTTCTTGTTTACAGTTTTCTGCTGAAGTAAAAATGTGAACATCATTAAAATTTTTTGAATACAGCTAAAATCGCTCTTGCAATACGTTCGATAGGGTAGAATGATTTGGTAAAGTAATTCTTCAAAATAAACTGTAGTTAACCAAATGCAAGGATCATTATTTTCTAAACTAACGATCTCATCTTCTTTCTTTAATAATCTTAAAGCGAGTAAATCTGTTAAATAATCGATGGTGTTAATGGTAGTAGAAGGATCGTTTACTGCCGGAGAAATAGCACGAATACCAATTTCTGTTATGTGTTTAAAACCAAGTAAGTAATTATCTTCTACAAATTCTCCTCTTGCAAAATTAAAGTTGCTTAAAATTCTTTCAACCAATTCTTCATCAATAGACTTACTAACCTTAATCACCTTCGTATTTTCAGCAATAAAACTTCCTTTTATAGGGAGAATTGAAATTTTAATATCATTTTCTTTACAAATCTCTTTAAGATTATCTATCGACACATTTTGAAAGTAACCTGTTCGATCGCAATGATAGGAGTGCCAATTTTCGGTTACAGGAAATTCAAGTTCTTTTTCGTTTTGTTGAATTTCTATAATATCTTTTAATCTGTTTTTTGCTTTTGTGTATTCACTCGTAAGAATATTATTTACCTGAATTGCTTGTGAAATAGAATGAATAAAATAGATAAATGCTCCTAAACATAAAACCATTAGCAAGACGGTAATAAAAATCGAAAAGCTAGGAATTCTCATTTCATTATTCTCTGAAGCTTTAATCGCTATGGTAATAAATACATTATAAATAATGGTTCCTAAATAAATCCCAAGAACATATTGATGATTTTTATTTGAGATAAGTCCCGGTAAAACTCGAGGGGAGTAATTTGAAGAGGCTTGGTTAAGTAAAACCATCACCATCGAGAAGCTAAAAACCATTAAAGAAATGAGTCCGCCGGTTAAATAACTCAATATCGTTCTTGCTGTATCGCTACTATCGATAATAAAACCATCATAGATCGAAGTGAGCCATTCCGATATTCCGGTATTTTCTAAAGAAAGCGAAATAAGAGAAAGTATTAAACCAAAAATTGCAAATAGAGTAGGGTAAAAAGCAATTTTTCCTTCAATAGTATTAAAAAAACTGTAAAGTTTATTATATATATATTTCATTTAAGTTGAATTAACTCAGCTAAAATAGGACTCTTATTTAGCTTCAACTGCCGTTTTAACCATACTTTAACCGCTAAAATTGTCATTTTGTCATAATTTTAGTTTTTTTTATGTCAAAAAGTCATTAAATATTGGTTGGTATTTAAATTGCTATTTGTTGAGTGTAAAATTGATATAAACAACAAAAAAATAAAAGTTATGAGTTTAGTAAAAAGAACAACAGCAGACAATTGGTTACCATCTATGTTAGATGATATGTTTAAAACAGATTGGTTAGGAGGTACTTCAAATGTAAATAATATTGGCGTAAGTATTCCGGCAGTAAATATCCAAGAGACTGAAGATAATTTTTTAGTTGAAGTTGCCGCGCCGGGTAAAGCCAAAGAAGATTTTAATATCGAATTAGATAACGATGTACTTACCATTTCTTCTGAAAGTAAAAAAGAAAACACAGAAGAAGAAAAAGGAAAATTTACCAGAAGAGAATTTAGTTGCAGAACTTTTAAAAGAGCATTTAGCTTACCGGAAACAGTAGATAGTGCTAAAATAAATGCTTCTTACGAAAATGGAATTTTGTTGATCAACCTTCCGAAGAAAGAAGAAGCAAAAGTGCAGGCTAAACGAATGATTGAAATTTCATAATAAGTAGTTTGATTAATTAGTTAGTTTTGAGAAGGCTCGGGGTTTTTTGAACTCGAGCCTTTTCTTGTTTATTATCTATTCCTCAGGGAAAATAATACTCTCATAAGCTCCGCTATCTGGAGAAGAACTTCTAGGAGTTCCTAAAATATCTTCATCTGTAGCCGTTGCAGGATTTGCTAAACTGTTAGCAGCAGATTCTTCATCGATCATTAAAAGGTTTTCTTGTGGATTTAGGAAGTTAGGATTTTCATTAATGATCGTACCGGGAAAAAGGCTTTCATCGTCAAAGTCATAGTCATCGGTATTGTTATAACCGAAGTTACTAAACCTTATTAAGCAGTTTTCGAACTTGTAATTAAATGCCGCTTCATTTCTTTCGTTAAAAATAAGCTCACGGTTTTCATTACCGTAAATAATACAGTTGTTAAAGTTGGCTTCAACTAAATCTGAAACAAAAATTTCATCGGGTGTTTCAAGATAATTTTCAACTAAAACAGATGGGAAATTTCTGAAACTGCTCGTCCAATAATTTGCGAACGTACAATTATTAAAATTATATGTTCCTCCGAGAGACAAATTTAGAGAAGATTGACCGGCTTTATTGATCACGACGTTATTGCCGAGAATGTTTCCGGTTCTAGCTAAAAGGCCTACGTTAGAAGAATTATAGATCTTAGAATTGTTAATGGTTAATGTAGGATTGGTAGTGCCATCGTTCGAATCCATTAAAATCCCTACAGTTGCATTTTTTATAATAGCGTAATTGATGATATTGTTAGTGCTTCCCGCAGTTAACCAAATAGCGCCCCATTGCCCGGGTATTTCACTAAAACCGGGTTCTAGACGATCGCTTTCAAAAATTACTTCGTTTTCTAAAGTTTCTTGATCGTTACTAAGCATTCCGTTTACGTGAAGTGAACCTTCTTGTGCTACAATAATTCCGCTGGCATCGTGAAAGTGAACTCTGGCTCCGGCTTCGATATTTAAGGTTCGATTGCCGGGTACGGCTGCATAACCATAAATGACGTAAGGTTTTTCGTTGGTAAAGGTTAATTCGGTTTCATCTAAATAGAAACCTTCAATTAAAATTTCATTTCCTTCTTCATCAAAACCAAATGAAAGGCTTTCTGTAGTACCGTCGTCAAATTTTTCAGGATAGAGAAAAACAGCGTCTTGAATAAGGGTAACCAATTCTACTTTTTGTTGATTAGCCCCGGTATCAAACTCGATCGCATCGGTGAGTAAAAATTGATTTTCGTTAGAAAAGTCGTCAATATTAGCAGTAGATTCTATAAAAACAAAAATGCTGTCTTTTGCTAAAATATCTATATTTTCAAACGATTTTCCCGGTAAACCATCTACATTTAAGCGATAATTAGAACTTTCTCCACCGGCTAATTGAATTGTTGGAATGGTGATGTCGTCGTCACTTCTATTGTAGACTTTTAAATTGTAAGTACTCGAACCAATATTCGAAAATACGGTGTCTAAATAAACTGTATCTCTAGAAAACTGTAAATTTCCTGTGCTGGGTTCGGTTTCGAAGTCGTTACGACATGAACTCCATAAAACAATAGAGCAGAGAAGAAGTAAGGAATATAAATATCTCATTTAAATTATCTTTCTATGATTTTTACTTCAAAAAGTTTATCCCAGTTTTTACCGGTGACGTAGAGCTTTTTATTGTTTGGGTTGTAAGCAATACCGTTTAGAACGTGATTACTTTTTACTAAATCATCATTATTAGTAAGTTGATCTCGCAAACCACGAAAATCGATTAAACCTTCTACCGCTCCGGTTTTAGGGTCGATAATTACCACGCCATCTTTTTGCCAAGTATTGGCGTAGATTTTACCTTCTACCCATTCTAATTCATTAAGCTTGGTAAGCGTGGTTTTGTGTGTCGCCGGTTGTATAAAACTTTCTTCAGCTAAAGTTTCTGGGTTTAAGATCCAGATTTTTTCAGTTCCGTCACTTTTGTAAAATTTATTGCCATCGTTACAAAGTCCCCAACCTTCTTTACTTTCGTTATAATTAAAGATCTCTTCTTTTTCGAAAGTATTCAGGTCATAAATGATTCCGTCGCCAGATCTCCAGGTAAGTTGATAGATTTTATTGTTGTAGATCGTTAAACCTTCAGCAAAATAAGTATCGATCAAATCTATTTTTTTAATCACTTTTCCGCTTTCTAAATCTACTTTTCTTAAAGTTGATTGTCCTCTTAGACCGGTGCTTTCGTAAAGAGTATCATTATAAAACTCTAAACCCTGCGTAAACGCCTTAGGGTCGTGCGGGTAAGTATTTACAACCTCGTAAGTATAAATTTTTGGTTTTACACTGCTGTGTACGCTAACT
>JYMV01024331.1_pt1 | contig 17371 bp, 13 predicted proteins | sample 338911 | NCBI WGS metagenome assembly JYMV01 (sample SAMN03354496, study PRJNA234377) | hydrothermal vent metagenome | biome: Deep sea; feature: Hydrothermal plumes at the Eastern Lau Spreading Center, Western Pacific Ocean; material: Seawater | place: Tonga | collected 2009 | depth 2000 m m
CTACAAAACTTCTCATTTACATAAGAAATGAAACCATCTTTATCACAAACAACTACGCCATTAGTCAAGTCAACAATAGACTTATACTGTTCCAATAATTTTTTCTCTTGCAAAACATTTTTTTGCTCTTTTTGAATCTTTTCTAATTGTAAATTAAAATAGATATCAAGAACATCTGAAAGGTTATGCTCAAAGATTAGTGAAAAGTTTTGTACCGCTGCATAATGTCTTTCCGCAGAAGGAATATGCTTAAAAAGATATTCCCGTACAACTGAACTTAAGTCCATATACATCAAAAACACTTCATTAATAAGTACATCATGTGCATCAAAGTATTCTACTAGTTGCTCGGCATAAGGACAATACTTAAGATTTTCTGTTTGCTCAATAATATCAAATGTATAAGACAAAACACGGATACCAATAATATTTATCATTTCATCATTATCAAGACCACGTTCTTGCATTAAGTACGCTGTTGATTTTTTTTGACACCAAGCATTTAAAATTTCTTCTATTCCATCTATGAAATAAGGTAAAAAAACTTCTAATTCTTTATAATTAATCTCTTCTTCCATGTAAGCTTGACCTCTTTAACTATAATTGATTATTTGCTATTGTCTAGTAATAAGGCTTAAATATAAAGTATAAATATGATTAAATATTTTTTTTTTATATTTAATCAAGCTAAAAATGAATTTCTATGAGCTGAAGGAGTGCCAAACCTTAGCTTGTGACCTTGTCTTTAACGGACCTAAAATAGAAATCTTGTTCTACTTTTTGATACTCAATTAAACCCGTAATTTCTTTTTCACTGAGTTTTAGTCCTGTAGGGACTTTTTGTGAATGTAGTTGAATAGCGGTTTGTTTATAATTTGGTTCGCCTGATTTTGGACAGAATGTTGAAGATGTCAGGGTATTAATGAGTTGTTCATTAAAATGAAATGGTACAAATACATTCCCAACTGCAACCGTTTGCGTTACACGCACTACCACATCTTCTATTCGTCCACGAATAGATGATAAGGCTATTCTATCACCTGAATGAACCTCTAACCTAGCTGCATCTTCGGGATTCAAATCCACCCATGCTTCTGGAGCTAGGTCATTTAAGATATCAATGCTCTTTGTTTTAGTGCGGGTATGCCATTGTTCTACAGTTCTTCCTGTATTTAAAATAACAGGAAAGTCTTTAGATAAAGGTTCTTGTATAGGAATCCATTCAAGTGCAAGTAAGTTTGCCTTAGCGTCTTTTGTTCTAAAAGGAATGTCATCTGTATAAAGTCTAGGACTTCCTTCCGGATTTTCTTCATTACAAGGCCACTGCACCCCACCCTTTTCTTCTAACATTTCATAAGTAATACCTGAATAATCACAAAGCTGCCCCTTAGACACCTTCTTCCATTCATTAAAAGCATCTTCAGGTTTTGTCCATTTAGGAAAGAGGTTTTCTCTTATATTTTGAAAATATCCTGAAAGTTCCAAGATAATATCAAAATCACTCTTTGCATCTCCCGCTGGTTCAACTGCCTTATTTGCTCTATTACATCGTCTTTCAGAGTTAGTATATACACCCTCTTTCTCACCCCATGTTCCTGCTGCAAAAACCACATCAGCAATCTCTGCCGTATCGGAATAAAAGGCATCTTGCACCACTAAAAGTTCTAACTTTTCCAGTGCTGAACGAAGTTTTTTCTGGTTGACAAAACTTACTAAAGGGTTAGTTGCCACTATCCATAAGGCCTTTATTTCGCCTCTGTCAATAGCGTCAATAATTTCTGCATACTTATATCCACGCTCAGTTGGTACCCATTCTTGAGGAATTCTAACTATATCAGCATATTCTTTAGCCGCTGCCTCATCTCCAAAGTTTCTATATCCTGGAAGAGAAGAGGTAAATCCTGTTTCCCTTGTTCCCATCGCGTTACATTGACCGGTAATAGAAAAAGGTGCCGCCCCAGGACGTCCAATTTGGCCTGTAATCAGGTGTAAGTTATTAATAGCTGAAACTGTATCTGTTCCCATATACGACTGATTAACACCCATTGTCCACGCTGTAAGGGCTGCCTTTGCACCTGCAATAGAACGAGCAATTTCGTAAAGTACCTTTACCTCTATACCTGTGATATTAGCAACCTCTTGAGGTGGGTAATCTTGAAGGTGTTTCTTCAGCGTTCCAAAGCCATTTGTGTTTTTAGCTATATATTCTGTATTTTCCCAGCCTTGCTCTAAGATGATGTAACAAAGACCATTTATGAGGGCCAGGTCTGTTCTTGCATTAAGAGGAACAAAGAGGTCCGCCATTTGTGCTGTTTTTGAGAAACGGGGGTCAATAACAATAATTTTAGGCTTTTTCTTATTTTTAGCCAAATGAAGTTTTAAAATAGGATGGTTATCTGAGATATTTGCACCTATCAAGGTAATAACATCTGCTTCTTCAAAGTCTTCATAACATCCCACTGGACCATCTGAACCTAATGACTGTTTATATCCTACAACGGCAGAAGCCATACAAAGAGTTGTATTTCCATCATAATTATTGGTACGCAGTCCTAATTGAACAAACTTACCTAGGGCGTAAAATTCTTCAGTTAAAAGCTGTCCTGTTGAAATTACACCAATGGCCTTTGAACCATGTTTTCTTGTAATTTCTTTGAACTTGTTACTTACTTCTCTATAAGCTTCATCCCAAGTTGCTTTCTCGTGCTTACCATTTTTTTTCATTAATGGAGATAATACACGGTTATCCGCATTAATCATTTGATGTTCAGCCAAACCTTTAGGACAAAGGGTTCCAATGTTTACATCATGTTTAGGATTACCCTTTGTATACACAGCCTTTCCATCTTTAACACCTATATATAAACCACAACCGACCCCACAATAGCCACAGGTAGAAAGCACCCATTTATCAGGTTTTTTCTCATCTGAGATACGACCAAACATTGGGTCATCAGATAGTTTGTATTTTTCTTCTTTAATATCAAGTCCAAGAAAATTTTTAATCTTATATATCATCTAATGTCTCTGCTTTCCAACAAAAAATCCACCTGCCATATTAAGGGGAACCACTGTTGTATAAAATAAAAATCTATCTGTTAGTTCAGATATACACATAAGAATTAGAGCAAGGCCTAAGATAAAAGGAGCCTCTGAACTGCCAATAATTACTGTTACTAAAATCGGTAAGATTAGTGCGCCTAAGATAAAGCTTACTACTCGTACTTTTTGATGAACAACAAAAAAGGTGTCATAAATCTTTGAAGTCTTCTTTAATTCAGCTTCATACTCATTTGGAGTATGTAAAGAACGTTTATCCTCATAAGAAAAGAAGGCTTGTGCTAAGGCTAAAAGAAGAGCTAAGCTCATTAAGGGAGAGGCTGCTTGCACTTCGCCTTGCACTAAAAGGGCAAAGGCAACTAAAAACATTCCTATATATCCCACTCCAAAAAACTTAAATAAGGTAGAAAGGCGATTCCATGAAGGTCTCGCAACAATCTGATAAATCATACCTTGAGCATATATTCCAAATATTCCAAGACCAAGGGTAATCGCTTCAAAAAAGATTCTAAGGTAAGCACTGGCTTCAAGAAAGTATAAAACAACGTTAATAGACATAAATCCTGTAAACAAACCAAGAGCCAAGGCTTCTCTACTTAACCAAGATGTCTTAATATTAATCATTGCCGTTAATGCCTTTAAGGGGCGACCTAAGTGCAAGGCAGAAAGAGGAAGGCCAAGTGCTGCAGGAATCATAACAAGAAGTGCCATTATCCAGTTAGGACTTGTCTTACCACTAAAAGACAGTAAGTCTCCTAAGAAAAGGGCTAAAAATGCACCCAAAGAAATTTGTGTTGATACCGTCATAAATACTAAGGGTAATTCAGGATGAGAAGGTTTTAAATGATGATCATCTGCTGCTGTTAATTCAGGCATATTTTCAGGAAGAGTATAACGCGTAGTTGAGTTCGTCACCCTTGCGTCAACTAAACCAGGCATATTTCCTTTTTCATCTATATCTTTTTCTAACCACTCTTTAGGGTTAAAAACTTCAATTTCTATGGCACCTGATGGACAGGCTTGAACACAGGCAGGTGATTGACCAACGTCTAAACGTTCATGACACATATGACATTTTGTAACGATAGAACGTTCTTCATGAAAGGTAGGAACCCCATAAGGACAATTCCATGTACAGTATTGACATCCTATACAAGAAGGATCATCATGTATAACGATACCTGTTTCTTCAATTTTAATATAAGAATTTGTAGGACACCCGATTAAACAAGCCGGGTCTACACAATGATTACATGCCATGGAGTTAAAAAGTTGAGTAACATCAGGAAAAACTCCCCCTTCACTCTCACCTACACGTCTCCACTTGATATCAGCAGGGTTGTTGTTTTGTTCGTTACAAGCCACCTCACAACATCTACATCCAACACAAACCGTCGCATCAAAATGAAACCTATAATTTTCATCTTCTTGAAGTTCTGGTAAGTCAATGCTGTAATTTCCACACTGCATACCAGTGTCAGCCTTATAATTTATAAAACTTTCTAGTGGCGTTTCCATATCCATATTTATTCCTACTCTAATACTATATTTATCTAATTGTATCGCAAAGCTTTTTAAGAAACCAAGAGTGCTTGATTATTTTTTAAGCATTAGTTTTAGATAAAGCTATACTTTATAAAAAATATTTATAAATTTCATATCTATATTTTATAATAATATCTTTTATATTCACAACAAGCCCTATAATTTGGGATGCTCTTAAAAATACACTACATATTCATATTGATTATATTTTAACCAATAATTAAAATAAAAAGTCTATTTTTTGTCCTACACTATCCGTAATAAAATTATTAAGGAGTTTTTATGGCAGCATTAAAAGGTGAAGCACATTAGCCAACACTCTTAGCCGCTTGTTTATATTTCGACTTTTCTTTTATGGTCTGGAGCATGCTTGGGCCCTTATCTACAGAAATAGCAGAGTTTTTAGCACTTACCGGCTTTGTTATGTCTGTTTCACAGAAGGCAAGCTTACTTTCAGGCGTACTCTTAAGAATTGTTCTTGGTTTTGGTGTAGATAAGTTTGGCCCAAAGAAAACAGCCCTTATGTCACAGCTTATTGTTATTTTAGCTTTAATGTTTACGTATTTACAAGGTGATTCTATTTCATATAATCACCTTCTTGTGGTAGCCCTTTTTTGCAGGTGCATCTTTTACTGTAGCACTTCCTTAAACGGGTCAATAGTACCCACCAAAGTTTCAAGCTCTTGTTCTTGCAATTACTATTGCGGGTAATATTTGTGTAGTTATTGACTTCTTATTTGCACCAAAGATTGTTGAACACTTTGGATGGCAGGCAGTTTTCCTTGTAGGTGCTGTACTCGCAGCCCTTATCTTTGTGACCTACTTATTTATGGCAAAAGATGCTCCATCAGATGTATATAAGGCTAATCCTAAGAAGTTCAAAGATTATTGTAAACCTCTTAAAGACAAAGACACATGGTGGTTCAACTTATTTTACGCAATCTCTTTTGGTGGCTATAGGAAGGTTTATCGTATGAATACCTATTCCTTTGAAATGGGTAAACTTGGTATGTCATGGTTAGCTGAAGACAATGTAAAGGTAATGACAGGTTATGTCGGAGCCTTATGTATCTTGGCAGGCATTGTAGTTGTCGCGATAATGGGTATCTCTTTAGTTAAAACAAGATGGAGAACAGCATGGGGAATAGCTGCTGGAGGTAAAATATAAGCAAGAGGATATAAATCTTCTTATCGTATATACTTAAATAATAGGCTTTATTGCTTATAATTTAATCACATTTATTCCAACTTATAATAAATATTAGCCTATAATCTAGCAATTATATTTTTGGAGATTTTTATGGCGCGATTACAAGCATTAAAAGAAGAAGGTCATTGGCCTACACTTCTCGCTGCTTTTTTCTATTTTGATATGAGTTTTATGATTTGGACTATCTTAGGGCCCTTATCCACTGAAATTGTTGAGTCCTTTGCAGCAAGTGGTTTTATGATGAGTTCAAGTCAAAAAGCAACCCTCCTTTCCCTTCCTATTCTTTCAGGTGCATTACTTCGAATTCTTCTTGGTTTTGGCGTGGATAAGTTTGGGGCTAAAAAGACAGCTTTAAGCTCACAGTTCATTGTTATTAGTGCTCTTTTGTTTACCTATCTTCAAGGAAGCGCTATCACCTATGATATGCTTCTTATTGTTGCTGTTTTTCTTGGTTTTGCAGGCGCTTCATTTGCTGTTGCCCTTCCTCAAGCAGGTCAGTGGTATCCCCCTAAGCTTCAAGGTCTTGTACTTGGAATTGCGGGTGCGGCCAATGTTGGTGTGGTTATGGGATTTTTATTTGCGCCAAAAATTGCTGAACTTTATGGATGGCAGGCTGTATTTTTATTAGGTGCAATTTTAGCTTCTATTCTTTTTATTATTTACCTAGTCTTAGCAAAAGATGCTCCTTCTAATGTATATAAGGTAAACCCTAAAAAACTAAAAGACTATGTAAAGCTGTTAAAAGACAAAGACACATGGTGGTTCAATCTCTTTTATGCTATCTCTTTTGGTGGATTTGTTGGATTTGGTGTATTTTTAAAGCTTTATCTTATGGACACCTATCCTAAAGAGATGGAAGAACTTGGCCTTTCTTGGTTAGCTGAAGACAATATCAATGTTATTGCTGGATATTTTGGTGCACTTTGTATTTTTGCTGGAACAGTACTTCGTCCTATTGGTGGCGCTATTGCAGATAAAATGGGTGGGGTTAAATCACTTTATATCTTCTTTGGTATTGTTGTTGTCATGACAACACTTAATGCCCTGCTAACACTTCCTTTTAACCTAACTATCTTAGTATTTTTTATCACCATGGCTAACCTAGGTATGGCCAATGGAGCTGTTTTTCAACTCGTACCTCAACGCTTTGCAAGAGACATTGGCGTTATGGTTGGGATTATTGGTGCAGCAGGTGGTCTTGGTGGAACCGCACTTATTAAAACCCTTGGCTGGTCAAAAGACACCTTTGATGGTTATTCAGCAGGATTCTTAATCTTTGCCGGCGTTACAGTTATCGCTATTGTTGGTATATCCATGGTTAAGACACGTTGGAGAACAACATGGGGCGCGACCTCAGGTGGTAAGATCTAAATATACCTTTAGATAAAAGTCCACCCCTAGTAAGAGCTAAAGTTTCATTTGTGTCTTCTAAACTTTTTTAAAAAGGCAAGCTATGTTAAAACTTCAATCTTCTCAATTTAATCTTCCTAAAGCAGCCGATATTCGCGGTGATGATGCCTGTGATTTTACTATCTTAGATAAAAGCCTTCTTGTTGCAGTTCTTTGTGATGGGGTTGGTTCAGCGAGAAAAGGTGGAGCTGCTGCTAGACAAAGTGTTAAATTTTTTATAGACCATTTTAAAACTCGTCCTAAAAACTGGGATATCACCCAAAGTCTCACCCTCTTTACTCAACATATAAATCGTCTTTTATTTAAAGAGTCTATGACACAGTATGAGCAGATAGAGCTACTAACTACCCTATGTGTAGCTGTTGTTGAAGGCGATACCTTATATACAATGAATCTGGGTGATTCGCGTATTTATCTTATTGAGAAAAATAAAAATATGAAACAACTTTCTGTTGATCATATCATGGAAGAAGAAAACCTTTCACATGTACTTACACAAGCTTGTGGTTTAACTGATCATATTGAGCCAGTTATTTTTTCTACTAGCATACAAAAAGGTGACACTATTATTCTTTGTAGTGATGGTCTAAGTTCCTTAATGACTGATGACAGTATCCAAGAAGAAGTGTTAAAAGGGCTAGGTTCTACTCTTATTGTGCAAACAGCAGCTAAAGAACATAAAGATCATGAACGAGATGATATTTCTATGCAAATTTTTAGGATTGAAGAACTTGACGAGATACATGCCATTAAAAACCAAAAACTGGATATCCCCCAAAAATTAAAGATTGGTGATATCTTTGATGGATATACCTTAGTCTCTTCTATGATGGAGCATGGTCGTATTTGGAAGGTTGAAAAAGAGGGAAAGATATTTGTCATGAAGTTTCCCATGGCAAGTGCGATAGACGATCCCATAGCCCTTGAAGAGTTTGTTAAAGAAGCTTGGTACGCTAAACAAGTGACACATAAAGCCTTTGGACATGCTTGGGTACCTGAGAAACGTTGTGCTCGTTATTATTTAATGGACCTTATTGAAGGTATAAACCTTGTAGAGTATCTTAAAAATCGCCCTATTACCATTGATTCAGCCATTGCTCTTGCAAAGTTCTTACACAAGGCGGAGGCTCATTTACTGCATTTAGGTTTAGTTCATGGAGATATAAAACCAGAAAATATTATTGTTTTTAATAAAGAAGGAGAAGTTGGTGTTAACTTCAAGATGGTAGATTTTGGTTCTGTTGTTGAAGTCTTTGAGGTAAACTCAAGAGCCGGTACACCTTCATATCTTGCACCTGAACGGTTTAAAGGAAGTGCTATTAATGAGTCTACCGAACTCTTTTCAATAGGGGTCACACTATATTGGGCATTAACGGGAAAATATCCATATGGGGAAATAGAGCCGTTTCAAACGCCTACCTTTAAACAAGCCAAACTAGCTTCTACTTATAATAAAAACATTCCACACTGGCTAGAGTCTATTATTATGCGTTCAATATCTCCTGATGCACAAGATAGATATGCACATTATTCCGAATTTTTTTATGAATTAAAATCACCTGAGAAAGTGAAACCTTATTATCTAAAGGATTCTTCTTTTATAGAACGAGAACCTCTTCTTTTTTATAAGTTAGGTTTTTTTATCTTACTTATGACAAACATTGTAAGCTTTATCTACTATAACATGTAAATTAGGTTAGAATAGTTTTAACTGATTCAAGAAGGAAGTTTATGTTTACTTGGTTATTAAATCTTTTTTCTTCCTCTGCCCAAGAAAAAAACTATCATTTTGGTCGTTTTATTAGCTATAAGAAAACACCCGAACAACAAGAATTTTATCAACTTTCAAAAAAAGAATTTTCACAGCAACGCTATCTTGAGGGATACGAAAATTATTTCAAATATCTTCGTTTTGAAAATACACATGAAAAAGACCATGCAAATATAAGTTTCTCCCGAGATGAAAACTCTTTAGAATTTAAGATCATTCAAGGTGCTGCCATTATTAAAGGTAATATCACCCAAAAACGTCTTATTGCTTCTGTTAATATTGCCCACACCGTAAAAGACAATGTTGCTGTTATGCGCCGTCTTTTAGAAAAAAACTATATGTATACCTACAGCTCATTTTACCTACAAGATGAAATATTAAAGTCAAAAATCTATTTTCATAATACCTCTCTTTCGCCTCAAAAAGTTTATTTTCCTCTTAGAGAAATTTCAATCAATACAGACAAAGAAAAAGAGCTTCTTCTAGATGAGTTTAATGATTTGGAGACAATAGAACTTGAACATATTGAAGCCATGGACTTTCATTTAAAAGATACTAAGTTACGTTTTTTTAGAGAATGGATCGATAAGACACAAGAAAAAGTAGCCCTACTGCCTACATTAGAACAATCTGGGGCTATTGCCTTTGTTTGGTTGGGTCTTTTACTTCGTATTGATTATTTTGTAACACCTAGAGGGAAGCTTGGACATGAAATATATGAGGCCATACAAGAATATTACCTGGATGATAATAAGCTTATTGAAGAAAAAAATGACGCCCTTCAAAAGGCCACCTTAAAGCTTCAAGCGCTAGATTCAAAAAAGCTTGCCAAAAGCCTTTACAGTGTCCAACAAACCTTTGATGTTTTCACTCAAAACAACCTTGAGGAAATACGTTCATTTATAGATGAAACACTAACTAAAATCATCTGGTATAAAGAACATAAATATGAAGAAATAATCTTAACTATTTATGAATACCTTGGTTTATATATGCTGTACAATTTTGGGATGAATGACTGTTTAAGGGAACTCGTTCAACTTAATGTACGTATTCATAATACAGATTTCCACTGCGCCTTAGGAATCAAGAGTTTATACAAGGGAGATGAAAAGCTTGATAATACGAAGATAAATGCAGAAGTTAAAAAAATTATAGAACCTTATAATAAGCTATATCCTCACCTTAATGACCTAAGTCTTAATCTTAATTTCGAGTCCCTAGAAAAATTTCATCATTCTTATTTTAATGGCATTAAAAGCCTAAACTTTAGTGAGCTGTAATATGAACACACAAGAAATCTTAGATATATATTCTGAAAGTATCATTCAAATTGAAACGCCTTTAGCCTCAGGAACAGGTTTTTATCTTGAGAAACACCAACTAATTCTTACAAATTCACATGTCGTCACAGGCTTAAAGAAAGTCGTCATCTCTTCTAAAGATTTAAAGCGTTGTGAAGCAACAGTTGTTTATGATGATGCAAAATATGACTTAGCCTTTATTAAAACGGACGCTTTAAAGGTTAAAACACCTCTTCTTCTATCAAATGAAAAGGTGCATGATGGAAATAAGGTCGTGGCCATTGGCCATCCCTATGGACTTAATTATACAGCTACAGAGGGGATTGTTTCAAAGGCAGATAGACTTCAAGGAGAACTTGAATATATCCAAATTGACGCAGCAATTAACCCTGGAAACAGTGGAGGGCCCTTACTCAATGACAAAGGAGAGGTTATTGGCGTTAACACCTTCATCATTCAAAACTCAAATAATCTTGGTTTTGCACTTCCCTTTCATTATATTTTAGAAGCTCTTCAGGCCTTTAAAGAAATAAATGAGCTTGATATCATCCGTTGTTCATCTTGCCTTAACCTTGTTAAAGAACTCAGTATAAAAGATGATTACTGTCCTAAGTGTGGAGTGAAAATTGATGTAGCTAAGAAACGTAGAGAAGGATATAAACCCATTGGAACCATTAAAACACTTGAATCTATTTTAAAAGACCTTGGCAAAGATGTAGCCCTTTCACGCAGGGGGCAAAGAATGTGGCAGATTGATATAGGAAGCTCACGTGTTGAGATTGCGTATTATGATAATGGTATCATTGTAGCAGACGCCTCATTATGTCGCCTTCCTCATGAAAATATTGAAAAGATATACCATTATATACTGGAAGAAAACACTAAGATGGATTATTTGCAATTTTCCATTAATGATAATGCTATCTTACTGTCTTATATCATTGTTGACTCTTCTTTAGAAGAAAAAAATGGTTCAGTTGCACTTGGACGACTTTTTTCTAAGGCTGATATCTATGATGATATCTTAATCAACAATTATGGGGCTTGTGTTATTAAAAGAGAAGACACCTAATCTACATATAAAAAGGAATACCAAATGAGTGAATTTACCCACATTGTTTGTCCATATTGCAATGGAACAAACCGATTACCTACCAGTCAACTAAAAGAAGACGCCAAATGTGGACGCTGTCAAGAAAATATTTTTGAGACTAAACCTATAGAACTTACTACTGAAAATATTTCTCAGCATTTAGAAAAGAATGAGATACCCGTCATTATAGATTTTTGGGCACCATGGTGTGGTCCCTGTAAAATTATGGGGCCAAACTTTGAGAAGGCCTCTCAAAGTTTTAAAACTAAGGTTCGATTTACTAAGGTTAATACGGAACAATCATCTTTAGGGTCTCAGTACAATATACGTTCTATCCCTACTCTAGTTATGTTTAACCAAGGAAAGGAAGTTGATAGAATTTCAGGAGCCGTAGATGCTAACAGTCTTATTCGCTGGATACAAGACAGACTTTAATCGCAGCACAATACAACAAACTGTTAAGTAAACATCATTTTTAGAATAATTACTTTACAATGTCACCAATAAATACTAATCCATAGGAATTAAAATGTTTTTAGACTTTGATGTAAACCTTGACACTTCTATTAGTGAACTAAGTGCTCTATTAGAAAAAAGTAAAAAAGAGATAAATAACTTACTTCTTTTAGAAAATAAAACCTACCACAATTTTGTTAAACCCTTTGAAATGATAGATGAAAGAGTTGAATGGTTTTTTACACCTATTTCACATTTAAATTCAGTAAACAACTCTGATAAAACACAAGAAGTATATGCTGACGCTCTACCTATCTTAACTGAGTATGGGACTGAAATTTCTCAAAACAAAGATATTTATCAGGCCTTTAAAACGATCAAAGAAACTGAGGGTAGCTCACTAAATCAAGAACAAAATCAAGTTTTACAACATAATATACGTGATTTTGAACTTTCCGGTGCGCATTTAGACCAAGATAAAAAAGACCGTCTAAAAGAGATCAACCTTAGAAAAAGCACTTTAACTAATGATTTTTCTCAAAATCTTTTAGATGCAACAAATGCTTATGAACTTATCATTCAAGATGAAAAAGATGTGCAGGGCCTTCCCAGTTCAGATATTGATTCCGCCAAACAAGAAGATGGAAGCTACAAATTTACCCTGCAAATGCCTTCTTACATTGCCTATATGACTTATGGGAAAAATCCAAACCTAAGAGAAGAACTGTATAAGGCTTACACTACAAGAGCCCCAGAAAATGCCACTATCATTGATGAACTGATGCAACTTCGCCAAGAAATGGCACAACTTCTTGGCTTTAATAATTTTTCAGAGCTTTCTATCGCCCCAAAGATGGCCACTAGTACAGATAAAGTCATTGAATTTTTAGAAGAACTTGCTATCTCTTCAAAATCACAAGCTAAAACCGAATTAGCAGAACTTCAAGAACTGGCTAAAAAAGAGGGTCAAGACAATATACAAAGCTTTGATACTGCCTATTACTCAGAGATTTTGAAAAAGGCTAAATACGAGATAGATGAAGAAGCATATAGACCTTATTTTGAACAAAACTCTGTTGTACAAGGCTTATTTAACTTTTTAAATAAGCTCTTATGCATAGAGTTTAAAAAAGTGGATGTAAAGCTTTGGGATGAAAAAGCTTCTGCCTTTGATGTATATTTTGAAGGAAAGATTCGTTCACGTTTATATATTGATCTTGAAGCACGAACATCTAAGCGTGGCGGTGCATGGATGAACAATTGGCAAAGCCATTGTAAGGATGAAAAAGGTGAAACAATACTTTCATCTGCATATATAGTATGTAACTTTCCAGCTTCAAGCGATACGAGTCCTTCCCTTCTTCGTCATGATGATGTTGTTACACTTTTTCATGAAATGGGTCACGCCCTGCATCATATGATGAGTGATGTAAATGAGAACTCTGTTTCAGGCGTAAACGGAGTAGAATGGGACGCGGTTGAATTTCCTTCTCAATTCTTAGAAAACTTTGCTTATGAACCTGAGGTTTTAAGACTTTTTGCAAGTCATCATAAAAGCGGTGATGTAATTTCTGATGAACTTATTATAAAGCTAGACAAGGCAAGAAACTTTCAATCTGCAATGGGAATGTTACGACAATTAGAATTTTCAATCTTTGACTTTAAACTTCATATGAAACTGCACACCGGAGATCAAGTACAAGGCCTTTTAAACTCTATTAGAGACGAGTTTAGCCTGCTTAAGCCACCAAGTTATAATAAGTTCCAAAATGGCTTTGCACACATCTTTGCAGGGGGATACGCAGCAGGATATTATTCATATAAGTGGGCAGAGGTACTTTCAGCTGATGCCTTCTTTCATTTTGTAGATAATGGTATATTTAATGAAAAGATTTCAGCCGCCTATAGGGATATTGTTCTTGGACGTGGGGGAAGTGAAAGTATGTCCGTACTTTTTGAAAAATTTATGGGAAGAGAGCTTGATACTACCGGTCTTCTTCGACTTAACGGCATTTCTACGTGAGAAACCTTTGGTTTCTTCTAGTGTTAACACTTACTCTTTTTGGAGGAACTACTGTGAAAATTGCTACGTATAATGTTGAAAACCTTTTTGACCTTCATTATAATGGTACTGAATATAAAGAATATATCCCCAATACCATTTGGAAATGGAATAAAAAGACATATCGTGCAAAACTAAAAAATATATCTAAGGTCATTATAGACCTTAATCCTGACATCATTTCACTAACAGAAATAGAATCAGACCTTGCCCTACAAGACTTACAAAAAGAATTATCAAGACAGGGTTTATATTTTAGATTTCGCTCAATTGCTAGTAAAAAACAAACCTCAGTTAGAAATGCTATCCTATCTAAATACCCTATACGCTCTAAAGAACTTTATATCTCACGCTCACGAGGTACACGAAATATCTTAGAAGCTAAGGTTATTATTGGAGGCAAGCCTCTTTATATATATGTGAACCATTGGAAGTCTAAGTCAGGGCCTGAGAGTAAGCGCATAATTTATGCTAAGGTGCTAAAACAAAGACTAGATTCCCTTCCTAAAAACACAGACTATATCTTAATGGGCGACTTTAATGCGCATTATGAAGAACTTAAGACCTTTATTAAAAAGCGTAAACATAATGATACAAAAGGTATTACCGGTATCAATCATATCTTAAAGACCATAGACTCAAATAATGAACTCTTCACAAGACAGAGCCTAAAACCTGAAGGCAATTATAATTTATGGATGGAAGTACCTGAAAAAGACAGATGGAGCCATATATATAAAGGTAAAAAAGAAGCTCTAGATCATATTATTATCTCCCCTAGCCTGCTAAATACAAATAAAAACTATTATATCTTAGACAGTTTTGAGAGTTTTAAAGCTCCTTATCTTTTTACAAAAAGTGGTAAAAAGCTTTACAGATGGCAAAGAAGTCGAAGTAGACCCTTGCATCATACAAAAAAGGGTTATTCAGACCACCTTCCTATCAGCGCAAATTTTTTTATAAAATAAGGATTAAAATGCCTCTTAAAGATGTTCCTTTTACCTCTTTCATCGGTTTTGATTAGGAAGCTGAACTTAGTTTAGATTAGATTTTAAAGAAGAGTTTCAAAACTATGTGCAAACGATACATTCCAGGGCCCAATTTACACTTACTGAAACTAAAAGTGGTTTATACCTCGTAGAGCTTTTTCCTGAACTAAAAGGAAAGGTTATTCCCTTATTAAGAGAGACAAATAGAAAATATAAAAAGCTAGCCACTGATAAAATCTTTGCCTACTCTAGTATCGAACCTGAAGCAATTGAAAATTTAAAAGTATTTTTAAAAAAAAGGAAGAGGAAGTTTTTCTATTAAACTTGAGATTAAAGACATTAATAATGTCTTATGTTCTCTTGGTGAATTTACTTGGTTTATTCAAGCCCTTTAGGCTATCCAACCCCCACCAATAAGTTTGTTTCCATCATAAAAGACAGCAGCCTGACCCTTAGCCACACCCAGTACAGGTTCTTCAAGTTTTAACACTGCTGTATCTCCTGTAATTTCTACATGGCAAGACACTGCTCTTGTACGGTAACGAAGCTTTACCGTCGTGTCAAAGCTTTTTCTATCATCAAACATATTCATATCACGTAGTACTACATCAAACTCTTCTAGCTCTTCTTTTAAGCCTACAACTATTTGGTTAGTATCTGGAAGAATTTTAGTTACGAAATGAGGGTCATGGGCTCCATGAACCGTAAATCCCTTGCGTTTTCCAATGGTATAGTGCATATAACCTTTATGCTCTCCTACAACATTACCGTCCTTATCTAAAACTTCTCCCGGTTCATCAACCTTAACAAACTTTTTAAGTACATCTGTATAGGTTGTTTCAACAAAACATATTTCAGAAGATTCAGCCTGAGAAGCGAAAGACTCTAATCCTTCAATCTTAGAGGCATATTCTTTAATATCTTTTTTATGACGTGTACCAAGAGGAAAAATAAGTCTTGGCAAGATGTCTTTTTGAATATAAAATAAAAAGTATGATTGATCTTTAGTATCATCTTCAGCTTGTAAAAGGTTTTTCCCATCTGTTTGAATATAATGACCTGTAGCCAAGAATTCAGCATCTATCTTATCAGCAAACTTTAGCATTTCACCAAACTTTAGATTTCTATTACAAAGAGCACAAGGATTGGGTGTTTCACCTTTTTTATAGGTTTCAATAAAAGGATCCACCACTTTTTCTTTAAAGGTTTTTTGTAAATCAAGAATATGAAGTTTTACACCTGCAAAGTCTGCTGCTTTTTGAGCACGTACTTGGTGAATTTCATGATACCCAGGTTTAGAGTGTAGTTTCATATACACACCTACAACCTCATACCCATCTTCTTGCAACAAAAGGGTTGATATTGTAGAATCAACACCCCCACTCATACCGATTAATACTTTTTTCTTTTCCATTATTTTTCCTACTTAGAGTCGCTGCCCTTAGAAATATCACGATGTTTAAAGAAGTTTGATAAAGAAGAATAATACTTTGTATCCTTCATTCCTACGTCTTCTAAGGCCTTAATTTGAATGCCTAAAGAGGTTTTAATCTGCTCTGCAATATGATCAAGGTCATCCGTTAGCGTAATGATATCTAAATCTTCTGCATCTATCATACCCTGAGGCAATAAAGTTGTTTCAATAAAGTCCATTAAAGGTTGAAAAAAGTCTACGCCAACAACAAATATTTTAACCCCTGAAACTTTTTTAGTTTGAATAAGGGTAAGCGCCTCAAAGAGTTCATCTAAGGTCCCAAATCCCCCAGGAAAAATAACATAAGCTATAGAATACTTTACTAGCATAACCTTACGTGAAAAAAAGTAATCAAAGGTACGTTCTTTTGTCGTATAAGGGTTGGCTGTTTGTTCCATTGGAAGATCTATATTTAAACCAATGGATTCAACTTCAGGGTTTTGATAAGCACCCTTATTAGCAGCTTCCATAATTCCAGGACCGCCTCCCGTAATCACATTAAATCCCGCTGCTCCAAGTTTATCACCTAAGATAACTGCTTTTTTATAATAAGCGTTATCCTTATCTGTTCTAGCTGAGCCAAAGACAGTAACAGAAGGTCCAAGTTCACCTAATTCATCAAAACCATGTACAAAGTCTGCAATAATTTTAAAAACAGACCAAGTGTCTGCAGATTTTATATCTTTTGCATAACGCGCTGTAATTTTCTTTTGAGCTTCTCTACGTCGTTCCATTTTGATACTCCCTTTGACCTTAATTTATCTAAGTCATTTATTTATGGCATATCTTTATTACTATATTAGAAATAAATTATATTTATATAGTATCATTATTTTATAAATAGAAGAAAGAAAGTAAAAGATGAAAAGGTAAAAGGGGTTGAAGTCACCTTTTTAGCTGATTAAGACGGTCTGTTTTTGAACCAATCGTCGTAATTTGAACACCAAAGTTTCCATCTACAATCACCACTTCGCCTTGAGCAATAACATGATCATCC
>JYMV01035002.1_pt1 | contig 17359 bp, 13 predicted proteins | sample 338911 | NCBI WGS metagenome assembly JYMV01 (sample SAMN03354496, study PRJNA234377) | hydrothermal vent metagenome | biome: Deep sea; feature: Hydrothermal plumes at the Eastern Lau Spreading Center, Western Pacific Ocean; material: Seawater | place: Tonga | collected 2009 | depth 2000 m m
GGTGGTTTGGGTACACTGCCGTAAATCGCCGGAGACTAGACAGTCAGGAGATAGGCTATGAAATGGAGGAACGTGATCACAGTACTGGCGGCCAGTTTTCTGGTGTTGGGGTTTATTGCTTTTCATCCAGCGTGCCGGGCCTATCTACACTGGAATATGTATGGACGAAAAGCTAAAGCGTGAGATGGGTTGTAAGTCCTGACGACTGTTTTGGGTAGAGGATCTGCGCATCAAACACTGGTTGGTGATCTTGCTACTACAGAAATATAAAGGAAAAGGATAAGGCCTATGGTGAGCCACGCGACTGGCGACGGCGCAATTCCACCAAGAGACGCGGCACAGCGCGGGTTGAAGAGAATTATGACCCTTGGTGGTGCCTATGGCACACGCAACTATACGGTTAAGGATTTGAGAGACCAAAAGGGTGTGCGGGTTCTTGTCGAGACAGTACCGTTTACTCCAGAAGAAGCTGCGGCAGCTGAAGAGGCTGGGGTTGATACTATGAAAGTGCGGTTTGACCCCACAAATCCTGAACCAGCGATTGCTATGCGGCGCGCTGCTCCGAATACGTTTATGGCGTTCTCTGTTCCACTTGTTGCTGCCGCAAGCGAAACGGAAGCGATTCGGCTGGCGTATGATGCGATGGTGGTTGGAGCAGATGCTGTTATGTGCCAATGGAGCCCCCGGTTTATCAGTGCGGCCGCCGAGGCTGGAGTGCCCGTGCAGGGCCACGCTGGGCTTGTCCCAAGAAGAAGTACTTGGACAGGGGGACTACGTGCTGTTGGAAAGACCGTTGAAGAGGCAATATGGGTCTACCAAAAAATCAAGGAATTTGAGAGCGCCGGGGCGTATGCCGTTGAGGTAGAGGTTATACCGGAGGAACTTCTTTCCGCAATTAGCAAACGTACTACGTTACTCACTTCCTCAATTGGTGCTGGAAGCGGTGGAGATATGCAGTTTCTCTTTGCCGAGGATATTCTTGGGAATAATCCTCCACCCTATCCACGTCACTCCAAACAGTATCGCGAACTCTACAAACTAAAACAGGAGATGCAAGCACAACGTATTAGTGGTTTCAAAGAGTTCATTGATGATGTCAAAAGCGGCAAATTTCCTGGTCCGGAACATGTTATCCGTGCAAAAGAGGGATTGGTTGATAAGTTCGTGGAAGCAGTAGAGTCAGACCAATAGTTTACTTCGCACCTACGTCAATAAAGTTTGTTTCATCACTGGGGAGTGGGGGAATTTTCCTCCTACCCCCGCATCATGCCTTCCAATTCGTTTTCTGCCCAGGATATCGCATCATCAAATGTTTCGCCTCCCTGCGTCACGCTCGCTACCAAGTTTCCGTAAAGGCCCTGAACCGCGATTTGTGATGCCATTTCTGGTGGTGCCGGATATCCAGCAGAGATAAGTTTTTCATCTCCTCGGGCGGGATAATTGTAAAGAGTGCCTGGAGGAGGACCTGATTTTGCCCAAATATCATTGTTCTGGTAATGCGAAATAATAACGGGAATATCAAATCCTTGAGAAGCAAGCACGAGCTGATCAACAACGTTTCGGTTGGCGACATAACGCAGAAGATCTTTGCCTGCCGAGATATTTTCTGAGAAATTCCAGACCCCCCAGAAGAAGGGGGCGTCTGCTCGGAAACTGCCCTTCGGTCCACGTGGCGTATCGTGGTGCCATAGTTGCTCCGCCACGGCAGGCATGTCCCTGTTAGACACTGCCCAGATACTTGGCGGATTAATGGTAGTGGATCCCTTACCGGATATCATAAACCGATTATTACTAGCATCGTCCCAAGCATAGACGTGATCCGGCATAAACTGTGTTAAGCGAGACATATACTCGAGAACGTTACGAACCTCGTTCGAATTTACACTCACCTCGCCATCTCGATTAACGAATTCGGCACCATATGCAGAAAATAAAGCTGCGAGCCAATTGGTTCCGTCCGGTGTTGGAGATATGGCCGCTCCAAAAGGATGGCCGGCCAGATGTAATTGCTCTGCAGCCTTCAGGAATGCCTCGTATGTCCATTTATCGACCAGTTCAGGATTGCGGTTTGCATGGGGCGGAAAAATCTCGGTCAGGTCTACACCGGCATGCGCTTTGTACAGGTCTAGTCTGGATACACTGGCGAGGTTGGGGGACGCTGTTGGCGATGGTGCGGCGCGCCAAACTCCGTCAAGCTGAGCTAGAAAATATGCCGATGGTGCCAAAGGCCCGTAAGCCGAAATGATATCCGTAACTACATCGTCTACTGGCTCAAGAGAACGACGAAACATAGACGGATAATACACCGGTAAGGAGTAGACGTCGTGGCCGGTTCTAGCTCTAGATTCAGCTTGTGCTGTCAGTAACAGTTTGTTTCCGATCGATGTGATAAAATCGATGGTTACTTCCACGCCGTTGGCGTTACCCCACTCCTCACAAATCGTTCGCAGTACGGCGTTAACCCCCGGCACCCAGTGATCCCATATCCCTAAGGAGAGTTTCCCGGCAGAGCGCGCGGCCTTGACATAGGGCGCAGCAAATGTGGCTATACTCGCTGCAGCCGCATTCCGCAGGAAGTGCCGACGTGATTGGTTTCTCCGTATCACGATAGTTTCCTTTTTGGTTTTATAGGCCACTTGTTGGCAGAGACGGTGGGACCAAAAATAAAAATTGGCATTTTTTGCCGATGGTCATCGCAACTACGTCCAATATAAAAATAGCACCAAAGATTACTCACGAAATGCCACGAATGATTTGTTGTGAGCGGGAATGAAAATCGCGTCGATAGAGTACGACTGCTACCCATGTTGTGGCGACCATGAACGCGATCGGGTGAAGCACCCAGGAGAGTGCTGCCAGCGCAAAGTAAAATGCGCGCAGACCACGATTAAAATGTCGTGCAGCAAGGTTTGCTATTTTACCAGCCCGCCGTGCTTGGTCCTTAGCGTCTGCATCTATCTCAGTGCTACTGGGAACAGCGCCTATAAGGACGGCACAATATGTGTTCAGACGATACGACCAGACAAATTTGAAGAATGCGAAGACGAAAATCAGAAGAAGCAATAGGATCTTTAGTTCCCATTCGAACCTCGATGTTTCTCTGAGAAACGGTAGCGCGGAAAGGACAGCGATAGCTTTCTCGGTAGCCCCCAGTGATGCGACGAGACCGCCGACCACTAAGATACTTGTTGAAGCAAACATGGCGATGCCACTCTGCAGATGGTTGAGGATGAGAGCGTCCAGCATGCGCATGTCCCGGCGCAACATCTCGTGCATCCAACGTTGGCGATGCTCATTCATGATCCCCAGGACCGACCTATGCTGCAGCCTTTCGCTGTCTGCTATCAAAGTGTATCCAGTCCAAACTCCAAAAAACCAGAGCACGGAGATGATGTCGAGCGGTGTGAGCAATGACAGCATCTATGGGGTCCCTTAACGGCAGTCTTTAGCTGGGGCATACATATTAACGTACTAACCAATTAAACCTACTATCACTCGTGTAGGTCGATACATCTATGTGGCAGTAGCATAAATTTACTTGTGCCAATTTTACACCGTTTGGCTAGAAAGTTAGATTATAAGCTGTACAGTCGACAGGGAGGAGAGAAACATGGTGCATGATTTGGTGATCCGTGGGGGAACCATCATTGATGGTTCTGGCGACGCCCAGGTAATAGGCGATATCGCAATCGATGGAGATAGCATCACCGAAGTAGGCGCTGTGTCGAGCACTGGTCGTGAAGAGATTGACGCGACCGATACAATCGTTACTCCAGGTTTTATCGATCTACACACACATTTTGATGCACAGATCGGCTGGGATCCGATGTTGACGCCTGTTTCATGGCATGGCGTGACCACAGCACTAATGGGGAATTGTGGTGTCACCTTCGCGCCTTGCCGCGCGGGAGACCGTGAATTGCTGGCCGGTATGATGGAAGCGGTGGAGGACATCCCGAAAGACGCAATTCTATCTGGCCTTCCCTGGGATTGGGAGCATTACGGGGAATATCTTAACAGCGTTGAGACTATGACTCCGGCGATAAATGTTGCTGGCTTGGTGGGCCACTGTGCTCTTCGCTTTTATGTAATGGGCGAACGGGCCGTTGAGGAGCAGGCGACACCTGAAGAACGGAGTGAAATGGCGGCGATTGCGCGGACTGCAGTGAAGGATGGTGCAGTGGGATTTTCGACGTCACGCCTCTTGTTTCATCATCTTCCTGACGGCCGTCATGTTCCGGGCACGCATGCGGACCACCAGGAGCTTGTCGAGATTGCCGAAGCGGTTGGTTCCGAGGGTGGTTTGATGCAAAACGTCACTAACCTTCGCAGTGATTTTGACGGAGAAATTGCTTTGTTAGCTAAAGAAGCGCGGGCGTCGGGTGGTCGAGTTTTGTTTAGCATGACGGCAGGTCCAACGAATGAATATGGCGATAGTATCTGTGAGGCGGTATCGGCAATGCGGGCCGAAGGATTAGATATCAATGCGATTTCGATTCCGAGGGGTTCGGGTTTTGTTACCGGTTTGCAATGTAACTTGATTTGGCGCTCCAAGCCTTGGAAACGTCTTGGGGAAATGGGTCTGGAGGAGCGCTTGGCCGCGATTCGGGACGAGTCTGCTAGACGTGAGTTGATCGAGGCAGCCAAAGCGGAAACTCTCTCTGACTACGGCGACATATGGCGTTTGACCGGCATGGAACATATTATTTGGCTAGGGGATTCAGAACGACCTCAATATACCGGGGGTAGAGAGTCAAGCTTGCAGGCAATGGCAGACGCGAGGGGTGAAGATCCGGTAGAGACCTTTCTAAGGCTATCGGATGAGAGCGATGGTCGTGCGTTGTTCACTGTCCGGTTTTTCAACCAAAGCCTTGAAGCCCTGACCCGGGTGCTTTCCCAAGAGTTTGTTATGCCCGGGCTTGGGGACGCTGGCGCTCACGTCAGCCAGATTATGGATGCTGGTTGGTCGACGTTTGTGTTGTCCCATTGGGGTCGTGATGCAGAGTTATACTCGCTTGAAGAAACTGTGCGGCGTATTACTTCAGCACCTGCTCGGGTGCTTGGTGTTACTGATCGGGGCACCATAACTCGTGGGTTGCGTGCTGACATTAATGTCATCGACATTGACCGGTTGGGGGAGCGTATGCCTGAAATCGTGCATGATTTCCCAGGCGGTGCGAAGCGCTTTATCCAAAGAGCTAACGGCTACCGAGCAACTATTTGCAACGGTAAGGTAATTCTCCGCGATGACGAACATACCGGGGTTCGGCCCGGATGCGTACTGCGTCACTAATCTCTTAATGGATTGTTTCGCACATAGTCTCACGAGAGGAGCTTTCGGCAGAAATTCATGAGGCTGATGACCGCATAATTTCGCAAGCGATTCCGATCTCCTGGAAGAGCCACTTCGTCAGAGAACTCCTTGTGACCAATAATTATACCGAGGTAAACTGTACCTCGTGGTTGAGATTCAGATGGATCTGGTGCGACGGCAGTCACGCTGACATCAGTCCCATAGATCTCGTGTGCATGTCTAGCTGCATATATTGCTCGATCCATGCCGATTCTCCCTCTGGGAGGTCCGTCGGATATGATAGCGCCCTTAAAGATGTTCATTTCTGGATCTACGCTACTAAGACGTGAAGACATGACTCCACCCGTCAAAGACTCACCGACCGTTAGCGTCATGTTCTTGGCGCGTAACTTGTCTAGTACCACGGTTTCTATTGTTTCGTCGTCAACGCCGAACACGATATCACCCAGCAACTCCCGTAAAAGCGTTTCTTCTTTAGCTAATATGTCAAATGCAGCTGCTTCCTCATTAGCCTTTGCCGTAATTCGGACCTTAATCCCTTCAATGCCGCTAGCTAAGAAGGCAAGTGTCGGGCTTCCGATTTTATCCAATTGGTCAATACGGTCTGCCAGGACTTCTGCTAGACCGGACTCACTATTTCCCCAAGTTCGGAGTACCCGACTTCGTATGACGGTCCGTTCACCGGATCGTTCCTGAAGGTTGGGCAGAATGAAATGTTCCATCATCTCGCGCATCTCGTAGGGGACGCCCGGCACTGCATAGATTACCTTGTCACCAATTGGGCAGTAGAGACCGGGCGCGGTTCCCGGCATTTTTGGGATTGGTGAAGCGCCGGCGGGGATATCTGCTTGTCGCCGGTTATTATCGGTCATGATCCGCCCGCGGGATTCGAACATTTCTCGAATCTTCGCAACGATGGACTCATCACGGATTAACTCTACCCCCATGATACGCGCGATCACGTCACGAGTGATGTCATCTTGTGTGGGGCCCAGCCCACCACAGCAAATCAATGCGTCGCTGCGCTCCAAACCCTGACGGATACAGAATTCCATGCGATTAAAATTATCACCTACTTTCGTTTGAAAATGTGAATCAACTCCGGCTAGCGCTAACTGCTCACCAATCCAAGATGAATTGGTATCTACGATTTGGCCAAGCAAAAGCTCTGTGCCGATCGCCACTACTTCACATCGCATGCAATAAATTCCCTTATAATTATGGTCAGCTATTGTTCAAGAAACCGAGATAGTTTTTTATCTGACTTATGGATTCTTATTTAGAGAAAAACTGAATATTGTCCTGGCCCCTAATGCTGTTTAAACGGTGGCGGGGATCGTATATAACCGTGGTGCTGCTTCCGAGCGATTATTTCCGGTTTCTTTTTCTTGAATCACTTTATCCGGTTCGTGGATGACCGACACTCCTTCTGAACTCCGTAATATTGCCATTATTGCTCATGTCGACCATGGCAAGACCACACTCGTCGACGCGTTGCTCAACGAGTGCGGTACGCTCGGTCGTGCTTATCAGTCCGAAGTACGAGTGATGGATTCGAACGAATTGGAAAGAGAAAGAGGCATCACTATTCTCTCGAAGAATACGGGACTTCAATGGAGAGACACCTACATCAATATCGTTGACACACCGGGCCACGCTGATTTTGGGGGAGAAGTCGAGCGAATTTTATCTATGGTGGACTCGGTACTGTTGTTAGTCGATGCGGTGGAAGGTCCCATGCCCCAGACGCGTTTTGTTACCAGCAAGGCGCTTGCATTGGGGCTTTGTCCTATCGTTGTAATCAATAAAATAGATCGTCCTAGTGCACGGCCAGATTGGGTATTGGATCAGACATTTGACTTGTTCGACCGGCTGGACGCAAGTGACACGCAGCTTGATTTTCCGGTGGTCTATAGCTCGGCGCTTGAAGGCTGGGCGTCGTTGGAGTCCGATCAAAGAAAACCGGATATGACGGCCCTTTTCCAGGCGATTACCGATCACGTGCCGCCACCCAATGTTGATCAAAATGGGCCGTTTCAACTTCAGGTCAGTGCGTTGTCGTACTCAAGCTATGTAGGTGTAATTGGGATTGGGCGTGTGCAGCGTGGTCGGATTGCGCGGAATTCCCCGGTTACATTGATTGGCGCTGACGGTAAGACGCGCACTGAACGAATTTTACAGATTTTTGGGTTCCACGGCCTAGAACGGGTTGAGTGGGAAGAGGCAGTGGCAGGGCAAATTATCGCCTTCACTGGTTTTGACAAGCTCAACATATCCGACACAATTTGTGCTCTAGAGAAAATTGAGCCTCTTCCTGCACTTGTGGTTGACGAACCTACGATCAGCATGACGTTTCAAGTGAATAACGCACCGTCGGCTGGTCGCGACGGACAATTCGTGACCAGTCGAAATTTAGGAGAGCGGCTCGCCCAGGAACTCATTCATAATGTAGCGCTACAGGTCGAGCCGACTAATGATCCCGACAAATTTAAAGTTTCCGGCCGAGGAGAATTGCATCTCAGCATCCTCGTTGAGACCATGCGGCGTGAGGGATACGAGCTTGCGATATCACGCCCCGAAGTGATTTTGAAAGAGGTGGATGGCAAGATTTGCGAACCCTGGCAAATCCTGAGCGTTGACGTCGAGGATGAACACCAGGGTGCTGTCATGGAAAAATTGGGGGAACGCCGGGGTGAATTGCGTAATGTAGGCTCGGATAGCAGGGGCCGAACACAACTGGAGTATTTGATCCCGACCCGTGGGTTAATCGGATTTCGTTCAGAATTTCTTACGGCGACATCCGGGACGGGCCTCATGTACCATGCTTTCGATCATTACGGTACCAAGGTTGATGCGGCGCTGGGTCGTCGGAACAGCGGCGTGTTGGTTTCGATGGCGGGCGGGCGGGCGCTCGCCTACGCTCTATTTAATCTCCAGGAACGTGGGCGTCTTTTTGTATCTCCTGGCACGGAAATATACGAAGGTATGGTGGTGGGGCAGCATGTGCGGGCAAATGATTTGGTAGTGAACCCAATGAAGGGAAAGCAACTGACAAATATCCGCGCGGCTGGAAGTGACGAAAATATTATACTAACGCCGCCGATCGAGACGACACTCGAATACGCCCTTGAATTCATAAACGATGATGAGTTGGTTGAGGTCACACCGAAGTCAATCCGAATTCGGAAAAAACTTCTGAAACAGCATGAGCGGAAAAAGGCTGGGCGCGGCATGAAACGATCATCTGTTGCCATTACCTAAAGCTTAGGCATTGCCTCAGCGACAAAATTTCACCAAGCTCTGTCCGGACTCTCTAATCGACGTGCTTGCGAATGGATCTGCTTTCCCCCGACGGAGAAGCCCAGGTTGGGCGTTGCTGGAGTGGGGTCGGGCTCTCTAGAGAGTAAGGTTTGGATTGCTAAATTTTTGCTGAGGGGAACGTCATGGGGTTGGACCTACTGGTCAAGAACGGCACTGTGGTGGACGGGTCCGGCGTGGCGCGGTATGGGGCGGATATTGGTGTCAAGGACGGTCGCATCATTGAGATTGGACATATTCGGAAAGCCGCTGAGCGTACAATTAATGCTGATGGGTTGGTTGTCGCGCCGGGATTTATCGATGGCCACACTCACATGGACGCTCAAGTCTCTTGGGATCCGTTAGGCAGTTGCTCCTGCTGGCACGGGGTGACAACAGCGTTGATGGGCAATTGTGGTTTTGCTTTGGCGCCCTGTATGCCTGAGGATCGCGAATGGTTTGCTAGGTGCCTGGAAGCGGTGGAGGATATTCCCACCGAAGCCATGGTTTCGGGCATCGACTGGACTTGGGAGACCTTTCCTGAATATCTGGCCAATGTGGAACGGTTGCCCAAAGGCTTGAACTATGGCGCTTACATTGGGCACTCGGCATTGCGTATGTATGTCATGGGAGAAAGAGCATTGAGCGAAGCGGCAAACGAAGAAGACCTTGACCGCATGGCTTGGGCTGTTCAGGAGGCACTGCTAGCTGGTGCCGTGGGCTTTTCCACATCCCGCGCTACAACCCACATCACACCAGACGGGACGCCGGTGGCCAGCCGAATTGCTGAATGGGAAGAAATCGATCGACTAGTTGCTGCCATGGCAGAGGTTAACGCGGGAGTCTTCCAAATCGGTCCAGATATGTCATCGGGTGCAGCCCAACGGGATTTTTTGGAACGTTTGCGTAAGGTGGCACTAAATAGTGGACGGCCTGTCATGTTCGGCACTCTTTCTACCAGCCAGGGCGATGAGCCTATTTCTTGGCAATACCAAACCGATTATATCGACGAAGTGGTCGCATCTGGTGGGCAGATGTGGGGTCAGGCAACGACTCGTTCCATCAACGCTATTTTTTCGGCTAAATCCTATCTGCCGTTTGATAGCTTGCCGGCGTGGGAAGAAGTGCGGAGCCTCTCGATGGAAGAACAGAAATCCCGTTTTGCTAATCCGGACGTCCGACAGCGACTGATTGCCGACGAAGCCCTTATGAAACCTCGTGACAATGTTTTTCAGGGAGGCGGTTCTGCTACCACAGATCCGCGTAAACCCGATTATGATAATTTATATGTTATGCGAGGGGTCGACTGGGACGACCCTACTGTAGAAGATCTGGCAAAAGCTCGTGGTAAGCATCAAGTGGAGGTGATTCTGGATTTGGTTTTGGAAAACGAAGATCAAATCTTCGTTCAGCCACTAGTGAATGAGGATCCTAGTCATGTCCAAGGTATACTTGAGCACCCTCGCACTTTAGCGACCTTTTCGGATTCGGGCGCCCACGTATGTCAGGAGATGGGATCCTCCCTACAAACTCATATGTTGAACTATTGGGTGCGCCAGAAACAAGTGTTTACCCTGGAAACTGCGGTGCGCATGCTGACACTCGACAATGCATTAGCCTGGGGAATATCTGACCGCGGCTTAATACGTAAAGATTATGCGGCGGACTTGGTGCTCTTCGACGAAAATGAGATTAGACCGAAGGTCCCGACGGTACAGCGAGACCTGCCAGGCGGCGCTCGACGTCTAGTCCAAAAAGCGGAGGGCATCGCCTATACGGTTGTCAATGGCCAAGTCACACTGGAAAACGGCGAAACTACGGGTGCATGTGCTGGGCAAGTAATTAAAGGTGCGCTGGCCGCTGGTCATTAAGTGAGGCAGGCATCACCGTCGGAGCTTGTCAGTTGGTCGGCGACACACAAGCACCGCAAAGAGTCCGCGAAGGATTACCTGGTTTCAAGTAAGCTACAGAAACGTCGCCATTTTATGTCTGGTCTGTATGTTTTACATTTCACCGCGAAGTGTAGCAGGTATGGATGTAGGTCCCCGCTATGTGATGTCTCTAGATTGAATGCGTTTTACGCCAGCCTCATCCATCAAGTGCCACGCAGCCTCAAGTGATCCATTGAGATCAATGCCCCGGCAGGCGTCTTCGATTACCGAAACATGTAGGCCTGCGCGTCGAGCATCGATTGCAGACCAGCTGACACAGAAATCCGTGGCTAACCCGCATACATATACTTCGCTCAACCCGCGTTCTTGTACGTAGCCGGTTAAGCCTGTCTTTGTTTTCCGGTCCGCAGCGATAAAGGTCGAATAGCTGTCGATGTCGTTGTGATACCCTTTGCGTATAATCAGCTGCGCGTGCGGGATATTAAGACCGGCGGCGAGTTTTGCATCTTCGGATCCCTGAATGCAATGGTCCGGCCACAAAACCTGTTTGCCATACGGTAACTCGATGGTCTCAAAAGGAGTTTTGCCAGGGTGGCTCGACGCGAACGAGGCATGGCCTGGGGTGTGCCAGTCTTGTGTGAATATTACGTTTTTGAATTTTTGCGCGAGGGCATTGATAATCGGAATGATTTCATTCCCGCCGCTTACCGCAAGCGTCCCACCCGGGAGAAAGCAATTTTGGACGTCAACTACTAATAGTACAGCCTTATCTGAGGGTCTGACAGCTGGAAATGCAACACTCGGAGTAAGTAACACAAGGCTTCCGACCCCAAACAGAAACTGACGTCGCTTCATTGATGCCGGCATTATCGGTCACTCCAATCTATAATTCCTCGTGGTGCTTCCAAGTACGTTAACAGTACGCGCATTCTCATTTGGCCTACAGTCCTTCCACGATTTTTTTCATGTTCTCTCCGAGCTGCACCAAATTGCTTTGGTAAAAGAAGCGATCCCATCCTACACAGAAATGTCGCACACCAAGGTCAATGTACCGTTTCGCTTTTTCGCTATCCCCAATTTCGATTCGGGGATGGATGCCATATTCAAGACATTTGCGGATTACTAACTCCTCAGCTGGTCGAATTTCAGGAGTATTCATCAAGTTTGGTTCACCGCGGGAAAACCCATAATCCGCCGGACCCCATTGGGTCATGTCGACTCCGTAATTATTTGCAGCAGAGAGGATTTCGTCGATATTTTCAACTGCTACGTTCTTTTCAATCATGATTAAAAAGACTATCGATTCTAAGTCTTGAACGTAGCCGTCAGGGGCATAACCGGTGAGTGCCGGGCGTCGCAATTTTACACCCATATGACCGCCGTTTTTTGGGGTGTCGGGCCTAATTGCTTGTTGGCACCTAACAATATCCTCTGTGGTTCGAATGTCGGTAAATAAGACGGACTTGAACCCCGCCCCGAGCGCGGTTTGGGCCCAAAATGATTCGCTTTTCTGGTCTGGCTTGATCATCAGAGGCAGGTTTGCGCATTGGCCTGCGCGGGCCATGTGATAGAGCAAGGGCATGTCAAAGACTGCATATTCGGCGCAAAATTCTCCGTAATCATATAGTCCAGTATCGCCAATTATTTCCGGAAGATCGGGGTCGGGGGATAAAAAGTGTGTCCCAACAGTTGGTTCATTTCGTTCCAATTTTTCCCGAAATGTATTCGGCATAATCATTGTTCATACCCTTCTGCGAATGGTGGTTCTCCACCCCATTTTTTGTAATTCTCAAGCTATCTTGGACCAATGTTGTGACAGCCATACTGCGCTTGCGCAAGGTCTTTGGGACAACCTTTTGCAAGGGTCGGATTCTTGGTACTCGACTTGTATGGAGTTAGTATTTTGTCGAATTACTTCGCTTCTTGAGCACCATATTAAAAGGTTAAATGGAATTGATATGATCAGGTCCTGGAAACGGACCTCTGGAAAGTTCGAAAGAGTGTGCAAGTTCGATGACAGTCGTGTCTTGCCAGGCTGGAGCCATGAATTGGATACCGAGCGGCATACCATTTTGATCAAATCCTATTGGTACGGAGATTGCTGGCCAGTTAGCAATGTTGGCAAGGACCGTGAGATCGCTTTGATTGATTGGCACTTCAGCTTCAAACGGGAAGGCGGCCTGTGGAGTTGTGGGTGCGATTAATGCGTCAACTTGATCGAATAAGATGTTTGCACGATTTGAAAGATCCAACAGGTGAGATTTTACCTGATTTCGTTGCTTAGAATTTAACCGAGCACCATAGTTGAGTAACTTCAGTATTTTATCCGGAATTTGGTTCGACGTAGAGAGTAGCTCGTTTGAAAAGGTCGATGCGGCTTCTGCCTCCACAAACTTTAAACAAGATATGCGTGTTGATGCTGGTTCGTAGTCAGGTATTTCAAGCGGCTCAATCAAACAGCCAAGGTCCTTCATTCGCTTCAATGAGTCCTTAAAACTAGCGGACACTTTTGGATGCCATTCGGTCTGATGGAAATTTTCAATCGTGCCGAGTCGTAGTCCCTTAACATTAAACGGTTCCACTGACGTGTTAGGATTTCTACGTGAGTCTGGATGTCTAGGATCGAAACCTTCCAATATGCTCAACATAATTTGGACATCTTCTACAGTGCGTCCGAAAGGACCAACGTGGTCAAAGTGACGGCTAAGGGGGACAATTCCGCGCGTGCTAATGCGGCCGTATGTTGGTTTTAGTCCAACCACGCCGCAGTAGGATGCGGGAATACGGATCGATCCCATGGTATCGGTTCCCAACGCACCAATACACAGTCTTCCAGCAACTGCGGCACTTGAGCCACCACTGGATCCTCCAGGTGTCATGTTCTCGCCGTATGGGTTGTAGGTGCAACCAAAGAAGGCATTGTCTGTCGTGGCGCCAAGCGCCGCCTCATCGAGATTAGTTTTCCCCACGAGTACTGCACCGGCTGTTTGTAATAGAGTTATAACTTGAGCATCTTCCTCCGTGACAGAGTCGCGCCAAAATTGAAAACCAACTGTCGTTGGATAACCCTTGATTCGAATATTGTCTTTGATCGCGATAGGGACTCCATCTAACGGTCCTAATAGGCTTTCGTTTTTTATTCGAATATCAGTTTGCTGAGCGGCTTTCCGAGCGCTTTCGTCAAGCACTTGAAGAAACGCACTTCGTCTATTTCTGGTCGAGGAGATTCTCTGCAAACACTGTTCAAGTAGCTCTGAGGCAGAGAACCGTCTCGTGCGGAAACCGCTAGAAACGTCGCGAAGGGAAAGATCTGCGAGGTGGGTCATCGACTTACACCTCCGTTTCATTGACTAGTTCTAAAGTAAAATACTGGTTTCCGACTTCAAATATAGGCAAAAAATACGGAATAAATGAAGGAGTCTTTTATGGGACTTATAGCGACTGAATTGCACCTTTTACTAAATAAAGGCCTGAGAACTTTCAGATTTTAGAATGCCGCAATTCAAAACAATAGTTCTGAAGCAATTTATGAGAAGACATCTTGTGGCGAAGACCTTCATCGCACACTAACTACGTTACTGGAGTTTCGTGAAGTTTATTATGCTGTAAGGTCAATTATTCTGGTCGGTAGGGAAAGAGCCTGGGAGAATAATATGAGACGAAGGTCGTTTCTTAAAACCATTGGCATTGGGGCTGGTGCTGCTGTTACTTCAAATATTAAACAGTCTGCACCGGCGATAGCGAGTAACCGGATTGAATGGAAAATGGTCACATTATGGCCAAAAATGTTTCCAGGACTTGGTACCGGATCACAGAGAATCGCTGATGCTGTCAAAAATATGTCCAACGAAAGATTAATCATAAAAGTATATGGGGCTGGCGAGTTGGTCCCGGCATATGAAGCATTTGACGCGGTTCGTGGGGGTATAGCTGAGTGTATGCACGAGGCCCCTTACATATGGGTTGCTAAACATCCAGCAATGGCTTTTTTCTGCGGAGTTCCTGGTGGGTTAACTCCACTGGAACATAATGCATGGATCTACAATGGAGGAGGCCAGAAGCTGTGGGATGAACTTTATGGAAAATTTGGATTGCAAGGCTTTCTTGCGGGCAATAGTGGCACCAATATGGGCGGGTGGTACAATCGTGAAATTAATAGTCTTGAGGATTTTAAAGGTCTCCGGATGCGAATCCCAGGGCTTGGTGCTGAGGTTTTGACGCGCCTTGGATCAATTACCATGAACATTCCGGGAGGAGAAATTCTGCCCGCGCTCCAGAGTGGTGTAGTAGATGCGGCAGAGTGGATTGCACCGTATGCAGATCTTGCACTTGGATTGCACAAGGCAGCAAAATATTATTACGGCCCCAGCATTTTAGAACCAGGACCTGCGAACCCACTAACCGTAAACCAAGAATCTTATATGGCACTGCCCAATGATTTGCGTGCGATTGTTCGGCAAGCAGCCGGGCACGAAACTGCGCGAATGACAGCGGAAATCGACCATGGGAACTCGCAGGCGCTTAAAGTATTAGTCAATCGCTTCGATGTGGAACTTCGCCATTTTTCCGAAGAAATTTCGCGTGGATTGTTTGAGGTATCACACGAAGTTGTTGCTGAAGTTGCTGAGACAGACGATTTGAGCCGCAGAATATACGACAGTTGGTTTAAATTTCGAGAGAATGCTTTATCCCTTTCCCCCTATAGTACGCACGGTTTTATGACTAGTCGGGATATATACAAAAATAGTGTACGGGACTGATCTTTATTTTTGGAAACTTTGACGCTTTCACTAAAACGGCGTTGTGAGCAAGCACGAATAAGAATCGGAATTTTGCGTAAAGAATCTTTTCTAGTTCTGTTTGAAGGGAAAAGTCGATTGATGTCAGGGCATAATAGGGGAGTAGTGAAAAATGAGTGTTCTTGATGGCCCAAGACATGAACTACGGCGCGTCATTTTTTCTGGTAGCGCCCATTGGAGCACGGTGGTTGATGGAGGGTTAGAGCTGGACGATGGTCGTCTGGTTTCTGAAAGCGAAGTGCAGCATTTGCCGCCATGCGCTCCAACCAAGATTATTTGCCCGCACGGGAACTATCGATCACGTTGGTACGAATTTGGTGGTGAAGGTGAACCAACAGAGCCGACCTATTTTCACAAACCAATTTCTTCCCTCAATTCGCATGGTGGCCAGTTGGTCAGGCCTGGCGGTCACATGTATTTGAATTACGAAGGGGAGTTGGCAGTGGTCATTGGAAAGTTGACTCGAAATATCCTACTGGAGGACGCATGGGATTATATAGCGGGTTTTACTGTCGCGAATGATGCCGGTTTGCAAGATATGCGTGATACGGATGCTGGATCGATGGTTCGTGTGAAAGGTGCGGACACACTTTGCCCTGTGGGCCCTGGCATCGTTAGTGGCGTCGATGTGCGAGATTCCACTTTGCGTACTTACCGAAATGGAAAGATTGTCCAAGAGGCGGTTATAGGTCAAGACATGTGGTTTGGCATTGATTATCTGGTCACCGATTTAGCCCGACACATCACCTTAGTTCCTGGCGATCTTGTGTTGACTGGCACACCCGCCAACTCCCGTGCAGTTGATCCTGGTGATATAATTGAAGTTGAGATAACCGGTATCGGTCGCTTGTGTAACGAGGTGATCGAGGGTGAAGTACCTAAGGCCAACCTTGGCCATCATCCGACGGACAGTGACGAAGTGCGCCGGATAGCGTTGGGGAACGACGATCGTTTGCCGGCCCACTTACCCTAATTTCAGGTGAATGGCACAATCACCTAAGTGTGCGGTTCTATCGCTGTTTACGATCATTTATAGAGGGTAGGTTACGCAGGTTTAAAAACGGGAATTTTCTGCCCGTTTTCTGATTCTTGCATTAGGAGTTCCACTGGTTGTCCTATTGCCAATAAATCCGGATCACACTCCACTATGTTCGTCATCATTGTGACACCCTCGTCCAGTCTCACATAGGCGATAACGTACTGCGGTTCAGCGCGACGCATGACGGAAAACGTATAAATTACCCCTTTCCCCGATGCTTGCACCCACTCGACGTTGTCACTGAGGGTAAAGGGGCTAATTTTTCGGGGGTACCAAAAAAATTGTTCCGTGTCCTTACAACGAGGCAGCAACAACTTCCCCTCGTTTACGTTGGCCCAAAATTCTTTGTGTTCAATACTTTCCGGCGGAGCCGGAAAAATCCTTTGTGTGCTCATGAGTCTGCTCTTCCAAGGATAACAGTTGAACTTGCCATCCTGGTTCCAATGGAGCCACCAGTGCCATGGGCAAGTGCGAGTTGGCAATTCTTTACCTGAACGGCAGGGTGCGCTTCTCCACGGAGTTGGCGAACCGCTTCCAGGACTTTGGTCAAGCCTCCGCGGTTCATTGGATGATTGTTACATAGCCCTCCACCGTCGGTGTTGAAGGGCAGACGGCCTTGGCCCGAAATGAGGTTCCCGTCGGACACGAAAGATCCGCCTTTCCCTTTTTCGCAAAAACCAAGGTCCTCAATTGTCTCAAGTACTGTAATGGTGAAGCTGTCGTAAATTGAAACATAGTCCATATCAGATGGTGTGACCCCGGCTTCCTCGAAGGCGATGGGGCCAGACCAGCGTGCGCCGGTGTAGGTCAGGTCAATTTGACCGTTATCGATACTTTTTGGCGCCTCACCATGGCCCATGATTTTTACGCAATCTCGTTGGAGTGATTTTGCGACTTCGGGACTAGTAACTACGATTGCACCACCGCCGTCGGAAATGACGCAGCAATCGAGGCGATGTAGTGGATCCGAGATCATCGGAGAAGTGACAACGTCCTCTACCGTGACCACATTGCGCAA
>JYMV01022014.1_pt1 | contig 17348 bp, 20 predicted proteins | sample 338911 | NCBI WGS metagenome assembly JYMV01 (sample SAMN03354496, study PRJNA234377) | hydrothermal vent metagenome | biome: Deep sea; feature: Hydrothermal plumes at the Eastern Lau Spreading Center, Western Pacific Ocean; material: Seawater | place: Tonga | collected 2009 | depth 2000 m m
CGAAGTATTTGCTTTAAATTTTATGGGCGTTCCAGTTCCACTTCTTTTAATAGCAATTATGACATTTGTTCTTATTACAAGTAGCGGAACAATGGCACTTGCAGTGAAATATGGATATGAAAGAAATAGAAAGATGTGTGGCTGGCTAATATTAGCCACAGCATTAGGTGGACTTACTTTCGTTGGCATGCAAGCTTTTGAGTGGTCAAAATTAATTCATGAAGGAGTACGGCCTTGGACTAATCCTTTTGGCGCACCTCAATTTGGTTCTTTCTTTTTTATGATCACGGGTTTTCACGGAACCCATGTTTCAATAGGTGTAATTTTCTTATTTATTTTTGCTAGAAAAACTTTTAGAGGAGACTTTGATGCTGGTAAAAGAGGTTTTTTTACTAGCATGAAATCAGACTATGTAGCAATTGAAATTATGGGGCTTTACTGGCATTTTGTAGACCTGGTTTGGGTATTTATATTTGCATTTTTTTATTTATGGTAAACTGAATTATGAGCGAGACACAAAAAGCACAAACAACAACACATAAGATAGGAATATATCTTTGGATATGGGGACTTCTGTTTGTACTTAGTTTTTGTTCTTACATGGTTGATTGGTTTCAATTTCAAGGTTTAGTAAGATGGACTTTAATTGTAACTTTTATGCTTCTTAAAGCTGGTTTAATCATGGCTTTTTTTATGCATTTATTTTGGGAACGTTATGCTTTAGTCAATGTTCTTTTATGGCCAATGACTGCAATTGCTTGTTTTATTACACTTATGGCTGCAGAGGGAAAATATACTGTTTTTACGAGACTATTTTATTTTTTTGTAGGAGGATAATTTAAATGGATGGTTACACTGTACTTGCTGGAATTTTAATATTTTTTTTACTTTTTATTTATTTATTTAACATGGTTTGGAGTTTCAATAAAAATTGAAAGTCAAAAAAATGATGATACTGATATTAAAATTAATCCATACGATAAATTGCCTCTTTATAGAAAATTAATTGATAAGAAAAATCAACAAGTAGAAATTTTTGATTTAGGTAATCATATTCTTATTGTTGGAACGGTATTGTTGGTGATATTAGTTTCGTTAAATGTAGAGTAATCTTGTCCAATAATACAATTAAAAACAGAACTTCCTCATTAGATTTAACCGATTATATAAAATCTTTCATATTACTTATGAAACCAAGAGTAATGTCTCTTGTTATATTTACATGTGCAGTTGGATTATTAACTTCAAATTCAAGTACAAATATTATCGAAGCAATGATAGGAATAACTTTAGTTGCTTTAGGAGCAGGAGCTGCTGGTTGTTTAAATATGTGGTATGAGGCTGATCTAGATGCGTTGATGACAAGAACTTGTCTAAGACCAATCCCAACAGGAAAAATTAACAAACAACAAGCATTAATCTTTGGAGCCTTGCTTACAGTTTTTTCAGTCAGTGCCCTAAATTATTTTGCAAATTTTTTGTCTGCATCTTTGTTATTGTTCACAATTTTTTTTTATCTTTTTGTTTATACAATATGGTTAAAAAGAAAAACACCTCAAAACATTGTAATAGGAGGTATAGCGGGTTCTCTGCCGCCAGTAATAGGTTGGACCATAGCTACTAATTCTATTTCTCTGGCTTCAATATCTTTATTTTTAATAATTTTTTTTTGGACACCTTCTCATTTTTGGACATTGAGTCTTTACAAAGCTGACGATTATAAGAAAGCAAAAATACCAATGATGCCTCTTACTGATGGAATAGAAAAAACTAAAATTTATATATTTATTTATTCACTATTAATGTTGCCAGTTATAATCTTGCCTTATGTAATTAACTTTTCAGGTTTAATATATTTAATTCCAGCAATTATGCTTACAATTTATTATAATTTTATGTGTTACGATTTATACAAACGTAAAAAAAATAAATTTGTTTTAAAAAAAGCAAAAAAAGTATTTAGTTATTCAATTTTATATCTGTTTCTGATTTTTGTATTGTTTTTAATAGATAATTTAATTTAAATATTGCGACCCAAAGAAATTGGGATAGAATCACAAAATAACGCGCAAAATGAAATATGTAAGCACTAGAAATAATCAAAAAGAATTTAACTTTAAAGAAGTATTTATTAAAGGACTAGCTGATGATGGGGGATTGTTTGTTCCAAAATTACTGAAAAAATATACCGAAGAAGAAATAAATAATTTGAGCAATTTGAATTATAGAGAGCTTGCTATTAAAATTATGTTTCCTTTTTGTAGCGATTTTATTGATGAAAATGAGCTTAAAAATATTGTAGAAAAATCTTACTCAAAATTTAGAGAAAATGATATTGTAAAAATTACTGATATTGGAAATCATAAATTACTAGAGTTATTTCATGGTCCAACTTTAGCTTTCAAGGATATTGCCATGCAATTTATTGGTAATCTCTATGATTATTACATAAAAAACAATCATCAAAATATTAATATTATAGTTGCAACATCGGGTGATACTGGAGCAGCTGCCATTGATGCAATCAAAGGTAAAAAAAATATGAATATTTTTGTTCTGCATCCAAATAATAAAATTTCTAAAATCCAAAGAAAATTAATGACAACAGTAAAAGATAAAAATGTATTTAATATAGCAATTGACGGTAACTTTGATGACTGTCAAAACTTAGTAAAATCTATGTTTGAAGATTTGAATTTTTCTAAATCAATTAAAATGTCAGGCGTTAACTCAATAAATTGGGCAAGAATAATTGCTCAATCTGTTTATTATTTTTATTGTTATTTGAAATTAGATAAAAAAAAACCAATAAATTTTTCTGTGCCTACTGGTAATTTTGGAGATGTCTATGCAGGATACTTATCAAAAAAAATGGGTCTACCCATTGGCAAATTGATTGTTGCTACAAATCAAAATGATATATTACACCGTGCAATATCATCAGGAAAATATATAGCTAACCAAGTTCAGCAAACAATTTCCCCAAGCATGGATATACAGGTAGCAAGCAATTTTGAGAGATTAATCTACGATGTTAATGATTGTAATGCGGATAAAACAAATAAAATCATGCAAGGCATAAAGAATGAAAAAGAATATTTAATTGAAGAAAAAGAATTAGAAAAAATTAAGGAAGATTTTATTTCTGAATCTGTATCGGAGAAGGAATTATTATCTTGCATAAAAAAAACATATGAAAATCATAAAATGATAATCGATCCTCACACTGCTGTAGGTTTAGGAGCTTTAGAAAAATTGTTTTATCGACTGCTCATCCATGCAAATTTCCAGAAGCTATAAATGAAGCTATTAATGTTAAGCCTGAATTGCCAAATAAGTTGAATTATATTTTAAATGAGAAAGAAAATTTTGTTGTAATTCAAAATAATATTGAAGAATTAAAAGTATATATACTAAATAAATTAGATTGAATTTGCTGCTTCACGCGCTATTTGATCAGCTTTATTGTTATAAATATTTGAAGAGTGACCTTTAACCCATTCCCATTTTATTCTTTTTTTTTTTTCTAATTTATCAAGACTTAGCCATAAATCTTTATTTTTGACTGGTTTTTTATCCGAAGTGATCCAACCGTTCTGTTTCCATTTTTTTATCCAAACCTCTATCCCATTTTTTACATATTTTGAATCAGTAATAATTGTAATTTGAGATTTTTTTACAGACTCTAAAGCTTTAATTACCGCTATCAACTCCATGCGATTATTTGTTGTATATTTTTCTGATCCAGAAATAATTTTTTTATTATTATCATCAATCATTATAGCTGCCCATCCTCCGTTTCCTGGATTTCCAATACAAGAGCCATCAGTATAAATTTTAATCATTTAATTATAGTAGTTTTTAAAACTGTTAAATTTATTATGAATGTTAAGTTTTTGAATATATTCCTTAGGGTCTTTTTTTTTAATAATCACATTTTTTGGTGTATTCAAATAATCATAAGTTCTTGTTAATAAATATCTAAGTGCGGCACCTTTACATAATAAATTTAGAGAATTTTTTTCATTTTTTGAAAATTTTCTTATTCTAGAGTATCCTTCAAGAAAATTTTTTGACTTTTTATTATTAAATATAAATTTTTTTCTTTTTTTATCAAAACACAAAGCATTAATGCAAATTGCAATTTCATACATTAAAAAATCATTGCATGCGAAATAAAAATCTATGTAGCCATAAAATTTGTTATTTTTAAAAAAAATATTATCAATAAATAGGTCGCCATGTATAATTCCTTCAGGTAGATTTCTTGGCCATTTTCTTTTTGTTTCTAAAAGGGTTTTTTTCATTAAATCATTCAAATTGGCATCAACACTTTTACATCTATTTCCTATTTTTTTTAATATTTTTGGCCAATAACTATGAGACATAGAATTTTTTCTATATAGTTTTATTTTTTTTGAAACCATATGAAGTCTTGCTATGTTTTTTCCAATTTCATAACACTCTTTTATTTTTAATTTAAATTTATCTTTTCCTTCAACAAAAGAAACGATCGAAGCAGGTTTATTTTTAATAGTAATTAAAAAATTTTCTTTTTTATTTTTTTGTGGTTTTGGGCAATTAATTTTATGATTATTTAATTTTTCCATTAAATTCATGAAGAATGGTAGATCTTTTTTTTGAACCCTTTTTTCAAAAATTGTTAAAATAAATTTTTTATTTTTTGTTCTAAGAAGATAATTAGTATTTTCAATACCTTTTTTAATTCCTTTAAATGAAATTATTTTTCCTAAATTAAAATTTCTCTCAATAGATTTAACTTCGCCTTTAGAAATTTTAGTATATATAGCCATTTAATTTAGTTTTGCTGGAGTTTTGAATACTATATTTTCCTTAATAATTTCTACTTCTTCTATTTTAACTAGAAAGGTTTTTTTTAACTCATTAATAAAATTTTGTACTAATATTTCTGGAGCAGAGGCCCCAGAAGATATTCCAATTGTTTGACATTCTTTAATTTTATCAGTTGGAATTTTACTGTCAGCATGAATTAATTCAGAATGTTTACATCCAGATTGACTTGCAACCTCTACCAACCTCAATGAATTAGAAGAATTTCTACTTCCAATTACAAAAAACATATCACATTTTTTTGCGATATTTTTTACTGCTGCCTGTCTATTAGTAGTAGCATAGCAAATATCTTCTTTTGTAGGCTCTTTTATATTTGGAAATCTTTTTTTAAGGGATGAGATTATATTTTTAGTATCATCAATTGAAAGAGTAGTTTGAGTTACAAAAGCTAAATTTTTATTCTGATCTTTATAATTTTCTACATCTTCAACTGTTTCAATAAGATCTATTTCACTTTCTGGCAATTGACCCATTGTACCAATAACTTCAGGATGATTTTTGTGACCTATTAACAAAATATGAAAACCTTTTTTATTTAAATTTTCAGCTTCACGATGAACTTTTGATACCAACGGACAGGTTGCATCAATATACTCTATATTTAATTTTGAGGCTTCTTTGGGAATTGATTTAGGAACGCCATGTGCAGAAAATATTACTGGTCTTGTTTTATCTTCTATTTCATTAAGCTCTTCTACAAAAATTGCTCCATTTTTTTTTAAATTCTCAACGACATGTTTATTATGCACAATTTCATGTCTCACATATACTGGCGCTCCAAATTTTTTAATACTTTTTTTTACAATTTCTATTGCCCTATCTACTCCAGCACAGAATCCTCTTGGAGAAACAAGATATATTTTGATTTCTTTATTTTGCATTATTATTTCCATAAAATTAAATCAATAAAACTAATTTCCATTAAATTCATAGTATAAATTTATATTTTTTTTTAATAAAAGTAAGAAAATTATAAATTAAATTTAAGAATTAATTTTTTTTAATTCCGCTTTTACTTCTTCTAGATTTTTTTTAAAAAGAACATCAAGCTTTGATTTATCTACTGATGTAGAAATGATCTTTTTAACCGACACCATTGCCATTTTTACAGAAGTATCTCTTATTTCTTTTAAGGCAGTTTCTTTCATTTGAACAATTTTTGTCTCAGCTGATCTTTTTTTAATTTCTGCAGTTTTATGAAATTTGTCGTTCATTTCAATTACTAATTTTTCACTATCTTTTTTTGCTTGATTAAGTACTTTGTTGTTTTCAGAATTTGCTCCATCCAGTTTATTCTGGGCATTATCCAAAAGATTTTTAGTTTCGGATCTAAGTTTTTCACTTTCATCGATTTCGTTTTTAATATCTGAGATAAGTTTATTTAGTAACTCATTAATTTTTTGAGGAACTTTTAAATATATTAATACTCCAAAGAACAATACAAAAGAAACACCTACCCAAAATGTAGCATCAAATGCCATAGTTTTTTTCCTTAACTTTTTTTGAGATATCCTCAACAATTGCAGAAATACTACTATTGTTTACCTCGACACCAATCAATTGTTTTACCAGATCCGATGAAGTCTCAACTACGATTTTATTTATTTTTTCTGGTGATTTATTCTTAAGATCAACAATTTCTTTTTCTGCTTTTTTAATTTCTTCATTTATTTCGTTTTTTAAAGTTTTTCTTTTTTTGTCGATATCTTTAAGGATTTGTCCACGAGCCTTGTTAAAATAATTTTTTGCTTCATTTTTGCTATCAAGTATTATTTTCTCATATTCTTTAATTATATTTTCACTTGCTTCTTTCTGTTTTTCTGCAGCCCCAATATTTTCCAGAATTTGAGATTTTCGCGCTTCTAGGTTTGCACTTATTTTTGGTAAAATTAATTTTGAGAGAACAATAAATAGGACTCCAAATGTAATTATTAGCCAAAAGATTTGTGAAAACCAAAACTCAGGATTGAGTTGTGGCATTCCACCACTTTCAGAACTTTCTACTAAGCTAGTAAGTAGAAAGTTTAGAAATATTAAATGACCAAACAATCTTAATAACATCAATTAAAATGCAAATAAAATAATTAATGCAACAACTAATCCAAACAAACCTGTAGCTTCCGCAAGCGCGAAACCTAAAAGCAAATTTGGAAACTGTTTTTGAGCTGCTGACGGATTTCTCATTGCTCCAGAAAGGTAATTACCAAAAATAATACCAATTCCTACTCCAGCGCCAGCCAGCGAGATTGCTGCTAGTCCTGCTCCAATCATTTTTGCTGCTTCTAGTTCCATTATATCCTCCTTTAAATTGTTAATGGTGTAAATTTAGTGCATCGTTTAAGTAGATGCAGGTTAAAATTGCAAAAACATATGCTTGAAGAAAAGCAACTAATATCTCCAAACCAGTTAAGGCAACTGTAAAACTTAGAGGAAGCCATCCTCCAACTATTCCAAGCCCCACAACAAATCCTCCGAATACTTTCATCATAGTATGTCCGGCCATCATATTTGCAAACAATCGAACCGATAGACTTATCGGTCGACTTAAATAAGAAATAATTTCTATTACTACGATTAAGGGCAATAAAATTATAGGCACTCCACTTGGAACAAATAATTTTAAATAACCGAATCCATGCTTAATAAATCCAATTATATTGACACCTATGAATATGAATGCTGCTAAAACAAAAGTAACTATTATATGGCTAGTTACTGTAAATGAATAAGGTATCATTCCAAACATGTTGCAAAACAGAACAAACATAAATAATGAAAATATAAAAGAGAAATATGGTTTTGCTTTTGATCCAGCTGTATCGTTAATCATTTTAGAAATAAACGAGTAACTTAGTTCAGCAAGTAGCTGAATTTTGTTAGGGATTAATGAATTCTTTTTTGATCCAAAATTAAAAATTAACAAGATCGTGATAGAGCTAATGACCATAAACAAACTAGCATTTGTAAAAGATATATCTACTTCACCAAGTTTTATTTCAGGACCAATTCTATAAACATTAAATTGGTGCATTGGATTTGTTGCCATAAAATATAAATTTTCAAGTTTATTTTTGCATTTTCTTTGCAGATTTAATTACATTCATTATTCCGGCAATCACACCTACGAAAAAAAAAATTAAAATTAACCAAGGTTTAGTACCAAACCAATTGTCTAAAATAAACCCAATAATTGTCCCCACAACAACTGTGACGACAAGTTCAGTACTCAATTTAAATGCTGTTCCAAGGTTTGAGGTGGGTTTATCATTTTTCTTGGAATTTTCCTCCTTATAAGCCTTATTTTTTGCAATTTCTAGGCGAGTTTTAAACGAGTCTTTAGGCATTTTTAAGCAACCATACCTTCAGCTTTTTGCAAGTCGACCGCAACTAACTGGCTTATTCCTTTTTCAGGCATAGTTACTCCATATAGTCTATCCATTTTAGACATGGTGAGAGCATGATGAGTAACAATAACAAATTTTGTACTTGTAGTTTTGGTTAATTCTTCCAGCAAATTACAAAATCTAGTAACGTTTGCATCATCTAGGGGAGCATCAACTTCGTCTAGAACACATATAGGAGATGGGTTAGTTAAGAATACAGCAAAAATCAATGATAAAGCTGTCAAAGCTTGTTCTCCCCCGGATAGTAAAGTTATTGACTGCAATCTTTTTCCTGGTGGACTTACAAGCATTTCAAGTCCAGCATCTAAAGGATCATCAGAATCTACCAATTCCAGTTTAGCATTTCCTCCATTAAATAATTTTCTATAAACTTCGTTAAATTTTCTATTCACTTTTTCAAAAGCTTCTAAAAGTCTTTCTCTTCCTTTTTGATTTAGCTCCCCAATACTCTCTTTTAATTTTACAATTGCAGTAACAAGATCTTGTCTATCTTTTTCCATTTTTTTTATTTCAGTTTCATATTTGCTTGTTTCTTCATCAGCTCTTAAATTTACTGAGCCTAATTTCTCTCTTTCCCTTTTTTTAGAATCTAATAATTCTTCTTGCGCAACCGAATCTGGAAAATCTTCATTATTTTCAAGGTTAGAGAATTCTAAAATATTATTTTCATTTAAGTTTAGTTCAGTTCGAACTCTTTCAAGCAAATCTTCTCTTCTTTTTTTTAATCCATCTATAGTGGCTCCCGAACTAGCTTTTCTTTCTCTAATTTGAATTGTATTTTCTTTAGTAATATTTAATTCAGTTTGTAAAGTAGAGATTCTATTATCTGTTTCTTCAATTACTATTTCGTTTTCTTGCTTTTCTTTTTCTGCTAATCTTAAGCTTTCTGAAACTTGACCTTTTTTTTCTGCTTGGGTTTGAGGCTGTTTTTCTAATTCTGTCAGTTTATTTAAAAGTTTATTTTTTCTTTCGTCTAATTGGTTAGCCATTTTTTCTGAATTAGTTAATAAATTTTTCCAACTCTTAATTTCTATTTCAATTGTTTTAATTCTTTCATTTCTTTTAAGTGATTCTTGTTTAATACTTTGATTTTTACTATAGCTATCAGCATAAGTTTCTTGAAGTTCTTTGATATTTTCGTTTTTAGAATTTATTTTAGAAATTTTATTATTATCTTCATCACCAGCTATATTTTGTATTAAAAGTGATAAGGTAATTTGACATTCATCTAGCAATATTTGTGCATCATTTATTTTTTGTTCATCTATACAATTTTTGGCTTTAATTATGTTGTCTTTAATTTCATTAATTACGTTAATATTTTTCTTTAAATTTTCAGAATTAAAAGCCTCAAGTATTATATTGACTTTTTCTTGCTCGTTCTTTAATTTAGATTTTGCAATTTCTAGATCTTCATTAGACAGCTTTTCAGTTTCGTAGTACTTTGAGTCTATTTCTATCAAGTCATTTTTTTCCTCTTTAAGCCTTTTTTCATTTGAATTAGCATCAATTACTATACTTTTTTCCCTGTCTATATCTTTATCTATAGTTTTATGAGATACTTTTATATTATCTATCTCTATTTTAATTCTTTTACTTTCCTCATCTAAACTTTGTAGCTCAAGATTAAGCCTTTGAATTCTAGATAAATTTTCAATATTTTTTTCTCTAATTGGTTCTACTTTTTCAGTTTCTATTTTAATTTGTTTTTCAAATTCTTCTATTTTCTCGTTATATTTTTTAACTTCATTTTCTGCGTCTTTATTAATTTCATTTTCAAGATTTATTTCATGATCAATATCTTTTAATCGCAAATAATATAAACCAGCTTCAATTTTTTTAATTTCTTCAGAAATTAATTTATACTTAGTTGCTTGCTCAGCTTGTTTTTGTAAATTAACTAGCTGTTTTTCTTGTTGTTTTCGTAATTCATGCGCACGTTTTAAATTGTTTTCTGCAGCCCCTAGTCTTAGTTCTGACTCATGCCTTCTCACATGCAGACCGGCAATACCTGCGGCTTCTTCTAATATGGCTCTACGATCTACTGATTTAGCTGTTACTAATGCCCCAATTCTGCCTTGACTTATCAAAGAAGGAGAGTGAGCACCAGTTGATAAATCGGCAAAAAACATCTGAGCATCCTTTGCTCTTGCTTCTTTGTCATTAATGTAAAACTTTGAACCTTTATCTTTTTCAATTTTTCTTCTTATTTGAATTTCGTTCAAATTTCTATACTGATGAGGACCATCTTTATTTTCGTTTGTTAAAGTAATTGAAACTTCTGCAATATTTTTTGAAGGCTTGTTTGAAGTTCCAGAAAAAATTACATCTTCCATGCCAGATCCACGCATACTTTTTGCTGATGTTTCTCCCATACACCATCGAAGAGATTCAACTATATTTGATTTACCGCAGCCGTTTGGCCCAACGATTCCAGTTAATCCCTCTTCTATAAGGAAGTTAGTTTTTTCAGCAAAAGATTTAAATCCATTAAGTTGGATTTTTTTAAACTCCATTCACTAACTTATATCAGTTTTTCTAATGTTTTTTTTAAATTTTTATAGTTAAGCGGTTTATCAAACTTTTTATCATTAATTATTAAGGTCGGAGTGGCTTTTATACTGAACTTTTTCATACCACTGATTCGATCATTTAAAACATGATCTTCAATTTCTTTGTTGTTGATGCATTTATCAAAATCAATACCAAAATTTTTTGAATCAATGAGATTTTTTAAATTATTATTAATCTCCTCAATTGTATTTCCTTTCACCCATTCTTTTTGACTTTCATAAAGAAAATGCAAGATATATGATTTTCCATCATTTTGACAATGTGCAACTTTTGATGCATTGAAAGCAGCTAAATCTAATGGAAAATTTCTAAATTCAATTTTTACTAATCCTTTATCAATAAAATCTTTTTTTAAATCCGGGTAAACATTTTTATGAAAATCTGCACAGTGACTACATGTTAAAGATTCATAAACTATTAAAGTTATCTTAGCGTCTATATCGCCTTCATATATTACATTTATTTTTGTCTCAGCTTTTAACAAACCAAAGTTAAAGATCAAAATTGATAATGCAAAAAAAAACCTTTTCATTTTTTTTTAAATAGTTTGCTTAGTTCGATTAATGAATTTTTTACTTTATCATTTTTAATTCTGGAAATTTTTTCAATGTATTCACTTTCTGCAACATCTTTATTATAATTTTCTTTAAATTTTTCTTGTTCCCCTTCAAAAGTAATTAATTTTATTTTTTCAACCACATTATAACCAAAAAAAGTATTCATTTTATCAATTATTAATTTTTTAGAATACTCTAGGTCTACTTCGTGGCCTCTTTTAACCATTATATTTAAACAACTTCCTCCCAGTCGATTTGAATTTTTAAATGATTTTGGGTAACAAACTTTAAATAATTTATCTCCCATTACATACCTCCAATTGTCCAAAGTTTCTGAGTATATATGACCTTTTTTATTAATGATTTTTTTTATATCTTTAGGCAAAGTATCTTTAAAAGATCTTAGTCCTTGAATGGTTTTAGTTCTCTGCTTAGTATTATATTTAAATTCCATATGAGAAACCAAAACATACCAAAAAAAATTCTACATTGGTACGATAATAATAAGAGAGTATTGCCTTGGAGAAGGCATGTTTCTAAAAAACAAACAGAGTATTTTACTTTAGTAAGTGAATTTATGCTTCAACAGACACAAGTAAAAACTGTGATTCCTTATTTTAATAATTTTATTAATAAAATTCCAAATTTAAAAAAATTGGCGAATGTCAATGAAACAAGATTAATGAAATGCTGGGAGGGACTTGGTTATTATTCAAGAGCAAGAAATCTAAAAAAAACTGCAAAAAAAATCATTTCAGAATTTAATAATAATTTACCAAGCACTATCGAAGAACTCAAAACTCTTCCTGGAATAGGTGATTATACATCTAGAGCTATCATGGCCATCGTATTTAATAAACCAATTATTCCCTTAGATGGCAATGTTGAAAGAATATTAAAAAGAGTATTTTATTTAAAAAATGAAAAAGAAATTAGCAAAGAAAGCTTAATTAAAAAAAAATTTTTTTTTGGAAAATCAAATAGATCAAGTGATTATGCTCAAGCTATTATGGAAATTGGAGCTTTAGTTTGTAAACCTGCAAATCCATTATGTTTTGAATGCCCAATTTCAAAAAATTGTAGATCATTTAAAAAAAATGATTTTGAAATAACATCAAAAAATAAATTCAACAAAATAAAATATTTTGAAGCAAATATTTATCAAAATCAAAATAAATACTTACTAATTAAAAACAGTAAATTTAAATTTTTAAATAACTTATTAATTTTTCCTATGAAGGAAGTTGAAAAAAATAAATTTAATACTTCTTTAAACAAAAAAATTAATATTAAAATGTCAAATATGGATATGAAAATTATTTTAAATAAAAAAAATAAATTGATTAAAATTAAAAACAGTTACTTAGTAGACAAAAAAAATATTAAAGATCTAATTTTGCCATCTTTTACAAAAAAAATTTTTAATTCTGTTTCAAACTATTTATGAAAAAAATAGCCATCATTGGAGCTGGTATCTCAGGATTGTTTTTTGCAAATTTATTAAAAAATAATTCAGATTATGAATTTACTATTTTTGAAAAAAGAACAACACTTGATATAGAAGATGGCTATGGCATTCAGCTTTCAGTAAATAGCATAAAATTACTTAATCAGATTGGTTTTAAAAATATAAACCAAAATGAAATTTACAATCCTAAAAAAATTAATTTTATTAATGCAAAAAATAACCAAAAAATTTGTGATTTAGATATATCAAAGCTTAATTACGATGATAATAAATATACAACTCTTAAAAGATCTGCTTTATTGCAATTTTTAATAAACAATATTTCTAAGAACAAAATCAGACTAAATGCCGAATTAAAAAATTTAAATTATGAAAACAAATTAACTTTGTCCTTTAGTGACAATTCTACCGAAGAATTTGATTACTTAATTGTTTCTGATGGTGTTTTTTCTAAGACAAAATCAATAATATTGAACAAAAATATTAAACCTGAATACTTTAAATCGATAGCCGTGAGAGGAAATCTCAATGATTATCCTAATGAAGATATTTCATTATATCTTGGATCTAATTTTCATTTTGTAATTTATCCTGTTAACCAAAACAAAGAATTTAATTTTATTTCAATAATTAGAAAACAACTATCTAATCAACAATTATCAGACGAAAATCTTTATACTGAAGAGAATTTTTTAAATTCTATAACCCAAGAATTATATAAAAAAACCTCAATAGAATTAGAAGGTAAATTAAAGAATATAAAATCTTTTCCAATTTATATAAGTAAAAAAATGGAGATTTCAAACAACAAAAATATTTTTTTTATAGGAGATGCTTTATTTGCACTACCACCATCTTTTGCACAAGGAGCTTCCCAATCAATTGAATCTTCAAAAGAATTATTTGATCAAATTGAAAATAACAAAGATGATTATTATGAAAAAAGAATAAAGAAATTAAACTCTGTAAATTGGCGATCTAAATTGAACTATTTTTCCTTTCATTTATCAAACCCAATAGTTGCATCATTTAGAAATTCTATTTTAAAAGTATTAGTCAAAAATAATAAATTTAAATTCTTAGATAGTTATTTAGGTAAAATTTATAGGGATTAGTTATTAGGTCTTAATCTTTGTCTTAATTCATCTATTGGTTTTAGAGTATTTCCTGATTGATAATGCCAATATGTCCAACCATTACAGCTTTCAGCTCCAAGAATAGTTGCTGCAATTTTATGAATAGATCCTTCAGCCTTATTATGTTTTATGCTTCCATCAGCCATTATTTTAGCTATAATTTTTTTCTTAGGATCAAATATACTCGTGCCTGGCTTGATAATTCCAAGTTCTACTAAAGATCCAAAAGGTATTCTTGGTTTAGATCTATTATTTTTTAATGTGTCTAAGAAGTTATCTTCAATAGGCTTCGTACTTTTTAGTCTTTGTTCTGCAGCCTTAAAATAGTTTTTTTCCTTTTCAATTCCATAATAATTTCTACCCAATTTTTTAGCAACCGTAGCTGTGGTGCCAGATCCTAAAAATGGATCAAGTATCATGTCACCTTTATTTGAAGATGCCAATAAAACTCTATGCAGTAAAGACTCTGGTTTTTGAGTAGAATGAATTTTTTTTCCATTTTTTTTCAATCTTTCAGCTCCATTACAAATTGGTAAATTCCAGTTTGATCTCATTTGAAGGTCGTCATTTAAACATTTTAATGATTGATAATTAAAAGTGTATTTTGATTTTTCACTTTTAGATGCCCAAATTAGTGTCTCATGAGCATTAGTAAATCTTGTTCCTCTAAAGTTAGGCATTGGATTATTTTTGTTCCAGATAACATCGTTTAAAATCCAAAAACCTAAATTTTGTATAGTAGTTCCCAATCTAAAAATATTATGATAACTCCCAATGACCCAGATAGCTCCATTTTTTTTTAGAATTCTTTTACATTCTTTTAACCACGCAACTGTAAATTCGTCATATTTTTTAAAACTTTCAAATTGATCCCATTTATCATTAACAGCACTAACTTTGGATCTATCAGGTCTAGTTAATTTATTTTTTAATTGAAGATTGTAAGGTGGATCTGCAAAAACAAGATCAAAAGTTTCATTTGGAATTTTTTTTAATTCTTCAAGACTGTCACCATTTATAATTTTATTTTTAAAATTGTTTTCCATTTTTAAAAAACAATTAGACTCCAAATCGATTCTACGGTCAACCTGTGATTGAATTATCTGGATTCGATTTGTGCTAGGTTTTTTTTAGATAACTAGATCTTGTGTATAGGAGCAAATGTTTTTCTATGATGGTGGGTCGCTCCAAATTTTTTTAAGGCTAGCAAATGTTTTTTAGTTCCATAACCACAATTGGTTTCCCAACCATAATTTTTAAATTTTTTTGACAATTTTCTAATAAATTTATCTCTAGAAACCTTTGCTATTATTGATGCAGCCGAAACTGAGGGGATTTTTTGGTCAGCTTTAATTATAGATTTTAAATTATAATTTTTTATTTCTGGAACTTTATTCCCATCGATAATTACTAGGTTAGGTTTTTTATCAAGTTTTTTAATTGCTCTTTTCATGGCTAATAAACTTGCATTTAATATATTAAATTTTTCTATTTCTTTTACCGAGGCCTTTCCAATTGACCAACTTGAATTTTTTTTAATATAAATATTCAGTTTTTCTCTATTTTGTTTAGATAATAACTTTGAATCTTTTAATAATTTGGTATTAATTTTTTTATTAAGAATTACCGCACCAGCATATACTGGACCAACAAGACTTCCTCTACCAACCTCATCAACGCCCGCTATTATTTTTTTCATATAATTTAAATTATTATGTTTTGATCATCTATTTCTTTACGAATAATTTTTAGATCTTCCCAAGAAAATTTTTTTTGATCAGGTTTTCTTAAGAGATAAGCAGGATGAAAAGTAACAATAGTTTTGTAGCTCTTTTTCTTAATTATTACTTCTTTCCATATTCCTCTTTCTTTAGATATTCTTTTATTACTTCCTAATATTGCTTCCATTGCAGTACTGCCCATTAGTATTAAAATTTTGGGATCTATTATAGATATATGTTCTTTAAGAAATTCAGCATATCTATTGATCTCATTAGGTTCAGGTTTTCTGTTATTAGGAGGTCGATAATTAACTACATTGGTTATATAAATTTTATCTCTTTCAATATTGATTGCCTTAAGCATTTTGTTTAGTAAATTTCCCGCGTCACCAACGAAAGGCTTTCCTAATTCATCTTCTTTTTGTCCAGGGCCTTCACCAATAATCATTATTGAGTTTTGAATGTTTCCATCAGCAAAAACAATTTTCGATGCATTTTTTTTTAAATCACAGTTTTCAATTGCTTCAATTTTATTTTTTAGAGCTTCTAATCTAGATTTAGAATTTTCTAATGTGTGTTTAGTTTTTATTCTCTTAATTGGCTTTTCATCAAATATATAATTATAATCTATTATATTTAGCAACTCTGAGTTTAAAATGTCATTTTGATTTATTTCTTTTTTAATCATAGAATAAACATATGCTATCAAAAATTTATAAAATTACCTTCTTATTTTGTCTGATCTTTTTTTTTCAAAATAACTCATATTCGAAAAATTTTGATAAAAAAAATGTATATAATTATTTTTCTGCACTAGTCTCACTTGATAATAATAGCATTGAATCATTAAATTATTTTAATTCTTCCAAACAATTAAAAGAATCACATCAATCATATATTAAAAAATATATATTTTCATTAGTCCTAAATGAAAAAGTTAACAAGGCCATTAGTGAAATTAAAATAACAAAAAACAAAAAGTTTACTGATTTTTTTGAAGCTCACTTATTGCTTGTATTAGATAGTATAAAAAAAAATGATTATAAAAAAGGTCTTGGTTATATTGGCGATCTTAAACAATACGAGGAAAAAGAAACTTTTGAATTTATAATTTCAAGCTTTTTAGAAGAATATATTTTTTTATTTAATTACAAGAAAATAAAATCAAATTTAGATGATCAATTTGGAAAAATGAACTTAATCAACAGAACTTTACAAAGCTGTTATTTAGGACATTCAAATACTGAAAGCTTTTTTGAAAATTTAACCAACTCTAATGATGAGGGTAATTCAAGATATTTATTTTTCTATGCTAATTATTTGATAAATCAGAATAATCATTTAAAAGCAAAAAATATATTTAAAGATGTTGATCCTTTAAATAGCACTTTATTAATTGCTCAAGCTAAAAAATGGATAGATAGAGGAAATTATGACAATTTCAGAAGTATTTTTTCATGTAAAAATTCAAATGATATTATTGGCGAATTTCTTTTTATAATTTCAAATCTATATTCTACTGAAGATGAAATAGAAAAGTCTAATTTTTATTTTAATTTATCAAATTATTTGAATCCAAAATTTAAATTTAATTTAACTTTACTAGCAGAAAA
>JYMV01040138.1_pt1 | contig 17340 bp, 15 predicted proteins | sample 338911 | NCBI WGS metagenome assembly JYMV01 (sample SAMN03354496, study PRJNA234377) | hydrothermal vent metagenome | biome: Deep sea; feature: Hydrothermal plumes at the Eastern Lau Spreading Center, Western Pacific Ocean; material: Seawater | place: Tonga | collected 2009 | depth 2000 m m
TAGCATAGGTGGTAAAGCGATTACCATTATTAATGTTATAAATTTGGATTTGTTCAAAAGAACCAATACCAGCAGCATCTAACAATACGCCATCAATCTCACAAGAGCCCTCATAATCCACTTCACTGGCGGTGGTAGTAACACGATGGAGTTTGGCTTTTAAAAAAGTTCTTTCCATAGTGTGTTTAATTTAATCTTTAAGGAATGCAGGCCAAATACATAGATATCATCTCATAGACCCACGCATCTTCTTCCTAAGTGCTTTTTTCTGTGCTGGACTCATAGACCTCATCTTCTTTTTGAATGCATCCTTCTGCGATGGACTCATAGAGCGCCTCTTATTAGCAATCGAATTCCTCTGTGATTGACTCATAGCCCCCATCTTCTTCCTAGCCGTCTCTTTCTGTGATGGACTCATAGAATTCTTCTTCTTCCTAAACGCATCCTTCTGTGATGGAGACATTGACCGCATCTTACTTCCAATTGAATTCCTCTGTGATTGACTCATAGAATTCTTCTTCTTCTTAAACGCATCCTTCTGTGATGGACTCATCGAGCGCACCCTCTTCATAATAGCATCTTTCCGCTCCTGACTCATCGCCCCCACTTTCTTCATCATCCGCTTTCTTTCCGCATCATTATTATTGATATTTCGCGAAGAATTCTTCCTTTCTCTGTAATTACTCTTCCATTGCCTAAATTCATTTATTAGGTTTTGTTGCTCTTGCTTGGATAATGATTTTAATTTGTTTTTAAAATTTTCCCTTCTGGCTGGATCCAATTGACTAATCTTTTCACTTAGGCCAAGCTTAAATTCTTGACTAACATTTTCGCTGGAAAACCACTCCGAAGATATACTGGCAGTTGAAATAAATGAGATGATTAGTATAGGTATTATTTTTTGCATGATTTTCTCCGAGTTTAATGTTCTGTATCTATAATTATATTGGAACTGAATTGGCAGATCAATACTGATTTTTGACTTCTCATAAATTACTTATTCCACAGGGCCTTCATGGCTAATAAGAGCTCACTCGTAATCACCAAATACAACGCCCACCAACCTTTACTTTGCATCGATTTATTAGTATAATATTTTCAGTATATTTTCCAATTTTTCCATATAATGCAAATAAGGTTTTAGTTCTATCATTAAAAATACTTTTAAAAATTTCGCCAGTTCATTTTTAAACAGCTATGCAGATATTTTCTTCATAGGGGGCGTTTACAATGGCTTGGGAATTTTGCTTATAACATTGTTAAACTACAATGCTGGTGTGTCTGGGGTGATAGCAGTTTTATCTGCCTATTTATTCGCTAGATTTATGGGGATGAAATCAACATTTTTATCTACAGGGTATTACACCTATAATGCATTATTGGTGGGGCTGGCAATAGGATTTTTATTCCAGATATCACTTTTAAGTCTACCGCTTATAATTATAGCTGCCTGCTTAACCATGATCATTACAGCCACAGCTGCCAAAGTCTTTTCCGATTTATTCCGCTTACAAATACTCAGTGTCCCATTTATGGTTATCAGCACTCTGGTCTATTTATCTGCCGGCAGCTTTACTAATTTATTCGTTAATGCTTTATATGCCCAACCTTCTTTACTGCACTTAGATTTCTTCCCCCTTTGGTTCTCGGGATACTTGACATCATTGGGTTCAATTATATTCATGCCCAATGAAGTGACTGGATTGCTTATCGCCACCTTACTAATATTTAACTCAAGAATACTCTTCTTCCTCTCAGTCGCCGGTTTTGCTTTAGGGGTTGGGTTATATGCTGTATTTACCGGGTCATTGGATGGTTCGCTTAATAACATGAGTAACTTCAACTATATTCTAATTGCCATGGCTCTTGGCGGCGTTTTCAATATTCCATCTCTAAAATCATATGGAATAGCAATGATAGCAGTAGCCACCGCGACATTAGTTGCTAGTGCTGGGCAAGTATTTTGGTCCCAATACGGCTTACCAATCTTTACTTTACCTTTCTTGTTAATAACCCTTAGCTTTGTTTATATAATTGATTTATTCACCCCAGAAATTAGAACCAAGTTATATATAGGCACACCGGAACAAAACCTAGAACACTTCTGCACCAACCAGAAGCGTTTTATCACTGACCAAGCCACCATCTCACTTCCATTTAAAGGCACTTGGTTAGTCTGGCAAGGTTTCGATGGAAAATGGACACACCGGGGAGAGTATAAGTATGCCTATGATTTTGTTAAAACAGATAAGGCCGGGGCAACATACTCCGGCCATGGGTCTTTATTGACGGACTATTATGCTTATGCTCAAGAGGTGCTTTCGCCAGTTCATGGTAGGGTTATCAGAGTTATTAATCATTTCCCAGATAATATAATTGGTTCAACCGATATTCAAAACCATTGGGGTAATGAAATAATCATAGAAGGGGATATGGGGGTAGTGGTTAAGATTGCTCATTTTGCCTATGATTCTATTTTTGTCTATGAGGGCCAAACAGTTATGGCAGGATCCGTAATCGGCCTTTGCGGAAACTCTGGTAATTCGCCACAACCACACATCCACATACAGGTGCAAGACACCATATTATTTCATGCGATTACCAAACCTTTTGTATTTGTTAACTATAACTACCTCGGTAATTTTAATTTATTTGGCCTACCACCTGAAAATACTAATATAACTCATTGCGAATTTGATTTGTATCATGATCAATTGACAAACTTTGTATTGGATCGAGAATTTAAATTCAACATTTATAAGGATGAAGAGTTAGTAGATCGTAGAGTTTTGAAGGTCTCTATGTCAGATTTTGGGATGTATTATTTCGAAACCACGCATGGCAAGTTATATTTTGGAAAGGAATACGGTAATTTTTATTTCTATAGCGTAGAAGGGACTGATAAAGTTCTGCAGATGATGTATTTGGCACTATCTACAATGCCATTAAGCAATCTGTTGGATATGAAGTGGACTGATAAGATTAAAAATTCCATGGTCTTAAAGCCACTTCAACAATTCTTTGCCAGCCTACTTAACTCGTTATCAATCCATAAAGTTCAAACAGAAGTAGAATACCACTCGATGGACATTGGACATATTAAGGGTAAGATAACCAATAAGTTCTTTGATATTGATATGGATACAAGTGTTAAGTTCGATCCAATAATTGGATTCAAGGAAATAAAAATTAATAATTACACTATAGTCGCCGATGAAAAACATATTTAAAGCCACCCTAACTACCATAATACTGGTAATGTCTATCAATCTCTTCGCCAAAGATCTTAGCCATGAGCAAATTTATGAATATTACAACAAGTCATACGGGTATGAAAAAGCCGGTAATTATATTGATGCTATTAAAGCGATTCAATTGGTATATGAAAAATACCCAAATACTTATACGATAAATAGTAGGTTGGGGTCTTTGTATAGATTGAATGGTAAATTTAGGAACTCAATTGAACACTATCGAAAGGCATTGAAAGTTATACCAGCCTCAATCTCAGCTAAACTTGGATTGCAGTATACATACCTATTATCAGAAGATTACGACATGGTATTGATGCTTGGATACCAAATTATCAGTGTGGATTATTACAATTACTACGCGAACTACCGTATAGCATATTCATTGTCACAGGATGGAAAGTTAGATATGTCCGAAACAATAATCAACAAGATGTTGGCAATATATCCATCTGATGTCTTATTTTTAACTGAACTTGGCTTATTGCAGCTCAAGCAAAAAAAGCCAACGATAGCAAAAACAACATTATTAAATGTTCTAATACTGGACCCAGAAAATGTTAGAGCGAAGAGCTCGCTATTGAATATTTATGAATAATTTATCTCAGACAAGAATCCGTATCTTGCAGCAATTAGCTGGAAACATAGATTTAGAACAAAACTTAGCAACTCTAAACACCTTCGAGTATTTGTGGGCTTACCCAGGATTTGAAACAATCCAGCAATTAAACTTATATTTTTCAGATGGTCAGGAGGAGGCCTTTAGATTATTGGCAAATAATTTGTATCAGGCCATAAAAAACAAGACTTATTTGCGCCAGGAATTCATCCCATTTTATTCAAATCTAAGTAATTTAAACAAACCAAATAAAGAACTACTAACGAACCAGTTTTCTAAAAAGCCAACAAATGAAAGTAAGTATTTTGAAGTCTTGCTGATTCATCCGGCTGCTAGAGAGTTTGAATCGATATATAGAAGCTCATTGGCTAATTATAAAAATAACAAACAGGTCCTTTTATATGATTTGGTAGTAGTAGACAACGCTCAGGATGCGGTATTGGCAATCCTTGCGAATCCTACTATTCAGACTTGCATATATTTAGATGGAATAGGTGGTGTTAGCAGTATAAACCCATCTTTGGTAGAGTCATACCAGCACTATATAGATTTAGCCCTAGAGAAAACCACAACCTCCGAACTCCACCAGATAATAAGCACGCTCCGCCCCGAGCTTGATCATATATATATCAGCACTGAGTTGGTGGAAGACGAAATCCAGAAAAATTTCTCCCATATTGTCTATACTGGAAGTTATGAATTTTATGCAGATTTGGATTATCATATATTGAGCGGTATAAACCACCGCCAAGATGCCCCATTTTTTAATGCTCTTAGCTCATATTCCCGGAACCCAAAAGTAAATTTTCACGCTCTACCAATATCGCAGTGCCAATCATTGCAGGATTCCACTTGGATGGAGGATGTTATTGATTTCTATGGTAGTGATATCTTTAATGCCGAGACTTCATCAACTATGGGCGGCATGGATTCATTGATGGATCCAAAAGGGTCCATTAGCCAGGCACAATCAAAAGCCTCCGCCTTATTTCAGTCTAAGAACACGTTCTTTATAACAAATGGCACAACTTCAGCAAATAAGATTGTTATGCAGGCTAATTTACGCCCCGATGATATTGTGCTTATTAGTTCAGACTGCCATAAATCAATTCCATACTCAATAATGCTGGTAGGAGCAAACCCTATCTTTCTGGAGACATACCCATTAGAAAAATACGATTTATATGGTTGTGTCACCCTTGAGAGAATAATCCAAGTTTTGTTAGATTTAAAGCAACAAGGCCAATTGGATAAGGTTAGGCAAATCACCTTAACAAATTCAACCTTTGATGGCTTGGTTTATAATGTAGAGGAATACATGTTGGCTATTTTGGCTATTAAGCCAGATATAATTTTCCATTGGGACGAGGCTTGGTTTTCTTTCGCCAGTTTCAATCCACTGTATTTGGGAAAAACCGCTATGCAGGTGGCAAAAAAGTTGGCATCTAAAAAAGATAGAGAATATTCAGTTAGGGTTTACTCTACTCAATCAGTGCATAAAACTTTGAGCGCATTTAGACAAGCCAGTATGCTTCATATATATGATGAGGATTTTGAAAACAACGATTTCTATGAAGCTTATAGAACCCACACATCCACGTCCCCAAATTACCAAATTATAGCATCATTAGACTTTGCCCGCAGACAGATGAGCTTGGAGGGATATGCCTTGGTCCAGAAGTCTATCGAATTAGCAAATCAATTTAGATCCAGAATAGATAATTCACCGATTCTAAAGAAGTATTTTAAAGCCCTTGCCCAACAGGATTTAATCCCAATAGAGTTACGTAATAGTTCTCAACAGATATTTTTAGATCCGACAAGGGTGACCTTGGATATTAGTGCTACTGGTATAGATGGTTCTAATTTTAGGCAATTATTAATGACGCAGTATGATGTTCAGATAAATAAAACATCACGTAATACAGTTTTGTTTATTATTAATATTGGCACCAATCAATCAGCTATTGATTATCTAATGCAAACCCTAGAACAAATCAGCCACCAGCTTACAACCACCACCAAATTAGACCATAAGCCCGCAATCATTGACCTACCGCAAAGCAGGGAATACCATAAAAGTTTTGTGCCGGTCGAGTCAGGGTTAGGAAATGAGTTTCAGGCAGTCAATATCAGGAAGGCATACTATGCTGGCCTAGATAAGAAAAACACCAGGTTTCAATATTTAAACCACGGGCTTATAGAGGATGTTTTAATCGACCGAAAAGTTATTAGCGCCGGCTTCGTCACTCCATACCCACCGGGCTTTCCTATCATAGTGCCTGGCCAAATAATTACATACGATATTTTATTATACTTACAGAATATTAAAATCAGTGAAATACACGGCTATAGTGTAGACAATGGTTTAAAAATATTCACCGAAGAATTTTTAGAGGAAAAACAATGAAATCAATAAAAACAATTAAGCAAGCCAAAGAATACTTTAAAGACCAAGACAATAGTTTTTATTTCGTCAGTGCCAGCAACTTTAATCTAATGCCAATCCATAAGTGGGTGAATAATTGGTTCAATGTAAATATTATCGACAGTTACCGCGGAAAAAATAAAAGTGTGCTCTTGCCAGAGTATTCAACCACACCTATATTTGAGAATATAGAGCAAATAAACCAATTCTTACTCGGTAATAAGGACATAGTAGAGCATATTAAGAAGCAACAAAAGATCGGCACAGCAAATGTCATGTTTTTATTCTATAATAAAGAGCTTGAAGAGACTGCAGCCTCGCTGGATGTAAATAAGATTATGCCTGATAATATATTGGTCAAAAGCATCGATAATAAAATCACGACGACGGAAATTGGGAACTCGGTTGACGTTCCTAGTGTGCCAAACGCCTTAACCAAGATATCGAGCTATGAGAATTTGTGTGAAGTGCAAGAAAAGCATAATCTAAGCACTGATGTTGTAATCCAAACGGCCTACGGCGACTCGGGAAAAACAACTTTCTTTATCAGCAGTGAGAGTGACTATCAGGAATATGCGGATAAGATTGAGGCTGAAGATAAAGTTAAGATAATGCGCAAGATAGACTGTATCCAGATAGCTATCGAGGGCGTTGCCACAAAGAATGGCACTTTTGTTGGACCTATTCTGACGGAGATCATCGGTCACCCAGATTTAACCCCATATCAGGGTGGATGGTGTGGCAATGATATCGGCGCCAGTATATTTGATGAAAAAACCCAAAAAACCATTTATAAAAGCACCGAGTTGTTAGGCGAAGCGCTATATGATAAGGGGTATAGGGGTTACTTTGAGGTAGACTATCTGTTGGATAGAGCCAGTGCTGATGATATGCCAGTGTATCTTGGCGAAATTAATCCCAGGGTTACCGGTATCAGTGCCCTTACGAATATGAGTAGCTTCTGCCAAAAAAGTATCCCTTTATTCTTATTACACCTATTGGAATTTAGTAACCTGGAATTAAGAATTGATGCAACTGTATTCAATGATAGTTCTATGAACTTTAAGCATCCGGAGTTTGGCCAATTAATATTCAAATGCTTAGAGGATGATCTAAAAATAATCACGGATACTCCAAAGACAGGGGTATATGTAGAGTCACCCGCTGGAAAGATGGAATTTGTGCGCTACGAAGATGATGCGACTAATCTAAAAGATAAAGAGTTTTATGTATTACAAGTATTACAGGCTAATGAATACGCATACAAAGGTGCCGATTTATTGATTCTATTCACAAATAGCGCCCTAAAACAGGAAGCTGGGGATATAACGGCGACTGCCAAAAACTATATAAAGTTAATAAATTCAAATATAAGCTACCGCAGCTTAACCAATGAAGAGCAGCAGCTAATCGATAGATATGGCCAATATGCTCCATTAAAGGTATCAGAGGATTCCGAGTGAATAATACCAAGCTTATCCAGTTTGTTGACGAGCCTGGTATAGGTGAGAACTGGTTAAGTTTTTATAAACACAGCATCGAGGAATACAAGAAGTGGTTTTTGAAGGAGGGTGAGTTCAATCGCCCTGACTACCAAACATGCCACATGGCCATAAAAAAATATATGCCAGAGTTCGAAGATTTTTGGCTAGATATTATCAAATTAACGAATGCCACCGACTTGGAGGCTAGGCTTCTGAGTTTCTATAACCCCGCCCCATATGTAAGTGGTTGTTCACAGGCTGTATGGAGTAAATCGACGCCTATTCTCGTCAGGAATTATGATTATGGTATTGAGCTGTCAGAAACAAGGATTCTAAAATCAAAGTGGTTCAATACGGCGGTAATAGCTTCAACTGATTGCCTCTGGGGTGTATTAGACGGCATCAACGAGCATGGATTATCTTTATCGTTATCATTTGGCGGTAGTAGCGATAGAGCAGATGGGTTTGGTATTCCGATTATCCTAAGATATATTTTGGAATTCTCTAAAACGACCAATGAGGCGGTAGAGGTCCTGCAAAGGGTGCCAGCCCACATGGCCTACAATATCACAATAATAGATGCTGAGTTTAATGTGAAGACTGTAGAGATTACCCCTGGTAAGATTAATAAAGTATCGCATATACCGCTGGCAGTCAATCATCAGGGCGACTTCGTATTGAATAACTATTCAATTTTTTCGAAATCTATGGAGCGTAAAAAATCACTAATTGATAAATTATATAATCCATGGATGACGGCTGAAGGGTTTATTGATGGCTTCGCCTATGCTCCACTATTCACCGATAATTACGCCGAGGGTTTCGGAACGATGTACACTGCCATATATAACCCCAGCTTAAAAGCCGCCGAATTCCGCTGGAAGGGTATTAATAAGCAAGTTTCTTTCACAAATTTCCTCCCAGAAGTTTTCCAAGTAAGATATTTTTAATATCACGATTCTCTTATACATTCCCTCAAGAATATAGTAAAATACACCCATGAGAATTATAAAAGCATTTTGGTACTCGATTGCCGGCTTCAAATCCTGTTTTAAAACTGAAGCAGCATTCAGAGAAGAGGTAGCGGCAAGTATTGTATTGATACCACTCGCCATTTATTTAGCAAAAAGCACCACCGATTTAGTATTATTGATATTGCCAATATTTATCATGTTAATCGTGGAGATGCTAAATACATCAATCGAATATGTTGTTGATAGGATTGGGTTGGAACATAACGCACTATCTGGTGGCGCCAAGGATATAGCATCTGCGGCTGTCTTCTTGTCAGTTATCCTTTTGATTTTCACCTGGATTGTAGTTTTGTGGGTATAGTCAGCCGGAAGATACGTTCAAGTAACTTAATACTCTTAGTTTCTGTTTTTTTAATCGCCGTAAATAACTTCAAGTATTTTTCTGGGGTTATCGATGCCTTCCACCTATCAGCAAATCTTCCATTCATAATATCGCTTGCAGTGTGGCTATTCTCCATACTAAGCCTATTTTTATTTGCAATATGTAATAAATATACTATAAAGCCCATACTTATTACGTTATTAATAATTTCTTCTTTCGTAAATTATTTTTCCAGTAATTTCGGCATTGCAATCGATGATAATATGATTACAAACCTGGCGCAAACAAATCTAGACGAATCTATGGATTTAGTCAGCCTAAATATGATCTATTATTTTGTTATTTTTGGATTGCTGCCATCAATATTAGTCTATAAGGCGAAAATAATAGAAACAACAACTAAAAGTTCAATTTTCACAAGCGCCAAGTATCTTATCATATTTTTAATAACATTCATCACGATCACTCTCTTGTTTTCTAAGTCATATACGTCATTATTGAGAGAGCACCGTGATTTACGTTTCCATATAAATCCAATGTATTGGGTTTATGCCGTAGGAAAATCTATCAATAATGAATTTAACACTACTACCAAAGATTTTGTTGAAATCGGGATGGATGCAAAGACAATGAAGAGTACGAGTAAGCGAAAAGTAGTGGTTATGGTTCTGGGAGAAACTGTGAGGGCCGACAGATTCTCATTGAACGGCTATGGTAGAAACACGAACCCGCTTTTGGCTAAAGAGGATGTGATTAGTTTTATTAATATGTCTTCATGTGGAACCGATACCGCATATTCGGTGCCATGTATGTTCTCATCTCTAGATCAGGCGACCTATAATCATGCCGAAGGCAAGAATATGAGTAATGTTTTGGATATTATTAATCGTGCTGGAGTTAAGGTGATTTGGCTCGATAATAATTCAGACTCAAAGGGCGTTGCCGATAGGATTGAGTATATCTCATATAAATCATCCGATATAAATAGTATTTGCGATACAGAGTGCCGCGACGAGGGCATGGTTGTGGATATTGAAAAATATTTGCACGATAATTCGGCGAAGGATGTCTTAATCATACTCCACGAAATGGGCAGCCACGGCCCAGCATATTATAAGCGCTATCCAGAGAGATTCAATCAATTCCAACCAGTATGTTCAACCAATCAGTTAAATGAGTGTAGTAATGAACAAATTAACAATGCTTATGATAATACTATCTTATACACAGACTTTATCATGTCTGAGGTCATTAAGTTGCTAAAGAAGAATAAGCAAGATAACAATGCTATGTTTTATATGAGTGATCATGGAGAGTCCCTTGGTGAAAAAGGCTTATACCTACATGGAATGCCAAGCTTCATCGCCCCACGAGAGCAGACCCACGTCAGTTCTGTATTATGGTTTGGGGATAATTTTAAAGAGCAAATCAATATAAACGCTCTGGAAAAAATATCAAAATCAGGCCAAACCCACGATAGCCTCTTTCATACATTATTGGGGTTGTTTAATGTAGAGACGAGCTTATACGATAAGGATTTAGACTTAATCCCATATAAATAGATGTTTTTGATTTAAAATTTAATTTTTGTTGAAAAAACTATATAATTAAGTAGGATGGTAGAAATAATAAAACAGAGAGTAAGAGGTAAATATGACAATAGATAAGAAAGCACTAGCGATAGTAACTGTGTTAGGAATGAGCATGAGTGTAGGTGCAACGAACGACGTTAAATTCAAGGCCGGTTACCAATATACAAATGGGAGCTACTCAAGCACTGCTGCTAAGAAATCAATTGTTAGCAATGGCTTTATCTTAAATGCTACTTTTCTTGACGACATCACGGTTACACACACAAATACGAAAACAAATATAGAGTTTGTGGATCCAGCGAATAACATTGACCAAGTGTCGATGTTTACAACATTAGGTTATAATTTTTATACAGATGCTAACGGAGTCGTAAATGTCAGAGCGGATTTCCAAAGTATCGACAATAACGACCCCACGGGAGCAACCGATAACGTTAGCGTAAATTCATACCAGGCATCTGTAACTCCTTACGACGAAAAGTATTATGTTGAATTAGGTATGTCGACGTCTGAATACCCATTCACTGGAAACACTACGTATTCTGATGGCTTAACTGTTGATCAGTTTAATGCAACTTACGGAACTGGATTAACTGCATCTGATTGGCTGACGCTTAAACTTTTCCAAATAAGTTCTTCCGACAAGACTAGGACTCATGGCCAAAAGTCTTATAGTTCAGTGGAAGCTAAATATAAATATTTCTTAGGTGATAATTTTACTCTGGTTAATAATGTAGAGTTTTCAACACTATTAGGAAAAAGAATTTTTGCTGTAGATGGTGCCGCTGGATCAGCTTATAATGTTGGCGACTTACAAACAGGCTCTGTTGGCGTAACCACTGAGTGGAAAGTGGGCGAGGATTCAAATTTACTATTCTCTCTTAGTAGAGAAAATTACAGAACAGCAGCAGGCGTTGATTACTCTGGTGACTACAGATACATTAACTTCAACATCGGCTTTTAAAAAAAAGGGGAATATATGAAAATCATATTAATATTTATATCATTAAGTTTGTTGGGTGCAGCACAGGCAGAACGAATCAAGGAAGGCCCATCGGTTTGGTCGCAATCATATTCACTTGAAGGTCAGTTCAAGTATGGTGCCGCAGAGGATCTGATATTACCATCAATTAACAATAAGGATTCTGCCGAATTAGCTTATTTGCGCCTAGGCTGGCTGAATTATTTACAAAAGAATTACCGTGTTTCTTTTGATTACTATGAAAAATCACTTGACCTAAACCCAAATTCGATCGACGCTCATCTTGGAATGACATTACCACTGTTATCTCAAAAAAGATACCGCACAGCCATCAAGCACGCTGAAAAAGCACTAAAGCTTAGTCCTAATAATTACAACGCCAACGCAAAACTAATGCATATCTATACCCTACAGGGGAAATGGAAAAAATTACAACGTTTCGCAATGGAAGTATCAAGCTATTATCCAAGCCTCGTAGAGCCATTAGTATACGTTGCCAGAGCTAGCGTATATTTAGGGGAAGAAGATATGGCAAATACGTATTTTAACAAGGTATTAAGGTTAATACCGGGCCATATAGAAGCCAACGCTGCCTTAGATAGGCTATCGGCTAATGTTGAAGACTACTGGAAGATTTAATCACCATAGTGTAGTCCAGTGAAAACCCCTGACCAACCCAATCCACCAGAATCCCCCTTGCATAAAAGAGTTTTTGCTCGCCTTTGGAGGTTCAAGTTCCAAATTTTAGTTAGCCTAATACTACTACCAGCCTTACCACTCATCGTAATGTTCCTGTTGGCTAGCCTGTTCCAGGTTGTTGAAGCAAACCCATTATCAAGTTTATTATTGGCACTATCATTTTTGAGCCTGCCAATAATAAACTTGGTGTCATATTTCAAACCAAAAGCCCAATACTTTTATATTGCATCCGTTGTGCTGTGGCTGATGGCGTGGCTTTTAGAATACCTTCAATTGACTTAACGTGTGAGCTTAAAAACCCAGCTTGCACCAGCGATAAGAGTGGCTGGAGATGTGAGGATTTCCAACTAAACTGTAATTAAGTCCAGTTATTGAAATTTTTCAAAACACTCTTTGCAGCACTGCCCAGCGCCTTCGATATAGAAGTATCGGCAATCAACATGTAATGCCACAGGGACATTGGTTTCTACACCACAGGAGATGCATTTTTCAGTTGAACTTTTTATTTTGCCAATGTTGGCCCCATCTACAATCTCACTACTCATAATAAACCTCTCTAAAATAAAACTATTATAGTGCCTCGCCACGCCTTCCGCCACCAATACCTAAATTTTTCCATAATAAAAACACTATAGAGTTGAATTAAGGTAATATTATGCCTATAATGAATATAACATTTAGAAAAAACGAACAAATCATGAAAATATTAACTATCCTTGCCATAATAACATCAACTATAAGCGTTAGCACCAGCACCTACGCAACCGAAAACAACCTCGTGAAGGATATAATAATAGACTCACAGGTCTTCTACTATTACGGAACAAGCCGTAAAAAGTCTACCACCGAATACAATAATAATCTCCCAACCAGTACAACCGGGTATTATCGATCTGGTAAAAGATCATACTTAAAAACTTTTACCGGCCCGAATATCACCTCATACAAAACCTGGTTTGAGAGTGGAACTCTGAGATCTGAGTCTTTCTACAACGAAGGTGAAATCCAAAAGAGTAGAATGTATTATCAAACAGGTTCGTTGGATTTTATAGCTTATTATACCGATGGAAAAATGATAAAAGAAGAGACCTATTTTGATGACGAAAAACTTGAATCCGAGGTTTTTTATGAAAATAACACCATTAAGGAGGAGACCAGATATTATAACTCTGGATCAGTAAAGCAAACTACAAAACGCAACCAAAATAACCTAATGGAAAGAATTTCATACGATAGAAACGGGAACCAGCAGTCAGTCTTTTTATTACCTACACCATTTCCAATTGACCAGCTGGATTCAATAGTAAATAGAGATGGTAATTTAGTGACTTTTTACGAGTCAGGCGGCATCGAGTCCATTACTAAAATAACATACTCAAAATCTACAAAGATCCAGCCAGAAGACAGCTATTTCAAAACCCCAGCAAACCCAATAGCCGAACAAGAAGTAATCACGCCAACGCTAAATTATCTTGTGGTTGACCCACTAAGACCAACATCCCCCCCTATTTCCAGAGATAATTTTCCCAAGCAGCAAATAGATACCCCGATGCGCGATTTTTACAAATCCCAGCTTGGGTTGGAAGCTAAGATCAAGCCCGCTGCAACCCCAGAAAGTACCCCAACAAAAGAAACTGCCGGTCAATCGGAAATGAGAATAGAATTCTATGAGTCTGGTGGTAAAAAAAGTGAAACAGAATACTTCCGCGGTGAGCCGTATAAAAAGATAGATTATGATGAATACGGCCTGATAGTCGATATATATACGTCATTCACAAAAGAAGACGGATGGGTGAAGTAGAAAAGTCTAAATCTTGTTAGCACTTGGCTGCCTAATAAAGTATAATTCAAAGATTCTATTAAAAAATATATTATGTGGAAATGGATCCAAGCATTCGCCTCACCTAAAAATTTCTATTCAATAAGCGCCAAAATTATTCCTTGGCTTTTATATCCGTTTATTGTTATTACTTTGGTTGGTTTATATTGGGGCTTGGTTGTTGCCCCTGTTGATTATCAACAAGGTGAAAGCTACCGTATTATGTATGTTCATGTGCCAGCCGCCTGGATGAGTATGTTTGTTTATATGGTGATGGCAGTGTCAGGCGCAATTGGGCTGATCTGGCAGATTAAATTAGCCAATGTTGTTGCCAAGGTTTCTGCACCAATTGGCGCTTCATTTACATTTCTGGCACTCGTAACTGGCGCTGTGTGGGGAAAGCCAATGTGGGGGACGTGGTGGGCCTGGGATGCGCGCCTGACCAGTGAGTTAATTTTATTGTTTTTGTACTTGGCTTATATCTCACTCAATAATGCTTTTGACAATCCAAAAACAGCTGCGAAGGCAAGCTCAATTCTGGCGATTGTTGGTTTGATAAATTTACCAATCATTCATTATTCAGTAAATTGGTGGAATACACTTCACCAAGGCGCTTCTGTAAGTTCTATTGAAAAAATCTCCCAGCCAGCTATCCATTCTGACATGTTGTTGCCGTTGGTATTAATGGGTATTTCATTTAAACTACTATATGGTCTTTTGTTGCTAATGCGTGCTCGAGATGAAGTATTAACTCAAGAGCAGAATAGCGGCTGGGTTAAAAAAGTAATTATGGAGAAAAGCTAATGACATTGGCAGAATACTTTTCGTTTTTACCATATGGTAAATACGCGTTTTATATTTGGTTTTCATACCTAATGACGTTTGCTGTTATTGCGACCTTATTCATTAGAACTAGATCAATCCATAAAAAGACATTTAAACAGCTCCGCATCAAATACTCACGTAATCAATCAACAAGATAAAAAGCCAAGAAGATGGATAATAGTGTAATTTTAGCAAGCTATGGTAAATAAATCCCTTAATTTGTTTGGTACCACCATCTTACTCATCGCCACCGTAGTTTTTTTCGAATTCAGTGGTGTTAATAATTGGGTCCAAGACTTCTTTTATAACCAAGAACTCAATGAATGGACCCTAGATCGTAAGAATATAACTTTGGATCTGTTATTTTATAGTGGTATAAAAAAACTCTTCATCGCCTCCGTTTTATTTCTATTATTTTCTTTGATATTTCTAAGGAAATTTAAATGGGTGAGTAATAACATGAGGGGGTTGAGTATAGTCGTTGCGTCGTGCTTAATCATACCATTGACAGTAGGAGCTATAAAGGCAACGACAAACATGCCTTGCCCAAATCAATTAGTTGATTATGGTGGAAATTTCGAGCATATAGGCTTATTTGATACACTAACGCATGATGATGCCAGAATCGGCAGTAAATGCTATCCAGCGGGTCATGCTAGCGGTGGATTTTCCCTATTATCTTTATTATTCCTCTTCACCACCAGCAAGTCAAGGCTCCCAATATTAGTGGGGGTAATGGCATTTGCTTGGACAACAGCAAACTATAAAATGTTAATTGGTGATCATTTCATAGGGCATACAATTATCACCATGATATTGTCATGGCTATTGATATTGATAATAAAGTCAATAATAGATAGATTTGCTCTTTTTTACGCTACTGAATAAACATTTTGGCAGCAGTTTGTTGTAAAAAGCTCCCTTTCGTTATTTCAATCAGCACATCCCATCTTCCCTTAAGCGGCAAAGTCACTTCAACTTGATACACCCCATCTTTATTCACATACATAGGCTTAGAAAAATCTTTTTTCATTTCTAGGGGCCGATAAAAGAAAGCAACAGCCTTTGCTCCCGAAAACACTTCACCGTTTTTAGCGCTAACTGCTGTGTAAGTTTGCTCTACGCCATGTTTTACAACCTTAGGCTTCTTCAAGCTTAAAGTCCAACCTTGGGCTAACAATTTATTTCGAGCATCCAATGTTTCACCATACGCCTCGCCACTCAAGTAAGCATCATCCACTATTAATCCGGGATGGGTTTCTATTGCGGTGATGATACGATAAACCGTGGCTCCGACTAAAATTAAAAATAGTATCAGCATGGATACTGCCATTGGGCTTTTTTGAAAGGTCATCGAAGACTCCTAGGTGTGAAAAAAGTTGATTTATATTCTAACGCAGTGTCTTTGCTATTTACCACAAAAACAACCTCACTATGATCACCAACATCCCGCTCAAATGCTTTTAAATAAACATAAACGGACTTCACATTACCTGATGGTATGTTGATATTTCTATGTTGCTTCTGGGAGGTCAAGTTGGTAATTTTACTTTTAAAGTCAATATTGACTAGTATTGATTCATGTGTCTTATTCATAATTTTTATCTCATATTTATTCCGAATCGATCCATCGGATAGCTGTATAAAAAGCGGGAGCCGGTCATGCAGCACTTTAAGGTCCATCGAAGCAAGGCCAACCAGGTTAGTTGCTAATACTGATAAGGATAATACTAAAATAGATGAATACAAGATTACTCTGGGGCGCTTATACAAAGCCACCACGGGTTTATTAAATTTCATCTCATCAAGCGAGGTATAGCGAATCAGACCAGTTGCTTTGCCGACTTTGGTCATTACTGAATCGCAGGCATCAATACACAGGCCACAGGTAATACAGCCATATTCTTGCCCCTTGCGAATATCAACCCCTGTTGGACATACAGCCACACATTGATGGCAATCAATACAATCACCTTGGTCTTGTGCAAATTCCCCTTTAATAAGCTTGCCACGCTGCTCTCCGCGATAATGATCATAGGTTGGCATAATGGTTTGCTTGTCAACCATCGCCCCCTGAATACGGGCATACGGGCAAATCCACAAACACGTTTGTTCGCGCATATGCCCTGCAAAAGTATAAGCACCCAGCGAAATGGCAGCCGTAATACTAAACGTAGTGCTAGAAGCTGAACCATCAAAATAATCAGACCAGGACACACCAAAATATAGCATCCAAGTAACACCAGATAAAAAAGCAATGGCCAGCCAAACCACGTGTTTACTAA
>JYMV01049120.1_pt1 | contig 17338 bp, 36 predicted proteins | sample 338911 | NCBI WGS metagenome assembly JYMV01 (sample SAMN03354496, study PRJNA234377) | hydrothermal vent metagenome | biome: Deep sea; feature: Hydrothermal plumes at the Eastern Lau Spreading Center, Western Pacific Ocean; material: Seawater | place: Tonga | collected 2009 | depth 2000 m m
TTAGATTCTTCAGGTTCGTTACTTGCTTGATTTAGATGATTATTTAACGCTTCGAACATATTCTCACCCTCCTCAATATTATATATTATTTCATATATTTCAGTCCGATCCATAAATGGAATATCGTTGTGTATCAATGTAAACGTTGCTCTACATTTAGTCATTTGCCCTCCTCTTTAATTGTAATTTTTGCTCTTCTGATATGGTTGTCATATCTTCCCATTTAAACCAAGACATATCAACTCGGCTAGCTCTTAATTGTAATAAAAAGCTAGGGCTCGGTTTTGAATAACCGAATTCTGATCTTGCTATTTTTTTCATATTATTTCCAGTAGGCGTCTTTGTACCATTCCCAATTAGGCATGTAATCCTCTTCGGTTCCTGTTTTGTTCATCGACCTCTACGCATTAGTTTTCTGTATATTTTTGTTGAAACAGATACTTGGGAGAACCCCAAATCTTTTAATACATTAAGTGTTGTGTGCCAGCTCATACATTGATCAACTGAAACAGGTGAGGTTAGCGACATCATTGCCGCCTCTACCTTTTCTAGCGCTATATCAATTGGTATCTTCTGCAAACTCAAGTTCTCGGATCAGCTCTTTACACATTTCATTTGCTGATTCAGCTAATTGATTTACTTCCCACTCATTTAGCCCTTTTGTTTCAATCATCGATAACACCTTTATCACTCCCTTCAGCTTCGTTTTGCATTGCGCATTTGTGTGTAATCCAGTCTTCATCAATTTCCCCTTTAATAGTTACTTCAACATAACTCTCTACCCCTTTACCAAAATCACCGATCTCAATTGTGGTCTTAGTAACAAATAAGTAATTGTCATCTTCTAAAATCTCAGCTTGAACTAACGCATCCATCAAGAACTTATCTGTTGGAAAGCCGTAATTCATAGTATCTTTTTTACGGTTGCCTTCAAAGAATAGCTTGTATTGTACCTCTATTGTTTTGAATCTAGGAAGTTTTTGTACGAAAGCACCAACGATTTCTTGGTAATCTTGTTTGACTTTGTTTGCTGCGAAGTGGTGTAGATTTCTATATATGTTTTGTGATAAGATGTTTGTCCTACCTTTCTTTGTGTAGGTAGGATATGGAATTTTATCTGTTATTAACATTTAACGTTTCTAACAGTCCAAGCTCCGGTCTCGTTATTCTTCCTACACCGTACTTTCATACCTTCGTAGGACTTACCGTCACATAAATCAATTAAAGCCGTTCTACATGCCTTTAAGTGGACTTGAGATGCTTTTAACGCTTGATTAGCATCGTCCCAATGTGTAGCTGCTACCACCCACTCTTTATCACTCCTCGCTACGACATCTTTTGGACCTGGTATAGGCTTACCTTTAAAGAACTTTCGCCAAGCATCTTTGATGTTTTCTTGTATGCTTATATCGTGTGCAATCTCTCTATGTAATCCTCTCTTGTTCTTCCAATCATAAACCCAAAATTGACAAGACTCAGTCCTAGATACTAACATTTGTTGTTGCATCTGTAAGATATACTGAATTGGCAATTCGTCATTGTTTTCCATTTCAGCCCATAGAGGTGAACACGATCCATTTAAAGGTACTTTGATTTCTAATATCGAGCCTCCTTTATGTTGCATCCCATCTAATGAAGCCATTAAAGGCAAATCATCTATTGTGTCTACAACACAACAAGGTTCATACAACTTACCACTTAATATTTGATAAGCTTCTCTAGCCTCGTCTTCATACTTGTTACCGTTCTGCATGGCTAAGTTCGTTTTAATCTCCCTTTCGCCATTCTTTAGTTCCCATAATTGCAACGGGGTTTTCGGTACCCAAGGACTAACGCTCATTGCTGCTGCAGCTTCAGATGCTGTACCATACTTTTTTCTTAATGCTAACCATTGATCGCTACCTTGAGCTAAATCATCATCACTATATATTTCCATCCCACTCTCCTTTTTATTAATTTGGGGCCACTTGTATACACGGCAGTGACCATGCCGTTTTCTAAAGGGGTGTTAGGCTATGAAAAGGCTAAAAACATGAAAAGCCGAGGGTACCTAACACTCCGAATGGTATACTCATCCAGGATTATTTCTTTGTATATCTTTCTTTAATATGCAAATGGGTTATAAAGTTCTTAACTTCTTTACCTGGTTGCTTAGCTGTAACTTCGCCTTCATTAAATCCAGGCCATTCATTAAACTTACTTTTATATTTCCACTTAGCCCATCCATCTGAATAATGCTTCATGTAAGCATATCCAAGTAGTTCAGCATAGAAATCTGTTTTAAAGTCTGAGTTATATTCTATCGTTTTATTGACAGTCTTAGTCTTTTTATCCACTAACCCTAATCGCCCATTGATAGTCTCAACATATCTAGACTTTGGATTGTGCATCTTCCCACATTCTGGACAAATGTTTGAACCTGAATACGAGCGGAAACAACCTTCACATATTATTACTTTTTCTTCTGATTCTTTTGCTACACCAGATGTTGCCGCCACTTCGCAGCCATGAGTCAATGTCCATTCTTGATCTTCATCTATGAATCCGTGTCTATAAACAGAACCACTGTGATCCAAGATTACAGCATACTCTTTGTCATCGTAAGGTCTTAATACTCTACCTACCATTTGTATATAGAGCCCTTTAGATTTTGTAGGCCTAGCTAATACACATACCTCAGCATTAGGTGCATCAAAACCTTCAGTCAGCACCATACAATTACAAATAATCATAATCTTCTTTTCACTGAAAGCTTTTAATATTCGTTGTCGTTCTTCACAGCAATACCTTTGTCAGCGAACGATTCCATTAAGCTTCTTGAGTGCTTTACTGAAGTTGCAAATACTAACGTTTGTTTATTAGGTGTAATACTCAACCATGTTTCTACAATGTCAGCTATTAGCTTTGTATTTTCCATTGCTATAGCTAAAGCTCTCTTATTGTAATCACCTGCAGTAATCTTGATTCCAGTTAAATCTGGTATTGTAGGCGAATAATAGATTGCTTCACATAAGCTACCTTCTTCTGTCAGCTCTTTGATATCAGGGGCTTTTACCATGTCTTCATATATTAACCCTAAACCAGTACCATCTGATCGTATAGGGGTTGCAGTCAATCCTAACAACAAAGATTTCGGATATAAACTAATGACTTTCTTATAAGTATTTGACATTGATCTATGAGCTTCATCAATTACTAACAAGTCTGCAGTTGGTAAATCCATTTTATTCTTATTGATTGCTCTAGCACGTAACGTATCAATTGATGCTACCTGTACATGTGCAAACATATCTTTACCTTCACCAGCCATCACAACACCGTAATCTATATTGAATTTCTTAAGTGTCTCACAAGCTTGGTGAATTAACTCTCTTCTATGAGCAAGAAACATTACTCTCTTACCTTGCTTTAAATAATACTCAACAAAAGCTACAGCCATTACAGTCTTACCTGATCCAGTTGCAGCTTGTAATAATATTTTCGTATTTCCTTTACGATTTGATCTTACAATATTATTGAGTACATCTTTTTGATATTGTCTTAGTTCCATAATCTATCCTATTAATTCAAAGCTTATAGGATTTCTGTATTTATATGAAGTCAGCGCAAGCATGTTAGGCATAAACTCTTCCATAGCTCTTTCTTTCTCCATTAATAACTCCCATCTTGGTAAATAAGTAGAAATTGATTTTGCTTGATTTAAGTAGTCTTTTACTTTATCAAGGTGCTTATGATATATATGTGTATCACCTAAACTCATCTTGATATTACCTGGCTTCAATCCTACCTCATTAGCAAGAATAATTAACCATGCTGCTGCAAATATTGCATCTGATGGTAAACCAATCATAGTGTCTACTGATCTTTGCGTCCATAACATATTCAATGTATTACCTTTTGATACATGAAACTGATATACCATGTGACAACAAGGCAAATCTAATTTATCCAAGTTGCCTGGGTTCCATCCAGAAACGATCATTCTTCTATCGTTTGGGCTGGTGCGTAGTTTATGTTTTAAATCAGCTATCTGATCGAATCCATTAAAGTTGTACCAGGCATTACCATAGTCAACATTAATAGAACCATCTTCTTTAGCCCATTTACCCCAATAGTTACAACCCTTATCTGTAAAGTCATCTATGTGTTTCGGCTTGTTTAGCATAGCAGCTAATTCACCTAGCACCCCTTTATGGTACATCTTTCTACCTTGTATTATCGGAAATTCATTGAATATATTCCCTAAATCTATCGTCTCCCCAAATAAAGAACGTGTACCACCATTCCTCCCTTCTTTGTCCTCCCCTTCATTGACAATTTTCTTAACTAATTTAATATAGTTTGCCTCAAATAATGTCATGATCTACTCCGTGTCCCAATAATTTGGAATCCATTCTTCTGGCTGATGATTCAGCTCTATTAAAAATGCAATATTAGTTGCTGCATGTGATAAATGTGAAAGTCCTGATTCCTGGTCAGTTATTTCACCTGCTCTCCATGCTTCTAAATGACGATATAAAGCCGCTGTATAGCGACTTGGATCATCTACTTTTTTCCAATTGTTTGGCTCATACTTCTTTGCTCCGAATGTTAGTACCCTAGCTACATCCTCTAGCAATGTTGGTGGTATCAAATCGTACCTCAACTTGTCTTCATCTGCTTTAGTGAATTTTTCCATGTTTTTTCCCTCTACCTAAGTGTTCAAAATTTATATCTTGTGACGCAATAAATTCTTTTAGTTCATCTAACTCCTTTTCATGCTCCTCAATTACAACACATATTTCTTCTATAGTCCGCAGAATGTCATTGAACGCTTGTTCAATTTGTTCCGCAGCCTCTTCCATCTTATCTTCGTTCATTCAGTATCTCTTGTAGCTTTGTTTCAGGTGGAATAAACCCAACACCTTTGTCAATGCTTGCCTTAATGTTTGAAGCTGTCTTAGCGGCTAATTTAGTATCATTAGCATCACATACCGCTAGTATAGCTGCCTCAATTTGTTGATTGTTTAAACCAAGCTTCCACATTGCACCCAAAGCTACGTAAATAGTATCGACTAAAGCATCAAGTCTGTCAACGTCCTTAGTTGATTCCTCAAATTCTAATGTTTCTTCTTTTAGTAAGTTTCTAGTTAGTCTGTGATCAAACTCTTGATCGTAACGTTCGCTATTCCAATTGATTACTCTATTAATAATGTTCTTCATTTTTCTTTCCTTTTGTCATGTTTAAATTAAAGATTCGCAATAATAAGTAGGAAATAGATTTATTTCTTATTCTTACTTAAAATTACGAATCGGTATTTACTTACAGTATCGTATAGATACTACAGCTAGAACGGAATGTCCTCGCCAGTCACATCTTCTAATGATACTACTTCTTGCTTATCAAATGAGAATGCGACTGTATCGTCACCACCGTCTCCTGCATATTCAACTAGCTCAACTACTTGTACCCCTTGTAGTTCAGTTGATGTTCCGGTCTTGCCCATGTATTCCCAAGTCCATTTCTTGTATTGAATATTACAAATAGATCCGTTACCGATATTAGCAGAGAATTCGTTACCGAAATTATCAACTACTACAGGTGGTGTTTTAGCATCTCCAGACTTCTTCCAAACACAATCGCGTTTGAATTGGACATGCCAATCACCTAGCGGATCACCATCTTTAGCTTGTTTAGCTTTAGGTGACATATCTGCTTTGTTCCATTTAGTAGCGAAATCTTTATCGACGTATACTTGAATACTCCAAGTGTCTCCAAAGTCAATGCTTTCATCTTTATTGTCTTCACGTAGTTTAGCCCACGCAACTTTCATGTTATCTAGTATCATGTTTTTTACTCCTGTTTTATTAAAAAGGGCTGCAGAGCTCTCGGAGTGTGGTGGGTGAGAGCTCTACAGCTTTTCTGGTTTTCACAGTCCACCACAACTGTGAGATTCTAATAGTTCCTATATGTTTTAGAAAACTTTTATTTCTTCTCTATAAGGAGCTCTTAGGATTTTCTTTATTAAAATCAATAACTTACGGACTTATTTAGCAGAAGAAATAGTCGGACTTTTTAAGGTCGTTTAGATCCAAATTTCCTACGTCTGGAGAGCTGATTTCGAACTCATCATCATTGCCGATGAATTGCCTTTTCATGTCGCTAAATATGTCATTGTCGTACATTTCAACAAAGACTTCCTTCGTTACCTCAAGCAAACGATCCACATCATCAGCATGAACAGAATAACTGTCATGTATTGCACCAAAAGATGCGATGTTTTCATCGTGTAGCTTATTGATAACAAGAGACATATGACTAGCATCCATTGAATGAACATAATTAGGACTAATCCCTGATATGATTTCATGAATTGCTGGTCTTTCTGTCACTTCTCTATAAATCAGACCAATCGTATCGTTTAATACTTTCACTCTGATTTGTTTCTTGTCAGTTACCCATTTACAAGATAATACAGGAAAACCACTAGGTGTTTCCCATTGTACATCTCTCATTTTCATTTCTAATAACCGATGTTTAACTAAACTTTGTAAATAATCTTTTACTGCTACAGGTCCTGAACATATAGCATTGTATGTATCAACTAAATCTTTTGATAACCGCTTGGATATTGACTTAGTGATCCCATATTTTGTGGTCATTCCAGCGTCATAGCAGTCAGTATAAATAATATTAGCAATACACTTAACTCCAGCATCATAAGCTTTGGTCATTGTTCCTCTTTTACTGATCCCTTTACGAATTAATTTCATAGGTATCTTAGCTAGTATAATGCCTAAATCATTGTCTATGTTACGATTTAAGATTCCTTTTGCAACCACAATATAGAAGTCAATTGGTTTGTCTTGAGATGTTAAACCCACCATTCTTCCAGCTGTTTCATCTTTTGATATTGCAGCTAAATGTTGTGTCCCATTTGATGCCCCATCGATAGCTATTGGGATTTTGGATTTATACTCCCCTTCTCTAAATAGATAACCTACGATTTCAAAGCATAGAGATAAGAATACCCATGGTTTTTCGGCATTAAACCAAATATCTAACGTTTCTATAGGGTCCTCAGCAATATCCAAGAATAGGCTTAATTTGTCATTCGACCAATTTACTCTATCATCTAGGCACATCTTGTCTACTGATATATCTGGGATACCATCTTTGACTAGATCTGTTATGTAATTATTTTCTGTCCATTCAGCTTCTTTTAATTCTTTAATTGAGTATGACTGGTTAAAACTGTTTGCTGTATGGATCAATAATCTTCTATAACCCCTATCAGTCATTACTTTTGCTTCTGCAAATTGTAAGTGGCCTCTAGCTAAGTCTGAGGATTGATAACTGAAGTACGGATCTTTTGAATATATCCTTCCTCTAAAATCTAGAAAGCAGCTCAGATAAAATTGATAACCCGCCCATCCAGGATACTCTCCAGCTCCGTGAATGGTATTTAATATTGCGGCTTCTCTATTTGCTTTTGATTGTGTTCTTAAACACGTCTGTTTTGCCAACCAATTAGTATTATGTTTCTCATATAAGATTTTAAGAGCTACCATCTCTTGTTGTACGAGCTTTATTACCTTACCTTGAGGTTTGAGCTTCTTTTCTCTTTTCTCTAGCTCAGACAGCTTCTTTTCTAAATTCTTAACAGTTGTTGAATTCCCTTTATGAGGGTTGAAAAGTGTTCCATTATTAAATAACTTAACTTTCTTGTACCTTTTGTTTAGAGTATCTCGAGGTATATCTCTGGTATCAAATAAGATTTCATTATTATCTTTATCTGTTAATGTTATGATTGTGTTTGTTAGCTTCTCTCTAAGTAGATTACTTATGTTAGCAACATAGGGATTTATTTCCCATTTGACTTGTTCTAAGTGATTTACTGCTTTTAAGAAAGGCTGATTTTCTGCAGGCATATCAACTTTACCTTTGATTAAACCTTCCTTTACTCCATTGATAATCCTAGTTTGCTTGATCCATATTGGGAATTTAGTTGTTGATATTCCTAATCGATCTTTGTTGTCGTATTTGATATTGAATAACCGCTCACCAATTTCTAGTTGATAAGGTTGCAATCGAACTGGGATCGTTTTCTTATTGACTTTGATTTCTTCAATGGTAAAGAATTCTTCGCGTTTAAGGTTTGCGTATTTATGTTTTATTAAAATTGATACAAGACACGCCCCTAAGTGCATCTTTGTGTCTGCGTATATAAAGGGTTGATTTATATGCCTTTTTACTATATTTCCTAAGTGCATAACTGTGTTAGCAAACATTAAAGTACCATCGTGTCTCTTAAATGTTGCTGTTAAGTAATTTAATGATTCGTTAAATATTGCATGTAATCTGAAGTCGCCTCGTAAGCATTGAGCATTTCTAAATAACTGTACGGCGCGACTGCGATTGTTTTTGCAATCCATGATATATTCTTCTAACTCCCAAACTAACTCTTCTATATCTTGTATCATTTTTCAACCCTCGGTAATCCATCATTCCAATCAGTACCAAACTTATCTGGTATAAATACATAAGCATCAATATCTTGTTCTTTTAAGGATTTTGCTAATGTATAAGCTGCGACTTGTCCAACAAAGTTCAGATCATTATCCCCATATATAAATACAGCTTTAATCCCTTTAGGTGGAATGAACTTCATTAAGTTACCAGCATTTAAAGCAGCAAAGGCAGGTAACCCACAATCTTTATGAGCACCCCAAGCTGATTCAATACCTTCTGCAATACATATTCGGTCCTCGAATTCCGTATGTAGTCTAACTGCAGCACCAGTTATGGTGTTCTTTGGTTTCATTATCTTACGAGCAGCTTTAACATTAGCTTTGCTACCGTTTTCGATATAAGTTATATGATAACTAGCTCCATTACCCTCCCAGTCTTGTATTAAAGCCACCAAAGCTTGGTAAGTACCTTGTTTACTACCTGACTCATAATAGTCCAGTGTAGCTTGCCTTAGCCCATCTGGCATTTGATCGAAACCACGCTTTCTTAGATAGTCCATCACACCCGATCCCCAGGTGAGATTTGTTGAAGTTCTAGCTACCTTTTGTAGAGCGGGAACCGGATTATATTCTTGTACATTGCTTGGTTTATCTCGTTCCATATTTAGTATCCCAACTAATGGAGCGACAGCATCTGCAGCTTGAGGGAAGTTCCACCCCATATATTTTTGAAGTAGACCCCATCCGTTTCCATTCCCACAATGTCTGCATAGGTAAAGTCCATCATCATTGTAATTTGTCCAACAATAACGATCTTTACCTCCACACAACGGGCAAGGTCCATTTTTCTTTTGTAAAAACTCTTTAGGGATTCCTAAAGTTGATAGTACGCCATACCATTTCCCTTTTACGGCGTCAGTTACATCTTGATTCATGTTCTATTCTCCTCAACGAGCGAGTATTAATTATACTCTTATTTCATACAGCCCTCATACCATTCTTCTTGAACTCCGGGACATTCATCTGGGTTACTACAATCACATTCTCGTACAGTTGGTGAATCTCCTGTACCAAACGGATCCTTAGTGATTATGTTGTAGCCACAGCCCTTGCAGTACACTCCATCGTCTGCTATATTCTCCATTAATCCTTGTCTTTCTTCTAACCATTGTTCTTTGCTCATTTCATAATCCTTGTTTTTTGTAGTACAGAAAGTTATCATTTAGATAACGCTCAGCGTCTGCTTCGATATTTTCAAACCAACCAATATCTATTAGATCTGTCATCACGTGGTCTGGTAATTGATAAACGCTTTGTACTCCTGCGTATCGGTTAAGTATTTGTTTTTGCTTTTTGTTTAGTGTCTTTGACATTATTCGTCTCCCATGTAGTAAATCATATAAATTATTAATAGTGCCCACCATATAAGGCCCATCCCTAATAATATTTCAAATATTTCTGCTTTATTCATGTTTTTTTATTCCTATATTGTTATAATTAGTAGCGAGCCATAGCCCTACTGCTCTCCTCAAAGATAAGTATGATCCCACTATGGCTCACCTTATTTGTTTTACCAGTTAAATAAACATTTACGTTTAGCAAGTTTCACTACTTCCGATAGTGCTGCTCGCTTTGTTACTCCCTTTCTTTCTGAGAGTTTTACAATATACGCATAGTCTGCTCTGTCTATACACACACTATAGCTTCGCTTGTTGTTTACTTTTGGTCCACCTTTTGTATAAAAGCATACCGTAGAGTAACCTTTATCCATTATTTTAGCGATCTCTTCTCTTTTTATTCCTGCAGCAGCTAGATCACGCATTTGATTTCTCTCTTTTGATGTTATTTTTTGTCCTTTCATTTGTTACTCCTTTGTTTTTTATCACGTTTATTTTTAGTTTGGCGTTCTACTAATTTTCTACTTGGATCGTAGGGTGAATTGTATTTGCCGTTCCTTCTTACTACCATTTGCTTCATATTACTTAAAAGATGCGCGGTAGTCTTCCACATCTCGTTCACATTCTGCCCACCAACCTTCTTTTGATTGATAGTCCATGATCGCTTGTACCTTTATTGGAAATGCTAAGAGTAATAGTTCTTGATTACTGTTATCCGCATGTTGGATTAGGTCTGCTAACTTGGCTTCGAAACCTCCTAACTTTCTATATTGCCAGTCGTGTACAAATATCTTACCTTCTAACTCTTCCAGTTCCTTTCCTCTGTTATACATTGCTTCTGCAAAACTTTCGTCTGGCTTTTCTTTGTTTTCTATGTCTAAATCACTAAAATATCCCATATTTCTCCTTAAAATTGTTGAATGATGAAGCTTTCACTAGGTACATATTGCAATGTGTTCCTGTTTAACCTCTCTGTTATGTGCATCACTATTGTATGTTCTGCAATAGCTTCTATATCTGGATACTCCTCCATAGCATCCTCTCCTCCATAGTCAAGCCAGAACTCGCCTATATGTTCATATTCTGAGAATTCACAACATAAAGCTATTACATCTAGTTCCATAGCTGAGTCTGTTGATTCTTCAAAGTCTTCAAGATTATTAAATAAAACCCCTAATCCTTCATAGGTGAAGTTATCAGGTCTTAATTGTTGAAAAGCATCCCTAAACCTGTGTTCGTTTACTGTCTCTATCATGTTTTGCCCCTTATTGTAGTTGTGCACGTTTAATTTATGCTATTGTAAAACTAGGTTGGTCTGCGTCGTATAGATCCTCCATAGGTTCATCTTTGTGTGGACGGATTCGTTTGACTGAGATACATTCAGCACCCCACCCTTGAGCTAGTTGTTGCCCGATGTTTTGTAACTTATCCTTATCCGTTACTTTTGATTTAAAGGTGCAGACAAATCTTTCGCCGTGCTCAATACAATCTGCTTCATATGCTAATTGTTCATTCATGTTCTCTCTCCTATTCTTCTTGTGTTGTATTCTAAAACTTCTTGTGGATAGCTATGTTCCCCATCGATAGCATTAAAGAACTCTTTTTCTGAGTTCCATATTGTTACCATATTGTCTCCCACGACAATAAACTTATCCAGTTCCCAGATGAGGGCATACATACACCCGCCTCCACCGTTAAACCTTTCTACTTTTTTCACGTTCATGTTTTTACTCCTTTTTAAATAGCAAAAATGATTTGCTTTATCTCTTCTTTCCTGTATAACTCGCTAGCCTCCTCTTCATTGATTAATTCTAGTTCTACCATTAGTTCAATAGCATTATCTCTTTCTCCTACCCAATCAGCATCTTCTAGCTCTACTTCTATTGTTAGCCAGCCTCCGTAATTAGGCATTGCACATGCAACCTGATCACTTTCGAGTGATTCAAAAGCATCATCTAGCTCTTTCTGTTCCCAGCCCAATCTTTTATAAGCTGCTTTGTATATTGATAGCGACATCTTTATCCCTCCTTTATTGTTATTGTATATCTAACCCCTAACGGCTCATCTATTAACACAATTGAGTCTTGGTTTTGTATATACCCCTCTTGAAAGCCTTTGATAAAAGACTCGTCTTGCTTCTTGTTATTCATAATTAAATCATAAATATTATTCATTACACCCTGCTTGGTCATGCTTCCTCCTTTTTAAAATATTTATTAAATTCTTTGATCGATTCCTTTTTCGATGTGTAATAGAATTTCCTTTGACATAGCTCTCCATCTATGATCTCATAAATCATATAGCTACCATCTCTCATAACTTCAACGGTCATAGACAATCTCAGCAACTAAATGAGCTTCCTCTATTTGTGGAGCATAACCTTGAATTTCGTAAGGTGTTTCTGCTGGTACTGGTACTAACCACACATGTACCTTTGATTTACCTGATCCCATAGCAGATCTTAACCGCTTAATGGCTTTACCCATATCTGGGTCTGTAACCCAGTGTGAAAAGGATGCTGCGAAGTAATGTACTTTGTTATCCAGAATCTTACCTTGCTCTTTGTTTAGCCATTTTTGTGTTATCTTATTCACCCTTATCCTCCGTTAACTTACCAGGTTCTGCACCGAAGGTTTGAGATGTTGCTATTAGCAAGATTGTTTCAAAGCAATCTCTCATCTCCGTGTGAAGTCTAATAGCTCTAGTTCCTTCGCATTGCAAAGTTAGAGATGCTAATGACGCAAACTCTGTTCTCCATTGATCTTGAAATACTTCTTTAGTTTTAGCTTTGTTCATTATTATTGCTCCACTGTGTGATTTACCCAAGCGTCAGTAATTTCATATTCGCTTGTTACATCATTGATTACTTTCTCTTCTGCTTCCTCTTCGTCTTTAGCTTCAACATCTATATCAGCTTCTTCTGTCCCATAAATAGTATGTGATCCAGCAATTCCGAAATCTATTTCAGTTTCATATTCAAATTCAACTGTAACACACCACTCTTTTATTAAACTGCGCTTGATTTTCCTTTTGAGTTCTGCTAGGTTAGTAACTTCTCTAAAGCTTTCTTTGATTTGACTGATTAGTGTCACCGCTTGATTTGGTGCTACTAGATCAATAAGTAACTTTTCATGATCAGTTAAAGTATCAACCCAAGCATATTCAAATTCATCTTTTTCTTCATTCCACTTTTGTGTAGCAACCTTCATGTTAAAACCTTTTAGGTTATCTAAGTAATAGTATTTTGTTTCCATTTCTTCTCCTTTTATTTCTTTCATTGGATCTTGCATTTTGTTGTTAAATTCTTCATGTACGTTTGATACAGCTGATCCATCTCGCCCGCCAATATTCCACGTATATTCTGATCCATCATTTGGATAAGCTGATTTCCAATCGTAAATTGTTGCAACCTCTCCGTTTAAGAACATAACTGCCCATTCTTTTGTTACTTTATCTTCGTTGCCACCCATTTCTGGCCAACCGAAAGTCTTTACCAAATCATCTAGTGTAGCAGTAATGTGTCCTTGTAGGGAAGTCATTACTGTTTCTACTTCTGGTCCTGTTTCTTTAATTATTGAATTTTCCATGTTTTATTTCCTTTAGTGTTTTTGATACGGGTCTAGTCCAAAATGCTCCCATACTGTTAATAGTATTTCGGCAGGCAGCAGAGAGACCTCGTAGGCTCCGCTGTGTTCGTAGTATTCCTTTGTGAAAGACATTACAATCTTTTCTATATGATTGTACTTGTCGCTGATTGTTGCCTCTCCTGAAGCTTCCATGGTGTTCCACATGTAGTCTAGTTCTGCGGCGAATACGGCTCTTTCAGCGTTTTCGTATATCCACGGTTTTAAAAGGTTATTTAGTTTCATATTTCTCCTATATCTTTTTCATCATTAATATATACATTGGATCTTGCATTGGTTGCTTTGCTATTCTCTCGGGTGTTATCCCTCCCCAACCTCCTCTTTTAGTTTGTTTAGGCTTCTTTACATATTTCTTTCTTGGAGAAGTAATCTTCCTACTAGACGGACGAAATAGCTTTATTGGGTTATCATATTTATCCAATCTCCCTTTAGCTCCAGCGTAGGACATATTTAGTTTATCCATTAACTGTTGTGGAGTTATCGTCGTTCCATCTGTTAGTAAGTATTCTCTGTGAAGCCCTTTAAGTGTCCCATTTTTAAAGCTCACATCCTCTTTATCGATCATTGATGGATAGTAGCTTTTCACGTTTATCATCAATGTTACTTGATGTTTTGATAAGGCCTGCATTGATCAGTCTAGCCACAAACCTTTTAATAGTTGATAAGCTTGTATTACCGAAGTATGGGTGAGAATTGATCTCAGCTGTTGTCATACGTGAGTGAAACCCTATGCAAGCCATAACGTCTGTTATGTCGCACGTCATAGCCTCTGTTAAGCGCTTGTCGATCTTGTTTAGCTTTGTCCAGGTTCTTAGTTTTAATAACCAAATATCTTGTCTCATTACAACTCTCCTTTCTTCCATGCGACGATGTCCTTACATGTTTCAATTAAATCCATTAATCCATTTACTTCATAAGGCGAAGGCTCTTCACCTCTAACCCATTCTTTAACATTCTCATATTCTCTGACTTTGTTAAGACAGTCATATAGATCAGTACTTGTGTTTTCCATCATGCAATAGCTCATATTTGCCATGTTATTTCTCCTTTTTATTGATATATGTATCCCAAACCCAGCATCTAAACTGACTTGGCTTGTATTTAAAGTTTAAGTTTTCTTGTAGTTCTGATTGAAACTCCCACATTAATAGCTGCATTTCTGCAATATTGTTGTGTAACCACTTTGTTACTTTAACTCTGATGATTTCTATTTCTTCTGCTTCGTGTTGCATAATTACTCCATTGTATAAATTGAAACGCAAACTATCATTGCCGTTATTACGGGCATCTTAAGACATGTATGACAGTCACACCATTTTTTGTATACCTCTTTGATACTTATGTTTTTTAGCATTTATTCTCCTCTTTTTCTTGATTGTTTAGTTTTTAGTGAAAGGATTTCCTTTCTTTGTACCGGTGTTATCAGCTGGTGGATAGCTTGAATTGATCACTAACTCTTTATTACCTGTTGTTTTGTTATCGTAATACCTGACTACTAAATTTGGAGTGATCTTATCTTTCTCTTTATAGTATTCATTGATTTTGTTAGCAGCCATTCCGAAACAAGAGACTCTGTATTGGTCCTTGTATTCAATGTTTGACTTCTTGTTTTTATGTGTGTGCTCTAATAATAAGTACAACATTTCAGGCTTACTACTTGACGCATAATGCTTCATTCGCAAGATAGTAAACTCAGTTGGTTTTAGGTTGATCATGTTTTATTCTCCTTAAGAACAAATTGTTATAGTTTTATATGGGTTCATAGCACAGTCGATCGCTATCCTTGCTAAGAAATGCAATGCTCCATTAGCCGTTCCCCATCCATTTGGTACGTTGAATTCTGATAGATCATCATGATAGTTAGCTTTTACAAAAGCTCCCTTTAAGATAGGTAAGGCATCACACCCTCTTAATCCATGTAAAACGTGTATTCCTTCATCAAATTCTTGTTCTTCATCGTACAAGATTTCATTAAAAAAGTTAGATAAGTTGCTTGTATAGTTGTGGCTATTGTTGCCGATAGTTACGTCGTATGACATATTTACTCTCCCAAAGTAGGTTTCATTATATCCCATATCTTGATCGATATGGAGTTTGTTTTGGTTTATTCTTTCATTAATTTATCTCATGGTTCCTCTCTATTTTTCCGTTATTATCAATGTTCCTTCCGTCTCTTTCGTCTTCATCTCCCATTCCTAGCCAGTCTGCTTGCCAATCACCTCCTGGACCATGATGTACGTTTGATATAAATATTAACCAGCGTTCTATTTCTTCTGGCTTTATCCATCCAATGACATCATTTGCTAGATCAGTTGTATAATCAATCTCTCCTTCTTTATCTAGGACAGCTATTTCCCAGCATCCCTCGCTTGATCCGTAGCTACCTTTGTGTTTAACTACGCTGGCACCATAGCCATTATCAAATTTGAATTTAAGTTGCATACCATCATGTATATTGTTGGTTTCAACTAGATATTTAAGCATCTTCATATTATTCTCCGTCGTGACCAAATCCATTTGTTTCATTCATCCCATATCCTTGGTCTAGAATATGATCGTCTCGTAGTAATCCTTGTTCTTCTTGCCATATTGAGTCTACCGCTTCTTTCATATTTGCGTATATTCCGCTGTCATAGACACTTGAATCCCATCCATCATGACAAGCGAAGTAATTTTCATGATATACTTCTACTTGTCCTGTTTCTTCTTTTGTATAAAAGCGGTACCCACTTGCTGGCATACTGTTCTCCCAGGTAGATGAATCGTTTATATCTTCGTCTATCGCATTACAATACTTTTGTCCTGTATTACCTTTGTTTTCTAAAATTGTTTTCTTTTCTTCTGTGTTCATAGGTTTCTCCCATTTGAATGTGCTCCATTTGAATTGTGACCATACATCTTCTGTTAGTTCTCTTTCTACTTTGTTATTCCAGTGGTTTGTTAAGATGTCCTTTGCATCTTTACCGTGTGTTGTGCGTAGATCGAAGTTATCGATTGCGTTTTTAATTAACTCATATTGAGCAAGCCCTCGTTTGTATACTGTGTTGTCGTCACTGTATGTGTAAGTTAGATCATGCTTATCTATGAAAGTACGTAGTTCATTTATTGAATATGTTCTCATACTATTTCCCTTTTGCTAAGTTATCAAATATTACTTTGTTTAACATTTTTAAAACCTTGGTTAACTCTTCTCCTTTAAAAGCTTTTAATTCTTGTTCTACTTTGCTTATGAAAACGATTCTTTTTATACTAACATTTACCATTTTATTACTCCAGGTTGCTTGACTTGATTGTCAATATTAAGCTCAATTGCTTATTAATATGACCTGTATTATAAGTCACATTAATAAATTGTTGAGATTGGCTGCAGAGTATACACGACTAGGTAGAATCCTAAGAGCTCCTTATAGAGAATAAAAAACTTTTCTTTTACTGAGCGTTTTACGATGTCGCAATTGTAACGCAATAAGATTCTATGACGATTGGGATGGGCTCCAATTCGAGATGACCCACCGCTATGCCCGTTTTGCGAAGCACGATAGGTGCGATACTTTAAGTAACTGGATGGACTTCACTTAGTGACCCATGAACGCTCTTCGGATCGTTTAATAACAGGACAGGGAAAGTTCTAGCTTGAGAGAGCTATTACAGGATCGTTCAGTTACTTAAAGTATTGTATAGACACGTAGATGATTGTACAGATACTTAACCTATTTAAAGGTCTGATACATGTAACTCAATGTCTGACATAGGTACAAATCTACCCTCTTAGCTACTAATCATTCAGGTTACAAACAGAACTTAGAGTATCGTATAGTATCGTTACGACGCGCGAGAGCGTTCACC
>JYMV01002700.1_pt1 | contig 17332 bp, 18 predicted proteins | sample 338911 | NCBI WGS metagenome assembly JYMV01 (sample SAMN03354496, study PRJNA234377) | hydrothermal vent metagenome | biome: Deep sea; feature: Hydrothermal plumes at the Eastern Lau Spreading Center, Western Pacific Ocean; material: Seawater | place: Tonga | collected 2009 | depth 2000 m m
AACGAGATAGTTTTGTGGTTTATTTGTCTTCTAGTATTAAGCAGCTGGTTTCACGTACCGCAAGATCAAAATCCCGACCATTATTAGAAAGATCTACCAATCGTGAAAAAACCATTCGTGAGTTAGTTGAAAAGCGCGAGCCGCTTTATCAAGAAGTGGCTGACGTTGTTATTGACACAACCGGCAAAAAGCTATACGCTATCATCAACGAAATTAAAAAATCCATTCCTAAATGAAAACAACACTAGCTTTGAGTATAACTTTGCTATTGAGTGGAAGCTCAATAGCAATGACACAAACTGAATTTGTAGATCGTTTAATCAAAAATCATCCATTTTTCACCCAGCAAGAGTTTGATCAGAAAGCTACAAAAATTGATTATATTGCTAGTAGTGAAAATCAAGACTGGATGCTTAGCACGTCAGTTAAATCATCTAATAAATTAAACGCTCAAACCTCTAGTGCCAGCATAGGCGTAACACGTAATATGGTTATCACGGGTGGTGATTTCACACTTGGCAATGTTTGGAGTGATGGCGTGGCTACGGATAAGCTGACCATGACTTATTCACACCCTTTGTTAAAAAATGCACAGGGCGTTAATGATTTGTTAAAGGGTGATTTGGCCAAAATTGCTATTGAGGTAAATACGCTCAAGCTGAAACAAAGTGCGGAAGAGTTTGTGTTAACCCAGCTATATAAATTGGTTGATTTAAGCTATGCTCAAGAGCAGCTTGTTTTAACCAATCATCGACTAACATTAGCTCAACAAGAGTTAAGCTTAGTAAAAGATAAGTTTGAGCAGTCTCTTGTGGACGAGGTTGATGTGTTATTGCAAGAGGACGCTTTTCAGAGAGTATTGCAAAAACAATTACAAGCGGAGCAAGAGCTTGATTTGCTAAAGCAAGAGTTTCAGTGGGGTCAATTCATAGCGATTATGATCTTTATCAGCTGTACCAAACTGAGCTTGATAATCTGTCACAACAGTTGGCGCTAAATACAACTGAGATGAAGCTTGTTAGTTTAGATCGATCTATCTTACAAAGACAATTACTGAGTGATAAAAACAGCACCCAAGCGCTGCTTGATTTAACCGTTGGTACTAGCAATGAAAATACTAATGATTGGAATATCGGTCTTGATTTTAGTTACCCTTTGGGCAATACAAAAGCAAAATCAGCACTTGAAAAAACACAAATAAACCTTGCTAAAAATAAAGAAAACGCCACAGAAAAGCTATTAAATTTAACCATTAAGACAAGTGTACTGGGTAAAAAATTACAGCATTTGGTAAAATTATTGGATACTTATCAAGCGCGTATCAACATTGCTGATGCACGTTCTTTGGCTGAGAAGAAGCGATATGAGTTAGGTAATTCACAAGTAAGTTTTGTTATATCTGCGCAGAATAATGTGCATGATGTAAAGTTGGCCTATGCACAAGCTGCGGTTAAATATCAAAAGTCAGTGCTTGAGTTTAAAGCCGTTATTGATCAGTTGATGTAATGGCAATCAAATATACGGTTACCCCTAAAAACTTACACGCACATCTATTTCAAGTTGAGCTTAGCATTCAAAATCCAAATCCACTGGGTCAGGTTTTTTCATTACCAAGCTGGATTCCAGGTAGTTATTTAATTCGAGATTTTGCCAAAAATATTGTCAGTATTCAAGCGCAAAGTTGCGGTGAATTAATTGAGATTAATAAGTTAGATAAAAATCATTGGATTGCCCAGCCATGTGGCGATGAGCTCACTTTAACTTATGAAGTTTATGCATTTGACTTATCTGTTAGAAGTGCATATTTAACCAGCGAGCGTGCTTTTTTTAACGGAACCAGTCTATTTTTATTACCACTTGGGCTTGAGTCAGAGCCATGTGAATTGAGTATAGTTGCTGCTGATACTAAGCAAACTATGGGTAATTGGTCTTGTGCTACTGGTTTAGAGCAGGTCGATGATCTAGCTTTTAAGGCGCAGAATTATCAAGATTTAATCGATCATCCGGTAGAGATGTCAGACTTTACTTTATTTGAATTTGATGCAAATAATGTTAAGCATAAAATGGCAATTACTGGCTTTCATAATGCAGATGTATCTCGCTTAAAGCAAGATTTAAAAACCATTTGCAATCATCATATTGCTTTTTTTAATCACGATGTTCCTTTTAAGGATTACACTTTTTTAACTCTGGTTAAAGCAAATGGTTATGGCGGCTTAGAGCATAAGAATTCAACTAGTTTAATTTGCTCTAGAAAAGAATTACCTGTTGTGGATATGAATGGCATTAACAAAGATTACACTCGATTTTTGTCATTGTGCTCTCATGAGTACTTTCACTCTTGGTGGATTAAAACTATTAAGCCAGCAAGCTTTCATCAGTTAGATTTAAATCGAGAAAACTATACAGAGCAGCTTTGGATTTTTGAAGGCTTTACTTCGTATTATGATGAGTTGTCATTACTCAGAACTAAGCTTCTAACACCTGAAAAGTATCTTGATTTATTTGCCAAAACTATTACTCGCGTGCAAAAATCTAAAGGCCGATTAACCCAATCATTAGCGCAGTCTAGTTACGAGACTTGGACTAAATTCTATCAACAAGATGAAAACGCTCCTAATGCGATTGTCAGTTATTACACTAAGGGTGCTTTGCTGGCTTTTACGCTTGATATTGAAATACGAAAACGAACCAAAGGTGTTAAATGCTTGGATGATGTCATGCGCCATGCATGGGAGAATTGTCAAGAATCTGGCCTAGAGGATAACAGTATACAAATGATTGTTGATGAGTTAGTTGGCGATGATATGAGCTCGTTTTTTAATGATTATTTATATGGTGTAAAGGAGCTGCCTTTGCAGCAGAGTTTTGATTATGTTGGTGTTGATTGTGAGTTTGTTGCATATGCTGAAGACTTGACAGACTTTGGTCTTAATATCAGCACACAGTCTGAATTTAGCCAGATTACACATGTGTTTGCAAATACGAGTGCGCAAGCTGCGGGCTTATATGTTGGTGATAAAATAGTCAGTATCAACTATCAGCAATTAAAAGAAAAGCCACTGATCGCTGAAATCAATAAGTATGCCATGGGTGAGGTGATTAAAGTCGGCGTATTGCGTGATGAATTATTACTAGAAATTCCTGTATTAATTACCGATATTACACCATCATATTGCCGATTAAGCCTTACAACTAAGCTAGATAAAGATGCAATTAGCAGACAAGAAAAATGGTTTTACCAAGAATAAAACTACCTAAATTACTGGTTAAGCCGGTTGGTCGTGCAATAAGTGATTTTGGCATGATTAAGGATGGCGATAAAATATTACTCGCCGTATCTGGTGGCAAGGACTCATTAAGCTTGTTTCATTTACTTAGGCATTTTCAAAAACATGCGCCGATCAATTTTGAGTTGGGCGTTGTTACTATTGATCCTCAAGTAGAAGGGTTTGAGCCACAAGCTTTGAGTGAGTTTTTTAGCCAGTTTGACACGCCATATTTTTTTGAAGAGTTTCCTATTTTGGAGCAGGCCAAAGAAAGCATGAAGGGCGATTCTTATTGTTCATTTTGCGCGCGTATTAAGCGTGGCCTGATGTACAAAGTAGCTAGAAACGAGGGTTACAATGTATTAGCACTCGGTCAGCATTTGGATGACTTGAGTGAGAGTTTAATGATGTCTATGTGCCACAATGGTAAGATTCAAACCATGAAGGCGCATTATATTAACGATGCTAAGGATTTACGTATCATTCGCCCAATGGTCTATGTGCGCGAGCGTCAACTGGTTGATTTTGCGGCAACGGCTAAATTACCAGTTATTGCAGATTCGTGCCCTGCGTGCTTTACTATGCCAACTGAGCGAGATCATTTTAAACAGTGGTTACTAACTGAAGAAAAGCGAAATCCAAATTTATATAAAAATCTTCTTAGCGCCATGAAGCCAATGTTGGACGAAGTTAATGATTAAATTTGTTCTTGGTTTTTTTGCCATTATGCCGCTTAGGCTTAATCACTTTATTGGTTCAATGATTGGCCGCTATTTGTATTTGGTTGATAGTGAATCTAAAAAAGTAGTTAGTAAAAATATTCAAACTTGCTTTCCAGAACTGAATGAATATGAGCAGCAAGCGTTAATAAAAAAATCACTGATCGAAACAGGCAAGGGCTTGAGTGAGGTTGGATTTATTTGGTTAAGAAGTTTTTCAAATAATGCTAAACACGTAAAAAATATAACTGGTGAAGATTTACTGCATTCTGACAATCCGACCATACTGCTTGTGCCACATTTTGGCTGCTGGGAGATAGTGGCTAGAATGTCTTCTTTACAGAGGCCAAGTGTTTTTCTGTATAAAAAATTAGCCAATCAAAAGCAAAATAAAATTTTACTCGCCAGTCGAGAGCAGGGCGATCTATCCATGGCATCTGCTGATAAAAAGGGTGTTATTAAAATTCAAAGAGCTATTAAAAATAATCAATTAATTGGAATTTTGCCAGATCAAGATCCAGGTGAAGAGGGTGGTGTGCTCGCGCCATTTTTTAATACTGACGCTCGTACAATGACTTTGTTAGCTAGATTGGCGAGAAAAAATAAGGCTAATGTGGTGTTAGCCTGGGCAGTTAGACTGCCGAAGGGAGGGGGCTATAGGCTAAATTATCAAGCTGTTGATATTGCCTCGAAGTCAGGATTAATTGAAGATGATGTAGTGTTAATGAATCAAGTGATTGAAGAATTGGTTAAAACTTGTCCAGAGCAGTATTTATGGAATTACAAGCGCTTTAAGTCAGTTATTGATTATTAGCGCCTTATGATATAATTTTGCCATGAGATTTATAGAAGACATTCAAAGCGTTTTTGATCGTGACCCAGCTGCACGAAATACATTCGAGATTATTACGTGTTATTCTGGCGTCCAGGCAATGTTGTTTTATCGATTAACACACCGACTTTGGTTATTAAAACTTAAGTGGTTAGCACGCTTTATCGCCATGTTGGCGCGTTGGTTTACAGGTATTGAAATTCATCCTGGTGCTACCATTGGTCGTCGTTTTTTTATTGATCATGGTATGGGCGTGGTAATTGGTGAAACGGCTGAAATTGGCGATGATGTAACCTTATATCATGGTGTTACCTTGGGTGGAACTACCTGGAAAAAGGGTAAGCGCCATCCAACTCTGGGTAATAATGTTGTTATCGGTGCAGGTGCAAAAATCTTAGGGCCGATTACCTTAGCTGACAACGTTAGAGTGGGTTCTAATTCTGTTGTGGTTAAATCTATTGAAGCTGACAAAACTGTTGTTGGTGTACCTGGGCGCGTGCTTAAAGATAACAATATCAAGTCCGAGACTTTTGAATCATATGCTGTCAGTAGTGATGCAGATGATCCTACCATTAAGGCAATTAACTCAATATTGTCGCATTTACATGACATGGACTCACAACTGCACAAGGTTTCTAAAGAGTTGAATCTAACAGAGAAGAAAGACAGCTCTGTTAATGATTTAGAGATAGAGAGCAAATAACAGTAAATTCTAAAGTATTATTACTTGACTAAAATACTTGGTTAAGAGTATAATCAGTATCTGGTAATTTTATAAAGGACTGATATGCAATTAACCACAAAAGGTCGTTACGCTGTGACAGCAATGCTAGATTTAGCATCAAACGACACAGGTAAGCCGATTACTTTAGATATCATTTCACAAAGACAAAACATATCACTTTCTTATTTAGAGCAATTGTTTGCTAAGTTACGTCGTGCAGAGCTAGTTAAAAGTGTCCGTGGCCCAGGTGGCGGATATTTACTTGATGCAGCAGCAAAAGACATCAATCTGACGCAAATTATTGAAGCGGTAGATGAAAATATTGATTTGCGTCGTTGCAAAGGTATGGCGGATTGTAATAAAGGCCGTCAGTGTATTTCACATCAACTATGGTGTGAAGTAAGCGACCAAATTAGAACTTTTTTAAACAGCAAGACCTTACAAATGGTCATTGATGATCACAATTCAAACAGAGGATTATAAAAATATGTCAACTCCAACTTATATGGATTATTCGGCAACAACGCCGGTAGACAAGCGTGTCGCAGAAAAGATGATGAAGTACTTAACCATGGATGGTGATTTTGGTAATCCAGCTTCAAATTCTCATTACTACGGCTGGCAAGCTGATGATGCAGTTAAAAAGGCTCGTCAACAAGTGGCTGATTTAATTGGTGCAGATTCTAAAGAGATTGTATGGACATCAGGTGCTACTGAGTCGAACAACTTGGCAATCAAAGGCATTGCGCATTTTTATCATAAAAAAGGCAAGCATATAATTACCCTTAAGACTGAGCACAAAGCTGTGCTTGATACTTGTCGTCAATTAGAGCGTGAAGGTTACGAGGTAGATTATCTTGACCCTATGCCCAATGGACTATTAGATTTAAACGTCTTAAAAGCAGCCATTCGTGAAGATACGATTTTGGTTTCTATCATGCATGTTAATAACGAAATTGGTGTTATTCAAGATATTACAGCCATTGGAAATTTATGTAGAGAAAATAAAGTATTCTTTCATGTTGATGCTGCCCAATCTGCCGGTAAAGTAGATATTAATTTAAGTGAATTACCAGTTGATTTAATGAGTTTTTCAGCACATAAAATTTACGGCCCTAAAGGTATGGGTGCGCTATACGTTCAACGCAAGCCACGCATTCGCCTAGAAGCGCAAATGCATGGTGGTGGTCATGAGCGTGGTATGCGTTCAGGTACATTAGCAACGCATCAAATCGTTGGTATGGGTGAGGCATTTGCCATCGCTCAAGCTGAAATGAAAGAAGAGAATATCAAAATTGGCTTATTGCGTGATCGCTTATTAGCAGGCTTTGACGGCATGGAAGAAGTGGTTATTAATGGCGACATGGATGCACGCATTCCTGGCAATCTTAATATTAGCTTTAACTACGTTGAAGGTGAATCATTAATGATGGCTATTAATAAAATTGCCGTATCTTCAGGATCTGCCTGTACTTCATCAAGCTTAGAGCCGTCATATGTTTTACGTGCACTAGGTCTAACTGATGAATTAGCGCATTCTTCAATTAGATTTACCATTGGTAGATACACAACTGAAGAGGATGTTGATATGGCTATTGATCTGGTTCGTGAAAAAGTTCAAAAATTACGTGATCTATCACCACTTTGGGATATGTTTAAAGAAGGCATTGATATCAGCAAAATTGAGTGGGCAGCACACTAAATTACTTAAAATATACAAGGGTTAGTTATTCTTAAAAGGATTAGAATAACAAGCTTAACACATAGGAGAAAAATATGGCATACGGCGAAAAGGTAATGGATCATTATGAAAATCCACGTAACGTTGGAGTTTTAGATAAAGATGCAAAGAATGTAGGAACAGGTATGGTTGGAGCACCGGCTTGTGGCGATGTAATGCGTCTACAAATTCAGGTTAATGACGATGGTATTATTGAAGATGCAAAGTTTAAAACTTATGGTTGTGGCTCTGCAATTGCGTCAAGTTCATTGTTAACAGAATGGGTAAAAGGTAAAACGTTAGAAGAAGCTTCGCAGATTAAGAACACCGACATTGCTGAAGAATTAGCATTGCCACCAGTTAAGGTTCACTGTTCAGTTCTAGCAGAAGATGCTATTAAAGCAGCTATTCAAGATATTAAAGACAAAGCATAAGTAAGCAATGGCCATCACTTTAACGGATAGCGCGGCAAAACGTGTTGTTGATTTTCTAGACAACCGAGGATCGGGTATTGGCATACGTTTGAGTGTGCAAACTACCGGCTGCTCGGGATTGGGATACAATATGGAATTTGTTGACACTGCAAATGATGATGACAGTGTGTTTGACGATAATGGTGTTAAAGTTATTATCGATGCAAAAAGCTTGATTTATCTTGATGGTACTGAAGTTGACTACGTTAAAGAAGGGTTGAACGAAGGTTTTGAGTTTAATAATCCAAATGCTAAGGCTGAGTGTGGCTGTGGCGAATCGTTTACCGTATAAGTACTCTTTAACCTAGCTATAAATTATGCAAAATTTTTTCGAATTGTTTTCATTGGCAAAGAATTTTAATACTGATTTAAGTAAGTTAGAGTTGGCGTACCAGCGCCAAGTGGGAAAATTTCATCCAGATAAGTTTGCCACAGCCACTGATAAAGAAAAAAATCTTGCTTTGCAAAACACCTCATTGGTTAATACGGCCTATGACACGCTTAAATCACCTTTGTTACGTGCCACCTATTTGCTTGAGCTAGAAGGGATTAATGCATTTGATGAGAAAGATACGCAAATGGATGTTGCTTTTTTAATGTCACAAATAGAGTTAAGAGAGTCATTGGAAGCGATTGAATCAAGTAAAGATGAAATAGAGTTGGACGATTTCATCGAAAACATAACAAGCAAAATTAGAATGAATATCAATAAAATTTCAACTGCTTTTGATTCAGATTATGATCAAATTAAAAATCTTGTAAGAGAATTAAAATTTTATGAGCAGCTCAATCTTCACGCAAAGCAATTAATGGACGAATTGATATAAGTTATGGCTTTATTACAAATATCTGAGCCTGGTCAATCTAGCGCACCTCATCAACATAAATTAGCCATTGGTATTGACTTAGGTACAACCAACTCATTGGTAGCTTCTGTTAAAAGTGGTGAAAGTGTTATTCTTAAAGATGAGAATAATAACGCAATTCTTCCATCAGTTGTACATTGTGGCGACAACAACAAGCTAACAGTGGGCTGTGATGCATGTCCATATGCCAAGACAGATCCAACCAACACCATTATTTCAGTTAAGCGCTATATGGGTTTGAGCTTTAAAGAAACAAGCCAATTTAAAAACTGTCCGTACCAACTAGTTGAAAATGCAAACAATGTTCTTTTTAGAACAAAAATGGGTGATTTATCTGCGGTCGAGATATCTAGCAGCATCTTAAATTCATTAAAAGAGCGCGCAGAAAAAACATTAGGTGGTGATTTGATTGGTGCTGTGATTACAGTGCCTGCTTATTTTAATGATGCACAACGCCAAGCTACTAAAGATGCAGCAACCCTAGCAGGACTTAAAACATTACGCCTACTAAACGAGCCAACTGCTGCTGCAGTTGCTTATGGCCTTGAGTCGGGTGAAGAAGGTATTCATGCAATTTACGATCTCGGTGGCGGCACATTTGATATCTCAATTCTGAGTTTTTCAAAAGGGGTGTTTAAAGTACTTGCTACTGGTGGAGACTCAACCTTAGGTGGCGATGATTTTGATCAGCTAATTATTGACGACTGTATAGAGAAAATGAATGTCAGTGAGCTCACACCAACTCAAATGCAAAAGATTAAACAATTTGCACGCATTGCCAAAGAGACGTTGAGTAATGCTGAGTATGCTGAATTTGATTGTATTGAAACACCGTATAAAATTACCCGTGATAAGTTTGACGAATTATCTGAAAAGCTAATCAAACGAACATTATTGTTAACAAAGCGTTGTTTGCGTGACGCTCAGGTTGATATCGATCAAGTCAAAGACATTATTATGGTTGGTGGATCAACACGTATGCCATTAGTGCGCTCAATGGTGAGTGATTTATTTGATAAGCCGGTTTTATGCTCTATCAACCCAGATGAAGTGGTTGCCAAAGGTGCCGCTATTCAGGCAAATATTTTAGCGGGCAATAAAACTGCTGATGATATGTTGTTGCTTGACGTCTTGCCATTATCTTTAGGATTAGAAACAATGGGTGGCTTGGTTGAAAAGGTGGTGCATAGAAATACTACTATTCCAATTACCCGTGCTCAAGAATTTACTACCTTTAAAGATGGCCAAACTGCCATGAGTATTCATGTGTTGCAAGGTGAGCGCGAACTAGTTAAAGATTGCCGCTCATTGGGCCGTTTTGATTTAACTGGTATTCCGCCAATGGTTGCGGGTAATGCGCGCATTCGCGTTGAGTTTCAGGTAGATGCTGACGGGCTTTTAGCAGTGAGCGCTACAGAACAAACTTCGAACGTTAAAGCGCAAGTGGTTATTAAACCTTCATATGGTTTGACAGACTCACAAATGGAAAAAATGCTTAAAGATTCTATTCTTTTTGCAAAATCAGATATCAAAGCAAGACAACTTCATGAAATGCAAGTTGATGCTAGCAGAACGCTTGAAGCTATTGATTCAGCACTTGAAAAAGATCAAGACATGATTGACGCTGAAATGCTTGAGCGTATCATGGCGGCCAGATCTGAGCTTGAGGCTGTTGTGCAACATAGCGAAGAGAAGGTTATTAAAGATAAGATTGATAATCTTGAAAATACATGTGCAGATTTTGTTGAAATGCGCATGAATGCTACTGTTATGCAAGCCATGAAAGGCCATAGCGTCGATGAATTTTAACCCTTTAAACACAGGACTATAACATGCCACAAATCATTATCTTACCTCACTATGAATTATGCCCAGAGGGTGTTGTTATTGAAGCTAAAACAGGCGATACAGTTTGTAATGCAATGCTAGCAAATGATGTTGAAATCGAACATGCATGTGAAATGTCTAATGCTTGTACAACATGCCATATTTATGTGCGTGAAGGTTTTGACTCGATAGCTGAATCAGATGAGATAGAAGATGATATGCTTGATAAAGCCTGGGGCCTAGACCCAGATTCACGCTTATCGTGTCAGTCAGTTGTTGGTGAAGTGGATCTGGTGGTTGAAATTCCAAAGTACACGATTAATCAAGTATCTGAAAACCATTAGACTTTGATTTTTCGCACTGTATTTTGTTAGATCTGCCTTGCACAATAACAAAAACTCTTTATCTAGAGTCGTGAGATTTTTAAAACTTAAGGTATTTAGAAATAAAGCCTTCTGATTCTTCTTTTGGGCCAAATTCTAAAACCACATCCATTGGTTTTTCTTTAGAAATAAGCCACTGCGGCATAGGTGGATTCTCACTACTACCACAAGTTTTTCCTAAATTTTTAGGGTGGAAAATCTTAACAAAAGATGGTTTTTTTAAATCATCAACATACACAATACCACAATATCTTTCATCGTGATCTTCATCAATAATAGCCTTGATATTATTGATTTTTGTAATAAAGCTATCAGCAGAGATCGTGGAGCTTGGCATGGTTTCCAGCGTGTCATAAACATACCAATTGTCAGGATTTTGAATAAGTATTTGCAATAGGGCGTCACAATCATCTAATTGCATAACACCTAAAAAACGACCCTTAAATTGCTGAAAATAGTCCATACGAAAAAAATCCTGATTAAGTTTTTTCTAGTTTAATGAATTTCTAGTGTAAAGACAGGCTGCCTGTAAATATTTCTAATCAATTAAGGGTCAATTAAATACATATTACCAAAAACTAATAGAGTTGATTTAGTTCAAATACCACTATAATATATAGCCTTCTTGATGATATTTACGTGGGAGTTGAAATGGTTTTTTTTAAAAAAATCTGTTTATTTAGTGCAGCAGTTTTGTTAGCCAATGTGTCTGTGGCAACAGAAGGTGATGCCAAAATTGGAAAAACAAAAACCTTAGCTTGTATGGGTTGTCATGGTCCAACAGGCAATAGTTTTGTGCCCAATTTTCCAGCACTTGCTGGCCAACCTGCAGGCTATATTATTAAGCAAATTAAAGATTTTAAATCTGCTGGTAGAAAAAATGCCACCATGACAAATTTTGCGCTAGGTATTAACGAAGCTGACTTAATTCATATTGGCGCATATTATGAATCCCAAGTTAAAACCCCTGTGATGAAAAATATAATGCATTTAAAAACTGATGAGGAAAAAACCAGTTTATTAACATTGGGTAAAAAATTGTACGATAACGGTAATCCGGTAACAGGGCAGGCTGCATGCTTTGTCTGTCATGGAAAAAATGGAGATTCTTTGGTAGATTTCAATATACCAATTTTGGCAAATCAACATCCACAGTATTTAATTTCAACCTTAAAAGAATTTAAAAACAGAAAGCGCACCAATGATAATGAAAGGGTTATGCGTAGAATTGTAGATTCAATGAGTGATGGAGAAATAGAGGCAGTGGCTTACTACTCAAGCTATCTTGTTTCAACCCTTGAGGAGAAAAAATAATGAAAACAAATCTATTAAAACTACTGTCAATTACTTTAATGATATTTTCTTTTGGTAATTTAAATGCTGCTAATGTTGGTGTTAACGGTGCGGTAGCTGGTTTAGATGTTAAGCCAACGCTAGAGCGTCCATTTCCACCCTCTATGCTGCGTACTAAAAATAATCATCAAGCAACCTTAGATAGTTTTGAAAATCCTGAAACATGTGCAGGTTGTCACCCTAAGCAATATGACGGCTGGAGAGGTTCAATGCACTCTAATTCTTGGAACGATCCACTTTTTCAAGCAGAATTTAAAAAAGGTTTAAACGAAACTGATGGTAAGATTTTTAATCTTTGTGCTGGTTGTCATTCACCAATCGGCGTTCTTACAGGTACCGTAAGCTGGGATAAAAAGACAAATGAGTTTAGCGTGTCAGAAAAAGCGGCCCGTGGTGTAACTTGTGATGTGTGTCATAGTATTTCTGGCGCAGTGCCACTTTCAGATACCATTAGTTCTGAACATGGTAACGGCTCTCATATTATTGATACTGAAACACATATCAAATACGGCCCTTTGAAAAACTCAAAGTCTCCGTATCATGAAACACAATATTCTGAATTACATACAAAGGCTAATCTATGTGCGAGTTGTCATAATATTATTCACCCAGAAAATGGTATTGGCGTTGAGAGAACCTTTGACGAGTGGCGTACTTCGCCTTATGCGCAGAATGAGATCGTATGTCAAGATTGCCATATGAATTCTGTAGAAGTTGCTATTCAAATCGCAAAAACAATGAAGCGCCCTGAAACCTTCATTAATCAAAAAGCAAGACTTGATGGCAAAGCTTCAACACTTGGCACAGAAAGGCATAGCGTTGTGCATTTGCATGAGTTTGTAGGTGGAAACGCTATTATTTCCTCGATAATGTCACCTAAAAATTTACGTAAACGTCAACATGCTGACATTGCAAGAAAACGCCTTCAACATGCAACAGAGCTTAAAGTAGATTTACAGCAAAGAAAGGATGGTCTGTTCGAGATAGATGTTGATGTCCATAATGTTGGTGCAGGGCACAATCTGCCAACTTCTTTGACACAAGTTCGCCATATTTGGATTGAGGCCACCATTACGGATAACGAAGGTAACGTCTTGTTTGAAACAGGAAAGTTAGACTCTCACCATGATTTTGATGAAGATAAAACAGTTGTATTTAAAACGTGGGCTGTAGATAAGCAGGGCAACGATACTCACGATCCATGGGCGATTGCCAATATTGTGAGAGATACTACCATTCCGCCTAAAGGCCATAGTAAGCATAATTTTGTGTTTGCTAATAAGTACAAGTCAAAACAACTAAATGTTGATGTAAGGCTTAATTATCGCTCAGCATCACAGCACGTTGCTGACGATTTGTTAGGTGATGATGCGCCATCTATTCCAACGATTAAAATGAATCACTTCTCTAAGACATTTACTAATTCGACCGGAGAATGGAAAGAAGTGGTGAAGAGTTATAATTCACTTGAAGCTGAAATTGAGAGTAATTGAATAACTTTTAACAATGTAACAGACGAAAAAAAAGCCTTAACAAGGCTTTTTTTTCGTCCAAATATAATCTTTAGTAGATTATAAAATTCATTTTTTTATTCGATAGTAATGCTTGGGAATGCGCTAACTGCACGATCTTGCAGAGTTAGTTTGGCACTAACCTTTCTTGAAATTTCTTTATAGATTTCAGCTACACGGCCATCAGGATTCTTAGCAACAGTTGGTGTGCCTTCGTCTACGTCAGTTCTAATATCCATTTCTAAAGGCAATGCACCTAAGAAGTTTACATCTGATTCTTTAGCCATCATTTGACCGCCACCTGTACCAAAGATAGCTTCTTCATGGCCACACTTAGAGCAAATATGTAAAGACATATTTTCAATAATTCCAAGAATAGGAATGTTAACTTTTTCAAACATTTTTAAACCTTTTCTAGCATCAAGCAATGCAATGTCTTGTGGTGTAGTAACAATAACCGAACCACTTACTGGAATTTTTTGTGACAATGTTAATTGAGTGTCACCCGTTCCTGGTGGTAGGTCGATAATCATATAGTCAACACCACGCCAAAGCGTATCACGCAACATCTGCTCTAAAGCTTGAGTTACCATAGGGCCACGCCAAATCATTGGATTTTCCTCGTCAACTAAATAACCAATAGACATACTCTGCATGCCATGGCCTAAAATTGGTAGTAATTTACCCTCAGCTGAAGTATCAGGCTTAAGCTTGCTAACACCAAGCATTCTTGGCTGTGATGGACCGTAAATGTCTGCATCTAAAATCGCAACTTTTGCACCTTCTGCTTGAAGTGCTAAGGCTAAGTTAACCGCTGTAGTTGATTTACCAACGCCACCTTTGCCTGAAGCAACTGCAATAATATTTTTAACTTCAGATAGAATTTCAACACCCTTTTGAGTAGAGTACTTAATGATTTTTGTTTCAATAGTAACATTAACATTGTTAATGCCTTCGGCAGCCAATGCATCAGTAATTTGCTGACTTAATTCATTATGATAGCCCTTTGCTGGATAATTAAGCTCAACAGTAATCTCAACCTTGTCACCATCAAATTCGATAGAGTTGATTGCATTTGAGGAGACAATATCTTGCTCGGTGTATTTATCAACAACACTTGTTAAAATATTGTTAATGTTATCAACAGTTAAATCTGCCATATTCTTGTGCCTGTAATTCAGTAAAATGACTATTTTATCGTATAACGATATCACTCAACCTTAATATTAACAAGCCTATCCTATGAGTTCAAGAAAAATTTTAGTTACTTCCGCACTGCCTTATGCCAATGGTGAAATTCACTTAGGCCACTTGTTAGAATATATTCAAACTGATATCTGGGTTCGCTTCCAAAAAATGATGGGAAATGAGTGCCATTATGTGTGTGCGGATGATGCGCACGGCACACCTATTATGCTTAAAGCTAACGAGTTGGGTATTACTCCAGAAGAGTTAATCAAGGGTGTTAGTGAGCGTCATCAAGCTGATTTTAAAGATTTTTCAATTGGCTTTAGTCAGTATCATTCTACTCACAGCCCTGAAAACAAAGAGATTTCAGCAGGCATTTACAACAAATTAAATGCAGCTGGATTTATCAAAACTCGTACTATTTCTCAAGCATTTGATCCTGAAAAGAAGATGTTTTTACCCGATCGCTTTATTCGTGGCGAATGTCCAAAATGTGGCGCCAAAGATCAGTACGGTGATAACTGTGAGGTATGTGGTGCGACTTACTCACCAACTGAGCTGATTAATGCCAAATCTGCTGTTTCAGGTGCAACACCAATCACCAAAGATTCAGAGCACTATTTCTTTGATTTGCCACAGTTTGAAGCGCAACTTAAAGATTGGACTGAAGCAGGGCACCTGCAAGTTGAAGTTAGTAATAAGTTATCAGAGTGGTTTGAGCAAGGTTTGCAACAGTGGGATATTTCCCGTGATGCGCCGTATTTTGGTTTTCAAATTCCTGGTGTAGAGAATAAATACTTTTATGTTTGGCTAGATGCGCCAATTGGCTATATGGCTAGCTTTAAAAAACTTTGTGATGAGAAGGGTTTAGATTTTGATGAGTACTTCAACAAAGATTCTAAAACCGAGCTGTATCATTTCATCGGTAAAGATATTGTTTATTTCCATGCGCTATTCTGGCCAGCGATGCTAATGGGTTCTGATTACCGCACGCCAACTGCTATTTATGCACACGGTTTTTTAACCGTTAACGGCCAAAAAATGAGTAAGTCTCGTGGTACATTTATCCAGGCTAGAACTTATTTAGAAAGCTTAAATCCAGAGTGCTTGCGTTATTATTATGCGTATAAACTCTCAAGTAAAATTGATGATATTGACTTAAACCTACAAGATTTCAAACAAAGGGTGAACTCTGATTTAGTCGGTAAAGTAGTTAATATCGCCTCTCGTTGTGCTGGTTTTGTTGTTAAAAAATTCGATAAAACATTGTCAGCCTATGCAATTGAAGCGGATCTTTACAATGAGTTTGTTGCTAAAGGTGATGATATCGCTAAGCTATATGAAGCGCGTAACTATTCTCAAGCCATGCGTGAAATTATGAAACTTGCTGATAAAGCTAATCAATATATTGACGAGCATAAGCCTTGGCAAATGATTAAAGAAGAGGGTAAAGAGGCGCAAGTTCATGATGTAACCTCATTGGCGCTAAACCTATTTAGAGTATTAATGACATACCTTAAGCCAGTATTGCCAGACATGGCTAAAGAGGCAGAGTTGTTTTTAAATGTTGATGAACTAAATTGGGCCGATCTTAAGCATCCACTAACAAAGCATCAAATCAATAAATTTAAGCCGTTAATGTCACGTATTGAAGATGATCAAATTAACACCGTGATAGAGGCGTCAAAGCAAACAATCGCAAAGCAAGAAACTGAGCAAGAAGAGGATGACAATATGATACAAATTGATGACTTTACTAAGATTGATTTAAGAATTGCCAAAATTGTTAAAGCTCAGCATGTCGAAGGTGCTGATAAGTTATTGCAACTTACATTGGATATCGGTGAAGAAAATACAAAAAATGTGTTTGCTGGTATTAAAGCGCATTACGCCCCTGAAGACCTTGAAGGTCGTTTGACAGTTATGGTGGCAAACCTAGCACCAAGAAAAATGAAGTTCGGTGTATCTGAGGGTATGGTTCTTGCAGCGGGTGATGGAAAGTCACTACATATCTTATCACCTGATTCTGGCGCTAAAGCCGGCATGAAAATTAGCTAAAAATCTAGATAATTTTCATTATTGAGATGATTTAACTAAAAAGATCAATAAAAATACCGTTTAAAAGGGTGGAATCAGCTGTTTTAGATGATGTTTTAGTAAAAAGGTGAATTTGGTGGAGAGTGTGGAATTCGAATCCACGGTTCCGTGAGGAACACTACCTTTCCAAGGTAGCAAAATAAACCACTCTGACAACTCTCCGAAGAGCGTTATTTTACGTTAATATCGCCTTAAAATCGCTCATTTAAAGAATTTCTAAAATTTTTAAATGGCTATCGCCTTTTTACTAAAATATCGTCTAAAACAGCTATTTCCACCCTTTCAAACGGTATGTTTATTGATCTTTTAGTTGAATCATCTCAATAATGAAAATTATCTAGATTTTTAGCTAATTTTCATGCCGGCTTTG
>JYMV01023181.1_pt1 | contig 17331 bp, 13 predicted proteins | sample 338911 | NCBI WGS metagenome assembly JYMV01 (sample SAMN03354496, study PRJNA234377) | hydrothermal vent metagenome | biome: Deep sea; feature: Hydrothermal plumes at the Eastern Lau Spreading Center, Western Pacific Ocean; material: Seawater | place: Tonga | collected 2009 | depth 2000 m m
CGGCAGCCGAGCGGGGGGCGTCAAGGAGCCGTCATCGATCGGTTTTGAGGGCCCTGCCGAGTCGGTCGATATTCGCCTCCATCACCGTCAGGTAGTCCTCGCCAGGGCCAGGATCCCCCTGGCAGGGGCTGAAGAGCACCGATCGCACGCCGTGGGTCTGTTCGAGTTTCTCGACCATCTCTTGCGCCGGCGGCGACGGCCACAGGATCACCCTGGCAGGGTGTTTCTGGAGAGCCTCTTCGATCGCCAGACGGGTCGTACCGGCGAGAGACCCCTTCGCGTCGAGGTCGAGACTGACCAGCTGCCAGCGCGCCGAGCGGGCGAGATAGCGATAAACCGGGGCAGAAGCGAGAAGCAGTGGGGCGGCCCCTGGGGCAGAGATGGCCTGTAGGCGGTTGTCGATCTCCATCAGGTCCTGCTCCAGCAGCCTTAAATTCTCGGCGAGGAGGGCGCGGGCAGTGGGCAGCCGCCTCTGGAGCGCTCGATGGATCTGACGCGACTGGAGGATGGCCATCTCGGGATCGAGCCAGGTGTGGCCATCGACCCCTTCGAGTGATGCGACCCCCTCGGGGCCGTGGCTGTGGGTCGTCTCCTCACGTTGCAGCCAGCGGTCGGAGAGGTCGGCGTTACAGTCGACCACCCGGGCCAGCGGCATGCTCGCCGTCGCCAGCCACTTCTCGAAGCCGGCGCCGTTGAGGATGACGAGATCGACCTGCTGGTAGAGGGAGAGCGCCTCATCCGATGGAGACCAGCTGGCGGGGTCCTCACCGCGAGGAAGGGGGCAGACCACCTCGATGAGGTCGCCGCCGATCCTGCTGGCGAAGTAGGTGGTCGGGTAGAAGGTGGTTGCCACCTTCAGCGGACCCGCCGTCGCCTCCATCGTCAGGGGCGCCGGAGCGCCGGAAGGATGGCAACCCGAGAGGAGGGGCAACAGGGCGGCAAAAGGCACCAGAGGGGCGATGGCCAACAGGAACGTCGCCAGCCTCATTGCGGCAACCAGACGGGACCGCTGGCGAGCCACACCAGCGCGATGGTGACCACAGCAGCGGCGAGGAGAAGGCCAAAACTGATCGTCATCGACATCTCCAGCGCAACAAGACGCCCGACGGTTCCGCGCGGGGCACCGATGTGCATCAGCGTCTCCATCTGACGGCGTCTCACCCGCAGGTCGAGGGCGATGATCAACGCCAGCAGAAGTCCCGTCGACACCGTCACCAGGATGCCGTTGGCGTCGAGGAAGCGTTTCACCTGGAAGACCACCGACATCATCTCGCGCAACTGCTCGATGGGAACGAGCAGTTGCACGTCTTCTCTGGCTCGCAGCCGTGAGCGCAGGATGGTGCCCGATCGCTCGTCGATCGGCTCTGCGATGAATGCGGTGATCGGCAACCCGTCTGGTCCGGCGTGGAAGTGGAAGGAGTCGCGGTTCTCGTCGGTGATCTCGGTGTACTCGACCACAGCGCTGGTGGCGATGACATGGCTCGCCTCCTGGCTGATCAGCAGGTTCGGATCGGAAGTGGTGTCGAGCTCATCGTGTCCATGGCCGATACCGCGGATCACCCAGGTGGTCTTGAGGTCGACGAAGACGGCGCCATCGTCGGCACTCCCCGATGGAGCGAGAACCCCGACCACCTGCATCTTCAGGGGATAGGTGCTCGATATGTCGTAGAGGTTGCCGCTGTCGGAGAGGATCCTGTCGCCGACGGAGAGCCCCAGGGCGCTGGCGGTCTCGCTCCCCAGCAACGCTTCTCCCAGCCGCAGGGGCAGACGTCCGGAGGCGACTTGCAACCTGCGAAAACGATGGTAATCGCCGGTGGTCCCGACGACAGGGTGACCCTCGGCGGTGTCTTTCAGGTAGATCGGCACCGGCAACGCCAGACCCCCCTCGCGGACATTGATGACCTCGAGCATTCCGAGAGATCGCCCGGCATCGCCGCGAAAGTAGATGCTGTGCAGCAGCAGGTCGTAGGGGCTGCCCGGAGCTCCGACCACCATCGGCGTTGCGTTTGCCCGACCCTCCAACTGGTCACGGTAGACTCCGACCAGCAACTCGACCGCCACCGGCAGCACCACCACCAGGGCGATGCAGAGGGCGAGTACCGCGGTGCGACCGCGATGGTAGGCGACGTAGCGCCAGGCGAGCCTCATCAGCGGGGTCATGCGGCCGCCTCCCCGTCGTTCTCACCGAGGCCGATCACCACCTCGAAGTGTTTCAGCAAAGAACGGTCGTGGGTGACCACCAGCACCGTAGCTCCCGCCCGCTTTGCCTCGGAAAACATCATCTCGAGGACTTCACCCCCCGTTTTTGGATCGAGGCTGCCGGTCGGTTCATCGGCGAGCAGAAGTTTTGGACCTGGGAGAAGGGCACGGCAGATGGCGACGCGCTGACGCTCGCCGTGAGAGAGACGTCTCGGGCCGCGAGCGAGCTTGTCGGCGATACCACAGCGATCGGCGAGTTCCAGCAGCCGCATTTCGACGGCAGCGTCGGGACTAACCGAACGCAGGGACAGCGGCAGGAGGATGTTTTCGCGCACATCGAGGTGTTCGAGGAGTTCAAACTCCTGGAAGACGAAACCGATCGCCTCGAGGCGGAAGCGGCGACGACGCGCATCATCGAGGCTCTCGAGTGGAACCCCACCGATCTCGATTGAGCCGGTCTCGGGGGAGAGAATCCCACCGATCAGGTTGAGCAGAGTGGTCTTGCCACAGCCGGAGGGACCGACCACCGCAGCGCGAGTACCGCCGGCGATGTCGATGCGGTCGATCTGCAGAGCATCCCGCTGGCCAGGGTGACGAAAGCGCACCCCTCTCAAGCTCAGCGCGAATTCAGCACCCATCGCTACAGCCCTTCCGTTCCATCATCGATGCGTCGCTGGTCGAGTATTTCCACCTTATCGATGCGCCAACCGGTGCCCTCGATCCAGCGTACCCGGTAACGGGCGCTGTAGAGGTTTGTTCGCCAGTGCCCATGTCCCCAGTGCCTCACCGTCCCGATCACCTGCCAACGAGACCTGACTGAAAACACCGGTTCGGTAGGGTTGTCTGGGATCTCGACGATTGTCTCCGTCGGGCGCACCGCCCGCACCTCGCAGACTGCGTCCTCCTCGAGACGCATCACAAGGCTGCGGTAGACCTCATCGTAGGTGGTCTCGAGTAGAGGCCCGCTGACGCTGCGCGAGATGGCGTCATAGGCGGCACCCTCCTCGTTGTAGTCGAATGCGCGGTAGATGTTGCGGTGGAGAGTCTCGAAGAGCGCGGCGGAATCCTCCTCGGACGGGAGCACAACAGCGGATTGCCACGGCAGAAAAACCCTCCACGGCGTGATGGTTCGCGCCATCCAGGCGGAAAAGAGGGCGAGCACCAGGATGGCGATCGCCGCGCCCTTCGCCTGCCGGAGCAGGAATCCGAGAAGGAGTCCGACGAGGATCAGAATCAGCGAGGTGACCGACACGACGGCGAGGGGCTCGCGGATTCCCGGCGCCACTTCTTCGGGGGAGAGGACCCGCCTTCCCTCGGGAGGAGTCCACACCTTGAGCGGGTCATCCTCCATGAACTTGTAGATTTGAAAATCGTCGCCGGTGCTCAGGGTCAGAAAGACCGCCTCGAGGGGGTACCGGTCCTCGCTGTCGAAACGAGTCCAGCTGAACTCGATCTCCTTCGGTGGCGATTTGGTGCCGTAGACCGCCGTCACTCCGATGAAGTTGAGGTAGTCATTGACGTCGAACCCCTCCTGGAACTCGATGTCCTCGATCACCGGCCTGACCTGAATTCCATCGATGGCAACGGTCGCATAGTTGTCGAACCACTGAGCCAGCAGTTCGCCGTATTCACCGTAATCCCCCACCCCCTCGGGATCGAGATCTCGGACCGCCAGGGGGTCGAGTGCCAGCCAGTGGCCAAAAAGGGTTTCATCGACAAGGGCGTAGATCTCGAGGCGTTCGGCGTCGAGATCGCCCTCGATGGTGACCGGCTTGGGAACGTGGTCGGTGGCGAAGAGGGGGCCGATGAGAGCGACCAGCATCAGCACGACGCCGGCGGCCAGGGAAACTCCCCTGGCCGCCGGCGCAGCCTTAGCCTTCTTCTCGAAGAACGGCTCGATCAGAGGACGACCTCCGCCTTCTTCTCTTCCTTCTTCTCTTCCTCGGGGGCAGGCCACTCGAAGACGAGTTCGACCTCTTTCTCGCCGCGCTTGACGACCACCTTCTTCTTGGTTCCCTCGCCGCGGATCGCTCGCATCAGAGCTCTGCGGCTGTCGACCGCTTCACCGGCGATGGAGATGATGACATCCCCCACCTCGAGGCCGGCCTTTTCGGCGACTGACCCTTCGACCACCCTCTCGACGGTGGTGCCATCGAGCATCACGCCCATCCGACGGCCTCCCCCGGCAAACCCGCGACGACGGTCACCCTTTTCGATGCCATCCCTCGCCAGCAGTCCGTCGAGGTCGGCCACGCCGAGCGCCGCCAGGGCGATCACCAGGGCGGAGTGCTCGAGGTACTCGGGGATCGCCAGGTCGTAGGTGTCGAACTGGGTGTGAATGCCGTGACGCCAGTTGGCGCGCCCCTCCTGGGTCCAGAAGAAGCCAGGAATGCCGGCGCGCAGGAAGGACTCGTGGTCGCTACCGATTCCGCGGGGAATGCTGTCCATCGCCTCGAGACGGAAGGGAAGGTCCTCGTTTAGCCCGATCACGGCAGCGAAGGCCTGCTCGAAGTCATCCTTCATCGAGGGCACCATCGGGATGGCAGCAACTGCGTTGGGTCCGCCATCGTAGACGAAGCAAGCCGAGATCTTTTCGTGGAGCTCGGGGTTCTTCTCGACGTATGCCCGCGAACCGAGAAGTCCCTGTTCCTCTCCGCTCCACAGCATGAAGCGAATGGTACGGCGCGGCTTGGCGCCAGCAGCTGCCAGCAGGCGAGCGGATTCCATCGTCGTGGCGGCGCCGGTGCCGTTGTCGGTGGTGCCGCTGGCGCCATCCCAGCTGTCGATGTGACCGCCGATGACGACGACCTGGTCGGGAAACTCGCTGCCGGTGATATCCCCCCAGACGTTGTAGTACTTCGTCGGCCCCTTCTCGAAGTGATTTCGAATGTCGAACTGCAGGACCACCTTCTCGTCGTTTTCGAGGCGGTCACGAATGGCATCGTAATGATCCTTCAGCATGTTGATTCGAGGAGTCTGCGGAAGGTCATCCCACTCGACTCTCGAGTTGCCGCCGGTGGTGATGTATTCGTTGCGGGTCGGGAAGATCATTCCGGCGACTCCGGCGTTCTCGAGAAACTCCCGCTGGGCGCGAATCTGGGTGCGATCTCCGCGGTCGCGGCGTCCACGCTGGGCGCTGTTGAAAATCCAGGCGCCGACGTAATCGGCGGGATCGGTATCTTCGACGTTTTCAGGCGGCAGCATCGCAGGGCCCGTGACCACCCCACGGGTGCCGGCAGACCAGGCGGAGGTTCCGAACTCGAGAGTCATCTCCTCGGGCTCCAGCATCTTGCCGCTCCAGGGGCCGCGGTGGAACGCCACCGGGAATTCCCCCGCTTCCTCGATGGTGACGTTGGAGAGTCCGTATTCCTCGAACTGAGCAACTGCCCACTCGCACGCCTTGTGGTCCTGGTAACTGCCGGTAAGGCGAGGACCGATCACGTTGACCAGATGGTGAAGGGTATCCATCACCTGATTGTCGTTCTGACCCAACTCGATCAATTTTTCCTGGGTCGGAGTGAGCTCGCGAGCCTCGTCGAAAGCCCCAGCAAGTGCTGGCAAAGCCAGAATGATCAGTCCAAATGCGACGATACGGGACATGAGACACCTCTCCTGGAATGTGGTTCAGAAACGGTAGGGCCGTGACTGTCTCCAAAAACTGCTTGAGAAAACGCTGGCCGGTCAAGTTCAGATACCCACCCTGCTCATCTGCCGGCGCCCGGAGCGCCTCCTGACAGCAGGAACCCAGGGGACAGGGTCCACCCTCAGCACTTCGGGGTCAAGGCTCCCCCCTCTCCTTGCCAAGGAGAGCCCCTGTCTTCAGAATGCCCCCCGAACGGAAGGAGCGGCTCTTGCGAACACTTTCCCTTGGTCTCTGTCTACTCCTGCTCTCAGCAGGGTGTGCCACCCCCCAAGGAGGCACCCGCGCAGAGCGCAAAACCGATGCCCTGGAGATGCGTGATCAGGTCCTCAAGAACCTCTTTGCGCGGATTCCTGCCGCCCAGGACCAGATCCGCAGCGCTGCCGGCTATGCGGTCTTCAGCAGCATCGCAACCAACGTCATCGCAGTGACCACCGGTGGCGGATACGGCTGTGCCATCGATCAGCACACCGGCGAGGTCACCTACATGAAGATGGCGGCGGTCGGCCTCGGTATCGGAGCCGGCGTCAAGGACACCCGGACCGTCTTTATCTTCAAGAATCGAGCTTCCTTCGAGAGGTTCATCAACGAAGGCTGGGATCTCAGCGGCCAGGCGGATGCGACCCTCAAGGCAGGGGAAGATGGGGATTCAATCGCTGCGGTTCGCTCTGTCGACCCGGGGGTGATCATCTACGAGATCACCGAGCGAGGAATCGCTCTCGAGGCGAGCATCAGCGGCGTCAAGTACTGGCCCGACTCCTTCGACTGAGGACAGCAGCCCTCACTTTTTTCTCTTTTCGATCTTCGCCCAGCTGTCGCGGAGGGCGACGATGCGGTTGAAGACGGCGCCAGCGGCGCCGGAATCGACCTCATCGAGGGTGAAGTAGCCGACCCGTTCGAACTGGAAGCGCTCCCCCGGGGAAGCACTCTCGAGAGCGGCCTCGAGGCGCGCCCTTTTCACGATGAGCGAGTCGGGATTCAGGTTGGTGGTGAAGTCCTGCCCCTCGGTGACCTCCTCGGGCCTCGGGCTGGCGAAGAGATGGTCATAGATTCGCACCTCTGCCTCGAAACTGTCGATTGCCGAGACCCAGTGGATGATCCCCTTCACCTTCCTGCCATCGGAGGTCCGGCCGCCGCTCGATTGCGGATCGTAACTGCAACGAAGTTCGACCACCTCCCCCGAATCGGGGTCCTTGACCACCTCGTCACAGGTGATGCAGTAGGCGTAGCGCAAGCGCACCTCGCGCCCGGGGACGAGGCGGAAGAACTTGCGTGGGGCTTCCTCGCGGAAGTCAGCGCGTTCGATCCACAGTTCTCTGCTGAAGGTAACCTGTCGGGTTCCAGCAGCTGAATCCTCGGGATTGTTGATGGCCTCGATCGTCTCCTGCTGTCCCTCCGGAAAGTTGGTGATGACCACCTTGATCGGGTCGAGCACCCCAAACCGCCGCAAGGCCCGAGGATTGAGGTGGTCGCGGATGGCGTTTTCCAGGCGCACCATGTCGATGGTGCTGCGGAACTTCGCCACTCCGACCTCTTCGCAGAAGTTACAGATCGCCTCGGGGGGAACCCCGCGCCTGCGCATCCCCTTGAGTGTCGGCATCCGTGGATCGTCCCAGCCGGAGACGTGTCCCTCCTCGACCAGATGGCGAAGTTTGCGCTTGCTGGTGAGGGTGTAGGTCACCTCGAGGCGGGCAAACTCGATCTGGCGCGGAGGACTCTCGAGTTCGAGGTTCTCGGTGTACCAGTCGTAGAGTGGACGGTGATTCTCGAATTCGAGTGAGCAGAGAGAATGGCTGATCCCCTCGATGGCATCGCTCTGGCCATGGGCCCAATCGTACATCGGGTAGATGGGCCACTCGTCGCGGGTGCGGTGATGGTCAGCCTTCATGATGCGGTACATCACCGGGTCGCGGAGCACCAGATGAGGTGAAGCCATGTCGATCTTCGCCCGCAGGGTGCGGGTCCCATCGGCGAACTCGCCAGCTCTCATTCGCCTGAAGAGATCGAGGTTCTCCTCGACACCACGATCGCGGTTGGGGCTGTCCTTGCCGCTCTCGGTGAAGGTACCCCGGAACTTGCGAATCTCATCGGGATCGAGGTCGCAGACGTAAGCCTTGCCCTTGTTGATGAGGAACTCGGCCCAGTCGTAGAGCTGCTGGAAGTACCCGGAGGCGAAGAAGAGCCGCTCGTGCCAGTCGAAGCCGAGCCAGCGAATATCCTCCTTGATCGCCTCGACGTAGCGGGTCTCCTCCCTGGAGGGATTGGTGTCATCGAAGCGCAGGTTGCAGACGCCCCCGTAGGTCGCGGCGATGCCAAAATTGATGCAGATTGCCTTGGCATGGCCTAGATGGAGGAATCCGTTCGGCTCGGGAGGAAAACGAGTGGTGATTTCCATGGAGCCGTCAGCGGAGGCGAGATCCTCCTCGATCGCCCGCTCGATGAAGTTTCTCCGCTCGCCTCCTCGGGGCTTCGAGAGATCCATACGGTTGTCTTCCATCCCTCTCCTGTCGCGTATCTCAAGGCCCTGGGCAGTTTCCCTAACCATCGTCAACATCCTAGAAAACAACGACTTGTGAAGCAATTCCCAGCCTTCTGGCGTCAAGATTGAGGGTTCACAACCCCCAGAACAGGCCGTAACATTGGGTTGGTCTCGACATCGGTCGGGGCTCTTATACTCGTACCCAAACCACCTGGACGCTCCACCGGCATTTGCCGGGTTCCGGGCCGGTTTCGGTGCGGGAGAGGTGGACGCAGGGAATCTGGGTGGTTTCGAGGTGCGCTCTGGGTCTGGCACCCGATGGATCCCCCCTGATCCTTGCTGATCCGAGGGAGTACCGGATGCGTTCGTTCCAACAATACTTCTGGGTGGTTCTCGCCCTTTGCCTGATCCCCGGTGCCCTTTACGGGCAAGCAGACTACGTTCTCTCCATGACCGGTTTCGATGCCGCCCAGGGCGGAAGCGGTGACGTCCGGATCCTCTTCGACAACACCGGCAATTCTGGAATCCAGGGCTGGTCCTTCGGTTGCTGCAACAACAGCAACGAATTGGCCCTCCAGACGGTAGGTCCCGGTTCCACCACAGAAACCATCAACGACGGGGACGAGCCCGGTTTCCTCGCTCTGAATTTCGAACCCGGCGGCTGGACGATGGGCTGCGTGATCGACCTCTTCGGCCAGATCTTCCTCGCCCCTGGTACCGGGTACGAGCTGGCGGTCGCCAATTACCAGGCCATCGGTGCTCCAGAAACTACGACCACCGTCAATTTCTGCAACGACCAGGGGACTCCCGCGGTCAGCACGGTGATCGTCGTCGCCGGACAGTCGATCCCACCTGAGACCTCGGGAGCAGAAATCAACATCCTGCTCGCTCCGCCACCGTTCATCTACCGCGCCCCCAACAGCAATGCCGGCTACGATCCCCTGGATGGCATCGCGCTCTTCTCGGTCAACCTGAGCATCGAAGAAGACCCGGTCTCTCCCGGATTTCCCAACGCCACCCAGGGCTTCTCGGTCAGCGTCACCTGCGATCCGGGTCTCGTCACTCCCATGGACATCGTTCCGACTGGCGCTGTCGCAGCGCTCAACCCGTACTTCGTCGGCACCGTCATCCATGTCGATGGCTGGAGCGCCGGGGTGATCTACTCCCTGCAAATTCCCGTCTTTCTCGCCTTCGTCGGAGAGACCCCTGCGATGGCGATCTCTGGAACCTCGGCAGCGGGAGTTCTCACCGGCAACGATGTCGGCGCCACATCAGCTCTGACTTTCGAGGCGAACGGCTCTCCACCGATTTACAACGTCGTCACCGTGAACTCGACGAGTCAGGCGGTGATAACATTCGATGGATCTCTGACCTTCTCCCCCCAGACCGTCATCGACTACATCCGTGGGGACCAGCAAGGTGACGGGATCACCAACATCGCCGATGGCATCTGGACACTCCAGGCGCTCTTCAACGGAGGACCGATCTCGAGCTGTTTCGATGCCAGCGATGCCAACGCTGACGGCCTCTACGACACGGCCGATGCGATCACCATCTTCACCTACATCTTCCTCGGCGGGGCAGCGCCTCCGGCGCCCTTCCCCGGCTGCGGGAACACCGGTGAACCCCAGGACTGTTCCGAGTACCTCGCCTGCAACAATCCCTGATCGGCGAGTTTCTGCCAGAACGGCAAACAGCCCCCGGTCGCTTCGGCGACCGGGGGCTGTTTTCATCTCGATTACCTCAGCCTCCTGAAGGGCTCCCCCGCCGACCTTGTTCAACTGCGGCGGGCACCCCCTCTGGGGGCGTTCTTCCGCGCCTCTTCCCTGATCCTCTTACCGGTCGCAGCCCACGAGCAGATCGGGCACTCCGAGAGGTCGTGACCTCTCGCTGGACAGTGCTCGCGGCCGAAGTAGATGATCTGCAGATGGAGGAAATTCCACGATTCTCGAGGGAAAACCCGTTTCAGATCGCGCTCCGTCTTCTCGACATTTCGACCATCGGAGAGGCCCCAGCGGTCGGCGAGGCGATGGATGTGGGTGTCGACGGGAAACGCCGGCACGCCGAAAGCCTGGGCCATGACGACACTGGCGGTCTTGTGCCCGACCCCGGGGAGCCGTTCGAGGGCAGCGAAGTCTGCCGGCACGGTGCCGCCCTCCTCTTCGACGAGGATCTCCGACAGTCCCCGGATCGCCTTCGCCTTCTGGGGGGCGAGGCCACAGGTCTGGATGTGCGAACGGATCTCCTCGACGGTGAGTTTAGCCATCTGCTCAGGTGTGGCTGCAACCTCGAAAAGCCCGGGAGTCACGCGGTTGACCATCACATCGGTGGTCTGGGCGGAGAGGAGCACCGCAATGAGCAGGGTGAAGGGGTCGGCGTGATCGAGGGGGATCGGTGGATCGGGGTAGAGATCCCCCAGAATCCCCGCTATCCGCTGCGCTTTCTCGGCTCTCTTCACACCAGGCCCTTCCTCATCAACTGGCCTCTTCGAGTTCGACCGCCGCTGGAATGCGCCGATCCTAGCCCGACCCCCAGCGGAAACCCAGATCGTCGGTGGAGGAGCTCTGGACCTCCTCGAGACCTGTCTTGCAACGGAACTGAGGGGGCGCGAGAATCGTTGACCCAGAGACAAGGCGGTCAGGACAATGGAACCCGATCCTGACCCATGACGATTGAAGCAAGGTCGACGATGAGCGATTCAACCAAGAGCAACGCCAACACCTCCCCCGGCCGGGTCGTTCCGCTCTTCCCACTCCCCGACCTGATCCTCTTCCCCGGGCAGTTGCTCCCCCTGCACGTCTTCGAGCCAAGATACCTCGAGATGACAGAGGACCTTCTCGACACCTCTGGAGAGCTGGTTCTCGGTACGGTGCTCGGCGACGACAAGCAACTCCTCTCGGGAGTGGCGCCTGTGCAGCAGGTCGCGGGCCTTGGGCGACTCTCTCGCTACCAGGCCCTCGAGGATGGCAGGTTCATCCTCATCGTGCTCGGGATCGGAAGGGTCGAGATACATCCACACGATGGGAGCACCTCCTACCCTCTCACCGAGGTGCAACTGATCGAAGAGAACGAGAGCGCACTCTGTCCCGATCTGCGCGGTGACCAGCAGATGAGACTGCGCGCCGCCCTCGCTGCTCGAGGCAACACGATGACGATCGGCGAGCAGGTCTCCATCAACCAGATGGCAGACATCCTCCTGATGCTGACGCCACTGACTGTCGAGGAGCGCTACAAGACCTTCGCGATCCGGCCTCTCGAGAGGCGCGTGGAGGCAGTCCTCGCCGCCCACGAGGTTGCTCCCATCATCGAGATCCCCGAACTCTCTTCCGAGGAGGATGGCGATCCCGAGTTCGAGTCCTAGAGGGGACCTCGGGGCGACTGACAGCAAAGAGGGGCCGGGAGCGAAACGCTCCCGGCCCCTCTTTTTCTCTTCCCCGGCGATCTGTCTAGAGCCCCATCTCGCAGCCGAGGTTATCCGGGGTGGTGTCGACCCCGGGGTCGGGGAAGGGCTGAGCGGGCGGTGGACCCTGGATAAAGAGATAATTCAGAACCCAGATCCCGTCGCCGATGTCGAGGGCGCCAGAATCGTTGGCATCGCCGGCGTCAAGGCAGTAGAGGGCGCCGCCGATGAAGAGGTAGTTCAGGGTGGTGATCGCATCGCCGATGTCGACCGTTCCACCTAGATCGGTGTCTCCTCTTACGAAGATCGCTCCCTCACTGACTTCGAAAATGCCGTCAAAAGTCTGAGCAGGAATGCTACTCCCGGTTGTCGTGGAGAAGACGATGTTGATGGGCGGAGTCGTTAGATTGCCGTCGAACTCGAAGGCAGAAACCGCACCCACGGAGGCCCCTGGGTCAACGGAGAAGTTGGCGTGGGAGATGGTAATTCCTGTTCCTGCAGGGAGCGCGCTATCGAGGGGCGGAGTCAGGTCCATCACCACACCGACGGTGTACCAGCCACCGCCGACTTCATTGTCGATGCTGTGGGCGAAGAACTGGGCGGCCTCTGCGTCGGTTCCATCGAGATCGACGCTGTTCAACGTCAGCATCGATTCACCGAAATCGATTCCGAACGAGTAGCCGCCGGTGTCGATCTCGGTATTTGCTACGATGTAGTGGTTCAGAGTCGAACCTGCAGGTGCAGTAGCGTCGGGTGCTACCATCTGCATCGTGATGGAGGAAATCACCGAGAAGGTACCGTTCTCCCTCATCGGTTGGTAGCCGGTGGCAGTGTTCTGAACGACCACCGCCTGCACCGGTGGGCTGCCGCCGCTGTAGAGGGGAAGGACAAGGTCAGTCACCGTGCCCAGAGGCGTGGCATTATTCACCGTGAGGTCTGCATTGAGCAAGGTGAGCCCACTTCCAGCGGGAATCACCGAGTCGAGGGGCGGAGTGAGATCGATCACCACTCCGACCGTCATGTAACCGAGTAGGTTGTCGAAATCTGTGGCAACAAAACCGGCACCTTCGGCAGAGGTTCCATCGATGGTCACGTTCGAGGCGGAAAGGATCCCCGGATCGAACTCCAGCCCGAAGGAGTAGCCTTCAGTCGGGTATTCCAGGGATGCCCCCACCGAGATGGCCACCGTCTCTCCTGGACCTCCTTCGTGGTCACCAGCGGAGATGACATTGTTGGGGACAATGGAGAAGGAACCATCGATGCGAAGGGGGGAATATCCAATACCACTATTCTGAACGACGACTGTTTCGACGGGGTTGACCACCCCTGTGAATTCTGGGATGACGAGAGCAACTTCGGTCCCCAGCCCTATCCCGGGATTCACTGTGAAATCAACCGAAACCAGGGCCACGCCATCCCCGGGAGCCACGGTCATATCGATGGGCGGATTGAAGTCCATCAGCACACCGAGCGTGAAGAAACCGAGGCCGTTGTCGATCGCCGGGGCAAAGAAATCTGCCGATTCCGCAGCGGTGCCATCGAGAGTCAGATTCGACGCCTGGAGAACTGAGGGGTCGAACTCGACGCCGAAGGAATAGCCTTCCGTCGGCAACCCCAGAGAACCTGAGATGAAAATCGTGGAAGACTGGCCGACAGCCCCCGCGTGGTTGCCCGCAGAGATGGAGTTGTCAGGATCCCCCTGGCCCCAGACCGTTTCCGGTGCCGATAGAAGCATCGACAGAGTGAAGACAGAGAAGAAAGTGAGGGCGCGAGAAACGCTGCCCGAAACGAAACCCATGAGAACCTCCCTGCGGTGGCGCCGGGAAGCACTGCGGCCATCCCCGCGGGAGAGTGCGAAGGACGGTGTGCATCCCAGCTGGTACTCGAACCATTGGGCGAACAATAACGGTGAGAAACTGCCCGAATCAAATCCGACAACTCCATATCGCGGAACAAATCTCAACCGACGGTTTCCGTGTATGATCCTGGCTCGCCCAGAAGCCAGCCTTCATCATAGGACTGGGATCGCAGGAGGCAAGAGGGCAAGACACCGGTCGGTAGTTGACTGCAAGGTCGAGTCCCGGAGACAGAAATGACCTCTCTCAAACACCTGGTTTCCTTTCTGCTGCTGCTCTCGCTGGTGACCCTCGCCGGTTGCGCCCGCTCCGAGCGAGTCGAGTCCGCAACCATCCCCCTTTCCTGGCAGGGACGGGACCTCTTCGGACTCGATGGCCAGTGGGCCTTCGCGACGAAAGCCGCCGAAGCCGATGAGGTGATCAGTCTGGCAGCGGATGCCGGGGAAGCCTTTGAGAGGATCGAGGGGCGTCCCCGGGGGAAACTCCTGCTCGTCGCTCGCGGCCCTGACAGCGGCGATAAGGAAGAGATCCTCGCTGCCCTGACGGGGCTCGCCCAACTGATGGGGCAACCTCAGGACAAACTGGAGAAGGGGGTTCTCAAGCGCTTCGGAACTGCTGAGGCCAAGGTCACGAATGAGGCTGGGGAGCTGCCTGGCGACATCGAGGAGGTCCTGCCGATGCTCCGGATGGTACCCGGAACGATTCCCGGGCCTCCCAACTGGACCTCCTTCCCCATCGCCGGAGAAAGCTCACAGGTCATCGTCCTACCGACCTCGAAATGTATCTCGGAAGCCCTCGACTGGGCGGTTGACCGGGCGATGGAGAAGGAGGAATTCTCGGGGCTCGGGCGCTTGCTGGTCTCTCCCATCGTCGCACTGGTGAAAGTGATTGCCCGGGGATTCGTCTCCGATTTCTGCCGGGCGACCGTCTACGGCGCCCATTGCTGGTCGGTGCCAGAGTGGGGACCCGAGGAGCGCGAGATCGCCGTCCGCCGCTACCTCGAAGAACTCGGCATGGAGGAAAAACTCGAACTCTCTCTTCCCTGAGATCCGTCCCCAATTCCCCTTCCGTGAATCGAATCCACTTGAACCCCTTGCCGTGAAACCTACCATGAGCCGAGCCGTCGGAAACTCTGCCGCACTTCGTTTCCGCCCGACCCCAGACCTTGAAGGAAACCGCAGTTGCAGCAGTCGATCCTATCCCTCTTCCCTGTGATCCTCCTCCTCACTTCCTGTTCCAGCCTCTGGGACGGTCATGGCAGCGAGACCCCCCTCGAGGTGGTGCGCTCCTTCGAAATCCAGTACCAGGCCGTCATCGAGAACCTTCCTGTCGGCAAGACCGTTCAGGTCTGGATCCCTGTTCCCCACGATGACCCCCATCAGAAGATCCGAAACCTTCAAATTTCCGGGAACTTTTCTGGAGAGATCGAACTTCACACCGAATCGGTGTACGGCAACAGGATGGCCTACTACGAGGGAACAGTGCTGGCTCCTTCGATCACCTTCACCATCGAGTACCAGGTCGATCGCTATCTGTATCAGACCAACTTCGAAGCAATCGACGACTCCGGAGAAGTTGCCGGAACCGATTTCGACATCTACCTGAAACCATCGGCCCTCTGCTTTGTCAACGATACGATTCGCCTCGGTGTGAAAGAAATCGTCGCCAATAGAACGACGACTCTCGAGAAGGCCCGCGGCTTCTACGACCACGTCCTCACCAGGATGTCCTACGACAAGAACCACCAGGGTTGGGGGCGCGGGAGTACCGAACACGCCTGCTCTGTTGGCAAGGGCAACTGCACCGACTTCCACACCTATTTCAATTCCCTGTGTCTCGCTGCAGGAATCCATTCTCGTTTCCAGATCGGGGTCTGGGGAAGATACGAAACCGTCTCCGGCACCAGATACAAGACCGGTGACTATCACTGCTGGGCGGAGTTCTACGTTCCCGGACACGGTTGGGTCCCCGTCGATATCTCCGAAGCGGACAGGAATCCGTCGAAGGTCGACGCTTACTTCGGTTATCACACCGCAAACCGGGTCACCGTCTCGACTGGTCGCGACATCGTTCTCGAACCCGCCCAGGCGGGAGAGCCGCTCAACTATTTCATCAATCCCTACTCCGAAGTCGACGGTCGGTCTCACCCGCTGAAGAAGGCCTCATTCTGGAGGGACCTGAACGGCAGTTAAGGGCCGTACCGAGCGGTTGGCACCTCTCAGAAGTGGCTCACCGATACCCCTCTCGTCCCCTTGCTCCCTGGTATCACAACAGTCGAGGAGGTATTCTCGATGCTGTGGCCGGGAATCCATCCCGAACCACAACCCCTGAAAATCAGTGTCAGTGCGAGATTAGATTTCTGCCCTCTTTCTCGAGGAAAAGAGAACACCGATGCGAATGATGACCCTTCTCCTGATCCCAGTGTTTTGCTTCATGTCCCAGGCCGTCGCCCACGACCCCAACGATGATGGCCCTCCCTGGCTTCAGGTTGAAAAATTCGACCAGGCCGATTCCTTTCGTCAGCTCGAGGAATTGCTGCCGACCCCGACAGAGGCTCGACTCGCATCCGGGGCTCCCGGCCCTCGCTACTGGCAACAACAGGTCGACCACGACATCGACGTCCGCATCGACTCCGAAAATCATCGCCTCTTCGGCAGCGAGACGATCACCTACCACAACCACTCGCCTCACACCCTGACTTACCTGTGGTTGCAACTCGATCAGAACCGCTTTCGAGATGATGGCCGCGGCCGCCTGTCAGAAACTGGCGGTCCGGGAGAAAGCGAGGGATTCGGCTGGATGCGCCGTATTTCACTGCAAAAGGAATTCGAAGGCGGCTTCAACATCCGCAAGGTAGCAGACGCCAGCGGCAACGACCTTCCCCACACCATCGTCGAGACGATGATGCGCATCGATCTGCCAGAAGCGCTCGGCCCCGGAGGAACTTTCATCTTCTCGATCGACTGGGATCACTACATTGTCAACGCTGACGTCATCCGAGCCCGCGGTGGCTACGAGTGGTTCAAGGAGACCGGTAACGCGATTTACGAGATCGCTCAGTGGTTCCCGCGCCTCTGCGCATACACCGATGTCGATGGGTGGCATAACAAGCAATTTGTAGGCAGCGGCGAGTTCACCCTCGAGTTCGGTGATTACCAGGTCAGGATCACCGCCCCAGACACCTTCGTCGTCGCCTCGACCGGGATGCTGCAGAACGGCAGCGATGTTCTGACCGACACCCAGCAGACTCGTTTCAACGAATCAATCGATTCCGATCGCCCCATATTCGTGATCACTCCAGAAGAGGCGAAGGAGAACGAGAAGCGAGTCGCCTCCGGAACCAAGACCTGGAAGTACAACGCAGAAAATGTGCGCGACTTCGCATTCGCGGCCTCACCGAAGTTCATCTGGGACTCGATGGGGGTTGCCATCGAGGGTAAGAGCGAACGCACCCTGGCGATGTCTTACTACCCCAACGAAGGGGAACCGCTGTGGAGCAAGTACTCCACCCATGCCGTCGCTCACACACTCGAGTGTTATTCCCACTTCACCATCCCGTACCCGTACCCCGTTGCCATCTCCGTCAATGGCCCTGTCGGCGGCATGGAATACCCGATGATCTGCTTCAACGGCCCACGCCCGGAAGAGGACGGGACCTACAGCAAACGGACCAAATACGGGCTGATCGGCGTGGTGATCCACGAGGTGGGGCACAACTGGTTCCCGATGGTCATCAACTCCGACGAGCGCCAGTGGA